>Ga0209530_1000408_pt1 | contig 31909 bp, 31 predicted proteins | sample BlaSpr_A8_Ref_O1_FD_187987 | JGI IMG/M metagenome (GOLD analysis project Ga0209530, IMG submission 187987) | Forest soil microbial communities from Thunder Bay, Ontario, Canada - Black Spruce, Ontario site 2_A8_Ref_O1 (SPAdes) (version 2) | ecosystem: Environmental > Terrestrial > Soil > Boreal...
CCGGCACCGTCGGCGATATCGCGCACCGTGGTGGCCCGCAGGCCGCGCTCGGCGAACATCGCCGCGGCGAGCTCCAGCAACTCGTCTCGTCGGCTGTTCGCCTGACCGGCCATTCGGTCCACCCGACCAGCGTATCAACCAAGCGCTTGCTCGGCACGCCGGGTCCGCCCGAACCCCAAGGATGTCGCGCTACGGCATCACCGCGGCGCCGGGAACGCGGGCGGCGGTGACACGGGCTTCTTCAACAGCGGCACCTGCGTCTCGGGCTTAGTTAACCTCGAACAGTCGTAGTGACTGGTCAGCTCACGGGTGTTGGCTGGATACCGAGATCACTTCTCCGGTCAGGTAACTGGAGTAGTCGCTGGCCAAGAACGCGATGGTGGCGGCCACTTCCCAGGGTTCGGCGGCGCGCCCGAACGCCTCGCCGGCAGACAGCCGGTCGAGCAGTTCGGGCGACGTTGTCTTGTCCAGGAATTTGTGCCGGGCGATGCTGGGTGAGACCGCATTGATCCGGACCCCGTACTCGGCGGCTTCTATCGCGCTGCAGCGGGTTAGCGCCATCACCCCGGCTTTGGCGGCCGCGTAGTGTGACTGCGAGTGCTGGGCTCGCCAGCCCAGAACGCTGGCGTTGTTGACGATCACCCCGCCGTGTGGCGCGTCGCGAAAATACCGCAGCGCCGCACGGGTGGCCCGGAACACCGACGTCAGGGTCACGTCCAGAACCCGGTCCCATTCGTTGTCGGTCATGTCGGCCACCGGCGTCTGCCCACCCAACCCGGCATTGTTGACCAGCACGTCGATGCGCCCCATCCGCGCAGTGGCCGAATCGATGAGGGCGTCGACCTGGGCGGTGGACGTCACGTCGCACACCACGCTCTCCACCCGACCCAGTCCTAGCGCGGACAGTTCGTCGCCGGTCTCCCCTAGCCGTCGTTCGTGGTGGTCGGAGACCACCACATCAGCGCCCTCGGCCAGGGCCCGCCGCGCAGTCGCCGACCCGATGCCGGTGCCCGCCGCTGCGGTCACCACCACTACTTTGCCAGCCAGAAGCCCGTGTCCGGCAATCTCTTTCGGCGCTTCGCAGAGATTCATCCCTTAACCTCCCTGGGCAAGCCGAGCACCCGCTCGGCGATGATGTTGCGCTGGATCTCGTTGGATCCGCCGTAGATGGTGTCGGCCCGGGTGAACAGGAACAGCCGCTGCCATTCGTCGAGCTCGCCGCCCGACAAGGTCATCCCGGGCTTGCCGATCACGTCCATCGCCAGCTCGCCCAGATCACGATGCCAGTTAGCCCACAACAACTTCGACACGTTGTCCTGGCCGGGCTGCTCGGCGTCCATGGTGGCCAGGGCGTAGCTGCGCATGGCCCGCAGGCCGGTCCACGCCCGCGTCAGCCGCTCCCGGATGAACGGATCCTCGGCGGCACCGTTGCGCTGTGCGAGCTCGGCCAGCCTGGAAAGCTCACGCGCATAGACGATCTGCTGCCCGAGAGTCGAAACGCCGCGCTCGAAGGTCAGCGTTCCCATTGCGACCCGCCAGCCGTCGCCCGGCCGGCCGACCACCAAGTCGGCATCGGTGCGGGCGTCGTCGAAGAACACCTCGTTGAACTCCGAGGTGCCGGTGATCTGGACGATCGGCCGGACCTGGACGCCGGGCTGGTCCAGCGGCACCAGCAGGTAGGACAGCCCGGCGTGCCGCTTGGAGCCCTTCTCCGTGCGCGCGATCACGAAGCACCACTGCGACAGGTGCGCCAGCGACGTCCATACCTTCTGGCCGTTGATCACCCATCGGTCGCCATCAAGCTCGGCGGTGGTCGACACGTTCGCCAGGTCGCTGCCGGCACCGGGCTCCGAATATCCCTGACACCACAACTCGGTGACATCCAGTATCCGCGGCAGGAAGCGCTGCTGCTGCTCGGGCGTGCCGAACGCGATCAGCGTCGGTCCCAGCAGCTCCTCGCCGAAGTGGTTGACCTTGACCGGCGCGTCGGCGCGGGCGTACTCCTCGTAGAACGCCACCCGGTGCGCGGTTGGAAGGCCCCGCCCGCCATGCTCGACCGGCCACCCCAGACAGGTCAGTCCCGCGGCCGCGAGATGCTGGTTCCATGCCCGGCGCTCTTCGAACGCCTCGTGCTCGCGCCCAGGTCCGCCAAGGCCCCGCAGGGCTGCGAATTCGCCAACCAGATTGTCGGCGAGCCAACCGCGGACCTCCGCCCGGAACTCCTCGACGTCCTGCATGCCCTGTAGGCTAACCTACCAAGCACTTGCTTTGGCGGCCCGGGCGGCGATGCGTGCCGCGGCGAGGGGGCGAGCCGCGCAATCGGATCCAGAGGAGCATCGATGACGAGCGATCCCCGCACCGTACCCGCGGCGCTGGATCGTTTCGCACGCCTACTCCCCGACCAAGACGCGTTGATCACCGAAGACCGCTCCTTCACCGCCGCCGCGCTGCGCGACGAAGTACATCGCGCAGCCGCCGCGCTCGTCACGCTAGGCGTCCAGGCCGGCGACCGGGTGGCCATCTGGTCGCCGAACACCTGGCACTGGGTAGTGGCCTGCCTGGCGATTCACCACGCCGGCGCTGCCGTAGTGCCAGTGAACACCCGCTATACCGCGGCGGAAGCCAGTGACATCCTGGCCCGCACCCGGGCGCCGGTGTTGTTCGGAATGGGTCAGTTCCTGGGCGCCGACCGGGTCGCCGGCCTGGACCGCGACGCCCTGCCTGCGCTGCGGCACATCGTGCGAGTGCCGATCGAAGCGGAAGACGGGACATGGGACGACTTCATCGCCAGAGGCTCTGAACCGGCAGGCCTCGCCGCGGTCCGCAGCCGCGCTGCCGCGGTCACGCCCGACGACGTCAGCGACATTCTGTTCACCTCCGGCACGACCGGCCGCAGCAAAGGCGTGCTGTGCGCGCATCGGCAATCGCTATCGGGCTCGGCGTCGTGGGCTGCCAACGGCAAGATCACCAGCGACGACCGCTACTTGTGCATCAATCCGTTCTTCCACAATTTCGGTTACAAGGCCGGCATCCTGGCCTGCCTGCAAACCGGTGCGACGCTGATACCGCACCTGACCTTCGATCCGCTGCGCGCACTGCAGGCGATCGAGCAACACCGCATCACCGTGTTGCCCGGGCCGCCCACCATCTACCAGACCCTGCTTGACCACCCGGCACGCCACGACTACGACCTGAGCTCGCTGCGGTTCGCGGTGACCGGGGCGGCTACCGTGCCGATCGTGCTGGTGGAACGCATGCAGTCTGAACTCGACATCGACATCGTGCTGACCGCCTACGGTCTGACCGAGGCCAACGGCATGGGGACCATGTGCCGCGCCGACGACGACGCGGTGACCGTCGCCACCACCTGCGGGCGCCCGTTCGCGGACTTCGAATTGCGCATCGATTCGCCAGGCTCGGGCGAAGCCGGCGAAGTGCTGTTGCGCGGGCCGAACGTGATGCTGGGCTACCTCGACGACCCGGAGGCCACCGCCGCTGCCATCGACGCCGACGGCTGGTTGCACACCGGCGACATCGGTGCCGTCGACGAGCGAGGCAACCTGCGCATCACCGACCGGCTCAAGGACATGTACATCTGCGGCGGATTCAACGTCTACCCCGCCGAGGTCGAGCAGGTGCTGGCCCGGTTGGAGGGGGTGGCCGACGCCGCGGTGATCGGAGTTCCCGACGAGCGGCTGGGCGAGGTGGGCCGTGCGTTTCTGGTTACCCGGCCCGGCGCCAGCCTTGACGAGCAAGCTGTGATCGCTTATACCCGTGAGCATTTGGCGAACTTCAAGGCACCCCGTTCGGTGCGGTTCGTCGACGTATTGCCGCGCAATGCGGGCGGCAAGGTAGTCAAGCCACAACTGCGAGAGCGGGCGTGAATGCGACTTCACATGGACCTAAAATGGATTTAGCACTGGACGATGAGACACTGGCCTTCCAAGCCGAGGTGCGTGAATTCCTCTCGGCCAACGTCGAGTCGATCCCGACGAAGTCCTACGACAACGCGGAAGGTTTTGCACAGCACCGGCATTGGGACCGTGTTCTCTTCGACGCCGGCCTGTCGGTGATCAACTGGCCGAAGAAGTACGGGGGCCGGGACGCACCGCTGCTGCACTGGGTGGTGTTTGAGGAGGAGTACTTCCGCGCCGGAGCGCCGGGCCGGGCCAGCGCCAACGGCACCTCGATGCTGGCCCCGACGCTTTTCGCGCACGGTACCGAGGAACAGCTGGACCGGATTTTGCCAAAAATGGCCAGCGGCGAACAGATCTGGGCGCAGGCCTGGTCGGAGCCTGAATCCGGGAGCGATCTCGCGTCGCTGCGGTCCACCGCAACCAAAACCGACGGCGGCTGGCTACTGAACGGACAGAAGATCTGGAGCTCGCGCGCGCCGTTCGCCGAGATGGGATTCGGGCTGTTCCGGTCCGACCCCGCGGCTGAACGGCATAACGGGCTGACGTACTTCATGTTCGACCTGAAGACCAAGGGCGTCACCGTGCGGCCCATCGTTCAGCTGGGCGGGGATACCGGCTTCGGCGAGATCTTCCTCGACGACGTGCTTGTGCCCGACGAGGACGTCATCGGCATCCCGGACGACGGCTGGCGCGCAGCGATGAGCACGTCGAGCAATGAGCGCGGCATGTCACTGCGCAGCCCGGCCCGCTTCCTGGCGGCGGCCGAGCGCCTGGTGCAGCTGTGGAAAGACAGCGGCTCCCCCGCGGCATCCGCGGACCGGGTTGCCGACGCGTGGATCAAGGCGCAGGCTTACCGGCTGCAAACCTTCGCAACGGTGACCAGGTTGGCCGGCGGCGGCGAGCTGGGCGCGGAATCGTCGGTAACCAAAGTTTTCTGGTCCGACCTCGACGTAGCGATACATCAGACCGCGCTCGACATCCGAGGGGCCGACGGCGAGCTTGCCGGCCCGTGGACCGACGGCTTGTTGTTCGCACTAGGCGGCCCGATCTACGCCGGCACCAACGAAATTCAGCGCAATATCATCTCCGAGCGGTTGCTGGGCCTGCCACGCGAAAAGTCCGGGGGCAAGAAGTGAAATTTGCGCTAGACGAACAGCAGCGCGACTTCGCGGCCAGCATCGATGCCGCGCTCAGCGCTGCGGACCTGTCCGGTGCGATCCGTGCTTGGTCGGCAGGTGATGTCGCACCTGGCCGTAAGGTGTGGGAGCAGCTGGCCAACCTGGGCGTCACCGCGCTCGCCGTGCCGGAGCGGTTCGACGGCCTGGACGCCGGTCCGGTTGACCTGGTGGTCGCGCTGGAGCGGCTCGGACGCTGGTGTATGCCCGGCCCGGTGACCGAATCCATAGCTGTGGCACCGGTTTTGCTGGCCAGTGAAGATCAGGCCGATCGCTGCGCCGCGCTGGCTTCCGGTGAGCTGATCGCCACTGTCGCGCTGCCTCCGCACACGCCGCGCGCGGTCGACGCTGACACAGCCGGGCTGGTCCTACGGGCGACCGACGGCGGCGTCACCGAGTGTGCGATCGGTGAACGGCACGCGTCCGTCGACCCCAGCCGCCGTCTTTTCGACGTGACACCGACCGGCAAATCCTGGCACGCAGATGTGCAGCGCGCCTATGAGTTCGGCGCACTGGCCACCGCCGCGCAGCTGGTCGGCGCCGCCGAGGCGCTGCTGAACGCTGCCGTCGACTACGCCAAGCAACGGACGCAGTTCGGCCGGCTGATCGGCTCGTATCAGGCGATCAAACACAAGCTCGCCGACGTGCACATCGCGATCGAGCTGGCCCGCCCCTTGGTGTACGGCGCGGCCTTGTCGCTGCAGCCCCGCGATGTGAGCGCGGCCAAAGCGGCAGCATCCGAGGCGGCCCTGCTGGCGGCGCGCTCGGGGTTGCAGACCCACGGCGCCATCGGTTTCACCCAGGAACACGACCTGTCACTGACGCTGCTTCGGGTGCAAGCATTGCGATCGGCCTGGGGTACTCCCGAGGCGCACCGCCGAAGGGTACTGGAGGCATGATGAGTGAAGAACGGCAAATGCTGCGCGACACCGTTGCCGGCCTGGTGGCCAAGCACGCAACCCCGGCGGCGGTGCGTACGGCGATGGAATCGGACCGCGGCTACGACGAGGCGCTGTGGCAGCTGCTGTGCGAGCAAGTCGGCGCCGCCGCGCTGGTGATACCCGAGGAACTGGGTGGGGCTGGTGGCGAACTGGCCGACGCCGCAACGGTTTTACAGGAGCTGGGTCGTGTTCTGGTGCCCACTCCGCTGCTGGGCACCACGCTGGCCGAGCTGGCACTACTGGCTGCACCCGAGCCGGACGCCGAAACACTGGCATCCCTCGCCGAGGGTAGCTCAATCGGCGCGCTGGTGCTGGACGCCGACTACGTGGTTAATGGCGATATTGCCGACGTCGTCGTCGCGGCCGCCGATGGCCAACTGAGCAGGTGGACCCGCTTCAGCGCGCAGCCCGTTGCCACGATGGACCCGACCCGGCGGCTGGCCCGGGTGCAGCCCGCAGAAACCTCTGAGATCATTACGTTGGGTCCCGACCCGGGCATCGCAGACAGCGCGGCCATTCTGCTGGCGGCTGAGCAGATCGGCGCCGCCGAACGGTGTCTGCAACTGACTGTCGAATACGCCAAGAGCCGAGTTCAATTCGGCCGGCCCATTGGTAGCTTTCAGGCGCTCAAGCATCGGATGGCCGATCTGTATGTGGCTATTGCCGCGGCCCGGGCCGTTGTCTCAGACGCGTGCGATGACCCCGGGCCCACCAGCGCGGCCACTGCGCGCCTCGCCGCCAGTGAGGCGCTGTGTACTGTTGCGAGCGAGGGCATTCAGCTGCACGGTGGTATCGCGATCACCTGGGAACACGACATGCACTTATATTTCAAACGCGCACATGGCAGTGCGCAACTGCTCGGCTCGCCGCGAGAGCTGCTGGGCCAGCTCGAATCCGAGGTGCGGCAAAAGTCGTGAACGATCGTGTCGCACTGCGCGCCGGCATCCCGCCGTTCCATGTGATGGATGTGTGGCTGGCGGCCGCGGAGCGCCAGCGCAGCCATGGCGATCTGGTGAACCTATCGGCAGGCCAGCCCAGCGTGGGCGCTCCCGAGCCGGTGCGGGCGGCAGCGGCGGCCGCCCTGCATGTCAACGAACTGGGTTACACGGTGGCACTGGGCATCCCCGAGCTGCGCGCCGCGATCGCGGCGGATTACCAGCGCCAGCACGGAATCTCTGTCGAGTCCGACGCGGTGGTGGTCACCACCGGTTCCTCGGGCGGGTTCCTGCTCGCCTTTCTGGCGTGCTTCGACGTGGGCGATCGGGTGGCGCTGGCAAGTCCGGGCTACCCGTGCTATCGAAACATTTTGTCGGCGTTGGGATGTGAGGTAGTAGAGATCCCTTGCGGCCCGCAGACCAGGTTCCAGCCCACCGCGCAAATGCTCGCCGAACTCGACCCGCCAGTGCAGGGCGTTATTGTCGCGAGCCCGGCCAATCCCACCGGAACGGTCATACCACCTGCCGAGCTGGCGGCGATCGCTTCGTGGTGTGACGCCTCCGGGGCCCGATTGATCAGCGACGAGGTTTACCACGGTTTGGTCTACGAGGGCGCGCCGCAGACTAGCTGCGCTTGGCGGACGTCGCGAAACGCTGTGGTGGTCAATAGCTTTTCCAAGTACTACGCGATGACGGGCTGGCGGCTGGGTTGGCTGCTGGTGCCGCCCGAGCTGCGCCGTGCGGTGGACTGCCTGACGGGCAACTTCACCATCTGCCCGCCGGTGCTGTCTCAGATCGCCGCGGTGGCGGCGTTCACCCCCGAAGCGACCGCCGAAGCCGACGGAAATCTGCACCACTACACAGTCAACCGCTCGCTGTTGCTGGACGGTCTGCGCCGGATCGGCATCGACCGGTTGGCCCCCACCGACGGTGCATTTTACGTGTACGCCGACGTCTCGGACTTCACCACCGACTCCATGTCGTTCTGCTCAAAGTTGCTGGCCGACACCGGAGTTGCTATCGCACCGGGCATCGACTTCGACACCGCGCGCGGCAATTCGTTCGTGCGCTTGTCGTTCGCCGGACCGACCAGTGACATCGAAGAAGCGCTCCGGCGAACCGGACCCTGGCTGTCGGGGCCGTTCAGTCGCTGACCGTCGGTCAGCGACTGAACCGCCCCGCGATGTAATCGGCGCGGCAGGCACTGCGGGCGAGTTTGCCGCTCGTCGTGCGCGGGATCGAGCCGGCGGCCACGAGTCGCAGGTCGGCGATTCGGATGTGGTGCCGACGCGAGACGGCCGCCCGCACCGTCTCAGCGATCGACCCCGGGTCGACACGGCCCGCGCCTGCGGCACGCTCGGCGATGATGATCAGTTGCTCGCCGGTGTGACTGCTGGTTGGGTCGAGCACGTCGGCAGGAACGGAAAACGCGGCGACATAGCCGGTGCGGATGGCGGTCGAAGCTTCACTGACCGTGGCTTCGATGTCGGTCGGATAGTGGTTGCGACCATCGACGATGATGAGGTCTTTGATCCGCCCCGTCAGGTAAAGCTCGCCGCCGAGGTAGACGCCCAGATCACCGGTAGCCAGCCAGGAGCCATTGTCCGGAGCGCCCTCGGCGTGGCTGTCGCATTCGAGCCGGGACTGCAGCCTATTGTGAAATACCCGCTGTGTTTCGTCTTCGCGGCCGAAATATCCGCGTCCGATGTTGTCGCCGTGCAACCAGATCTCACCCACAGAACCGTCAGGCAGTTCGGCGCCGTCTGAGTCGACGATCACCAGCCACTGATCAGTGAGCGGCTGGCCGCACGATACATGGGCGACCGCGTCCGGTGTCGTGGGCGCGACAGTAACTGCGCGGCCGGCGCTGAGCTGCTCGCGGTCGAGCAGGATGGCACTGGCCGCTGCATCCATGGCGGTGCTGGCGACCGACAAGGTCGCTTCCGCCAACCCGTAGGACGGCTTGATCGCGGTCTCGGGCAGACCATACGGAGCGAACGCTTTTGTGAATGTCTCGATGGCCGACATCACCACCGGCTCGGACCCGTTGAGCATGCTGACAACGTTTCTGAGGTCGACGGTCTCGCCCTCCGGAGGCAGTCCACGCTGGGCTGTCATTTCGAAGGCAAAGTTTGGCGCGGCCGTATAGGTCCGGCCGCTGGTCGCTGCAATATCTAGCTGTTTGATCCATCGGTAGGGCCGACGAAGGAACGCCATCGGGTCCATCAGCACGATGTGTGCCCCGGTCAGCGCCGTGAACATGATCATCACCAATCCCATGTCGTGATACAGCGGCAGCCAGCTGACACAGCGGACTCCCGTGTCCAGTCCGCCCTTCAAGATCATCTGCATCACGTTCGTGTACAGGGCACGATGGGTGATCTCCACTCCGGCGGGCGTGCGCGTCGAGCCTGAGGTGTACTGCAGATAGGCGACATCGTCAGTATCCCGGGTCACGGCAGTGAACATCGAACTGAGTGTTGTGGGTACCGCGTCCACCGCGATCATCCGCGGCCGCTCGTTGGGCGCCAGCGCCCGAATAAATGTTCGAACCGACTCGGCCGCCGCGGTCGTGGTCAACACCACTGAGGGGCGGGCGTCGGCCAGCACCGCCGCCAACCGCTCAGCGTGCCCTGACAAAGTCGGTGCAAAGAGTGGGATCGCGATATTGCCTGCATGGACGGCACCGAAGAAAGCCGCCACATAGTCGAGACCCTGCGGCGCAAGGATCGCCACCCGATCGCCGGGCGCGGTGACCTGCTGCAAGCGGGCGCCGATCGCGCAGACCCGCGACCACAGCTCATTCCAAGTGAGCTGGACTACCCGCCCATCTTGGTCCTGCGAGTAGTCGATGAAGCGGTACGACAGATTGTCACCGAGCTCATCTCGGTAGCGCTCGAAATACGACGTCAACGTCACGCCCTCGGGAACCAGGATCGTTCCGCCGCTGAACGCGCTAGCGTCCAGGTCGCCCGCGGCAGGCGCGTCAATATCGTTCGACAACTGATCCCGACTCACGATAGGACAGATTAGCGGTAACGTTTTCTACGTGACTCTCGGTACCGTATGGCGCGAATCACAATCTAGCTCCAATCGCGACACGGACCCTGTTGTGGGCCACCCAGGCTTTTCGGATCCCGTGCACGAGATTCCAAATCCCCTGGTCAGAAGGCTATTTGGACCCGTAGCACTTGTCGTCTGAGACAAAAACCTGAAATTGCCTACTTTGCAATGGTCTCGAAACCCGAGTATCTCCCAACCCCGGTGTCTAATTTTCGAGAATCTTGTCGATGCGTGCTTCGAGCATACTGCGCTCGCCAATATCGTCGATGTTGATCCCGAACCTGTCACGGAGCGTGTCGAGCACCGCGGCTGCGCCGTCCAGCTGGATTTTCTCGGTTGTGCCGGCACCGTGGATGGCCAGATTGCGATCAGCCAGGTTCAACCGCGTGTCATCTGTGACCCGCGAAGCCAGAAGGTTGGTCACGAAATGCGAAGACGGGTGGGTTGAGGCAAACCAGCTCCCCAACTTCAGATCGATCTGCGGCTGGGTCCGTGTGGTCAATTCGTAGAGATCCTGCCACTCACCGCGGACCTGCGCTTGTAGCGCCAACCTGTCGCCTCGGTCGTCGAGTCGGTACGGCTCGTGTGTTGTTTGCTGGACGCCACCGGTTTCGAAGCGGATAGGCGAGGTCGGGGTCTGGCCGCCGAAACCGACGTCGACCAGATAAGTCGCCTGGGCGCCGGGGAACCTTACCGCCAACATAGTGTGCGTCTGTGCCGGTACCGGCGCGTCCGGTGGACGCATCCAGACCACTCGGCCGGCCAATCGCCGCACCCCAAAGCCAAGCTCTGCCAGGACGTGGCCCATCAGGCCGTTGTGCTCGTAGCAGTAGCCGCCCCGGCGACGGCGAACCAACTTGTCGGTCAGGGACTCTGGACTCAGATCGTCCACCGGTACTCCCAGCAACGGATCCAGGTTCTCGAACGGAATGGTTTTTGTGTGAGCGGTTACCAGATCCTGCAGTACGTCGAGGTTCGGCTCAGCAGGGCCGCGATAATCGACCCGGTCGAAGTACGCGGTCAGATCCAGTGTCATGGAGCCATTCTCGCCGACTGCTATCCGGCCGGATAGCCAAGGCCGACGGCCGGGCAACACCGTGTACTGCATCGGTGGCGACAAATGAAGGCCTTATTGCGACGGTTCAAGCCCTGGACTTAACGTAGTGCGACTGACATGACTAACTTTTCGGACTTACCGCCCACGGATCAGGAAGCGATCGGCAAGACGCTGCTGACGTTATTGAAGGCGTTCGACGATCGAGACGCCGCGCGGCTGCGGCGCGTGTACTCTGACGACGCCGACTGGGTCAATGCATTCGGAACGGTCAAACGCGGACGCGACGAAATCGTCGACTACCTGACGGGCCTGTTCAGAGACGACAACTTCAACCGCGGCGAGCTCGCCGGCCCGCCGGAAACCGGCTTCCGGGTGCTGACGCCCGAAGTAGTTCTGGTCTCAGCGCATCTCATAGTCAAAGGTCAAGGGCTGGTCGGCGGCGGAACGCTCGACCGCGACAATTACTCGCTGCGCGCCCTACAGCGTCAAGACGACGGATCCTGGCTGATCGTCTCGGAGATGTTCCAGGACGCCAACACCGAAACCACCTACGCGCGCTAGTGCCGCTCGGGTGCTCTGTTCCGGCGCTTGTTTTATTTCTGTCGAATATGGGGATCCGCTGGAGGCAGGCTGCAGCATCACCGCACATCGATATCAACGGAGCCCACCATGAGCACCAGTAACAGCACTATTTGGATTGTTGTCGTCGCAGCGGTAGCCGTTCTCGCGCTTGTTGTCCTGGTCGTAGCGGTCAGCAAAGCACGGAGTCGGCGCCGGCAGCGCCAGGCAGAAGAGATTCGCGAACAGGCAAGGCTGGAGACAGCCAGGGTCGAACGACGCGAAGCACTCGGGCAAGAAACAGCCGCTAAAGCACGTGCTGCCCAGGCTGAGGCGGAGGTCAAGGCGGCCGAAGCCGCCAGGTTGCAGGAGCAAGCGGCCAAGCACCAGAGCGAAGCTGCGACATCGCGCGAGCAACTCCAGGAGCAGTGGGAACGCGCTGACAGCATCTCCCCGAAGGACAAGAAGCACAGGCGCGAGGCTGTGGAATCCGAACGGGGTCCCAACACGGCCTGGGGTGACGAGTCTTCCCACAAGACCGACGCGGAGACCTACCGAGAAGGCACACCAGTGGAAGCCACCAACTACCGCGACGCCCGATAACCATGCGCGACGCTACCGCGAAATATTCCCCCTTGATATTTCGCGGTAGCGTTGCGCCCGCCGCGGACCACATCGTCAGTGAGCGTAACGTCAGGGCAAAATTTCAAGCGAGACTTCCCCGTAGCGTTACGCTCGCGGCAGAGATCAAAGCCAGGTGTCCTCGGTGGTGGTCGTGAGGAACGCTTCCAGGTCGTCGCGCCACTGAGCCGGGGTGGTCTTGTCCGGCTCGATGCCGGTGTAGTCGCCGCGGTAGAACAGCAGCGGCCGCGGCTTGATCTTAGGCGCATCTGATAGCGATTCGACCGCGCCGAACACCACGAAGTGATCGCCGCCGTCGTGTACCGAGGCCACCGTGCAGTCGATGTAGGCCAGCGATCCGTCGATGATCGGCGAGCCGAGTTGCGAAGGATGCCAGTCGATCCCGGCGAACTTGTCGGGTTCCTTCGATCCGAATCGCGCCGACACATCCTTCTGCTTTTCGGTCAGCACGTTGACGCAGAACCGGCCGCGGGCCTCGATGGCCTGCCAGGACCGCGACACCCTGGTCGGGCAGAAGAGCACCAGCGGCGGGTCCAATGACAGCGCTGCAAATGACTGGCACGCAAAACCGATCGGGACCTCGTCATGCACGGTGGTGATGATGGTGATCCCCGTGCAGAACTGACCCAGGACGCTCCGGAACGTGCGCGGGTCAAGTGGCGCGGCAGTCATCTTTGAATTAACCGCCTGGACTAGCCGCGCATGCCGACCGTGAAGTCGTGACCCCACAGACTCACCGCTGTGCTTTCCCGAGCGATCCAGTCGTGGTCGTCGACTTTCCTGCCCTCACAACCGAATTCGATATCGAATCCGCTGGGCGTCTTCATATAGAACGACAACATCAGGTCGTTGACATGACGGCCGAGCGTGGCCGACATCGGCACCTTGCGGCGCAACGCCCGGTCCAGGCACAGGCCCACGTCGTCGGCCTGCTCGACTTCCAGCATCAGATGCACGATGCCACTGGGCGTCGGCAGCGGCAGGAAGGCCAGGCTGTGGTGACGCGGGTTGCAGCCGAAGAATCGCAGCCACGCCGGCGCCCCGTCGGCGGGCCGCCCGACCACCTGCGGCGGCATCCGCATCGAGTCACGCAGCTTGAAGCCGAGCACATCCCGGTAGAAGTGCAACGCCTCAGCATCGTCGCGAGTAGTCAGCACCACGTGCCCCAGCCCCTGCTCACCGGTGACGAACTTGTGTCCATACGGGCTGACAACGCGGCGATATTCCAGGGCGGCGCCATGGAAGACCGCCAGAGGGTTGCCCGACGGGTCGGAGAACCGGATCATCTCGTCCACCCGACGATCCGCCAGTTCGGTGGCGGTGGCTTCCTTGTACGGCGTCCCCTCCACCTCGAGCCGATTCCGGATTTCTTGCAGGCCTTCGGCATTCGCGCATTCCCAGCCGGCTTCTGAGAGCCGGTCGTGCTCGCCGGGCACGATCACCAGCCGGGCCGGGAAGTCGTCCATCCGCAGATACAGTGCCTCTTTTGGCGCGCCTTCCGGCGCACCTTTGCCCTCGACCATGCCGAGGACCTTCAACCCGTACTCACGCCAGGCCGCCAGGTCGGTGGCCTCGATGCGCAGATAGCCCAGCGAGCGAATGCTCATCACGCACCTCCAAGGAAATCAACGGTGAGCTTGTTGAACTCGTCGAACTTCTCTACCTGCGCCCAGTGCCCACACTGCCCGAATACGTGCAGCTGCGCGCGTGGAATCGTCTTCAGCGCGACCAACGCGCCATCCAGCGGATTGACCCGGTCTTCGCGTCCCCAGATCAGCAATACCGGCTGACGCAGCCGATACACCTCACGCCACATCATGCCGAGCTCGAAATCCGCACCGGCGAACGACATTCCCATCGCCCGGGTCGCTGTCAGCGATTCCGGTGTGCTGGCCAACGCGAAACGCTGGTCCACCAATTCGGGGGTGATCAGCTTCTTGTCGTGGACCATCACGCGCAGGAACGCCTCGAGGTTCTCGCGGGTGGGATCCATGGAGAACGCCGACAGCCGTTTGACGCCCTCGGTCGGATCGGGCGCGAACAGGTTGACGCTGAGGCCGCCGGGACCCATCAGCACCAAGTGTCCAGCTTTGTCCGGGTAGTCGAGTGCGAACCGGACCGCGGTGCCCCCGCCCAGTGAATTGCCCACCAGCGGAACACGTCCCAGACCCAACTGGTCGAACAGGCCGTTGAGGGCTCTCGCGGCATAGTGGTTGAACTGCCCGTGTTCCGCGCGTTTGTCCGAGTAGCCGTACCCAGGCTGATCGACGGCCAGCACGTGGAACCGTTCCGCAAGCACCGGGATGTTGCGCGAGAAGTTCGTCCAACTCGCCGCTCCGGGCCCGCCGCCGTGTAGGAGGACCACGGTCTGGTCGTTGCCAACGCCCGCCTCGTGATAGTGCAGCTTCAGCGGTCCGTCGACGTCCACCTCGGCGAAGCGCGACGTGGACTCGAAAGTCAGCTCCTGGGTTTTTTGCGGGGCAGCCGTCATCGATCTAGACCATCGTGTCGCCGGGGGGCAACCCGAACTCGTTGTTTCCGAAGATCACGTAGGCCCGTTCCGGGTCGTTGGCAGCGTGCACCCGGCCGGCGTGCGCGTCGCGCCAGAACCGTTGAATCGGAGCATCATTGGCCAGGGCGGTGGCGCCGGATGCCTCGAACAGCCGGTCAATCGAGGCGATCGAGCGCCCGGTGGCGCGTACCTGGTCCCGGCGCGCCCTGGCACGCAGCTCGAAGGGAATCTCTTTGCCGGCGGACAACAATGCGTACTCGTCGGCGACGTTGCCGATCAGTTGGCGCCAGGCGGCGTCGATGTCGCTGGCCGCCTCGGCGATGCGGACCTTGGCGAACGGATCGTCTTTCGCCTTCTCCCCGGCGAACGCCGCCCGCACCCGTTTGCCCTGGTGCTCTACGTGCGCCTGGTAAGCGCCGTAGGCCATGCCTACGATGGGCGCTGAGATAGTGGTGGGATGCACTGTGCCCCAAGGCATCTTGTAAACCGGAGCGGTGTTGGTCTGAAGTCCCCCCGCGGTACCGTCGTTCATTGCCTTGTAGGACAAGAACCGGTGTCGCGGCACGAAGACGTCCTTGACGACGACTGTGTTGCTGCCGGTACCGCGCAGGCCGACCACATGCCACACGTCGTCGATGCGGTACTCGCTGCGTGGGATCAGGAAGCTGCCGAAGTCGACCGGCCGGCCGTCCTTGATGACCGGACCGCCAAGAAATGCCCAGGTGGCATGGTCGCAGCCGGACGACCAGTTCCATGAGCCGTTGACCAGGTAGCCCCCGTCGGTCACGACGCCGGCGCCCATCGGGGCATACGACGACGAGATCCGCGTCCTCGGGTCGTCGCCCCATACCTCCTCTTGGGCCCGCTGATCGAACAACGCCAGGTGCCAGTTGTGCACGCCGATGATCGAGCTCACCCACCCCGTGGAACCGCACGCGCTCGCCAGTCGGCGCGCCGCCTCGTAGAACAGGCTGGGATCGCATTGCAGCCCGCCCCACTGCTCGGGCTGCAAGAGGGTGAAGAAGCCGACGTCGTCGAGCGCCTGAACGGTCTCGTCGGGCAGTCGGCGCAGATCCTCCGTCGCCTGAGCGCGCTGCCGAAGTTGCGGAAGCAGATCGTCGATCCCAGCCAACACCGACTGCGCATCACGCTGTTGAATGGACGTCACTTACGTTTGCCTCCCCGGGAGTGCGGACTTACCCAGAAGACTAGAACACGTTCCGATTTGTGTCGAGCAGGGTATTCCTGCGGCTGGTAGTGGTACATGTCGGGTTTTCTGTAACATGTTCTAGTTGTGCGGACAGAGAGGACGGGTCGTGACCGAGGCAATACCTGACGAGCCACTCGGCGACCACGTCCTGGAATTGCAGATCGCCGACGTCGTCGCTGAGACCGACGACGCGCGGTCGCTGGTTTTCTCGGTGCCGAACGAGCAGGGCGACCCAGACATCCCGCCGAAGCGGCTGCGCTACGCACCCGGCCAGTTCCTGACGCTGCGCGTGCCCAGCGACCGCACCGGGTCGGTGGCGCGCTGTTACTCGTTGTGCAGCTCGCCGTTCACCGACGATGCACTCACCGTCACGGTCAAGCGAACCGCGGACGGATACGCGTCCAACTGGCTGTGCGACCACGCCCACAAAGGCATGCGGGTCCACGTGCTGGCTCCGTCGGGCAACTTCGTGCCCAAGACGCTCGACGGCGATTTCCTGCTGATGGCTGCCGGCAGCGGGATCACCCCGATCATGTCGATCTGCAAGTCGGCACTGGCCGAAGGCAGCGGCCAGGTGACGCTGCTGTATGCCAACCGCGACGACCGGTCGGTGATCTTCGCCGACGCGCTACGCGAGCTGTGCACCAAATACCCCGACCGGCTCACAGTGGTGCACTGGCTGGAATCGCTGCAGGGACTGCCCAGCACTACCGCGTTGGCGAAGGCGGCCGCCGGCTTCACCGACCGGCCCGCGTTCATCTGTGGGCCCGGTCCTTTCATGGACGCGGCGCGCCAAGCCCTGGAATCCTTGAAAGTGCCTGCGCAGCAAGTACATATCGAGGTCTTCAAGTCGCTGGAATCAGATCCCTTCGCGGCAGTGACCATCGAGGACACTGACGACGGCCCTGATATTGGGAAGCCGCCGGCCACCGCGGTGGTGCAGCTGGACGGTGAAACCCATACGGTGTCGTGGCCGCGCAACGCCAAGCTGCTCGATGTCCTACTCGCCAAAGGCCTCGATGCGCCGTTCTCGTGCCGGGAGGGCCACTGTGGTGCATGTGCCTGCACCCTGCGTAGCGGCAAGGTCAACATGGCGGTCAACGACGTGCTGGAGCAGCAGGACCTCGACGAAGGACTCATTCTGGCCTGTCAATCTCACCCGGAATCTGATTCGGTAGAAGTCACCTACGACGAGTAGTCGCGGAGTTAACTTCTGTTTGGGTGTGATGGAAGGAAGCAGGATGAAGCGACTGATATCGGGATTTGCCGTCGCATCGTCGATGCTGAGCTTCCTGCCCGCTCCATACGGCTCGGCCGCCAGCAATACCGCCGTCACCGATTTCCCACTCGACGGCCCCAACCAGCTGGAGACGCACACCATCCTCGATTGCTACAAAGCCGACGGCCACTGCGACTTCACCGCGGGGGCCGACATGCGCACTCCCGACGGCGTGACCGGCTTCCCGCCCAGCCTCTGGGCCCGCCAATCCACCGAGATCCGGTCGACGAATCGGTTGGCGTACCTGGACGCTCACGCCACCAGTCAGTTCGAGAGGGTGATGAAAGAGGGCGGGTCCGACGTGATCACCACCGTCTACTTCGGTGACGGCCCGCCGGACAAGTACCAGACGACCGGTCGCATCGACTCGGCCGATTGGTCGACGGGCCAGCCCAAGACCGATGTCAACGTCATCGTCTGCACCCACATGCAGGTGGTCTACACCGGGGTCAACATCACCTCGCCCAGCACCTGCGCGCAAACCTCTTTTTCCTAGGTTCTGCTCAGGTCCAGCGTTATGGCAGAGGCTATATGGTAGGACGATTCGCGCCTAGCATCCTTTTCGTGCCAATTCTTCCGGTCGTGTTCGCGGGCGGACCCGACGGCGGCTGGCACGTCCGAAGCATTTCGGCGGTCGCTGGCGAGTCTCTTCCCGCGGTGGAGCGTGTGGCAGTTCTTGAAGGAGTACGCGTCGCCCCGCCGCAGAGCACCTGGGCGCTGGCGGGGGTAGTCGGTCAGGAACGGTATACCCGGGCGCGCGAGCACGACGAGCTCGCCGCTGTTTCGCCGGGCCTCGGCCGCCCGGAAGCGACACGAGCGGCGCTGATTCCAATGAGGAAATCCGAGAAATGGTGGGCGCTCTCGCAGGACGACCGCAGGGCGATTTTGGAGGAGCGATCCCACCACATCACGATAGGGCTGAAGTACCTCCCAGCCGTTGCACGCCGCTTGCACCATTGTCGAGACCTAGGCGAACCGTTCGACTTTCTGGCATGGTCCGAATTCGCACCTGCCGACGTGGGCAGGTTCGACGAACTGATCGCCAATCTTCGAGGAACCGAGGAATGGAGTTACGTCGACCGCGAGGTCGACATCCGCCTAGATCGCGGCGCTGGCCCCTGAGGCCTACCGCGGTAACCCGAGGAGCCGCTCGGCGGCAACTGTGAGCAGGATCTGCTCGGTACCGCCGGCGATGGTGAGGCAACGAGTGTTGAGGAAGTCGAACACCGCGCGATTCTGTACGAGGCCGCCGCCTTCGGACACGTCCATCTTGAATTCCGCCAGCGCTTGGCGGTAGCGCACACCGATGAGTTTGCGCACGCTGGATTGCGCCCCCGGATCCTGGCCGCCAACAGCGAGCTGGGCGATGCGCTGGTCGAGCAGCGCTCCGGTCTGCGCCAGCACAATCAATCGCCCGAGCCGGTCTTGCTGGGCGACGTCGAGGTCGAGCTCGGCCAGCACCTTGAGCAGCTCTTCCATCGGGTTGCCCAGCGCTGTGCCGGACGCCATCGCGACCCGCTCGTTAGCCAGCGTGGTGCGAGCCAGCCGCCAGCCGTCGTTCACCGTGCCGACCACCATCTCGTCGGGGACGAAAACGTTGTCCAGGAACACTTCGTTGAACAGCGAGTCGCCGGTGATCTCGCGCAGCGGCCGGATCTGGATGCCAGGCGATTTCATGTCCATCAGGAAGTAAGTGATGCCTTTATGTTTCGGGGCCTCCGGATCGGTACGCGCCAGGCATACACCCCACCTCGCCTTGTGCGCAGCGGACGTCCACACCTTCTGCCCGGTCAGCAGCCATCCGCCGTCGCCCCGCACCGCTTTGGTGCGCAGCGACGCCAGGTCGGAGCCTGCTCCTGGCTCGGAAAACAGCTGGCACCAAAGGAAATCGCCACGCATGGTGCCCGGCACGAAGCGCTCCACCTGTTCGGCCGTGCCGTGTTCGAGGATTGTCGGCGCCGCCCACCAACCGATCACCAAGTCTGGCCGCACGACGCCGGCCGCCGCCATCTCCTGATCGATCAGCAACTGTTCGGCCGGGGACGCGCCGCGTCCGTACGGCGCCGGCCAGTGCGGCGCTTGCAGACCTGCCTCGGCCAGGGCCACCTGCCGTTTCTCCTCGGGCAGCGCGGCGACTTCGGCTACCGCTGCAGCGATCTCAGGTCGCTGAGCCCTGACCTCTTCGAGGTCAGAGAGGTCCAAGCCCAGGCGACGACGCACACCGTCCTGAGTCAGTGCGGTGATGCGGCGCAACCACCGCTCAGCACCGCCGAGGAACCGGGCGATGCTGTGCGCTCTGCGCAGGTACAGATGCGCATCGTGCTCCCAGGTGCAGCCGATGCCGCCGAGTACCTGGATGCAGTCTTTGACGTTGGCCTTCGCGGCGGCGATGCCGACACTGGCTGCCAGAGCGGCGGCGATGGAGAACTGACAGGAGTCGGAGTCCCCAGAATCCTCAGCGGCCCGGGCGGCATCGGCAGCGGCCACCTCGGCCTGCTCGGCGCGGCACAACATTTCCGCGCATAGGTGCTTGATGGCCTGGAAGCTGCCGATCGGCTTGCCGAACTGCTCCCGCACCTTGGCGTACGCGACCGCGGTCTCCAGGGACCACCGGGTCACGCCGGCCGCCTCAGCCGCCAGCAGGGTCGCGGCCAGGTCCTCGACCCGCTGCCCGGACTGGCCTATCACGGTGGCCGGCGCCGACGTCAGCACCACCCGGGCCAACGGCCGCGAAAAGTCCGTTGCCCGCAACGGCTCGACCTGCACGCCGTCGCCGTCGGTCTCGACCAGCAGCCACTGGCCTCCGGCCGGCAGCAGCAGCACGCCGCCGTCTGCAGCGCCCAGCACCCAACTGACGGTGCCCGACGCGCGCGACGTCTCGCTGTCGAAATGCACGTCACCGTCGATCGCCACCCCGGCGAAGCGTTCACCACAGGCCAGCGCGGCCAGCAATTCAGGATCATCGACAACCAAGCTGGCCAGCGCGGTGGTCGCGACCGGCCCCGGCACCAGTGCCTTGGCCGCCTCCTCGACCATCGCGCACAGGTCCTCGATGCTGCCACCCGCGCCGCCACTGTCTTCTGCAACGGCTACGCCGAATAGTCCTAGTTCGGCTAAGCCCGCGAACACCGGTCGCCAGGCATCGGGATCGCCCTGTTCGACATTTCGGATCGACGTGGTTCCACCCGGACCTGAGGCCGAGTTTCGGGCCCAGTCGCGCACCAACTCACGCGCCGCAAACTGTTCGTCTGTGACGGTCGCTACCACCCTGGAACCCTCCGCGTCCTCGATTTCGGCCACTAGAACGTGTTCTAATAGTGCCAGCGATCGGCCGTCAAGTCGAACGCCTTTGCGGCAAGAAAGGTCCAGGACAAGTACTGTCCCCGGCGGTACGGAGGTGGGAGATTCAAACTCGGCATGCGTATCGTCTGCGATCGAACCGCCCGGAAGAGGAGCGCCCCTTCAGATGTCGCCTGCGAACACGAACTCGAGTCGCGTTCCTGACTCGCATCCTCGCGAGGTCATGAACGTGGCGGTGCTGGCGGAGTCCGAGCTCGGTTCGGAGGCGCAACGGGAACGCCGTAAGCGCATCCTGGACGCCACCATGGCCATCGCGTCGAAGGGCGGCTACGAGGCAGTTCAGATGCGTGCCGTGGCGGACCGCGCCGATGTGGCGGTTGGGACGTTGTATCGCTATTTCCCGTCGAAGGTGCATCTGCTGGTGTCGGCGCTGGGCCGGGAGTTCAGCCGCATCGACGCCAAAACCGACCGCTCCGCGGTTGCCGGCGGCACTCCGTTTCAGCGGCTGAACTTCATGGTTGGCAAGCTCAACCGGGCCATGCAGCGCAATCCGTTGCTCACCGAGGCGATGACGCGCGCCTACGTCTTCGCCGACGCGTCGGCGGCCAGTGAGGTCGACCACGTCGAGAAGCTCATCGACAGCATGTTCGCGCGCGCGATGGCCGACGGCGAACCGACCGAGGACCAGTACCACATCGCCCGGGTGATCTCGGATGTGTGGTTGTCGAACCTGCTCGCGTGGCTCACCCGGCGAGCCTCGGCGACCGACGTCAGCAAACGCCTAGACCTGGCCGTGCGATTGTTGATCGGCGACTCAGAAGGGGCCCAGCACCCACCTAAGACGGCGGGTGACGCCGGTTAGGCAGGGGGCCCGGCGGTACGCCCCCGAATCAGCTCGGTGTCCAGCAGCTCGACGACAGGCAGCCCCGATGGCGGTGGCTTCAGTAGTAGTTCGCCCGCCCGGCGGCCCTTTTGCAGGCTCGGCTGCGCCACCGTGGTCAGCCCGCGGCTGATCGCCCCCGGCACGCCGTCGAACCCGGTGAGGCTCATCTGGCCGGGCACGTAAATGCCATGTGCCCGAAGGTAATCCATTGCCGAGAGGGCCAAGATGTCCGCCGTGCACATCAACGCGGTGATCCGCGGATTGGCCTCCAGTGCCACCTTGGCGGCGGTGCCGCCCGACGTCCGCAGGTGCTCGTAGCTTTCCACCACGGTTAGCGAATCCGGGTCGACACCGGCGGCCGTCATCGCCTCCCAGACGCCGACGACTCGTTCGCGCTGCACATCGAAAGTCGCGGACTGCAGCCGCTGCGCGTCCACCAGATCCTGCCGGCGATCCCGGCCCAGCCGCATGGTCAGCAGACCGATCTCGCGGTGCCCCAATCCGAGCACGTAGTCGGCGAGCTGACGCATTGCTGCCCGGTCGTCAATTCCCACCCGGGACACCCCGGCGAGGCCTTTGGGCTGGTCGACCACTACAACGGGCCGGCGCCGCTGCAGCACGACCTGTAGGTAGGGATCGTCGTCGCCTACCGAATACACCACGAAGCCGTCCACTCCGGCGCCAAGCACGGCAGCTGTTCCGTCCTCGAGACTCCGGCTGGGTCCGACCGCTACCAACAGCAGTCCCTGCCCCCGCTCTTCGCACGATTGCGCCACTCCCGCAACGAAATCCCGCGCCGCCGGGTCGCTGAAGAAATAGGTCAGTGGTTCGGCCATCACCAAACCAACCGCACCGGCTTTGCGGGTTCGCAACGATCGCGCCACCGGGTCGGGTCCGGCGTAACCCAGCAGCTTGGCCGTCGTCAGCACCCGCTCACGAAGGTCGGCCGACAGCTGATCCGGTCGATTGAAGGCATTCGAGATGGTGGTGCGCGAGACCTTGAGCTCGGCTGCCAACGACGCAAGAGTCGCACGCCTGCGTGGTGTGGGACTCACGCTTGGTCAGGCTACCGCGCTTCCCCGGTTGCGCGTACGAGGCCCGTATTCAGCACTTTCTAATGGAAACGATTTTCATTAGTATTATGCTTCGGCCGGCGGGCCGGAGAGTAGGCAATCGAACGTGCGAACGGCACTGGTCAATGTAATGCGCTGGCTGTCGGCCGTAGCTGTCTGCGTGACCGGCTCCACGGCGTTGACAGGCTGCGGAATCGGTATTTCCGCACATCCGTTCACAGCAGCCGTGGTGGCGTCCACTGACGTGTGGGGCAGCGTGGCACGCGCAGTCACCGGCAGCCATCTGACCATCAGGTCCATCCTGACGGGCGCCGATGTAGATCCGCACTCGTATACCGCCAGTCCTACCGACGCTGCCGCGATCACCGACGCCGCCCTGGTGGTCTACAACGGCGGCGGTTACGACCCGTGGGTGAACCAGGTGCTGGCCAGTCATCCGGCCATCAAATCGGTCGATGCCTACTCACTGCTCGGCACAAACACATCGGCGGGAGCGGAACCACGCAACGAACACGTTTTCTACGACCTGAGCGTGGCGAAGGCCGTCGCCACCACTATCGCCGGGCGGCTGGCAACCGTTGACCCGGCCAATGCCGCGGACTACCACGCCAACGCCGCCGAATTCTGCCGCGGCGCAGACGCCGTCGCCATCTCCGAACACGCCATCGCCACCGCATACCCCGACGCCGAAGTCATCGTGACCGAGCCTGTCGCGTATTACCTGTTGGCGGCATCCGGCCTGGTAAATCGGACTCCGCCCGCCTTCACCTCGGCTAACGAGAACGAGACCGATCCCTCGCCATCCGACATGGCATCCGTCCTCGACCTGATCAACCACCGCCAAGTCGTGGCACTGGTGGTCAACCCGCAGACCTCCACTCCGGCGATAGACGGACTTCAGGACGCTGCCCGGCGGGCGGGTGTGCCGATTACCGAAGTGACCGAGACTTTGCCCAGCGGCACCGACTACCTGACGTGGCAGCGCAATACGGTCAACCAACTGCTGGCCGCGTTGCGGTCGAACCGATAGACATGCGCGTAATCGACGAAGTAGTCGGGGCCTCCGAAACCTTTGCCCGCCGACCGCCTGCGGTCTCGCTCACCGGTGCCCGGCTGGCCTTCGGTGATCGCGTGCTGTGGGACCACCTCGACCTGTCGGTGTCGCCCGGTGAGTTCATCGCGGTGCTAGGTCCCAACGGCACCGGCAAGACGTCGCTGCTGAAGGTGCTGCTCGGACAACTGCCGCTGAGTGCGGGCGCGGCGTTGGTCGACGGCAAGCGCGTCACTGGCGGACGATTCACGATGGCAGGCAGCGGGCACATCGGCTATGTGCCGCAACACCGCCCGATCGACCGGGAAGTGATGCTTCGCGGTCGCGACCTGGTACGGCTGGGCATCGACGGGCGCCGCTGGGGCGGCATGCCGCTGCGCGCCGCCGATCGGTCCCGCCGGCGCGAGGCCACGTGGCGGGCGCTGCAACAGGTCAACGGCGAACGGCTGGCTGATGTCCGGGTCGGGGTGATGTCTGGCGGAGAGTTGCAGCGAGTGCGCATCGCTCAGGCACTGGCCGGCGATCCGATGCTGCTGCTGTGCGATGAACCGCTACTGACTCTGGACCCCGCCAACGCCAAGTTGGTAGCGGCGCTGATCGACCGCCGCCGCAGGGAAGCCGCAACCGCGGTCATTGTCGTCACCCACGAGGTCAACCCGATCCTGCCGTACGTGGACCGGATGCTCTACCTGGTCGACGGCCGATTCAGGATCGGCACCGTCGATCAGGTGATGAACACCGAGACGCTGTCGACGCTGTATCAGGCCGAAATCCAGGTGGTCAAGGTCAACGACCGCTATGTGGTGGTGGGCGAGCACGACGGGCAAAGCTTGTGAACCACCGGCTCGGCGAGATGCTGGACAATCTCTTCTCTTTCGACATCACCGCCCACTTGCTCAGCCACGACTTCGTCCAACAGTCGCTGCTGGCGGCCGCGCTGCTTGGGCTGGTGGCCGGGCTGATCGGGCCATTCATCGTGATGCGCCAGATGTCGTTCGCCGTACACGGGTCCAGCGAACTGTCGCTGACCGGGGCGGCGTTCGCGCTGCTGGTCGGGTTCGAGGTAGGGCTGGGGGCGCTGATCGGCAGCGCTCTGGCGGCGGCGCTGTTCGGCATTCTCGGACAGCGTGCCCGGGAACGGGATTCGGTGATCGGGGTGGTGCTGGCCTTCGGGCTGGGCCTGGCGGTGTTGTTCATTCACCTCTACCCGGGACGGACCGGTACCAGCTTCGCGTTGCTGACCGGCCAGATCGTGGGGGTGGGCTACTCGGGGCTGGCCATGCTGGCGCTGGTCTGCCTGCTGGTCATCGCGGTGCTCGCGACGTGCTACCGACCGCTGTTGTTCGCTACCGTCGATCCGGATGTCGCAGCCGCCCGCGGTGTGCCGGTGCGCGCGCTGGGCATCGTGTTCGCCGCGCTGGTCGGTGTGGTGGCCGCGCAGGCCGTGCAGATCGTCGGGGCACTGCTGGTGATGTCGTTGCTCATCACCCCGGCGGCCGCGGCCGCTCGGGTGGTCGCCTCGCCGGTTGCGGCGATCGTGGCCTCGGTGGTCTTCGCCGAGGTCGCCGCGGTCGGGGGCATCGTGCTCTCACTGGCACCCGGCGTCCCGGTGTCAGTGTTCGTCGCAACCATCTCGTTTCTGATTTATCTGTTTTGCTGGCTGTTCGGACGGCGCCGGGAGGCCGCCGCTTGAGCCTTGTCGCCCGGTGCGGCCACCGAGCGGGGAGCCGGCGGTGCGACATCGATGAAGGTGTGGTTCAGCGCCAAAGCGATGTGGGACTGGAGCACCAACATCAGCGACAAGAATTGCCTGGCCATCGACGGGCCTGCGCAGGACAAGGTCTATGCCAGGGTCTGCTCGCTCAATAACGACACTGCGCCGGTAGTCGAAAACCTCCTCGATCAGATCGTGGCCAGGATTCCGCAATAAGCTAGGCAGGTGGCCACTATCGACCTCAACGCCGACTTGGGCGAGGGCTTCGGCGTCTGGAGCCTCGGTGACGATGACGCCATGCTGCAGATCGTCAGCAGCGCCAACGTGGCCTGCGGTTTCCACGCGGGAGATCCCGCGGGCCTGTTACGGGTATGTCGGTCGGCCGCCGAGCGTGGCGTGCGCATCGGAGCGCAGGTGAGCTATCGCGACCTGGCCGGATTTGGCAGGCGCTTCATCGACGTCGCCGCCGAAGACCTGGTTGCCGATGTGGTCTATCAGATCGGCGCGTTGCAGGCGATCGCCCACGCGTCCGGCTCGGTGGTTTCCTACGTCAAACCCCATGGCGCGCTGTACAACACGATCGTGACAAACCGCGAACAAGGCGCCGCCGTCGCGGAGGCGGTCCACCTGGTGGACGCCACGCTGCCGGTGCTGGGCATGGCGGGTTCGGCGTTCTTCGACGAAGCCGCCCGCCTGGGCTTACGCGCGGTGGCCGAGGCATTCGCCGATCGCGCCTACCGGCCGGACGGCCAACTGGTTTCCCGCCGCGAACCGGGCGCGGTGTTGGGCGATCCGGCGGAGATCGCGCAGCGCGTGCTGACCATGGTGGCCTCGGGCCAGGTCACCGCGATCGACGGCGCTCAGATTGTTGTCAGTGTGGAATCGGTTTGCGTGCATGGTGATTCACCAGGTGCGGTGCAGATCGCGACAGCGGTGCGCGATCAGCTCAAGGCCGCCGGCACCGAGATCAGGGCGTTCTGCTGATGCGATTGAAGCTCGGTCGCCCCGATATCGCGCGGTATTCGGATCGGTTCGACGTGCCCGCCGCCGAACCTGACGCGCCGCTTTCGGTGACGTGGATGGGCGTGGCGACGCTGCTACTCGACGACGGGTCGTCCGCGCTGATGACCGACGGCTACTTCTCGCGCCCCAGCCTGGCGCAGGTGGCGGCCGGCAGGCTGTCGCCATCACCAGCGCGCGTGGACGGCTGCCTTGCCCGGGCCAAGGTGTCCGGGCTTGTGGCTGTCATCCCGGTGCACACCCACATCGACCACGTGATGGACTCCGCACTGGTCGCGGACCGCACCGGCGCGCAGCTGGTCGGGGGCGAGTCGGCGGCCAATGTCGGGCGCGGATACGGCCTGCCCGAAAACCGTCTCGTCGTCGCGGTCGGTGGCGAACCAATTCGGTTGGGCGCCTACGACGTCACGCTGGTGGAATCGCACCACTGCCCACCCGACCGGTTTCCCGGTGTGATCAGCGCACCGCTGACACCACCGGTGAAGGTGTCGGCCTACCGCTGCGGAGAGGCGTGGTCGACGCTGGTGCACCACGTGCCGTCCGGCCGGCGGCTGCTGATCCAGGGCAGTGCCGGTTTCGTCAAAGGCGTGCTGGCCGGCCACCGCGCCGATGCCGTTTACCTCAGCGTCGGCCAGCTCGGTCTGCAGCCGCGGTCATACCTGCTCGATTACTGGACCGAGACCGTGCGCGCGGTGGGCGCGCGCCGGGTGATCCTCATTCACTGGGACGACTTCTTCCGCCCATTGTCAAAACCCTTGCGGGCCTTGCCATATGCGGGCGACGACTTAGACGTGTCCATCCGCATCCTCGACGAGCTGGCCGAACAAGACGGTGTCGCGCTGCACATGCCGACGGTGTGGCGGCGCGAGAACCCCTGGATCTAAACGTTGACGCTGACCGTAGCGCTGTTGCTGCTTGCTGTGGTGCTCGCGTTCGCGGTCGCTCGTCCGCGAGGCTGGCCGGAGGCGCTGGCGGCGGTTCCGGCAGCCCTCATCCTGATAGCGATCGGCGCGGTCTCCGTCCACCAGGCGGCCGAGCAGGTCGCCGGGTTGGCGCCGGTGGTCGCATTCCTGGGCGCGGTGCTGGTGTTGGCCAAGCTGTGCGACGACGAGGGCCTGTTCGATGCCGCAGGCGCGGCGATGGCGCGGGTGCGCGTCGGGTCACACGGCCTGCTGCGGCAGGTGTTCGTCATTGCCGCCACCATTACCGCTGCGCTCAGCCTGGACGCCACCGTGGTGTTGCTGACCCCGGTGGTGCTTGTCACCGTCCGCCGCCTGCGTACCCCGATGCGGCCATACGCCTACGCCACCGCCCATCTGGCTAACGCGGCCTCGCTGCTGCTTCCGGTGTCGAATCTGACCAACCTGCTTGCCTTCCACGTCGCCAATATGTCGTTCGCGAAGTTCGCGCTGGTGATGGCGTTGCCGTGGCTGGCCGCAGTGGCCGCGGTGTACGTGGTCTTCCGATTGTTTTTCGCCAGGGATCTGCGACTCCCGCCGGACCCCGAGGAAGTCGGGCCGGCGCCGCGGCCACCAGTGTTCGTTTTGGTGGTCGTGGCGCTGACGCTTGCCGGGTTTGCGGTCTCAGAATCGGTAGGGGTGGCCCCGGCCGGGGTGGCGCTGGCCGGCGCCGGGGTGCTGGCGGTGCGCAGTCTGCGCCGTCGGCACACCTCGGTGGTGGAGATCGTGCGCGCGGTAAACGTGTCGTTCCTGGTGTTCGTGCTGGCGCTGGGCGTCATAGTGCAGGCGGTCACGCTCAACGGTATGGGCACGGCTATGTCTGCGGTGCTGCCGTCCGGTTCCCGGCTGCCCGCGTTGCTCGCTATCGCCGCGGTGGCCGCCGTGCTGGCCAACGTCGTCAATAATCTGCCCGCGACGCTGGTGTTATTGCCGCTGGTCGCGCCCAGCGGGCCGGTGGCCATCCTGGCGGTGCTGATCGGGGTCAACATCGGCCCCAACCTGACCTACGTCGGTTCACTGTCCAACCTGCTGTGGCGAGGCGTGCTGCGCCAGCAGAATGTCGAGGCCAGCGTCGGCGAGTACACCCGCCTCGGGCTGTGCACCGTGCCTACCGCGCTGGTCGCGGCGGTGCTCGCGCTGTGGGCGAGCGTGCGGCTACTGGGCGTCTAGGTGCGCGAGCCTACTAGCTGCGGCGCACCCCTAGGCGCCGCCTCCGATGCCCCGACGGCCAGCGCGCGGGCGCGGATAGGTCCCGCAGCGACCACCGTGAACGGCGTTTCCAGTTCGAAGTTCAAGTCGAGCGATTCGATCTCGGCCGCGCGAATGATGGTGGCCAGCGCGAGCTCGGCCTCCAGCATCGCGAAGTGATCACCGACCACCATCGCGTCACAGGCGCACGGGTAGTCAACCGTCGCACCGGCGAAGAGGCCACGCTGAGCGCCGATTTGGTGGTCGATGCCACCGGGCGCGCCGCGCGTACCCCGGCGTGGCTGGACAACCTAGGCTACGACCGCCCGCTCGAGGATCACGTCGTGGTGCACCTGACCTACGTGAGCCAGTTGCTGCGTACGGCACCGGATGCACTGCACGAACTCGGTTTCCTCATCGGAATCGTGCCGGGCCGGCCTCACGGGGTGGGCCTTGTCCACTGCGAGAACGACACTTGGCTGTTCACCGTGATGGGTATAGCGGGTCGCGAGCCAGCCTGCGACCTGGCGGCAATGTGCGACTTCGTCGAAGACTACGCACCGACCCACATGCTGGACGCGGTGAGAGCCGCCGAACCCATCGGAGAGCCCTGGAGGCTTTGGCGTTGCGCGACTGCTTGTCCTGCGGCACAAGGGATTTAGCGCGACGCTTCTTCCGCGCCGCAGCGGCGCCCGATCCGCCAGGCCTGGCAACTGTCGGCCAATCCCGACCTTGCTATGCCCGAAATCGACGGTACGCCAACGCTGCTCGCACAGCTGTTTAACGTATACGCCGATCGCGTGCTCACCGCAGCCGAATGGGATGCCGCCACATTCAATCAGTTCATGAGAGTGACCTCGATGGTCGACCCTGGGACCCGGCTGTTACGCCCGGGCATCATGTGGCGCGCCGCCCGCGCCAACCACCGCAGACGCCGACACGGCAGCGAGCAGCTAGCTCGGGTGCCCTGCGACCTGGCCGACCGCGTGCCCCGCTAGCCCGACGGACGCCGCGAATAACGCTGTACCCAACTAGTAAGCGCCCTATTGTTAGGCCGATCGGGTAGTCGGACCCCGGGATCGGTTGGTACGGCATGACGACCGCGTTGGCCTGCACGAGGTGCGGCGCAGAATTGCGGCTGAGCGCGAAGTTCTGCGATGAGTGTGGGTCGCCGACCGCGGTGTCGCGCACGCCTGCGGAGTACAAGCAGGTAACCGTGCTGTTCGCCGATGTCGTGCACTCTATGGACATCGCCGCCGCGGTGGGTACCGAGCGGTTGCGCGAGATCATGACCGAGCTCGTGACGCACGCGGCGGCGGTGGTCCAGCGTTACGGCGGAACCGTGGACAAGTTCACCGGCGACGGCATTATGCCGGTGTTCGGCGCGCCCGCGGCGCTGGAGGATCACTCGCTGCGGGCGTGTCTGGCGGCTCTGGGCGTTCAGGAAGAGGTCACCCGCATGGCGACAGAGGTCGAACGCCGCGACGGTGTCAACCTTGAGCTGCGGGTGGGCCTGAATTCGGGTCAGGTGATTGCCGGTGAAATCGGCTCCGCCGCCTTGGGTTACACCACCATTGGTGAGCAGGTGGGGATGGCTCAGCGGATGGAGTCGGTCGCGCTGCCCGGCGCGGTGATGCTGAGCGAATCGACCGCGCGGCTGGTCAAGGGCGCCGCTAACCCGGTGCCGGCGCAACGCCTGCTGGGTGTGCCCGCGCGGGACCAGCGGACCGGTTCCTCGTACACGACTTTGGTGGGCCGCGAGTGGGAATTGACCACGTTGGCGGCGATGCTGGATCGCTCGACCGCGGGACGCGGGTCTGTCGTCGCGGTGGTCGGCCCGCCGGGCATCGGCAAGACCCGACTCACCGGAGAAGCCCTGCAGCTCTCGAAACATCGTGGTGTCGAGGTGTTTTCGACCTTCTGCGAATCGCATGCCACCGATATCCCATTCCATGTGGTGGCGCGGCTGCTGCGCTCGGTCGGCCGGCTGAGCGGTCTGGACGATCAGGCCGCGCGGGCACAGCTGCGGATGCGATTTTCGGGCGCCGATCCGCAGGACCTGGCGCTGCTTGATGACTTGCTGGGCATCGCTGATCCCGATATGGAGCTGCCAAAGATCGACCCCGACGCGCGGCGACGGCGGCTGACTGCGCTGATCAACACCGCCCAGCTGGCCCGCAGCGAACCGGCGGTCTTAGTCGTGGAGGATGCGCACTGGATCGACGATGTCAGCGAATCCATGCTCGCGGACTTTCTTGCGATGATCCCCCAGACCCCCTCGTTGGTGCTGATCACGTATCTCCCCGAATATCGGGTAGCTCTCGCGCATCTCGCCGGCGCGCAAACCATCAACCTCGCACCACTGAGTGATTCGGAAACCTCAACGCTGGTGACCGAACTGTTAGGGCCCGATCCGTCCGTGGGCCAGATCGGCCAAATCATCGCGGGGCGCGCGGCCGGCAACCCCTTTTTCGCCGAGGAGATCACCCGTGATCTCGCCGAACGCGGCGTGCTGGTCGGCGAGCGCGGCAGCTACGCCTGCCGTACCGATGCGGCCGAGGTCAGCGTGCCGGCCACGTTGCAGGCGACCATCGCCGCCCGCATCGACCGGCTGCCCCCGGCGGCCAAACACACGCTCGCCGCCGCGGCGGTCGCCGAGTCTCGCTTCAGCCGCGAACTGCTGGCCAGCCTGGATGTCGACCCAGTGGTCGACCAGCTGATCAAAGCCGAGCTCATCGACCAAGTCCGGTTCACTCCGCACGCCGAATACGCGTTTCGCCATCCGTTGATTCGCACGGTGGCCTACGAATCCCAGCTGAAATCCGATCGCGCGCGGTTGCACCGACGGCTGGCCGCCGCGATCGAAGCCCACGAGCCTGAATCGGCCGAGCAGAACGCTGCGTTGGTCGCCGAACATCTGCAGGCCGCCGGTGATCTGCACGCCGCCTACGGCTGGCACATGCGCGCCGCAACGTGGGCGACCAACCGCGACATCGCCGCGGCGCGACTCGGTTGGGAGCGCGCCCAAAACATCGCCGACGCATTGCCCGCCGATGACTCCGGCCGGGCAGCCATGCGCATCGCCCCTCGCACCATGTTGTGCGGAATTGCCTGGCGAATCCATACGAACGTGGCCGGTGACCGCTTCGATGAACTGCGGGAGTTGTGCGCCGCCGCCGGGGACAAGGCGTCACTGGCGATCGGCATGGCCGGGTTGGTGATGGATCACGCGTTCCAGGACCGGATCCGCGAGGCGTCGCAGCTGGCATCGGAAGCCATGGCCCTCATCGAGTCGGTCGGCGATCCGACCCTGACGGCGGGGCTGTCCTTCGCGACGATCTACGCCAAGCTTGAAAGTGGCGAGTGGTGGGACGTGTTGCGCTGGTCACAGAGGGTTATCGATCTGGCCGACGGTAATCCTTCTAAAGGCAA
>Ga0209530_1000411_pt1 | contig 31755 bp, 32 predicted proteins | sample BlaSpr_A8_Ref_O1_FD_187987 | JGI IMG/M metagenome (GOLD analysis project Ga0209530, IMG submission 187987) | Forest soil microbial communities from Thunder Bay, Ontario, Canada - Black Spruce, Ontario site 2_A8_Ref_O1 (SPAdes) (version 2) | ecosystem: Environmental > Terrestrial > Soil > Boreal...
GGCTGGAGTGCCCGCGATGGGGCCGGGATCCGCCCGGGGGCAGTGCCGACGCTGGGATGAGAATAGCACCCGTGCAGGCTTTTTCGGCCGTCGGCAGATCACCCTCGGTGGGCGCTGAACCGCCGCCCCCGCGCGGGTCGCGGCCGCCCGTAGCCGGCGTTGAGTGCTTGCCGGTATCGCAGGCGGGTGGTGGCCACCGGGTCGCGGCCCAGCATTTATTCGGCACCTGTTGACTTAACGCCGCTAATGACAACTGGGTCAACTTGGCTCATGGAAACCCGTCGACTTTGCCGCCTTTCCCGGTCACCCCGTAGCATCCACCTAATTCCGGTGAAAACGGACCTATATTGGGGTTGCTGGCCCTTCCCGCAGCAAACCATCACCATTTCCATTTGCCATTACCACCGTGCGTTCGTCGAGCAGCACGTCGAGGTCAATAGTGGTCGGGTGTGCGGCCGGTGATAGGCCGAACCACACGTGCGCGAACGCCGCCACGGCGCATTCGATGTTGCCGACGACGAGCCAGGCGGCCTCATCCGCGAGGGCTTCGAGCACGCCATTCCCCGGCGAGAAGCTTGCCGAGGCGGCCGGCCTGTCCGCGCCGCGGGTGTATCAGATCCGCGCTTGCAGCCTCCGGTCAAGGTGGGTGACGAGATCGCGCAGATCACCTCCGCGATGGTCGAGGTCGCGCGCCGCGCCGGCTCTCGTAGGCTCTGAGTTGATGAAAGTGCGAAGTCGATGAAGACGCCGATCGATACGTCACCGCTGGCCTGGCTGGAGGCGGTGGAGCGGGAGCGCCGGCAGGCCGGTCTGCGTCGCTCGCTGCGACCGCGTCCCCCGGTTGCCGTCGAACTGGATCTGGCGTCCAACGACTACCTCGGTCTGTCACAGCATCCCGACGTCATCGACGGTGGTGTTGCGGCGCTACGGGTCTGGGGTGCCGGTGCCACGGGTTCACGGCTGGTCACCGGCGATACCGAGCTGCACCAGGAATTCGAGTCCGAGCTCGCCGAGTTCGTCGGCGCTGCCGCGGGCCTGGTGTTCTCCTCGGGATACACGGCCAACCTCGGCGCCGTCGTCGGCTTGTCAGGGCCGGGTTCGCTGCTGGTGTCCGACGCTCATTCGCACGCATCTCTGGTCGATGCATGCCGGCTGTCGCGAGCGCGGGTAGTGGTGACGCCGCACCGCGACGTCGACGCCGTAGACGCGACGCTGGGATCACGCGACGAGGAGCGCGCCGTCGTCGTCACCGACTCGGTATTCAGCGCCGACGGCGTGCTGGCCCCCATCCGTGAGTTGCACGACGCGTGCCGCCGCCATCGGGCGTTGCTCATCGTGGACGAGGCGCATGGCCTGGGTGTACGCGGCGGGGGGCGGGGGTTGCTCCACGAGCTCGGGCTGGCGGGTGCGCCCGATGTGGTGATGACGACGACGTTGTCCAAGGCGCTCGGTAGCCAGGGTGGTGCGGTTCTCGGGTCTGCGCAGGTGCGTGCCCACCTGATCGACGCCGCCCGGCCGTTCATCTTCGACACCGGCTTGGCGCCGGCGGCCGTGGGTGCCGCGCTGGCCGCGCTGCGCGTCCTGCGGGCCGAGCCGTGGCGCCCGGATGCCGTGCTGCGACATGCGCGGGAATTGGCCGGGATCTGTGATGTGGCGCTCGGCGACGATGCGGGCCGCAGAGCGGCGCGAGGAGAAGCCGGCCAATCTGGATCAGCGGTGCCCCAGTCGGCGGTGGTGTCGGTGATCCTGGGTGACCCCGAAGTGGCGCTGGCCGCCGCGACCGCCTGCCTGGATGCCGGCGTGCGGGTGGGGTGCTTCCGTCCGCCCACCGTGCCCGCCGGGACATCGCGGCTGCGGCTCACCGCGCGCGCCTCCCTGGACGCCGCCGAGCTGCAAACGGCCCGACGAGTGCTGACCGACGTCCTTGCCGGGCCTGCTCGGCCTTTTCTGGCGCGCCCTTGACCGTCCTGGTCGTCACGGGTACCGGGACCGGAGTCGGCAAAACGGTCGTCACTGCGGCGCTGGCGTGTCACGCCCGTCAGGCCGGCATCGACGTCGCGGTGTGCAAGCCCGTTCAGACCGGCACTGAGGCCGGCAATGGCGAGGGTGATGATGACCTCGCCGAGGTGGCCAGGCTCTCTGGGGTGACCCAGCTCGCCGGGTTGGCGAGATATCCGCAGCCACTGGCGCCGGCGGCCGCGGCTGAGCTGGCCGGTATGGCCCTGCCGACTCGCGACCAGCTGCTGGCTTTCATCTCTGGCCTGGACCGCCCGGGACGGCTGACCCTGGTCGAAGGCGCTGGCGGGTTGCTGGTCGAACTGGCCCTCGCAGGAGTCACGTTGCGTGACCTCGCCGCCGAGCTGGGTGCGGCGGCGCTGGTCGCCGTCACCGTTGAACTGGGCACCCTCAACCACACCGCACTGACTCTGGAAGCGCTTGGCACACATCGGATTCCATGCTGCGGCCTGGTGATCGGCAGTTTGCCACAGCGGCCGGATTTGATAGCCATGTCGAATCGGGCCGCGCTGGCCCGGCTGGGTCCGGTGCGCGCCGCGCTACCCGCCGGTGCCGGATCGATGGACGCCGCAGACTTCGCGGCCATGAGCGCCGCGGCGTTCGACCGCGACTGGGTAACCACACTGGTGCGCTGATGGTGCACTCGATCGAGCTGGTTTTCGACCGCGACACCGAAGAGGCGATCCGTCGCATCTGGAACGACCTGGCCGAGGCCGGGATACCGAGCCAGGCCCCGGCCAGTCGTCCGCACGTGACGCTGGCTGTTGCCGAACGCATCGCCGCCGAGGTCGACGAGCTGCTGATTCCGGTTAGCCGGCAGCTGCCCTTGGGCGCTGCGGTTGGGGCGCCGGTGCTGTTCGGCCGGGCGAGCGTGGTGTTCGCGCGGCTCGTGGTGCCGACCAGCGAGCTACTGACCTTGCACGCCGAGGTGCACCGGCTGTGCCGTCCGCATATGGTGCCGGGGCCGATGGCCAACAGCTTGCCCGGTCAGTGGACCGCACATGTCACGTTGGCCCGCCGGGTCGGGGGAGCCCAACTCGGGCGGGCGTTACGCATTGCGGGGCGGCCATCGCAGATCGATGGCCGCTTCGCAGGCCTGCGCCGCTGGGACGGCAACAAGCGCGTCGAACACCTGATCAGCCGGCAACAAGGTCTCGGCGCTGGGTGAAGCGGATGTCGAGACTGCGCAGATAGGTCTGCAGCCCGGCATCTTGGACGGGGATCAGGTGGGCCGGCGCTCCGGATTCGTTGTAGTGCGCGTGCCACATGCCCGGAGGGGTGGTGAAGGCGCCACCGGGTTGCCAGTCGACCCGGGTCGGGTTGACGATCTCGCCTCGCTCGTCGAGGCGGGTGCCCAGCAATGTGTAGCAGCCGGGCCGAGCGTCCAGGATCAAGTCGAGTGCGACAGATTGATGACGGTGCGGTCGCTGCTCTTGGTCCGCGGGCAGCACACCGAACATCGCCCACAGCACGTGGGTGATCGTCAGCGTTTGCTCCTCCTCGGCGTTCGCCAGCAGAACGCTGACCCGACTCTTCTCGTTCGCACCGGGACGGGCCGCGATGTCCTCGAGCTTGGCGACCGCGTCCGCGCGGCGGAACTTGGTGGCGCGGAACATGGGCCGGGTGGCTTCGGCGCCCAGATAGCGCAGCAACGGCTCGTCGTGCACCCAGTACATGGCTGTCTCGGCGTCGGCGTAGAACACCGCGCGGGCCGCGGCGGGCAGGGTCAAGAAGTCACCCTTTTCCCACTGGATCAGTCGGCCGTCGACCGCAGCAAAACCCCGCCCATAGAGGACGTAGTACAGCTGTGACGTGGCATTAGGGCAGGTGTCGATCTGCTCACCTGCGCGGATGCGCACGAAATTGGCCAACAGCGCCGGGCTGGTTGCCTCACCGGTCTTGATGCCCAGCTGCTGGGACAGATCCAGCGGGACCACGCCAGTCGGTTGGTCCTGGTAGATCTCGGGGCCGAACTGGACGAGCGGCACTTGCGGCACGTGGCCCGAGCCAATGGGGTTGGCCGCCTTGGAGTACTCGAAATAGCGGGCATCATCCGCCCAGTCTTCAAACCGGCCCTCAAATCCGTATTCGGCCACATTGGCCATCGGTGCCGGGACCGTGGGATCCAAGTTCACCAGCCCGGCTAGTTCTTGATTCGACATGGACATTTTCTGCCTCCCTAGCGTGTGGTCTATTGGTGTCTTAATAGTATCTATCTTGTATCTAAGCGTCAACTCGACAAGGCGCTGCGCGGCCAAGCAGGTTTTTCGAAGAGTTAGGGATACCTTTGATACGACTCTGAGATACGACTTAGCTGCAAGGGAGGCCGGCGTGGCAACGGAGGCAACCGGCAGTAGGCGGGGTGGGGCGAAGGACCGCGCGCTCGACTACGTCAAGACCAAGGTTCTAACCGGAGCATTTCCCGGCGGGGAATTGATCAGCGAAGGTGAAGTCGCAACCGCGCTGGGGATGTCGCGAACCCCGGTGCGCGAGGCCTTCTTACAGTTGGAGGCCGCAGGGCTGCTGCGGCTATATCCCCAGCGCGGTGCCCTGGTCGTGCCGGTTTCCCCCGAAGAAGTCCGCGCGGTCATGGAAGCCAGACTGGTTTTCGAACAGTTCGCGACGCGCGCAGTGATCGGGCGTGGCCCGGCCGGGCGCGCTGCGGTGTTCGAACAGCTTTCGGCCCAGCTGGAACGCCAGCGTCAGGCCGCCGCCGCAGCACGTTTGCCGGAGTTCCTCGACTCCGACCGCACCTTCCACAACATCACTGTCGAGGCGGCGGGTAACTGGATCCTGGCCGGGTTTTACACAACGCTGCGGGACCGTCAGATGCGGATGATCGGCGAATCGGCACTGCGAGATCCGCAGCGCCTGACCACCATCATCGATGAGCATCGCGGCATAGCCGAAGCGGTGCGTGACGGCGATCTCCCACGGGCTCGTGAGGCGGTGCAGGTACACGTGGCGAGCACGATGCAGGCCCTTGGTCTGGCCCCCGAATGGACCTCGCCGGATCTCGATCAACGGTGATGCTGTCCGCCGAACAGCAGGTACAAGCCGATAAAGGTGTCAGTATGTCGCCAGCAGCTGCCTACCCCGGGGCCCTCATGTTATCGGGCGCGACTTGCCCGCATCACGTTTGTGCACGTGCGCACCGCTACCCTAGCGTGAACACCGTTCATCCCAGGCCGTGGTGAGCCTGCGGGAGAGCTTGAAGAAGCAAGGATTACAAGGGAGTACTGGGTGACTCAGGCGGCGACTCGGCGATCTAATCGTCTTGGTGATACCGAAAGCATCGACATCTCGGCTGACATATTGAGGGAAGCCCGCCAGCAGGTGTTGGAGCGCGGTGCCGGATTGAGCCGGGACCAGGTGCTGCAGGTGCTGCAGCTACCCGACGACCGTCTTGAGGAGCTGCTGGCGCTGGCCCACGACGTTCGGATGCGTTGGTGCGGCCCTGAGGTCGAGGTCGAGGGCATCATCAGCCTGAAAACCGGTGGCTGCCCGGAGGATTGCCATTTCTGCTCCCAGTCCGGGCTTTTCGCCTCGCCGGTGCGTAGTGCCTGGCTGGATGTTCCCAGCCTGGTCGAGGCGGCCAAACAGACCGCCAAGTCGGGTGCCACCGAGTTCTGCATCGTGGCCGCGGTACGCGGGCCCGACAAGCGATTGATGTCCCAGGTTGCGGCCGGCATCGAGGCGATTCGCAACGAAGTCGAGATCAATATCGCCTGCTCGTTAGGGATGCTGACGGCCGAGCAGGTGGAGCAGCTCTCGGCGATGGGCGTGCACCGCTATAACCACAACCTCGAGACGGCCCGTTCGTTTTTCACCAACGTCGTCACCACGCACACCTGGGAGGAGCGCTGGCAGACGTTGTCGATGGTGCGTGACGCCGGCATGGAGGTGTGCTGCGGTGGCATCCTCGGCATGGGGGAGACGCTCGAGCAGCGCGCGGAATTCGCCGCGGACCTGGCCGAACTCGGGCCCGATGAGGTGCCGCTGAACTTCCTCAACCCGCGGCCCGGCACGCCGTTCGGCGACCTGGACGTGATGCCGGCCAGTGCAGCGCTGAAGTCGGTCGCCGCCTTCCGGCTGGCGCTGCCGCACACCATGTTGCGCTTCGCCGGTGGCCGGGAGATCACGCTGGGCGATCTCGGCGCCAAGCAGGGCATCTTGGGCGGTATCAACGCCGTGATCGTTGGTAACTACCTGACCACCCTCGGCCGCCCAGCCGAAGCCGACCTGGAACTGCTCGAGGATCTCCAGATGCCGATCAAGGCGCTCAACGCCAGCTTGTAAGAGACTGAAACTAGGCGGAGAAACTAGCATTGTGGTGCGGGATCCAGGCGCTCCGGTCGGTGCCGGCCTCTACAACATCTACACCGGGGAATTGGCCGGCACGGCAATGCCCACGGCTGCCCGGCTAGGCCTTGAACCGCCACGGTTTTGTGCGGAATGCGGACGCCGCATGGTTGTGCAGGTTCGCCCCGACGGCTGGCGGGCAAAATGCTCGCGGCACGGACAGGTGGACTCGGCCGACATGGAGGCACGGCGGTGACCGACGCTGTAGGGCCAGAGACGTTCCGGCTTGCTGGCGCCCCGCGCAGGTCGCGGTCACGCGCACTCGGCACGGTGCTGCTGGGCCTGACGGTCACTGGTGTGTTCATCGGTGGGCTGTGGGCCTGGATCGCTCCACCGATCCATGCCGTGGTGGCAATTACTCACACAGGTGAGCGGGTGCATGACTACCTCGGCAACGAATCCCAGCACTTCTTCGACGCGCCGTGCCTGATGTTGGGCCTGTTGAGTTTGGTGGCGATCGTAACGGCGGTACTGGTGTGGCAGTGGCGTGAGCACCGGGGGCCCGGGATGGTCATCGGGCTCGCGATCGGCATGGTGACGGGCGCGGCGGCGGCGGCGGCGGTGGGGGCAGCGTTGGTTCGGCTGCGCTACGGCGCGTTGAATTTCGACGCAATACCGCTGTCGGCCGACCATAAGTTGGCTTACGTCATCCAAGCCCCACCGGTGTTCTTCGCCCAGAGCCCACTGCAGGTGATGGCCACTATTGTCTGGCCGGCCGCCATCGCCGCGCTGGTATACGCGCTGATTGCCGCCGGCAGTGCGCGCGACGATCTGGGCGCTCTTCCGGCCGCTGACCAGCCGCCGAACGCCTTGTCGGTGGAACCGGAAGCTTCGGTGTCATAACGGATTTCAGAGCCGTCACAGCGGACGGTGATGAATCTTCCTGCCAGTGATGACCTTGGCCGCGATCAAGGCAAGTCGCGCCATGCCGGCGTAGGTCATCGGGTTGAACATGGTCGGCCATGCGGTCCTGATCAAATGGTCGGTCAGCGGTCGACGGGCGAACCGGTCGGTAAGCCAGCGAAGCGTCATCGGGGCAGACAGCGGGTGCAGACATATGTGTTCGTTGAACGCGTCGCGGTGGTAGGTGACGTTGGCACCGCCGGCGGAATAGGCGTCGGCCAGCTCGTCGATATCGTGCACGTCGATGAGGTAGTCGTGCACGGCCTGCACGATCAAGACCGGCGGTGCCGGCACTGCCGAACCCAGCTTGATGTTGTCGAAGACATGGGTCACTTCTGGTGTCGACAGGATGTCCTCAAGGGGCTCGTCGAGATAGTCGTCCATGTTTTTGCCTGCCATCCGGAAGACCGCGCCGACCGTGGTCATCTTCTCCAGCCCGCTCAGCAGGGCGCGCCCTTCGTCATTGGTGTGTTCCTTGATGACGCGGTCCAAGTCTGGGTAGGCATGTGCGAGTGCGGCCACTACTAACGCGGGCAAACCAGCAAGGAAGCTGCCGTTGAGTCGACGGAAGGTGTGGCCGAGGTCGCCGACCGGTGATCCCAGCACCGCTCCGACGATGTCGAGTTCAGGTGCGTATTCGCCACACATTTCGGCCGCCCACGCGCTGGCCAACCCACCGCCGGAGTAGCCCCACAGTCCGATCGGCGCCGCTGGGGATATACCGCTGCGTTCTGAACTCAGGGCGGCCCGGATCCCGTCCAGAACGCGGTAGCCAGGTTCGTACGGCGCGCCCCACAGGCCTTGGCGCCCTTCGTGGTCGGGTATCGAGACCGCCCAACCTTCGGCGATGGCGGCGGTGATCAGTAACAGCTCCAATTGAGCTAATGACCCGAGGGCCTTTGCCTTTCGCCGTAGCGCATAGGACGGAAAACAGCGGGACGACATGGCATCGATCGCGCATTGATACGACAGCAGTGGGCAGCTCTGCTCCGCGTCGAGGTTTGCCGGGACGATCACCGTGGTCACCGTCGCCTCGGGCGCACCGTGCATGTCCATCGTCCGGTAGAGCAGCTGGGTGGCTTTGACGGGCTGCGGAATCAGACCCAGAAACGCCAGCTCGACGTCACGCGAGCGCAGCACGGTCCCGGGCGCGGCGTGCTGATAGCCGGGCGGCGGCTGGTAGAAGGGATCGTCGGAGGGTAGCAGCGGACGTAGCTTGCGTTGCAATTCCTCATGAGGCGGCCGGGCGAGCCACTGCGCGCCGCTTGCTCCTGCCAGATTGCCGAGTTCACCCATCGAGGATCCCTTCTGGGCCGTCGGGCATTTCTCGCGCGTGAACGGCCGATAACCGAAAACTCGTTGGCCTCGCGGCTAGCTAGTTGGCATCAGTGACGACACCTTACCGACGCCGGTGTTAACCCCTAATTTACCGGTACCGACCGCTACCCCATGCAGGAGTTTTCGTGCGCCTTGTCACAAGTTGATTAAGTTGTGACCTGAATCGCTCTTCCGTCCCCACCCGACCCCAGGTAGTTCTGCGGGGGCGGCGGGATTCAAACCTGGCCGGGAGGCCCTGGAGGCCTAAGTGCCGCGAATTCGTCGGTGACCCTCAGCTGGGAGTCGGTGAAGTGGTAGAGCGCTGCCGGGCGCCCGCCGCTGCGGCCGGACTGCGCGATGGTGCCGGTCTGGGTGATGACTCCGCGGCGGACCAGCACCCGCTGCAGATTAGTCGCGTCGACCTGATAGCCCAGCGCAGCGCCATAGATGTCGCGGAGCGTGGAAAGCGCGAATTCCCTTGGAGCCAAGGCGAACCCAATGTTGGTGTAAGACATTTTGGCGACCAACCTGGTATGGGCGTGAGTCACCATCGGGCCGTGATCAAACGCCATGGGTGGCAGCGAACTCACCGGGTGCCAGCGCGTGTCCGGCGGCAGCTCCGGGGTGGCGGGGGAGGGCACCAGGCCCAGAAAGGTCGACGCGATCATCCGAGGACCCGGCAGCCGGTGCGGGTCGGAGAACACCGCGAGCTGTTCGAGGTGTGCCAGCTGTCGGAGGTCGACTTTCTCGGCCAGTTGGCGCCGGACCGACGTGGTCATGTCCTCGTCATTGCGCAGCCGCCCGCCCGGTAGCGACCACGCGCCGCGCTGCGGCTCCTGTGCACGTTGCCATAACAGGACGTTAAGCTGCGGTTTTTCTCTGCTTTGCCCTTTTCCCAAGCCGGTTGTCACCTTGTGAACCTGGAACACGACCGCAAGCACTTCGTGGGCGGTGCTAGTATTGGTCATGTTTTCGATTATAAGTCGAAAACCTGCTGAGGGCGAAAGGGACCAGCCGTGACGGTTTTGAATCGCATGGACACGCTGGCGGACACCATGATTGCCGACATCACGAATTCACCCACCGGCTACGCCGGTGTGGACGGTGATGAGCAGTGGGCCGCCGAGGTTCGCCGACTGGCACGGTTACGTGGCGCCACCGTTCTTGCGCATAACTACCAGCTGCCCGCCATCCAAGATATCGCCGACCACGTGGGGGATTCGCTGGCGCTGTCGCGGATCGCCGCCGAGGCGCCCGAGGACACCATCGTGTTCTGCGGGGTGCACTTCATGGCCGAGACAGCCAAAATGCTCAGCCCGGGCAAGACCGTGCTGATTCCGGATCAGCGGGCCGGCTGCTCGCTGGCCGATTCGATCACCGCTGACGAACTGCGGGCCTGGAAGGAAGAACATCCCGGCGCCGTTGTTGTCTCCTACGTGAACACCACGGCGGCCGTGAAGGCGCTCACCGACATCTGCTGCACCTCGTCCAACGCGGTCGACGTGGTCGAGTCGATCGACCCCGACCGCGAGGTGCTGTTCTGCCCCGACCAATTCCTGGGTGCCCACGTCCGTCGCGTGACCGGACGCAAGAACGTGCATGTGTGGGCCGGCGAGTGCCACGTGCACGCCGGGATCAACGGTGACGAACTCACCCACCAGGCCCGCGCAAATCCTGATGCCGAACTATTTGTGCATCCGGAATGCGGTTGTGCCACTTCAGCTTTGTATCTCGCCGGCGAAGGCGCCTTCCCGCCGGACCGGGTGAAGATCTTGTCCACCGGTGGAATGCTCGAGGCGGCTCGCCAGACCCGCGCCCGCAAGGTTCTGGTCGCCACCGAGGTCGGCATGTTGTACCAGTTGCGCCGGGCGGCACCGGAAGTCGACTTCCGCGCAGTCAACGACCGCGCGTCGTGCAAGTACATGAAGATGATCACTCCCGCGGCCTTGTTGCGCTGCCTGGTCGAGGGTGCGGACGAGGTGCACGTCGAGCCGGAGGTCGCAGCAGCGGGCCGGCGCAGCGTGCAGCGGATGATCGAGATCGGGCAGCCGGGCGGCGGCGAATGATGGCGCGTCCTGCCTGGACTCAGACTGCCGACGTCGTCGTGATCGGCACGGGCGTCGCCGGGTTGGCCGCCGCGTTGGCCGCCCATCGGGCCGGCCGCAGCGTCGTCGTGCTCAGCAAGGCAGACCAGACGCGCGGGGTGACCGCGACGCACTATGCGCAGGGCGGTATCGCGGTGGTATTGCCGGATAACCCAGAAAATCCCGACTCGATTGACGCCCATGTCGGCGACACCCTGGCCGCGGGGGCAGGCCTGTGCGATCCGGACGCGGTGTACTCGATTGTCGCCGACGGCTACCGGGCGGTCAGTGAATTGGTCGGTGACGGGGCGCGATTCGACGAATCGGTGCCAGGCCAGTGGGCGTTGACCCGCGAAGGCGGGCACTCGCGGCGGCGCATCCTGCACGCTGGTGGCGATGCCACCGGCGCCGAGGTCCAGCGCGCCCTCGACCACGCCGCTCACATGCTGGACATCCGCACCGGCCACGTGGCTCTGCAGGTGCTGCACGACAGCCATTTGGGTGAAGAAGCGGTGACTGGGGTGTCGGTGCTCACCCCGGACGGACTCGGCATCGTCAGTGCGCCCACGGTGATCCTGGCCTCCGGCGGGCTGGGTCAGCTCTACAGCGCGACGACCAATCCCGAGGGCTCGACCGGCGACGGGATCGCGTTGGCGCTATGGGCCGGTGTCGCGGTCACCGATCTCGAGTTCATCCAGTTCCACCCGACGATGCTTTACGCTGCCGGTCCCGGCCGGGAGACTGGCCGGAGGCGGCCGCTGGTCACCGAGGCCATCCGCGGTGAGGGCGCGATTTTGGTTGACAGGAAAGGCGATTCGGTTACGGCGGGTGTTCATCCGATGGGCGACCTGGCGCCGCGCGACGTTGTCGCGGCGGCTGTGGACGCGCGACTGAAGGCCACCGGCGATGCGTGCGTCTTCCTCGACGCGCGCGGCATCGAGGACTTCCAGACCCGGTTCCCGACCGTCACGGCGGCGTGCCGGGCCGCGGGCATCGACCCCGTTCATCAACCGATCCCCGTCGTTCCGGGCGCGCACTACAGCTGCGGCGGGATCGTCACCGATGTGTACGGCCAAACCGAGTTGCCTGGGCTCTACGCAGTGGGCGAGGTGGCCCGCACCGGGATGCACGGCGCCAATCGGTTGGCGTCCAACAGCTTGCTGGAAGGTTTGGTGGTCGGTGGCCGCGCCGGAAAGGCGGCGGCGGCACACGCAGCGGCGGCCGGGCCGGCGCGCGTGACGCTGCCTGAGCCGATCACCCACACCGCACCCAAGCGCCGCGAACTGCAGCGGGCGATGAGCCGGGATGCCTCAGTGGTGCGCAATGCCGCCGGGCTGCACCGGCTGTCCGATGCACTATCTGTGGCACGGGTTCGCGAGGTGGCGGACCGTCGCGATTTCGAGGACGTGGCATTGGCACTGACCGCCAGGGCGGTGACCGCCGCGGCCCTGGCCCGCAACGAAAGTCGCGGTTGCCACCACCGCGCGGAGTACTCGGGCGCCGTGCCAGAAGAGGCACGCAGCATCGTGGTTCGGCTCATGGAAAACCGAAACACGGACGACCCAAACGCGATGTGTGCGGAGGCGTTGGCGGCAGTGAGCTGATGGCTGGGTTGATGACACTGTCCGACTGCGAGCTGTCGGCCGCCCGAGACATTATTCGGCGCGGTCTCGACGAGGATCTGCGCTATGGGCCCGATATCACCACGTCGGCGACGGTGCCTGCCGGGGCGGTGGCGACGGCGTCGATGGTGCCACGTGAGCCCGGCGTGATCGCCGGGCTGGACGTCGCGTTGTTGGTACTCGACGAGGTGATCGGTGCGGGCGGCTACCAAGTGCTTGAGCGGGTCGAGGACGGTGCCAGGTTGCAGCCGGGTGAGTCGGTGTTGACCGTGGAAGCGGAAATCCGGGGCCTGTTGACCGCGGAGCGGACCATGCTGAACCTGATTTGCCACCTGTCGGGGATCGCCACGGTGACGGCGGCCTGGGTGGATGCCGTGCAGGGCACCAAGGCCAAGGTGCGCGATACCCGCAAAACCCTGCCCGGCCTGCGCGCGCTGCAGAAATACGCGGTGCGGGTCGGTGGGGGCGTCAACCACCGGATGGGGCTGGGTGACGCGGCATTGATCAAGGACAACCATGTCGCGGCCGCGGGGTCGGTGGTCGACGCACTGCGGGCGGTGCGCGACGCTGCACCCGGCCTGCCGTGCGAGGTCGAAGTGGACTCCCTCGAGCAACTCGATGCCGTGCTGGCCGAAAAGCCCGAGCTGATCCTGCTGGACAACTTCCCGGTGTGGCAGACGCAGATGGCCGTGCAGCGTCGAGACGCCCGCGCCCCCACCGTTCTGCTCGAATCATCTGGCGGGCTCAGCCTTGAGGCCGCGGCGACGTACGCGGCGACCGGCGTCGACTACCTGGCCGTCGGGGCACTGACCCACTCGGTGCGCGTACTCGACATCGGCCTGGATATGTAGCGCTTCAGGCCCTGAGCAACGAACGCGCCGCGGGCTTGGCGGCACTGAGCGCGGCCGGGTCTCCCGCGATTCGAGATAGGATCAGCGCTCCCTCGATCAATGAGATCACCGCGAGCGCAACCGTTTCCACGTCGTTGTCGGACCAGCCTTCCGAGCTCAGCCGTTCCTCGATGGCCACACACCATCCCGTGAAGGCGCGCGCCGAGGCTGCGCGTACCAACGGACTCGCGTTTACCGACTCGGTGGCGATCGGCTCGATGGGACACCCGTCGCGCTGGTCGCCGGCCAGCCCCGCCACCAGCAGGTCGATCCACCGATCGACGATGTCGGCCACTGGCCGATCAGTTGCCAGGAAGCGGCGCAGCAGCTGCTCGATGCCGGACCCCGCGGAGTCGACGACCGCGGCGGCCAACTGTTGCTTGCCCTGCGGGAAGTGGTGATACAGCGAACCGGCTTTGACGCCGGCCTCGTCGAGGATCTGGTTGAGTCCGGTGGCTGCATAGCCTTGGCGCCGGAACAAGGTGGCGGCTGTCTGTACCAGCGCCGCGCGGCTGCGATCGGGTCTCGGCATGCTATTGACAATACTTGAGTGACCACTCAAGAATGCTGTGATGAGGCAGTTGACGTTCGAAGAGGTCGGCCGATATGCATGGCGCGACGTGCCCGACCCGAGAATCACGGCGCCCGAGCAGGCGCTGGTCAAGCCGCTGATGGTGGCCTGTTGTGATCTGGATGTCGGTGTTAGCCAAGGCTGGCTGCCAGTGCCGCCCGGACACGCGGTCGGTCATGAGGGCCTGGCCGAGGTCGTCGCTGTGGGCGACGATGTGCGCGGTGTTCAGGTGGGCGACCGGGTGGTTGTGCCCTTTCAGATCAGCTGCGGAAGCTGCCGCGAATGCCGCCGTGGCGTGACCGGTTCATGCGGCTCGCTGCCGCTGATGGCGACCTACGGGATGGCCCCGATTTCCGGCCTGGATGGTGGCGGCTTCATGTCGGATCTGGTGCTCGTGCCCTACGCCGACGCGATGCTCATCTCAGTCCCCGATGCGGTGGACGCCATCTCGATTGCGTCCCTGTCGGACAACATTCCCGATGGCTGGCGGGCCGTCGGGCCATTTGAGGAGGAGCTGGCCAGGCTCGATCCGGTCGATCGCCGCGTGCTCGTGGTCGGGCGGCTGTCGATCGGGTTGTACTCAGCTGCCTTCGCAGCAGCGCTGGGAGCCCACGTCGATTACGTCGACACCGACGCCCAGCGGCTGGCGGCCGCCGAGAAGCTCGGAGCGACGGTCCACGATCGGGATAAGCCGGACAAGTCGTGGGACCGGTATCCCGTCACCGTGCATACGTCCGCCGATGTGTCGTTGCTCGCCGCCACGCTGCGCTCGACCTGGCCCGACGGCGTGTGTACCGATACAGGGGTCTACTACCAACCCACGGTCGAGGTGCCGTTGCTCTCGATGTACACCCGCGGTGTGCGGTTGGTCACCGGGCGGGTCAACGCGCGTGTGGTGATCCCGCAGGTGCTCGACCTGCTCGCCGACGGATTGGACCTGTCGCCGGCCGTCGACCGAGTCGTTCCGTGGGAGGACGCCCCGTCGGTCTGGCCGACGATGACCGGCAAGACCGTCTTCACCAGGGCATAGGCTGCGCGGGCAGCTCAGGCGATATCGCCGACGAAAACCCCGATCCGCCGCAATTGCATGCGCGCCATCCGCGGCAGCCCTGTGCCGTCGGAGCCGGCGGGCAGTATCCGGGGGTTGGTGATGTGCACCTCGCGGCGGGTGAATTGAACGTCGGCTCCGCCGGCGGCCAGCACGTTCTTCACCCAGTTCGTTTTCCCGTGGCCCAGCGCGATGGCCAGCACGTTCCCCTTGCGGTAGGTGGTCACGATCGTCTCGTACGGCTTGCCGGACGTGCGGCCGCGGTGCTTGATGGTTGCGGTTCCGGGCAGGTACCGCGCGATCGGTTTGAGCGCCGGGTTGAGGTATTTGATCTGAAAGCGCTCAAACCAGGGCGGGAACACCATGGGAACGCCGGGGGCGTTATTGGGGTGATCCTTTGCGGACATGGTGGCTCCCTGGACGAAAGCTGGTAAATACGGTGTGGGCCTCTTCACCGGCACTGTACCGGTCGGATATCCATTTGAGTTGCTCTGGGACAATGGGTGCAATGAGCACCACGCCACCACCCTTGATGGCCCGTATTGACCTGCGGGGCGCGGAGTTGACGGCTGCCCGGTTGCGGGCTGCGCTGCCGCGCGGCGGTGCCGACGTGGAGACGGTGCTGCCTCAGGTGCGCCCGATCGTGCAGGCCGTCGCCGAGCGCGGAGCCGAGGCGGCTTTAGAGTTCGGGGCCTCGTTCGACGGCGTGCGGCCTCCGGCCGTACGGGTGCCCGTCGCCGCGCTGGACGCGGCACTGGCCGGATTGGCCCCCGACGTCCGCGACGCGCTGCGGGTGATGATCGAGCGCACCCGCGCCGTGCACGCTGACCAGCGCCGTACTGACGTCACCACCGCGCTTGGCCCGGGCGCGACCGTCACCGAGCGGTGGGTTCCCGTCGAGCGGGTCGGCCTCTATGTGCCCGGCGGCAATGCCGTCTACCCGTCCAGCGTGGTGATGAACGTAGTGCCCGCGCAGGCCGCCGGCGTCGACTCGCTGGTGGTGGCCAGCCCGCCGCAGGCTGCTTTCGACGGGTTACCCCACCCGACGATCCTGGCCGCGGCCCGTCTGTTGGGCGTCGACGAGGTCTGGGCGGTGGGCGGGGCGCAGGGGATCGCGTTGATGGCCTACGGCGGCGCCGACATCGACGGCGCTGAGTTGCCTCCGGTCGACTTGATCACCGGACCGGGCAATATCTACGTCACCGCCGCCAAGCGGCTCTGCCGCTCACGCGTCGGTATCGACGCCGAGGCCGGGCCGACCGAGATCGCCATCCTGGCAGACCAGACCGCCGACCCGGCGCATGTGGCCGCTGATCTGATCAGTCAGGCCGAACACGACGAGCTGGCCGGCAGTGTGCTGGTGACGCCGAACTTGGCGCTGGCCGACGCCACCGATACCGAATTGGCTGCCCAGCTGCAGACCACGGTGCACCGCGAACGGGTGGCGGCCGCGCTGGGCGGACCCCAGTCGGCGATCATTCTGGTCGACGACCTGGACGCCGGCGTCAAGGTCGTGAACGCCTATGCCGCCGAACACCTGGAGATCCAGACCGCCGACGCCCCTCGTGTCGCCAGCCAAATACGCTCGGCCGGAGCGATTTTCGTCGGTCCATACTCGCCGGTCAGCCTCGGCGACTACTGCGCCGGGTCTAACCACGTGCTACCGACCGCAGGCAATGCCCGGCATTCCAGCGGCCTGTCTGTGCAGACGTTCTTGCGTGGCATCCACGTCGTCGACTACACCGAGGCGGCGCTCAAAGACGTCTCCGGCCACGTGATCACACTGGCCAAAGCCGAAGACCTGCCGGCGCACGGTGAGGCAGTACGGCGGAGGTTTGAGCGATGAGCGCGTCCAGGCCCACGATGGACGACCTGCCGCTGCGCGACGACCTGCGTGGTAAATCGCCTTACGGCGCACCGCAGTTGGCGGTACCAGTGCGGCTGAACACCAACGAGAACCCGCACCCGCCCACCCAGGCGCTGGTTGACGACGTCGTACAGTCGGTGCAGGAAGCGGCCGTGGACCTGCACCGCTATCCCGACCGCGATGCGGTAGCCCTGCGCCGTGATCTGGCCGCGTACCTCACCGCGCAGACCGGTAGCCAGGTCAGTACCGAAAACGTATGGGCCGCGAATGGTTCCAATGAGATCCTGCAACAGCTGCTGCAGGCGTTCGGAGGACCGGGGCGCACCGCGATCGGGTTTGTCCCGTCCTACTCGATGCACCCGATCATGTCCGACGGCACCCGCACCGAATGGCTCGAGGCCGCCCGCGCCGACGACTTCAGCCTCGACATCGACGCCGCCGTCGCCGCCGTCACCGAGCGCAGGCCAGACGTGGTGTTCATCGCCAGCCCCAATAACCCGTCCGGACAGAGCGTTTCGTTGCCGGATCTACGCAGGCTGCTCGACGTGGCGCCGGGAATCTTGATCGTCGATGAGGCCTACGGTGAGTTCTCCTCGCAGCCCAGCGCCATCACGCTGGTCGAGGAATATCCAACCCGGCTGGTCGTCACCCGGACCATGAGCAAGGCGTTCGCCTTTGCCGGCGGCAGACTCGGGTACTTGGTCGCCACGCCGGCGCTGGTTGAGGCGCTGCTGCTGGTGCGGTTGCCGTACCACTTGTCGTCGGTCACCCAAGCCGCAGCCCGGGCCGCGCTGCGGCACGCCGACGACACCCTGGGCAGTGTCGCCACGCTGATCGCCGAACGCGAACGGGTGACAACGGCGCTGACCAGCATGGGTTTTCGGGTAATCCCGAGTGACGCAAACTTCGTGTTGTTCGGAGAATTCACCGACGCCCCCGCCACCTGGCACCGCTATCTGGATGCCGGCGTCCTGATCCGCGATGTCGGGATTCCCGGCTACCTGCGCGCCACCACGGGACTAACTGACGAGAACGACGCGTTCCTGCGCGTCAGCGCCCAGATCGCCGCCCCAGTCACAACCGTAGGAGCACCGTGACAGCCACCGAAACAGGGACAGTAGTTACCCCCGCGATCCGCCGCGCGCGTATCGAGCGCCGCACTCGTGAATCCGACATCGTCATCGAGCTGGATCTCGACGGCACCGGACAGGTGCACGTCGACACCGGTGTCCCGTTCTACGACCACATGCTGACAGCGCTGGGCAGTCATGCCAGCTTCGACCTGATGGTGCGCACCAAGGGCGATGTCGAGATCGAAGGGCACCACACCATTGAGGACACCGCTATCGCCCTTGGTCAGGCACTCGGGCAGGCCCTAGGCGACAAGAAGGGCATCCGCCGGTTCGGGGACGCTTTCATCCCGATGGACGAGACGCTGGCCCACGCTGTGGTCGACGTTTCCGGCCGGCCCTATTGCGTGCACACCGGGGAGCCGGATCACCTGCAGCACACCACCATTGCCGGCAGCTCGGTGCCCTACCACACGGTCATCAACCGGCACGTGTTCGAGTCGCTGGCGGCCAACGCCCGCATCGCGCTGCACGTACGCGTCCTGTACGGGCGCGACCCGCACCACATCACCGAAGCGCAGTACAAGGCCGTGGCCCGCGCCTTGCGTCAGGCGGTCGAGCCCGATCCCCGGGTGTCGGGTGTGCCGTCCACCAAAGGTGTTTTGTGACCAGCGCTTCCCGCCAACCATCGGTTGTAGTGCTCGATTACGGCTCAGGAAACCTGCGGTCGGCCCAACGCGCCCTGCAGCGCGTTGGCGCGTCGGTCGAAGTGACCGCGGACGCTGAGGCCGCGATGGCAGCCGACGGGCTCCTGGTACCCGGAGTAGGCGCATTCGAGGCCTGCATGACCGGGCTGCGGAAAATCGCGGGGGAGCAGATTGTCTCCGAGCGGGTCGCCGCCGGGCGTCCGGTGCTCGGGGTCTGCGTCGGCATGCAGATCTTGTTCGCCCGCGGTGTCGAGTTCGGGGTGGAGACAAAAGGCTGCGGGCAATGGCCCGGCACCGTCTCCCGGCTGGATGCCCCGGTGGTTCCGCACATGGGCTGGAACGTGGTCGACGCGGCACCGGGCAGCGCACTGTTCAAAGGTTTGGATGCCGGCACGCGTTTCTATTTCGTGCACTCGTATGCCGCCCAGCAATGGGAAGGCTCATCCGAAGCGATGCTGACATGGGCGACGCATCAAGTGCCGTTTTTGGCCGCGGTTGAGGACGGCCCGCTGGCCGCCACCCAATTCCACCCGGAGAAGAGTGGGGATGCCGGTGCGGCCGTGCTGAGCAATTGGGTCGAGGGACTTTAGCCATGTCGCTGATACTTTTACCCGCTGTCGACGTGGTCGAGGGTCGTGCTGTGCGCTTGGTGCAAGGCAAGGCGGGCAGTGAGACCGAGTACGGCTCGGCGGCGGACGCAGCGCTGGGCTGGCAGCGCGACGGTGCCGACTGGATCCACCTGGTCGATCTGGACGCTGCTTTCGGCCGCGGTTCCAACCGCGAACTGCTCGCTGAGGTCGTCGGCAAGCTCGACGTGCAGGTCGAGCTGTCCGGCGGGATTCGTGACGACGATTCGCTGGCCGCGGCGCTGGCCACCGGCTGCGCTCGGGTCAACCTGGGCACCGCCGCTCTCGAGAACCCGCAGTGGTGTGCGCGGGTGATCGCCGAGCACGGTGACAAAGTCGCTGTCGGCTTGGACGTCCAGATCGACCCCGGGAATCCAGCAGGCGAGCACCGGTTGCGTGGACGCGGCTGGGAAACCGACGGTGGCGACCTTTGGGGTGTGCTGGAACGCCTTGACAGCGAGGGATGTTCGCGGTTCGTCGTTACCGATGTCACCAAGGACGGGACGCTGGGGGGCCCCAATCTCGACCTGCTGGCTCGTGTCGCCGATCGCACCGAAGTCCCGGTCATCGCCTCCGGCGGCGTGTCCAGCCTGGACGACCTGCGCGCCATCGCCACTCTCACCGGCCGCGGGGTCGAGGGCGCCATCGTGGGCAAGGCCCTTTACGCCGGCCGGTTCACGTTGCCGCAGGCGCTCGCCGCGGTGCGGGAGTAAACGCGCAATGGACCTAGACGCGCTGGTAGCTGAGGCGTCGGCGATTCTCGACGCAGCAGTGGAGCCGTTCCTGGCGGGCCATCGTGCCGATTCCGCGGTCCCCAAGAAGGGCAACGACTTCGCCACCGAAGTCGATCTTGCGATCGAGCGGCAGGTCGTCGCCGCGCTGGCAGACGCCACCGGAATCGGGGTGCACGGCGAGGAATTCGGCGGCCAGGCCGTCGACTCGCCGTGGGTGTGGGTGCTGGACCCGATCGACGGCACATTCAACTACGCCGCCGGATCGCCGATGGCCGCGATTCTGTTGGGCCTGCTGCACGACGGCGATCCGGTGGCCGGCCTGACGTGGTTGCCGTTCACCGACGAGCGCTATACCGCCGTCGCAGGTGGTCCGCTGATGAAAAACGATGTACCGCAGCCGATGCTGGCAGCCACCGAACCGGCTGACTCGCTGATCGGAGTGGGCACGTTCAGCGCCGACTCGCGGGGCCGGTTCCCGGGACGCTACCGGCTGGCGGTGCTGGAGAGTCTCAGCCGAACTTCGTCGCGATTGCGCATGCATGGCTCCACGGGTATCGACCTCGCCTACGTTGCCGACGGAATTCTCAGCGGCGCAATAAATTTCGGCGGCCATGTCTGGGACCACGCGGCCGGGATCGCGTTGGTGCAGGCCGCGGGCGGCGTCGTCACCGACCTGGCCGGCAAACCGTGGACCCACCTGTCGCGGTCAGTGCTGGCCGCGGCACCCGGCGCGCACGGCGAGATCCTCGAGATCCTGCGCAGCACCGGCGAACCGGAGGACTACTGAGATGTACTCAGGTACCGGCCTTGCCGTACGCGTGATTCCCTGCCTGGACGTCGACGACGGGCGGGTGGTCAAGGGCGTCAATTTCGAGAACCTTCGGGATGCGGGTGATCCCGTGGAGCTTGCCGCGGCCTACGACGCCGAAGGCGCCGACGAGCTGACCTTTCTTGACGTGACCGCGTCGTCGTCGGGCCGGGCCACCATGCTGGACGTGGTCCGCCAGACCGCAGAGCAGGTGTTCATCCCGTTGACCGTCGGCGGCGGGGTGCGCACGGTGGCCGATGTCGATATCTTGCTGCGCGCTGGGGCCGACAAGGTCTCGGTCAACACCGCCGCCATCGCCCGCCCGGGCCTGCTGGCAGAAATGGCAACACAGTTCGGCTCCCAGTGCATCGTGTTGTCCGTTGACGCCCGCACGGTGCCCGCCGGATCACCGTCGACGCCCTCGGGCTGGGAGGTCACCACCCACGGCGGCCGCCGCGGCACCGGCATCGACGCCGTCGAGTGGGCCGCCCACGGCGCCGACCTCGGCGTGGGCGAGATCCTGCTGAACTCGATGGACGCCGACGGCACCAAAGCCGGGTTCGACCTGGCGATGCTGCGGGCGGTCCGCGCCGCGGTCACCGTGCCGGTGATCGCCAGCGGCGGCGCCGGTGCTGCCGAACACTTCGCACCCGCAGTCGCCGCCGGCGCCGACGCGGTATTGGCGGCCAGTGTCTTTCACTTCCGCGAGCTCACGATCGGGCAGGTGAAGGCCGCCATGGCCTTGGAACACATCACCGTGAGGAACATCGTGCGATGACGCTCGACCCAGACATCGCCGCGCGCCTCAAGCGCAACGCCGAGGGACTGTTCACCGCCGTCGTGCAGGAGCGCGGCAGCGGCGACGTGCTGATGGTCGCCTGGATGGATGACGAGGCACTGGCGCACACCCTGAAAACCCGTGAAGCGACTTACTATTCGCGATCCCGTGCCGAACAGTGGGTCAAGGGCGCGACGTCCGGTCACACTCAGCACGTCCACTCGGTGCGCTTGGACTGCGACGGCGACACCGTGCTGTTGACGGTCGACCAGGTCGGCGGTGCTTGTCACACCGGCGACCACAGTTGCTTTGATGCCGACGTGCTGCTGGAACCAGAGGGCTAGCTGGGCGCTACGTCCAGTCCGTTGGCTGCGGCTATTGCCGCACGGGTCCATTCGCGCCGGACAACGGCCGGATGGATACGGTCGCGCCGAATGATCTCGACATCGATGGCCTTTCCGTTGGTCACCGCGTTCGGCACCCGGAAGGCGAAGGCCGGTTCGTCGGTGGCGATGGCCAGCAGGGCGTCGGTATCGGTGAAACCGTTGGCGCGCACGGTGTCCTCGGCCCACCTGAACGGCTTGAGGCCGCCGAAATTATTGACGTACACCACCCAGAGCCGGGCGCCGCGTGCGTTGAGGAGCTTGGTGACTGCTCTGTTCACCGCGTCGTACTCAAGGGGGCCCAGCACGCCTGATTGATCGGTGACTTGGCTGGACAGCTTGATCGCCGGCGCTGACGGGACTGAGGTGTGGGCCCGCGATGGCGGTACTGACGCCAAAGGAGCGCTGCCGGGCGGGTGGTCTTGCCCGCGAATCATGCGGATACCGACGAGTGCCGCCAGTCCGACCAGCGCAACTGCGACGAGCGCCGCGATCACGGTTGCAGGCCCGCGCCAGCTGCTGCGCGGTTTCGGTAGCGCGCTCTGGGGCGCTGCGATCACTTCGGTCGGCGCTGCGATCACTTCGGTGGGGCTCGCCGCGTCTGCTGCAGCAGTGACCGCCTGCGCGGCTAATGCCGACGCGAAGTCCCCGCACGACGCATAGCGTTCGTCGGGGGTTTTGGCCATCGCTTTGGTGATGACGTCATCGAATGCTGCCAACTCGATTCGCCGGTTACCGACCAGCGGCGGTGGGGCGGACAAGTGCTGGGTGATCACCACCGCAGGGTTGGAATGCTCGAACGGGGCGGACCCGGTCAGCAGGTTAAACGCGGTGCATCCGAGCGCGTATTGGTCGGCCCGCGCGTCGAGATCTGAACCCTGCAGTTGCTCGGGCGCGCAGTACGCGGTGGTGCCCATCAGCATGTTCGTCGCAGTCAGACCGCTGATCTCGCCCAGCTCGCGGGCGATCCCGAAATCGGCGAGCAGGATCCGCCGTCGGGGGCTGGCAGGAGAAGTCGAGCCCAGCAAGATGTTGGCGGGTTTGACGTCGCGATGCAGCAATCCGCGTGAATGGGCGTAATCCAGCGCTTCGGCGACGGCCGAAATGATCTCGAGGACGTCTGCTTGGGGCATTCCGGACGGATACTGGCTGCGCAGCAGTTTGGCGGCGTCGGTTCCCTCCACATAGTCCATCGAGATCCACAGTTGTTCCTGGTATTCACCGCGGTCGTGGATTCCGACGATGTGCTCGTGGTACAGGCTGGCGGCCAGGTCGGCCTCTCGGTTAAAGCGTTGGCGGAATTCAAGGTTCGCGGTCAGCTCGCCGGGCAGAATTTTGAGTGCGTCGCGGCGCGGCAGACGGGGATGCTGTGCCAGATACACCTGCCCCATTCCGCCGGCCCCCAAGCGCCTAACGATGGTGTAGCCGGCAAACACCTGTCCCTCTAGCAGGCCTTCGGTGCGGCCATCGCTTTGCGGCATGTGAGCATGCTACTGAGACCTCAACCGCGGCAAGCGAGTAATCGCACGAGAGCGACGCACGGCGGTGCGCTGACGGGGCGGTGGGCGCTCGTGGGTGGGTTCGACGAGAATGGCGGGCGATGTTGAAACGGGTGTCGTGGACTGTGGTGGTACCGCTGCTCGCCCTCATCGCGCTGGCACTGACCTGGGGTGCGGAGCTCGGACCGGTGCTGGTCGTGCTGGAGGCAGCATTGCTCATCGGCGCTGTGCTGGCCGCGGTACACCACGCGGAGGTGGTCGCACACCGGGTCGGCGAGCCGTTCGGGTCGCTGGTGCTCGCCGCCGCAGTGACGGTGATCGAGGTGGCCCTCATCATCGCGCTCATGGCGTCCGGCGGGAACGAGGCGGCGACGCTGGCCAGGGACACCGCGTTCGGCGCGTTGATGATCAGCACGAACGGGATTGCCGGTTTGTCACTACTGCTGGGTTCCCAGCGGTATGGCGTGACGTTGTTCCACGCTCACGGCAGCGGGACCGCGTTGGCCACGCTGACCACGCTGGCGACGCTGAGCCTGGTGCTGCCCACGTTCACCACCAGCCACGCGGGCCAGGAATTCACACCCGGCCAGTTGGCATTCGCCGCGGTCGCTTCGCTGGGGCTGTATCTGCTGTTTGTATTCACTCAAACCGTGCGGCACCGGGACTTCTTTCTACCGATCGCGCAGAAGGGCCAAAAAAGCTTTTTCGAGGATGAAAGTCACGCGGAACCGCCGAGCACCGAAGCGGCGCTGAGGAGCCTGGGGCTGCTTCTTGTCGCGCTGGTCGCGGTGGTGGGTCTGGCCGAGCAGCTGTCGCCGGCGATCGAGGATTTGGTGTCAGCGGCCGGCTTCCCGCACTCATTCGTCGGCGTGGTGATCGCAGCGCTGGTGTTGCTGCCGGAGACACTCGCGGCGGGGCGTGCCGCGCGGCTGGGCCGTATCCAGACGAGCCTCAATCTGGCCTATGGTTCGGCGCTGGCCAGCATCGGGCTCACCATCCCGGCGATCGCGCTGGCCTCGATATGGCTGAAAGGACCGCTGGTGCTCGGCCTTGGCGCCACCCAGTTGGTGCTGTTCACCCTCACCGTCGTGATCAGCGTGCTGACCGTGGTGCCCGGGCGGGCTACCCGCCTACAGGGCGAGCTGCATCTGGTGTTGCTCGCCGCTTACGTGTTTTTGGCGATCATCCCCTGACGGGGCACCGCGAGCAGACGCAGAATCGCCCAAAATCCGGGGCTTTTGGGCGATTCTGCGTCTGCTCGCGCAAGGGGTGTGGCGCTACGCGGAAGAACGCGCCCGAAGCGTCTCCAGCGCTTTGTCAGCGTGGGTGTCCATGCTGAATTCACTGGAGATTACGTCGAGCACCTTGCGATCGGTGTCGATGACAAAGGTCGTGCGTTTGACCGGAATCAGTTTGCCAAGCAGGCCGCGCTTTACGCCGAACTGCGTGGCGACGGTGCCTTCGGTGTCCGAAAGCAGCGGGTAATCGAATTTCTGCGAGTCGGCGAACTTGGCCTGCTTTTGCACGGGGTCGACGCTGATGCCGACCCGGTTGGCCCCAACGGCGCCAAATTCTGAAGCCAAGTCGCGAAAGTGGCAGGCTTCCTTGGTGCAGCCGGGTGTCATCGCGGCTGGATAGAAGAACAAGACGACGGGTCCATCGGCGAGCAGTGCGCTGAGCTTGCGCGGCGTTCCGGTCTGATCGGGAAGTTCGAAGTCGACTACGGTGTCACCAGGTTTCATGGCCGTCAGGCTACGCCGGTGCCCGAATCGCCCCCTACCCCCTCCGGGGCTGGGGGTATCCCCACCTCACGCCGCCTGCGCGGCCTGCATCGTCGCCGGGCGGCCGGTGCCCAGCGACGTATCTGCGAGGATGGTTCGGTGCACGCCCACCTCGCCGCAACCACCTCACGGGAGGACTTCTGCCGGCTGGCAGCCGGGCACCGCGTGGTTCCGGTGACCCGTAAAGTCTTGGCCGACAGCGAGACGCCGCTGTCGGCCTACCGCAAACTGGCCGCTGATCGCCCGGGGACGTTCCTGCTGGAGTCCGCCGAGAACGGCCGGTCCTGGTCGCGGTGGTCGTTCATCGGCGCAGGGGCACCATCCGCGCTGACTGTGCGCGACGGCGAAGCGGTATGGCTGGGTGCTGTGCCGCGGGATGCGCCGACGGGCGGTGACCCGCTGGACGTGCTACGGACCAGCCTGCAGCTGCTGGCCACCGCCGCTGTGCCAGGGCTTCCGCCGCTGTCGGGCGGCATGGTCGGCTTCTTCGCCTACGACCTGGTGCGGCGCCTGGAACGCCTGCCCGAACTGGCCGTCGACGATCTCCAGCTGCCGGACATGGTGCTGCTACTCGCCACCGATGTGGCGGCGGTCGACCACCACGAGGGCACCATCACGCTGATCGCCAACGCCGTGAACTGGAACGGCACTGATGAACGCGTCGAATGGGCCTACGATGACGCGATCGCGCGGCTGGATGTGATGACCGCGGCGCTGGGCCAGCCGCTGCCGTCGACAGTTGCCACATTCAGCAGGCCCGAGCCTCGACACCGAGCCCAGCGCACCGTCGAGGAATACGGAAAGATCGTCGAGTACCTCGTCGAGCAGATAGCGGCCGGTGAAGCCTTTCAGGTGGTGCCTTCGCAGCGCTTCGAGATGGATACCGATGTCGATCCGATCGACGTTTACCGCATCCTGCGGGTCACCAATCCAAGCCCGTACATGTATCTGCTGCATGTGCCGAATAGCGATGGCGCGACTGACTTTTCGATCATCGGATCCAGCCCGGAGGCGCTCGTCACCGTCAACGACGGCTGGGCGACGACGCATCCGATCGCCGGAACCCGGTGGCGGGGGCAGGACGAGGAAGAGGATCAGCTGCTGGGAAAGGAGCTGTTGGCCGATGACAAAGAGCGAGCCGAGCACTTGATGCTTGTCGACCTGGGCCGCAACGACCTCGGCCGGGTTTGTACGCCGGGCACTGTTCGCGTCGAGGATTACAGCCACATCGAGCGCTATAGCCACGTGATGCACCTGGTGTCCACGGTGACCGGGATGCTCGGTGAGGGCCGCACCGCCTTGGATGCGGTGACGGCCTGCTTCCCGGCCGGCACCTTGTCGGGTGCCCCAAAAGTGCGGGCCATGGAGCTGATCGAAGAAGTGGAAAAGACGCGCCGCGGCCTCTACGGCGGCGTGGTCGGATACCTCGACTTCGCCGGCAATGCTGACTTCGCCATCGCCATCCGCACTGCGCTGATGCGCGGCGGCACCGCCTATGTCCAGGCCGGCGGTGGGGTAGTGGCTGACTCTAACGGGCCTTACGAACACGCCGAGGCGAGCAACAAGGCGCGGGCGGTGCTGAATGCGATCGCCGCGGCTGAGACGCTGGTCGCTCCGGACACGAGCCGCTATGGCTGATGCCAGGGCCGTCCGGCTCACCGCAAAGACGAGTCGACTGACGATCGGGCTGGCCCAGCTGTTGCTGGTGATCGCCGCCGGAGCGCTGTGGACGGCGTCACGGCTGCCCTGGGTGGTTATCCGGTCGTTCGACGGGCTGGGTCCGCCGAAGGAGGTGACACTGTCCGGCGCATCTTGGTCGACAGCCCTGCTGCCGATGGCGCTGCTCATGCTGGCCGCGGCCGTCGCGGCGCTGGCGGTCCGCGACTGGCCACTGCGGGCGCTGGCCGGGCTATTGGCAGCGGCGAGCCTTACCATCGGCTACCTCGGTGTCAGCCTGTGGGTGATCCCGGACGTGGCGGTACGTGGGGCCGATCTTGCGCATATCTCGGTGATGTCGCTGGTGGGGAGCGAGCGGCGTTATTCGGGTGCGACAGCCGCGGTGCTGGCCGCGGTGTGCACTTTGGTCGCCGCCGTTCTGCTGATGCGATCGGCTTCGATTCTCGGGTCGACACGCGGCGGCGCGACGAAATATGCGGCGCCCGCGACTCGCCGTTTGATTGCCCGGCGCGACGATGCGGAAGGGGCGATGCTGGAGAAGCCGGGGACACCAGAGATGTCGGAGCGGATGATCTGGGATGCGCTTGACGAGGGCCGCGACCCGACCGAGCGGCCCCGCGAGTCTGACACTGAGGGGCGGTGAAGGACCGCGAGCACACGGTCGCTACCCTTCAGGGGCGTCGTCGAAATTGGCTGGGGACCGGCTGGGCAACCGTGGGTTGTGACAGCAGGAAAGGAAACGACAGGCATGAGTCCGGCAACAGTGCTTGACTCCATCCTGGAGGGAGTCCGGGCCGACATTGCCGCGCGCGAAGCCCGCATCAGCCTGTTCGAGGTCAAAGCCGCCGCCGCGGCGGCACCGCCACCACTGGACGTGATGGCCGCCTTACGCGAGCCCGGCATCGGCGTCATCGCCGAGGTCAAGCGCGCCAGTCCGTCGGCGGGTGCATTGGCGACCATTGCCGACCCGGCAAAGCTGGCCCGGGCCTACGAGGATGGCGGCGCCCGGATCATCAGCGTGTTGACCGAGGGGCGACGTTTCCAGGGCTCGCTCGACGACCTTGATGCGGTGCGGGCCGCGGTGTCGATTCCGGTATTGCGCAAAGACTTTGTGGTGCAGCCATATCAGATCCACGAGGCGCGCGCGCACGGCGCCGACATGTTGTTGCTCATCGTTGCCGCGCTGGACCAATCGGCGCTGGCGTCGATGCTGGACCGCACCGAATCACTTGGTATGACCGCTCTCGTCGAAGTGCACACCGAACAAGAGGCCGACCGGGCACTGAAGGCCGGAGCCAAGGTGATCGGGGTCAACGCCCGCGATCTCAAGACGTTGGCTGTTGACCGGGAATGCTTCTCGCGAATCGCTCCCGGGCTGCCCAGCAACGTGATCAGGATCGCCGAATCCGGAGTGCGTGGCACCGCAGACTTGTTGGCGTACGCCGGTGCGGGCGCCGACGCCGTATTGGTCGGTGAAGGTCTGGTCAAAAGCGGTGACCCGCGTTCAGCGGTTGCCGATCTGGTCACCGCGGGCACCCATCCGTCCTGTCCGAAACCGGCCCGCTAGTCGGTGACCGCGGCGCCGAAACGTTGAACCAGATGAGCCGTTCCCGCGTTGAGCCTTGGTGATGGTAGCTCTATCCGGCTCGGATCTTCCGCGTTCCAGTGCGGCTGTCGCTGAACCCACCCGCCACGACCCTGACTCGGGTGGCCATTTCGGCGTTTACGGTGGCCGTTACGTTGCCGAGGCGCTGATGGCGGTGATCGAAGAGGTCACCGCCGCCTATGAGAAGGAACGCGTCAACCCGGATTTCCTGGACACCCTGGATGAGCTGCAGGCCAACTACGCGGGCCGGCCGTCGCCGCTGTATGAAGCCGCTCGGCTCAGCGAGCACGCGGGATCGGCGCGATTATTCCTCAAACGAGAAGACCTGAACCACACCGGTTCTCACAAGATCAACAACGTGCTGGGTCAGGCTTTGCTGGCCAAGAGGATGGGCAAGGCCCGGGTGATCGCCGAGACCGGAGCCGGGCAGCACGGCGTGGCCACCGCCACTGTGTGCGCGCTGTTCGGCCTGGAATGTGTTATTTACATGGGCGCCATCGATACTGCGCGCCAAGCACTCAACGTGGCGCGGATGCGGCTGCTGGGTGCCGAGGTCGTCTCGGTCGAGACCGGCTCGCAAACGCTCAAGGACGCCATCAACGAGGCGTTCCGGGATTGGGTCACCAACGCCGATAACACGTACTACTGCTTCGGCACCGCGGCAGGACCGCACCCCTTCCCGACCATGGTGCGTGACTTTCAACGAATCATCGGCTTGGAGACGCGCGTCCAGATCCAGGCCCAGGCGGGCCGATTGCCCGACGCGGTCGTGGCCTGCGTCGGCGGAGGATCCAACGCCATCGGGATCTTCCACCCGTTCATCGACGACCCCGGCGTGCGGCTGGTCGGCTACGAGGCGGCCGGCGATGGCGTCGAAACCGGCAGGCATGCAGCGACATTCACCGGCGGCTCGCCCGGAGCGTTCCAGGGATCGTTCTCCTACCTGCTACAGGACGAAGACGGTCAAACCATCGAATCCCATTCGATCTCAGCGGGTCTGGATTATCCGGGGGTGGGTCCCGAACATGCGTGGCTCAAAGAAACCGGACGCGCCGAATACCAGCCGATCACCGACGCCGAGGCGATGGACGCGTTCCGCCTGCTGTGCCGCACCGAAGGCATCATCCCGGCCATCGAATCTGCGCATGCTGTCGCCGGTGCCCTCAAGCTGGGCGCTGAGTTGGGGAGGGGAGCGGTCATTGTGGTGAGTCTGTCGGGTCGCGGCGACAAGGACGTCGAGACGGCCGCGAAGTGGTTCGGCCTGCTTTCTCCCGGTGACGATGCGGGCCACGAAGCGGCGAGGGGGCGAGGCGGGCAATCGGGTTCGCCCGGGCAATCGAACCAGGGTAAGTAGTGACTGTGGAACACAGCGAAGCAAGTAGGCTCGGACCGCTTTTTGATTCATGCCGCAAGGACAATCGCGCGGCGCTGATCGGCTACCTGCCCACCGGTTATCCCGACGTGCCGACCTCCGTAGACGGCATGATTGCGCTCGTCGAATCCGGTTGTGACATTGTCGAAGTCGGTGTGCCCTATTCGGATCCGGGCATGGACGGCCCAACCATTGCGAGGGCCACCGAGGTCGCGCTGCGTGCGGGGGTGCGAGTCCGCGACACGCTGGCCGCGGTCGAGGCGATCAGTGCGGCTGGTGGCCACGCCGTGGTGATGACCTACTGGAATCCCGTGCTGCGCTACGGGGTTGATGCGTTCGCACGGGATCTGGCGTCGGCCGGCGGGCGCGGCCTGATCACTCCCGACCTCATCCCCGACGAAGCGCAGCAATGGCTGGCGGCATCCGAGGAACATCGGTTGGATCGCATATTTCTGGTGGCGCCGTCATCGACGCCTGAGCGGTTGGTGACCACGATCAACGCATCGCGCGGATTTGTCTACGCGGCGTCGACGATGGGTGTCACTGGGGCGCGCGACGCAGTCTCGCAGGCCGCGCCTGAGTTGGTGGGCAGGGTGAAGGCGGTGTCGGACATACCCGTCGGCGTGGGCCTCGGCGTGCGGTCGCGAGAGCAGGCGGCACAGATCGGCGGCTACGCCGACGGTGTCATTGTCGGTTCGGCGTTGGTGTCGGCGCTGAGTGACGGTCTGCCTGCATTGCGCGCACTGGCCGAGGAACTCGCTACTGGGGTGCGCCAAAGGGTGTCCGCGTCATGACGATGTCGCCCAGTTATATCCCCAGCCCGCCGCAGGGTGTCTGGCACCTCGGGCCGTTGCCGATTCGTGCCTACGCGCTGTTCATCATCGTCGGCATCGTGGCCGCGCTGTTGATCGGCGACCGGCGCTGGGCGGCCCGTGGCGGCCAGCCCGGGGTGATCTACGACATCGCGCTGTGGGCGGTGCCTTTTGGGTTGGTTGGCGGCAGGCTCTATCACCTGGCCACCGACTGGCGGACCTATTGGGGCCCGGGCGGTGCGGGTTTCGGCGCGGCACTGCGGATCTGGGACGGCGGATTGGGCATCTGGGGCGCTGTAGCCCTCGGTGGCGTCGGAGCCTGGATCGGCTGCCGGCGACACGGAATTCCGTTGCCGGCATTCGCCGACGCGATTGCTCCGGGGCTGGTCTTGGCGCAGGCCATCGGTCGGCTCGGGAACTACTTCAACCAGGAGCTTTACGGCAGGGAAACGACGCTGCCGTGGGGCCTGGAGATCTTCTACCGCCGGGACCCCTCGGGATTCGTCGACCCACATTCGCTCGACGGCGTCTCGACTGGGCAGGTGGCGTTCGTCGTGCAACCGACGTTTCTGTACGAATTGATTTGGAACGTTCTGGTTTTCATCGCATTGCTCTACATTGACCGACGGTTCAGGCTCGGCCACGGGCGACTGTTTGCCGTCTATGTCGCCGGCTACTGCATCGGGCGCTTCTGCGTCGAGCTGCTCCGCGACGACACCGCCACACACATCGCTGGGATCCGGATCAATTCGTTCACATCGACCTTCGTGTTCATCGGGGCAGTGGTCTACATCATGTTGGCGCCGAAGGGCCGTGAGGACCCCGCGAGTCTGCGTGGCACCGATTATGTTGACGACGAATCGCTTGAGCCCGAGTCGGAACCTGAGCCGGCGGCTGAGCTTGCGAAGGTCGCTTCGGCGTCGGCCGCAACCGCGGCGGCCTCCATTACCGCAGGCGAAGATTCGGCAGAAACCGCTGAGTCTGCCGAAGTTGCAGAACCGGAGACCGGGGAAGCTGCGGTCGTGGAGGCGCAAGCCGAGATGCCGGAAGCTGAAGAGTCGGAAGCTGAGGTGCCCGAGGCTGAGGTGCCCGAGGCTGAGGTGCCGGAGGCTGAAGTGCCGGAGGCTGAGGTGCCGGAGGCTGAAGTGCCGGAGGCTGAAGTGCCGGAGGCTGAAGTGTCGGAGGCTGAAGTGCCGGAGGCTGAAGTGCCGGAGGCTGAAGT
>Ga0209530_1000414_pt1 | contig 31613 bp, 35 predicted proteins | sample BlaSpr_A8_Ref_O1_FD_187987 | JGI IMG/M metagenome (GOLD analysis project Ga0209530, IMG submission 187987) | Forest soil microbial communities from Thunder Bay, Ontario, Canada - Black Spruce, Ontario site 2_A8_Ref_O1 (SPAdes) (version 2) | ecosystem: Environmental > Terrestrial > Soil > Boreal...
ACTTCTGTTTTTACCACCATCACGTGCTGATCCACCGCGAAGGGTGGACCGTGACCCCGTTCCCGGACGGGACCAGCGAAGCCCGGTCCCCGGACGGCCAGACGATCATCCGCAGCCACCATAGACCACCGCCCCAGCCCCAGCCGCCACCTGAACCCCCGCCCCAGCCGCCACCCCGGCCAGGGTAACCACCCCGGGCACACCCCGGACCGGCCAGTACCGGACCACCGCCAGACACCTGCCCCGAAACGGGAGCAAGGCGGCGATCCGGTGCTGCCCTATGCCCGGCGGCACATCACCGGCGGCGCGAACGACTAGCACCCAAATGTTTAGCGAGGTCCTGGGCTGGGCCTTGGCGTTACCAGGAGGGATTGCGCACCGACCCCGACGGGACCGTCCACATCGGACAGGACCGAGGTCGCCAGCCCGGCACCGCCGGCGGACACGGTGGTCGTGGCATCCAGGCGGATCCAGTCGCCCGCGGCCTCGCGGTGCAGGTGAACGGTGAGTTCCGGGTTAATGAAGTACCAGCCGGCGATGTCGAGTACCGATGACGCACCGTTCCCGCTGTCGGCGACGATGAGGACTCGCTCCAGCGGACTCGGCTCCTCATCGGGGACCAGCGGGTAGCGCATCCGGCCCCACATGACGGCAGGCCCCAGCTCGCCGAACGTACCGTGCTCCGACCGCCACTCGATCGCCGATATGTAGCCATCACCCCAGCGGGCCGGCGGCTTCCACGTGCCGGGCGCCGGGAGGACGGCCGGTGTTTGCTGGCGGGGCGGTACCGATTCGCTCGGCGAGCGGAGTACCCGCCACGCGCTGGCGCGGGCCACATCTTTCCCCGCCACGCTGGCTGCCGCCTCCACCAGTTCAACACTACGGCCCTTGCGAATGACCTCAGCCCGGACCCCGATCTCGCTGACGGGGATGGCGCCGAGGATCTCGCAGGTGAACCGGGCGACGATCATGTCATCCCGCGGCGCGCACCGCTGGATGGCACGGCCCAGCAGAGCGCTCGGCGGACCGCCATGTTGTGCGCCAGGATCCCACGGGCCGGCGGTGTGCACCGTCGCACGCCATCGGTCATCGCCGAGCGGAACATAGAAGCTGTCTGCCACTCGTCGATGCTACCGGGCGGTACTGTCGCGTGGTGGATGAGGTTGCTGCCGATGACGGGTGCCGGCTGTGGGTATCGAAGCGGGCGTCTGGCGCGCCGCCGTTGATCCTGTGCCACGGAGGTCCCGGCCTGTGGGACATGTTCGACGGCTGGGAGACGTTTCTTGGCGAGCGGGTCACCACCGTCCGGTGGGATCAGCGGGGGTGCGGGCGCTCGGAGCTGCGGGGCCCGTACTCGGTCGCGCAGTCGGTGGCGGATCTCGACGCGGTGCGTCGGCACCTGGGTGTCGAGCGGGTCGCGGTTCTCGGGCACTCCTGGGGTGCGCAGCTTGCCTTGCGCTATGCGCTGGACTACCCCGACCGAGTCAGTCGTCTGGTCTACGGATCGGGTGTGGGGCTGGGCTGGGACTGGCACGAGCCGTATGAGCGGAACCTGACCGCGCGGCTGGGAACCGCGGCGGAACGCGTTGCCCAGTTCCGTGAGGTCATTCGTCGTGAGGGCGCGGACGGTCGCAGTGAGGCGCGGGAACGTGAGCTGGCGGTCCTGCAGTGGTCAGCCGAATTCGCCGACCCCGCCGATGCTGCGCGGTTCGCCGAGCAGATGGCGACGCCGTGGTTGGGGATCAACTGGGAATGCTCCGCGACCATCAACGCGGAGCTGAAAGCAACCTGGCGTGAGCAGGAGCTGATCGCGGCGTGCCGGAACCTGCGCGTGCCCGTGCTCATTCTGGAGGGGGCCGACGATATCCGGCCACGGTGGGCCGTTGATTCGCTGGAAGAAGCGCTGCCTCTGGTTACACGTGTCACTATCCAGGATGCCGGGCACCTGCCATGGCTGGAAGCGCCGGAAGAATTCCGCTCAGCGCTGCTCAGCTTCCTCACCGAATAGCGTCTTAGACGGAAGAATTGCGCTCGGCGGAGGATAAGGAGTCAAAAATGACCTTATTTTCCGCCGGACATCAAATTTCCGTCCAAATGTGGCCAGGGCCGGGCGGGTGAGGCTGCCGGGCCTGCGTCAGATGAGGCAGGCATAGTGCTTCGCTGGGGGCAGCGCATCGTTTCCTGGTCAGCTTAGCTGGCTGTAGAAGGCGGATGCAGCTACGGAGGGGACCACGATGGCAATGACAAAGGCCGATGATCACATAAGGACCGGCCGGCCGGTCGCCCAGGAACTGATCGGCGATATCGCTGAACGGCTCAACGACACCCGGCCCATCATGCGCCTGGATGGTGCCATCCTGGCCGGACTCGCCGGCGGGATGGCGATAGACGCCGCATTCGGGCCGTCAGCACAGGGGCACGGCCTGCTCGGCGTCTGCCGGTACCTGCTGCTTGCCTGCCTGGTCCTCTGCTGGCTTCGGTCGGTGACCCTGCTCGTGCTCGCGGGCAGGCCAATCCTCGGCATCGTCTGCGATCATCGCTGGCGCGCCGGGGCGCCGCTCGATCCGCGGGCACGATGGCTGCACCTGCCGCCGATCGAAGCCACAGAGGATGAGTGGATCTGGGTGCGGGCCCATATGCTTGTCGGCGCCACGCGAATCCGGATGGAGCGGGTGCAATCCTCGCTGACCTGGTCGCTAGTCACGACAGGGGTATTCCTACTGTGGCTTGTGACGGCGTTCCTCGCGCGGTGAGGGTTTACGCCTGCGTGTGCATCATTCATTGTTAGAGCAGGGCCGCGGTCAATAGCCTGCGGCGGCTGGGCAATCTGACGGTGATAAATGCGCGCGACCGGGTTCTGGCAGCTCCTCCCTGAGGGTGATCGGGCTGCCCTGTCCCGTCTCGGCCGGACCAGGAGCTTCGCGCCAGGCGTGTCTATGTGCGGGGAGGGCGAGCCGGCCACCCACGTGTTCGCCCTGCTAGCGGGCTGGGTGAAAGTCCAGTCAGTTACCAGCGATGGCCACGAGCAGCTTCTCGCTCTGCGTGGCCAGGGCGACCTGGTTGGCGAGATAGCGGGGGAGACCGACGGGTACCGGGTGGCGACCCTGCGGGCCGTCGACCAGGTCCGGGCTCTCATCGTCAGCCACGACAGGTTCAGCTCGTTCCTCGCCAGCCACACGGACGCTGATCACGCCTATCACCGTCTGCTCGCGCAGCGGTGGAGCGACAGCGATGCTGAACTGCGCCGCAGATCGGGCACCAGCGGCGCGCAGCGGCTGGCGGGAGTCCTGCTCTCTCTCGCCGGGCACTTCGGTGCCGCCACCGCCGGCGGGACTGAGATCGCGGCACCGCTTTCCCAGGAGGAACTGGCCAGCCTGGCCGGAACCTCGCGTGCCACGGTAACCCGGGCCTTCACCACCTGGCGGCGGCGGGGCATCATAGGCACCGGGCAGCGGCCCCTCGTCATCCGCGACGAGCGGAGCCTTCGGGAGATAGCCAGATACTGACCAGCGAGGTGGCTAAGGTGATGATCTGCATCCAGGCGGGGATGCTGGACTCCTTGACGCTGGCCTGAATCGGCACATACGGCGCGGGCGCCCCTTCTGGGTGCGGCACCGCGGCATCGTAAACGAAGGTCGAGACGATGATGCCGAGGCTGGCGTTCTGCTCCTTCATGGCCGTCTTGAAGTCCGCGGCGTCCAGCAGGCGTGCGGTCCTGATAATCGCGTCACCGGAGATGCCGAACTCGTCGCTCACCACGGGACCGACATCAATTGCGATCCGCAGCTGAATCCTGAGGGCTTCCGAGAACGTCTCGTTGTGCCGTCTCAGCGCGGCAGGCCAGCCGCTGAGCAGGCTCTCAAGTACCCGGCCGGTCGGGATCTCCGGGCGTACGACCATCAGGACGCCGTCACCGCGGTCTTCCAGTGAGCTGGCATCGTAGATGTCCTCGATAGCCTTCATCGTCATGCTCAGGCTTGCCAGCCTGATTGTTCTTCTATGCTCGTCTGTCCGGATGCGCTGGCTGAATCCCACGATGTCGGTGTGCACGATCGTGCAGTTCTGACCGTTCAGAAGGGGTCTGCTCGGCTGCTGGGCGCGGCGGTACAGCTGTCCCTCCACCATGTCGCGGACGGCCGGGTGGGCGCTGAGGAATGCGGTGAAGTCCTCTGCCGACACGACTAGCGCCCGGACGGCCTCGTCCGCGATCACGGATGCGGACCTGACCGTTTTCTCTAGCGCTGCACGTTCGCCTATCAGCTGGCCGGGGCCGCGCCTGGCCACCGTTCGCTCTCGCTGCTTCAGGCCGTCCTCGCGGATGCAGATCCTTGTCCAGCCTTGACGGATGACCATCACCTGCCGTGACTGCTGGCCCTCTTCCATGAGTCTTGTACCGCGGGCGAAGGTGCGTTCCGATGCCACCGAGGTAAAGGCCCGCCGTTCGGCCTCGCTGAGTGCTCCCCAGAAGGAGATCGCGGTGGGGTCCTCCCGATGATGGCCATTGACAATGCCGGCCACCTGCCTTGCCAAGCGCCTGCCGCGTGGATGCCGACTGGCTGACGGGGGAGCCGGGGTGGGACCGGTGGCAGATGCCCGGATAGCACCAGGGAGTTTGCCGTTGCTGGTTGTCACCGGAGCGATGTCACGGAAAATATAGCTTGCTAGATCAGCCGCGGGAACCCTGGGCATAGGTATTCGCATCAGACGCACGACCCCGATGCTTGAATGCGGTCACGATCGCGGCAGTTCAAGGTCACTTGAACGTTATGGTGAATCGAAGAATGAGGGCGTACACTGATATGGCCGCGAAGGACAGCTTGCCTCAACCCGAGGGCGGAAAGCGTCATATCTGGTCATTCTGGAGTGACGTGGCCCAGGCTTGTCGTATGTGCCGATTACATGGTTTCATACTCAACGGCTCCCCATGGCGGGCGTCTGTGCTACGCGGTTTCGGTGGGGTCGCTCCTCTTGCCTGCTGATCGTGGCTGCGAATCCGGATCTTGGGAAAGAAGGGGCGGCCCTTCTTCTATGTAGTTGGCGGAGCTGCAAATCCATCGCTCCCGTCACACCTGCCTTGCGTTGACCGTCATCCTCGGCCCGCGCCGTGCGAGGTTCCGGCTTGCACCGTTTCAGGGTGATGTAGTTCAAGATGAACTAGGGTAGCATGCTGGGGGACGATCTTCCACGCTACAAAAGGCAGTATGCCATGTTATTGGATCCCGAACTGCAGCTAGGCAACTTGACAGGTTGCACTTTGCCGGACCTGGTACTACCCTCCGTAGGGTCTTATTGCTCATCTCTGGTACCCAGAGTGAATATTGCGGAGGGTGATGATAGGCGTGGCCGGTAACCAGGGACAGGGCCCTGTCGTTCAGAGTGCGTTGTTGCGGGGCGAGCTTGTCCGCCTGCGCAAGGAGCGAGCGGTCACCCAGGAGGGGGCCGCTAGTGCTCTTGAGTGGTCGCCGTCGAAGCTGATCAGGGTCGAGGGCGGCCGCAGCTCGATCACTAAGGTCGATCTTGAGGCGCTCCTGACGCTCTATGGTGTCACCTCGCCGGAGGAGCGCGAGCGGCTTGTGACGCTTAACCGCTCGGCGCGGGACCGCGGCTGGTGGGATGCTTACAAGAGCTATGGTCTCGATGAGACGTACCTCAACTATGTGGGTTACGAAGCGGGTGCGTCGGTCATCAGGCAGTCCCTGAACACGGTGGTTCCTGGCCTGCTGCAGACCCGTGACTACGCCGTGGTGCTGACCGAGAACTCGGCAGACGCGGCTGACCAAGTGCGGCCTGTCGTCGATCTCAGGATGCAGCGGCAGACCGAGCTAGCGAAGAGATCCGCGCCGCCACGCCAGTACTACGTCCTGGACGAAGCCGTCATCAGGCGTCACGTGGGTATCAAGAACGATCCGGCGATCATGCCGAACCAGCTCCGGCACATGGCGGACAGGGTGGAGAGCGACGAGCTGGTGACAGTGCAGGTGATCCCCTTCGCGGTCGGCGCTCACGCGGGACAGTCCGGTCCGTTTACGCTGCTGGAGTTTGACGGCGACCTTCCTGATGTCCTCTATCTTGACGCGGGCAGGAGGGCGATCTCCATGATCTTGGGCAGTGACCCCAAGGTCGCCGAGTATGTGGATAACTTCGCGGCACTGCTGGAGGATGCTCTTTCCGTCGAACAGTCGCTTGAATTCATCCGGGGAGTGGCGGACGAGATGTGATCTGGCGCGATATTCGCGATCACAAGGCCCATTCTTGTCATTAAGCCATTTCTGGCTCATGTGCAAATGTAATTACCTAGGTTAACGGATCCGTCATAGGCGTGCAATCACGGCATGTGCGTCCAACGGCTGACCGTCTACACTCTTTATGGGAATGTCCACAAGGTGGTGGGCGTGTGCGCCTGCGGATTCCTGCCATTTCGATACCGCCAGCCGAGTGGCCAAGAGTCAAGGCGCCCGCCCGACGAAAGGGTGCTTGATGGCTGCTAAGCGAGACCGGTACGCCACAGCCCTCTGGCGCACCAGCGGTGCCAGTGCGGACTCAGGGAATTGTGTTGAGGTGGCTTCCTGGTGCTCGTCCGTACTGGTCAGGAACTCCCGCAACCGGGCTGGTGGAGTGCTGGAGGTCAGCAGGGAGCAGTGGCGCGCGTTCCTGGATCGGATCCGGAGCGAGGCCGAGCAGTGACTCTGCCTCTGCTCGCCGCGCGGAAAATCTGAGAGGATCTCCGCAGGTACGTCACGCTTGCTGGAGGCCGCACCATGCTCAGTTACTCCTCGGGTCCCTCGGCTCAGGCGCTGCTCGGTGACACGATCGGCGCGAACTTCGACGCGACGGTGCGGGCCTTCGGCGACCGGGAGGCGCTGGTCGACCGGGCGGCCGGGCGGCGCTGGACGTATGCGGAGCTCGCGGCGGACGTGGACGCGCTCGCGCTCGGGCTGCTCGGGATGGGCATCGCCAAGGGAGACCGGGTCGGCATCTGGGCGCCGAACTGCGCGGAATGGGTGCTCACCCAGTACGCGACCGCCAGGATCGGCGCCATCCTGGTCAACATCAACCCGGCGTACCGCGTCCGCGAGCTCGAGTTCGTGCTCAACCAGTCCGGTGCCCGGCTGCTGATCGCGGCCAGCAGCTTCAAGACGTCGGACTACGCGGGCATGATCGGCCAGGTCCGGCCGCAGTGCGCGGCGCTGACCGACGTGGTGCTGCTGGGCTCGTCGCAGTGGCTGGCGCTGCTGGAGACACGCGGCCAGCTGGAACCCGCCGAGCTGGATACCGACGATCCCATCAATATCCAGTACACCTCAGGCACGACCGGATTTCCGAAGGGCGCGACGCTCTCGCACCATAACATCCTCAACAACGGTTACTTCGTCGGCGAGCTGTGCGGCTATACGGAGAAGGACCGGATCTGCATCCCGGTGCCGTTCTATCACTGCTTCGGCATGGTGATGGGGAATCTCGCCGCCACCTCGCACGGCGCCTGCATGGTGATCCCCGCGCCGGCGTTCGATCCGGTCGCCACCCTGGACGCGGTGCAGGCCGAGCGGTGCACGTCCCTGTACGGGGTGCCGACGATGTTCATCGCCGAGCTTTCGGTGCCCGGCTTCGAGTCCTACGACTTTTCCTCCCTGCGCACCGGCATCATGGCCGGATCGCCGTGCCCGGTCGAGGTGATGAAGCAGGTGATATCGCGGATGTCGATGCGCGAGGTGTCGATCTGCTACGGCATGACCGAGACATCGCCGGTATCCACCCAGACCAGGGTGGACGACTCGGTAGAGCGCCGGGTGTCGACCGTCGGGCGGGTCGGGCCGCACCTGGAGGTGAAGGTGATCGACCCGGCGACCGGGGCGACGGCCGAGCGTGGCCTGCCGGGGGAGCTCTGCACCCGGGGGTACTCGGTGATGCTCGGGTACTGGGAGCAGCCGGAGGCGACGGCCGGGGGAAAAGACCGCGCGGGCTGGATGCACACCGGCGACCTGGCCGTGATGGATGAGGACGGGTACCTGGCGATCACCGGGCGGATCAAGGACATGGTGATCCGCGGCGGGGAGAACGTGTACCCGCGGGAGATCGAGGAATTCCTCTACACCCATCCCGACATCCTGGACGCCCAGGTCATCGGGGTACCCGACGACAAGTACGGCGAGGAGCTCATGGTCTGGGTCCGGCTGCGGGCCGGCGCCGAACCACTGAGCGAAGAGGCGCTGCGGGAGTTCTGCACGGGGCAGCTGGCGCATTACAAGATCCCGCGTTACGTGCATATCGTTGACGAGTTCCCGATGACCGTTACTGGCAAGGTCCGCAAGGTCGAGATGCGCGAGCAAGCCAGGGAGCTCCTCGGCCTGTGAGCCGGTTCGGGCATAGTGGGAAGCATGATGACTGCTATCCGCCTGGTGAGGCCCGACGACGCGGATGCGCTGGCGGACATTCTGCAGGACAGCCGCGAGTTCCTGGCGCCCTATGAACCGTACTGGCCGGACAACTACTACTCGGCCGACGGGCAGCGCGCCTTCATCAAGGCCAGCCTGGAGCGATACGCGGAGGGTGCTTCGGTGCCGCACGTGATCCTTGGCGCGCAAGGCGAGGTGGTAGGCCGCATCACGCTGAACACCATCGTGCGCGGCCCGTTCCAGTCGTGCAGCGTCGGCTACTGGGTGGGTGCCCGGTACAACGGGCACGGCTACGCCACCGCGGCGCTGGGCGACATGAAGCGGTTCGCGTTCGGCGAGCTGGGGCTGCACCGGATCGAGGCGAGCACCCTGAGGGACAACGTCCGCTCCCAGCGTGTCCTCGAGCATAACGGGTTCGCCCTTATCGGCATGGCGCCTAACTACCTGAAGATCGCGGGTGCGTGGCGGGATCACGTCCTCTTCCAGGCCCTCGCCCCTGACACCGAGGAACCGCGGTAGACGCTGTCAGCGTAACTGCCCACAGCAGAGAGAACAGCATCGCGCGTCCTCACCTGGGCATACTCCTTGAGCATGAACCTTGGATTCAGTGGCGAGGTCGTCGCCTACTACCACAAGTACCGGCGGGGGTATCCGTCCGCCGCCATCGACATGATCGCGGAGCCCTTCCAGCTGACCAGGGCAGACCTCGCCCTCGACCTCGGCTGCGGTACCGGCCAGCTGACCGTGCCGCTGGCGGGCCGGGTCCGGGCCGCGCTGGGGATCGACCCGTCGCCGGACATGCTCAGCCAGGCCCGGCTGGCGTACGCCGAGGTGCCCAACACGAGCTGGCTGCTCGGCGCCGACACTGACCTGCCCAGGCTCACCGAGCTTCTCGGGGCCGGCACCGTGGCCGTGCTTACCGTCGGCCAGGCCCTGCACTGGATGAACCACGAGGACCTGTTCCGTGACGCCCGCCGCATCCTTCGCCCCGGCGGAGGTATCGCGATCGTGACCAACGGCACGCCGCTATGGCAGCAGGACACGCCCTGGTCGCGTGCACTTCGGGAGGTCATGGAGGAATGGTGGCAGACCGCGCTCACCGCCACCTGCGGCACGGACGAGCAGAGCCAGCAACGGTACGCGCGGGCGCTGGCCGAGGCCGGCTACCAGGTCGCAGGCAACCGGGTGGAATACTCCGCCGCGCTGGACATAGATGAGGTGATCGGCGGCGTGCTCTCGGCAGTCCAGGAAGACCGACTGCCCAGCCCGAGCAAGCGCCGGATCCTCGCCACCCGGATCCGGCGCGCGCTAGGTCCGCACGCACCCTGCCGCGAGTCCGTGCGCGTAGCCATCCTGACCGGATGCATGGTGTTATATAGCGGTATGCCGGAACGTGCGCGGTTCCTCGATGTGTTTGCGGTGCGGGAGTTCCGCGCGCTGTGGCTCGGCTACCTGATGTCGGTCATCGGGGATCAGCTCGCCCTGGTGGCGGTGACCGTCCTGGTCTACGACCAGACGCACTCCTCGCTGCTGGCCGCGCTCGCCTACGCGGCCGGCTTCCTGCCCTGGGTGGTGGGCGGGCTCACCCTCACCCGCCTGGCCGACGCGTACCCGCGGCGGACCGTGATGGTGACGTGCGACACGGCGCGGGTTTTCCTGGTCGCCGCGATGGCGCTGCCCAGGATGCCACTGTGGACACTGGTTCTGCTGCTCGCCTTCGTTACCCTGCTCGACTCGCCATTCCGGGCGGCGCGGTCCGCGATGCTGCCGGACATCCTGACGGGCGACAGGTACCTGATGGGCACCGCGGCCATGCAGATCACTAACCGGATCGGCCGGACTACCGGCTTCGCCGTCGGCGGCGTGGTGGTCGCCGTGCTCGGCGCGCATACCTCGCTGGGCGTGGACGCGGGCACGTTCGCGGTGTCCGCGCTTCTGGTCCGGTTCGGGGTCCGGCTACGGGCAGCCGCGGCGAGGAAAACCGTCCGGGAGGACGGGAAGCATGAATCCGCGGTGCGGCGCGTGTTCACCAACCCGAGGCTGCGCACGCTGATGCTGCTCGGCTGGCTGGTGCCGTTCTACGCGGTGCCAGAGGGTGTCGCGGCACCTTACGCGCATGCCCTGCATGGCGGTGCCGCGACGACCGGGCTGATCCTGGCCTCTGGGCCTGCCGGTGCCATCGTGGGTACGGTCGCGTTCTCCCGGCTGGTTGAGCCGGCCCGCAGGCTGCGGTACATGGGGCCGATGGCGATCTGCGCGTGCGCCGTGCTGTGCCTGACCCCGCTGGCACCCGCGCTGGCCGGCGCCATGATCATCTTCGCGGTGTCCACGGCATGCTCTGCCTACCAGCTGGCGACGAACTCCGCGTTCGTCACCGCAGTGCCTACCAGCTGGCGCGGGCAGGCGTACGGCCTGGCCAATGGCGGGATCAACGTCGGCCAGAGCGTATGGTTCGCGGCCGCAGGGGCGGCCGCCCTGGTCGTGTCCCCTGCCGTGGTGATAGCGATCAGCGGACTTCTCGGCGCGGCCGCCGCCGCCGGGCTTGCGATCGCCTGGCGGCGGCTGCCCGTGCCCGATCCGGTCGCGACGGCTGTCGGCCGTACCTAGTCATGCTGTGCTGGTCAGTTGGCGCGCTTCGGCCCTCACTCCCAGTCGTTCTTCATGATCCCTCCCAAATGTCCGCACTTCTCCCATTGCTGTTGATTAGTGGTCGGCTGTCAAGTCCTTGACCGCAGACGGTCGCACTGCCACGATGGGCGGTAAGCCCAATTGATAACGTTAGCGAACCATCTCCCGTATAGTCGGGGTCTTACGCGATGATCGCAGACATGCACGACCGCCGCCACGGTGTTGTTCTTTCTCGCTGGGAACTCTGGCGGCAACCTGGCCGCGTGGTGGCCTACGTTCTTAGCGTTCACGCTGCCGCGCTGGTAGTGCTCATCCTCACCGCGGAACGCACGCGCTGGAGTCCGCGCGACGCTGCGGTGTGCGGGGTACTGCTGTGCTGTGCCGCGGTGACCATTGAGGTGACCCGCAGGATTGGCGTGGCGCACGGCAGTGTGTTCCATGACATGCAGGTGGTCTGGTACATCACTGCTGTCGCGGTGCTGCCGCCATGCTACGTCGCGCTGATTCCGCTGCTGCTCGTGCCGATACGAGTGGTGCGGATGGTGCCAGGGGTGACGTACCGGCGAGTGTGCAGCGGCTCGGTCTGCGCGGTCGCGTACGGCGTCGCGGCGATCGCCTTCCACCTGCTGCCGTCAACAGTGGCAGGTCCCGATCCGGGAAGCGGAACGCACGTCATCACCTGGATCGCGGCCCTTGCCTGCTGCGGCGCCCTTGGCCTCGTCATCAACAATGCCCTGGTGATTGCGGCGCTCAGGCTGTCCGACCCTGGAGTGCGGATCAGGACGCAGGTTCTCGATAGAGAAGGTGCGACCAGCGACCTGTGCCAGCTCACTCTCGCCGCCCTCATTGCCCTGCCGGCCGCGTTCAGCCCGTTCCTGCTGATCGTGGCTCTGCCGGTGGTGGTCGTGCTGCGCCGGTTCATGATGCACGCACAGCTGGTCACCGCCTCCCGGCTGGATACCAAGACCGGGCTGCTGAACGCGCTCACCTGGCAGCGCGAGGCCGAGCTCGAGGTCAGCCGGGCGGTCCGCATCCGCAGCCCGCTCGCCATCGCGGTCGTCGACGTCGACCACTTCAAGGCGATCAATGACCAGCACGGGCACCTCAGCGGCGACGCGGTGCTGGCGCTGACAGCTGCCACGATGGCGGCCCTGCTGCGCGACTATGACATCGTCGGCCGCTTCGGCGGCGACGAGTTCGCGATCTGCCTGCCGCACACGAACGCGCACGAGGCGCACCAGGTCACCGAGCGGCTGCGGGACAAGATCTCCCAGATATCTACCCATTCCCCCGGCGACGCGCCGGTGCAGATCACCATCTCCATCGGGGTGGCCAGCCTGGAGTCATCCAGCCGCAGCCTCGACGAGCTGATCGCCGCCGCTGACGCAGCCCTTTACCAGGCGAAGAAGTCCGGCCGTAACTGCGTCCGGATAACCCGGGATGAGCAAGCTACGAGCCGGTAGCGAGCATGGCGGGTAGCGATAACGGCGCCGTGAAGGCCTGGGTTGCCGCGACGCCTGCCTTGCCGTGGTATGCGTAACTCACGGTGATCTGCCAGACGCACGACACATTACTTGCCGGCGGCAGCACGATCAGGCTGACGTTCCCGGCCCGGGCCACCGCCGGCAGCGCGACAGTGTTGGCCGTGGCGGGCATCTGCACCACGATTGCCCCCGCGGGCGTGCTGCCGGTACACGCGCGCACCGTGCTTCCCATCCGGCCCAGCACCACCAGGCTCGCGCCCGTCACCGTGGCCCCGCGAACGACGGTAACTTCCACGTCGACAGCTGACCTGGCGCATGACTGGCTATCAGTTAAAGTCGCGGGCGCGGCGGACAGGCGCACCGGGACGACGGAGTCCGCTCCTGGGCTGGTGGTGCCGCCCCCGGTGAGGAGCACCACCACGACAACGGCGACCGCCGCGGCGACTGCCGCGGCACCCGCCCAGTACCGTGTCTGCACCTGAGCTAGCGGCATGTGTCCAGTGTAAGCTGCTACGGGTGAAAATCCTGATAGCTGGCGGTGCCGGTTACATCGGCGCCACGATTGCTCACGCCTGCTCTGACGCCGGTCACACCCCGGTGATCCTGGATAACCTCGTCACCGGCCGCGCCGAATTCACCGCTGGCTTCTCGTTCTACCGCGGCGACATCGAAGGCGGCGTGCTCGTCGACCGGATTTTCACCGAGCACCCCGACATCGCGGCTGTTATCCACGCCGCCGCGCTGATCGTTGTTCCCGAGTCCGTCGCGGACCCGATCGGGTACTACCGCGCGAACGTTTCCGGCACCCTGGAATTCGTCAGCAGCCTGCTCCGCAATAACTGCACCCGGCTCATATTCAGCTCATCCGCCGCTATCTACAAGGCCAATGACGACCTGACTGTGGACGAGGATTCACCGCTTGACCCGCCGAGTCCGTACGCACGGACCAAGGCGATGTGCGAGACGATGCTCGCCGATATCGCCGCTGCCACGCCGCTGCGCGTCCTGTCCCTGCGCTATTTCAACCCGATCGGCGCCGACCCCAAGATGCGTACCGGGCTGCAGGTGCCCAGTCCTAGTCACGCCCTCGGCAAGATAATAACCGCAATATCAGAACGGTCTGTGTTTCACGTCACGGGAACCGATTACCCGACACGGGACGGATCGGGTATTCGCGATTACATTCATGTCTGGGATGTGGCCACCGCGCACGTGGCGGCGCTGGAGCGGTTCGATGACGTAGTGGGTGAAACACAGGCCGTTCTGAATATTGGTACGGGGCGCGGGACGACGGTGCGGGAGCTGGTCGCGGCGGTCAGCGAGGTGATCGGCCGCCCGGTCCCGACGGCCGACGCGCCGGCCAGGCCGGGTGACGCGCCGGGCGTGTACACCCGGGCCGACCGGGCGCGGCGGCTGCTCGGCTGGGAGCCGCAGTTCAGCGTCGCGGACGGGATCCGCGACTCCCTGCGCTGGGCCGCCATCCGCGAGGAAAAACTCCCCTGATCCAGGCTCGCGCGGCTCGCGTCGCCGGCCTTGTTGGTACGGTTCCCGTACACCAAACAGAGGGAGGACTGGCATGCGTGAGCGTGACATATCGGTGGGGGCGCCCTGCTGGATAGACCTGAGCACATCCGACACCGCGGGCACCCGAGACTTCTACACCGCGCTATTCGGCTGGACGGCAGCTGAGGCGGACCCGCAGTTCGGCGGGTATTTCATGTTCAGCCGCGACGGCGTGCCCGTCGCCGGGTGCATGCCCGCCATGCCGGATTCGCCCACCAATTTCTGGTCGGTGTACCTGACCGTGGAAGACGCGGCCAAGACCCTCGAGGCGGTCGGTGCCTGCGGCGGGCAGGTGCAGGTTCCGGCGATGCCGGTGGCCGACCTCGGCACCATGGGCGTGGTCGCCGACCCGGGCGGCGCGTCGATCGGGCTGTGGCAGCCGGGCCAGTTCACCGGCCTCGGCGTCACGGGGGAGGCCGGGCTGCCGAGCTGGTTCGAGCTGCACACCCGCGACTACGACACCGTTCTGACGTTCTACCGGGAGGTTTTCGGGTGGAATGTCGCGGTGATGGCCGACCAGCCCGGGTTCCGCTATTCAACGCTTACCCATGGTGAGGACCAGCTTGCCGGCGTCATGGACGCCAGCGCCATCGGCCCCGACGCACCGGTGGGCTGGGGGATCTACTTCTGGGTCGACGACGCGGATGCCGCCGTGGCACGTGCCGCCGAACTGGGCGGCACCGTCATCCACCCCGCCGAGGACACCCCCTACGGCCGCCTGGCTACCGTCGCCGACCCGACCGGCGCGACCTTCAAGCTCATGGCCGCCAACGACCAGATGCCTGCTAGCCAGTAAGGCCCGCCCGCTAGCAAGGCCCGTCCGCTAGTAGGGGTTGCCAACTCGCCGTCCGCCGATGTAGAACACGTTCTATTATTGGCGCGCGGCGAGGAGGCTGTCATGCCGGTTCCGGCACCACGCGATCCCGGGGCGACCCGGGCGGCCCTGACCGAGTGGCTGCACGAGGAGAGCCGGCTGCCGGGCGCCGAGATCACCGGGCTGGAAACCCCTGAGTTCAGCGGCTTCTCCAGCGAGATCCTGATGATCGACGTCACCGCGGCCGACGGAACCCGGTCAGAGCTCGCGGTCCGGATCGCGCCGCAGCACTACCAGGTGTTCCCGGACGTGCGGTTCGAGGAGCAGTACCGGCTGATGCGCATCCTGGCGCGGGATACCGACATCCCGGTGCCGCCGATCCGCTGGTACGAGCCCGACGGCGCCTACCTCGGCGCGCCATTCTTCGTGATGGAGCGGATCGCGGGGCGGGTGCCGACCGACATGCCGCCGTACCACACGGGCGGCTGGGTGACCGAGATCGAGCCGGACGAACGCAGAACGATGTGGTGGGCCGCGCTTGAGATCCTGGCTCGGCTGCATCGGCTGGACCCTGTGGCGCTGGACGTGGGGTTCCTCGATCAGCCCGAGTGGGGCGCCGCTGGCCTGGCGCAGCGCCTCGGGTTCTACGAGCACTACATGAACTGGGCGTACCCGGGGCCGAAGCCCACCGCGATCAGGGCGCTGGACTGGCTGAAGGCCAACCGGCCCGCCGAGGGGCACCCGCCGGTGCTGCTGTGGGGCGATGCGCGGATCGGCAACGTGATCTTCGGCGAGGGCGGCGTGCCACCGGCTGGACGGGTTCCCTACCAGCACGGAAACCATAGCCCGTTTTGAGGAATTGCTTGGCAGGCCCGTGCGGGACATGCAGTTTTACGAGGTCCTCTCGGGGTTCAAGTTCACCGTGATCATGTCCCGGATCGGCCAGGCGATGATCGAGTGGGACTGGCTCGAGGGCGACAGTGACTTCCCCTACAACAACAACGCGTCACGCCTGCTCGACACGATCCTGGAAGGACTCTCGTGACCCTGTCGCCGCTCGATGACTATCCAGTGCACCAGGTTCCCGAGGTGATGCGGCACGTCGGCACGTCCGACCGCAACTTCTACGACCGGTACTACTTCAACGCGTTCCCGCTGTCCGCCGCCGCTGACGGGCAGCGTTCGATGCTGATCATCGGGATCGGGCAGTATCCCAACCTCGGGGTGACCGACGGGTTCGCGCTGTTCCGGCACGGGAACGTGCACCGGGTGGTGCGGGCCTCGCGGGAGCTGGGCCCGGACCGGATGGACACCCGGATCGGGCCGCTGCGGGTGGAGGTGCTGGAGGGGCTCAAGCGTCTGCGGGTGGTCCTGGAGCCTAACGAGCACGGACTGGCGTTCGACCTCACCTGGGAGGGGTCGATCCCGGCGCAGATCGAGCCGCAGCACTACATCCGGTGGCAGGAACGGGTGATGTTCGACTCCAAGCGGATGGCGCAGACCGGGCGGTGGACGGGGTCTATCGCCCTGGACGACCTGGTTCTGGCTGTTACGCCGGATAACTGGTGGGGGACACGGGACCGGTCCTGGGGCATCCGTCCCGTTGGCGAGTCCGAGCCGGCTGGCATCCAGGCGCGGAACTCGATCACCTTCTACTGGCTGTACACACCGGTCCAGTTCGAGGACCACTCGATCCTGTGCATCATCCAGGAGGACGAGAAGGGCCGGCGGGTACTGGAGGAAGCGGTCAGGGTGTGGGCCGATCCGGGGCGGGACGCGGAGTACCTGGGGCGGCCGGTGTACACGCCGGTCTACGCGCCGGATACCCGCGACGTCGTCGAGGCGGTGATCAGCTTCTCGCCGCCCGGCGGCGGGAAGCCGTTTGATCTGCACGCGACGCCGCTGCTGCCGGTGCACCTGATGGCCGGAACCGGGTACGGCCTGGAGGCGGACTGGAAGCACGGCAAGTACCAGGGACCCGGCCTCGTGGTCCAGGGCGTCAGCTACGACCTGGACCATGAGGACGACGCCGAGCGGATGTGGGGCCTGGTCGACGCCGTGGGCCGGTTCGAGTACGACGGCAATACCGGGTACGGCCTCTACGAGTACTGGGCACTAGGCGACCACCCCTCCTTCCCCGACTAGCCCATCATTTTCTGACTAGCCCTGTCCCTTCAGCAACGGCTTGAGGGTGATGAGCTGCTCCAGCTGCTCAAGCTGGGTGGCGAGGCTGGTGGTGGCGATCCGCACGACCAGGTGCCGTGCGCCGGCCGCCAGGTATCCGCTGAGCTTCTCCGCTACATAGTCGGCAGGCCCGGCCGCGAGCGCCTGGATGCTCTCCAGCTGCTCCAGCGGCAGCCCGTAGCTGGCCTCGCTGAACTCCGCCAGCATGGCGCCGAGGATTCATAACTTCGCCGAGTGGGCCAGGCATGTACTGCACGGCATCGAGTCCGAGCTTGCCCGCAGCCCGGATGACCGGCTGGCCGCCCTGCTCGCCGAGCTCGGCGGTTACGTCCCGCCGGCCCGGCTCGCGGCCGGCCACCTGGGCTTCGCCGTGCCGCTGGAGCTCAGCAGCCGGCATGGCGAGCTGCGGCTGATGACCACCATCACCAGCTTCGCCACCGCGGTGGACGTCACTGTCTCCGAGCTGAGGCTCGAGGCCTTCCTCCCCGCAGACGCGGCGACCGCGGCGGCCCTGGCCCGCACGGTCTGACTGCACGTGCAAATGTTCTGTGAACCGTAGGACACAATTGTCGGTTTGACCTGAAAAAAGCAGACATGTGTGGTCGACTGGCCCCCTGAACGGACCTCGCTAACGCGAGGGGCTTGCAGGTGGGGAGCAGGAGATGGGCGGGAAGGACGATCGTCTCGCACGCGTGCGGTCGACCAAGCCGCCGCCATGGCCAACGGTCATCAAGACCACGTTCCGGCTGTGGCTGGCGAGGCGTACCGCCGCGAGGCTCCTTGGCGAGACCAGGCGGTGGCCGCTCGTCCTGCTGTCGGTCGTGGTGATTGGCGGCCTGGCGGCTGCCCTCGCGGCCGTGCTCGTCGACCAGCCGGGTCCGGCGGCCGTGGCCGCGCCGGGCAAGCCCAGCGTGACGCATCCGAGCAGCAGTCCGAGCAGCACCAGCGATCCCGCGCCGACCGAGCCGAGCATTCAGGCATCCGCCCAGGTCAGGGGGCAAGCGGCGGACTGGGTCGCTCAGCAGGTGAGCCCGGACGCCATCGTGTCCTGCGATCCGGCCATGTGCTCTGTCCTGCAGGCGCATGGGGTGCCGAGCAGCCAGCTGCTCGTGCTGCTGCTCGCGGACGCCGACCCGCTCGGGTCCGATGTGGTCGTCGCGACGTCGGCCGTGCGCAGCCAGTTCGGTACCAGCCTGATCACCGTATACGCGCCCGAGGTGCTCGCGAGCTTCGGATCGGGCGCCACCAGGATCGACATCCGGGCCATCGCGCCGGACGGCGCGAAGGCCTTCGAGGCCGGAGTCGCCGCGGATAGTGCCGCCCGGATCGGTGCAGGCAAGCAACTGCTCCGCAACCCGCGGATTGCCGCGTCCCCGGCCGCACGTACGGCGCTTGCCGCGGGCAGCGTGGACCCGCGCCTGCTCGCCACGCTTGCCGCGCTCGCGGTACAGCAGCACGTCAGCCTGCTCGCGTTCGGCGACCCGTCGCCCGGTGCGCCGCAGGTCCCGTTGCGCAGCGCGGAGCTCGGCGGGGCAACGCCGGCGCAGCTGCGATCCATGGAGTCGTTCCTGCGCGCGCAGCGGACGCCGTTCCTGCCGGACCAGCTGAGCATCAGCACGGCCGCCGGCGGTCAGCACGTACTAAATATCGAATACGACGCCCCGGGTCCGCTGGGGCTGGGAGGGGAATAATGAAACTGACAACTACCCGAAGAAGAATCAGACTGGGAGCCGCTTCGGCGCTGTGCCTGGGCATAGCTCTGACCGGCACCGCGCTGGCCGGATCCGTGCTCGCCGGGAACGCCACGGCGAGCACCAGCACATCGGACGATGGCTGGATCCGGCTCGCGCATCTGTCGCCGAACACGCCCCCCGTGGACGTGTACCTGTATGCCTTCGGCAACTCGGACGCGTTCCAGACGCTCAAGCACGTCGCCTACGGCACGGTCTCGGCGTATGAGCCGCTCGCCGCGGGCGACTACACCGTGGCCATGCGCGGGGCGGGCGCCGCGGCGTCCAGCCCGGCGGTGCTGTCCGCCGACGTGGACATCCTGCCCGGTCATGCCTACACCGTGGCGGGCATGGGACCCGAGTCCGGCCTGCGGCTGGCGGTCCTCGACGACTCGCTGACCACGCCGTCTGGTCAGGCGCTGGTCCGGGTGATCCAGGCATCGCTGAAGCAGAACGTGGTCAACGTGAGCTTCGACGGCCAGATGCTCGCGAACGGGCTGAAGTTCGGCTCGGTCAGCCCGTACGCGACGGTATCGCCGGGCACAGGGACCGTCTCCGTCAGTTACACCGGCGATGGCCCGGTGACCAGCAATGCCGCGCTGGCCGCTGGCACTGTCCACACGCTCGTGGTCCTGGACGGTGCGAGCGGTCTCGAGGTGGTGGACCTGGTGGATGCTGCCGGGGACAGCGCCGTCCCGGCCGGCGGCGTGGCGACAGGATTCGGCGGTACCGCACCGCACGGGCCGCCGTCGGCCGTGCCCTGGCTGGTGATCATGGCTGCCGGAGGTGTTCTCGCTGTTACAGCCGGGGTCTGGCTTCGTTGCATGCCGCGCCTCGGCACCTGAGGGTGCGAGTCGGCAGGCCGGCCGCGGCGATCATCGCCGCGGCCGGCATTGTCGCGGTCGGCTGCGGAGTGGCCGGCCTGCTGCTCACCCACCACGGCAGCCCCGGTTTGCGCCCGACCGGCCTGGTAGCCGCCCTTCCGGTGCCTACCGGGACGATCGCCGCCCCGCCCGTGCCCACGCAGGCCAGCCCGGTTGCCGAGCCAGTCGAGCTGACGATCCCGGAGATCGCGGTGAGCACCCGGCTGATTCACCTGGGGCTCACGTCGAGCGGCGCGCTGCAGGTGCCGCCCACGACCGCGATCGCGGGCTGGTACACGGGAAGCTCCCGGCCGGGCGCTATCGGCCCCGCGATCATCGACGGGCACATTGACTCCTACCAAGGTCCCGGGATCTTCTTCCGGCTGGTGACCCTGCGTCCTGGCGACCAGGTGTACATCCGGCGGGCGGACGGGACGCTCGTCGTGTTCCGCGTGACAAGGGTGCAGACGTACCTGAAGGATCATTTCCCCACCCAGGCGGTGTACGGACCCACTCCCGACGCCGAGATCCGGCTCATCACGTGCGGCGGTGCGTTCGATTCCGCGACTGGCCACTACCTGAGCAACGTCGTCGTCTACGCCGTCCAGGCAACCTGACGCCACCGGCTCGCCACCAGCGCCGGCGGCATGCCTATGGCGCCAACGGGTTCGCAGAACCGGGCTCGCGGGCTGCTTGAGCGGGTCCGTTGGCGCCATTGGCACGCTCTGCCGGGCAAGCGACGGTACCGTTGAGCGCCATGAAGGCAGAGGAACGGTACGAGGATCTGCTCGATGCGTTCAACGACGTCGACGGTGTGACGCTGCCTCCTGGCGGCAGCGGTTTCGGCCGCAGCTCGCTGCGTTACCGTGGCAAGATCTTCGCGATGCTCGTCCGCGGGTGCCTGGTACTCAAGCTGCCCGAGAACCGGGTCGGCGAGATGGTCGCTGCCGGTCATGGCGTCCGGTTCGACGCGAACAAGGGCACGCCGATGAAGGAGTGGCTCAGCCTGGACCCGGAGTCGGTCCTGGACTGGCGCCCGCTCGCCGCGCAAGCCCTCGACTTCGCCCGCGAAACTGGCGGCCCCGCTGCCGGATCTTAATTATGACAGTGCTTATGTAAGTGCTGTTACAATTGCCGCATGCGCCTGGTTCCCGACCTCGGCCCGGCCCGGGAGAACCCGGTTTACCGCCGTCTCCTGATCGGCGGCAACCTGTCAAGCATCGGCAGTTCCATGACCTCGTTCGCGGTAACACTGCAGGTCTGGGACATATCCCGGTCCTCGTTCGCGGTCGGCGCGCTCGGCTTCGCGTTCATCCCGGCGCTGCTTGTCGGCCTAGTCGGCGGGTCGGTGGCCGACAAGGTCGACCGCCGGCGGCTGGTCCTGATCATGAGCAGCTGCCTGGCCTCCGTCTCTGCCCTGTTCGCCGTCCAGGCGTTCGCCGGCTCGCGGCTGCTGTGGCCGCTGTACCTGCTGATCATGATCCAGTCCGTGCTGGCGGCGATCAGCGCCCCGGCGAGCAGGACCTTCATGCCCCGGCTGCTGCCGAAGGAACAGCTGCGGGCCGGGATCTCGCTGAGCACCCTGTCCGGCCGCGTGACCATGCTGGCCGGCCCGGCCCTGGCGGGCGTGGTGGCAGGCGCCTGGGGCCTGAAGGTCTGCTACGCGGCCGACGCGGTGTCCTTCTCCGCTTCCCTCTACGCCACCGCCCGACTGCCCGTCATGCGCCCGGCCACCGCCGCCGCGAGCACCAGGACGCTGCACTCCATAGCCGAAGGCCTCCGCTACATCCGCCGCAGCCCGATCCTGCTCGCATCCTTCCTGATGGACTTCGACGCGATGCTGCTCGGCCTGCCGGTAGCGCTGTTCCCCGCGCTGAACGCCGAGCATTTCGGCGGACGTCCGCAGACGCTGGGCCTGCTGACCGCGGCCGTCGGCGTCGGGGGGCTGCTTAGCGCGATCCTGTCCGGGCCTGCCGCCCGGGTCAGGCACCAGGGCCGGGGAATGCTGGCCGGCACGATGCTCTGGGGCGCCGCGATCGCTGGCTTCGGGCTGGCCCGGAGCCTGCCGCTGGCGCTTGGCATGCTGGCCATCGCGGGCGCCGCGGACACGCTCACCGTAACGTTCCGGGCCTCGATGGTGCAGCTCATCACGCCGGATGAGTTCCGTGGCCGGGTGAACAGCGTCGAGTACATCATCGGTGCGGGCGGTTCCTCGGCCGGCAACGTCGAGGCGGGCGCGGTCGCCGCACTGACCAGCCCGGTTTTCAGCGCGGTGAGCGGCGGAATCGGCTGCGTCGCCGCCGCTGTGCTGATTGGGCTCGCCTTCCCGGCCTTCCGCCGGTATCAGGGTCAAGTGGCTGCCGAGCCTAGGCCAACCGCAGCGGCAGCATCGGCGTCTTAAGCAGTATGAGACGTTTCGCGGTTGTGATGGTTCTGGGCGGCGCTGCCCTGCTGATGGCTGCCTGCTCGAGTTCGTCCACCACCCCTCCGGCCGCGTCCGGATCGGGGAGTGTCAGTTCCCCGCCTTCGGCCACCGCTGCCACCAGCGCGCCGGCCACCAGCGCGGCCGCATCACCGCAGGACGCGGGACTGCCGTTGTGTGCCACCGCTGACCTGAGCATCAAGCTGGGCGCCTCCCAGGGCACCGCGGGGAGCATCTACGTTCCGATCGTCTTCACGAACACCGGGACCGACAGCTGCACGCTGTACGGGTACCCGGGCGTATCGCTGGCCGGCGGCAGTCCGCTCGCGCAGATCGGTGCGGCAGCCGCGCGCAGCACGACGACGCCGGCCAGCCTCATAACGCTCGCGCCTGGCGCGGCGGCTAACGCCCTTCTCCAGTACACCGAGGCGGGCAACTACTCGCCATCCACCTGCACCCCGACCCCGGCGACCTCCCTGGTCATCTACCCGCCGGGCCAGACCGTGTCGGCCTCGGTCGCGTACAACACCACGGGCTGCGGCGCCACCAGCATCGACATCCTGCACGTCGGCGTGGTTACGGCCGGCTCTGGGGGATAACCTGCGGGCATGGAGCTTCGCGTCGCGGACAACCCGGAAAAGGCCCGGTATGTGGTTCTCGCCGATGGGGACCTGGCAGGTTTCGTCCAGTATGAACTTACGCAGAACGCCATCGCTTTTACCCATACGCAGACCGATGCCCGGTTCCGGGGCAGAGGGATCGCGGGGCATCTGGTCCGCGCAGCGCTGGACAGCGCACGGGAACGCGGCCTGGGGGTGCTGCCGTACTGCCCGTTCGTGCGCGCCTGGATCGGTGAGCACCCCGACTACGCCGACCTGGTGCCGGCCGATCGCAGGGCGGAGTTCGACCTGTGAGCATCGTATGGCTGCCCGATCCGTCCGCTTTGCGGCTCATGGGGGGCCTGCCGGATGGCCTGGTCGCCGATGTCTGGACCGGCGGCTCGGACCTGCCTTCCTCGGCCGATTCGGTGGAGATCGTCATCCCGCCATTCCCGGTCAGCAGGCCGCACCTGCCGCTGCTCGCAGAACTGCCGAAGCTGCGCCTGATCCAGCTGCTGTCAGCCGGCGCGGAGAAGGTCATCCCGTACGTGCCGCCGGGCGTCACGCTGTGCACCGCCCGCGGCGCGCACGACGACACGGTGGCCGAGTGGGTGCTCAGCGTGGTGCTTGCCCAGCTGCACGACCTGCCCCGGTTCGTACGGTCCCAGCAGGAGGGACGCTGGGATTTCACGCTGACCGACGAGCTTGCGGGGAGGACCGTGCTGATCCTCGGCTACGGCTCGATCGGCGCGGCGGTGGCCCGGCGGCTGGACGGGTTCGGCGTCCGGGTACTGCCGGTCGCGCGCTCCGCCCGGCCCGCGCCGGATGGGACCGCTGTGCACGGGATTGATGAGCTGCCTGGCCTGCTGACGCAGGCGGACATCGTCGTGCTGCTCGTACCGGTGACGCCGGCTACCGAGCGCATGGTAGATGCCGCGTTCCTCGCCCGGCTGCCCGACGGCGCGCTGATGGTGAACGCCGCCCGCGGCGCGATCGTGGACACCGACGCGCTGCTTGCCGAGCTGACCAGCGGCCGGCTGCGCGCGGCGCTCGACGTCACCGATCCCGAGCCGCTCACCGGCGGGCATCCGCTGTGGTCCGCGCCGGGCCTGCTTCTTACCCCGCACGTGGCCGGGGCGGGCGGCAAGCCGATGGCGCGGGCGCTGGCGGTGGCGAAGGCCCAGCTGGTCAGGTATGTGGCGGGCGAGCCCCTGCTGAACGTGGTCGGCGAGGGCGGCTATTGAGCACGGCCGATGAGTTTTCGTGGCGGCTCTCGTTTCATCAGCATGAATAGCCTCGCGGAACCCGTATTCGAGGAGCTGGCGGAGCGGCACCAGCGCGAGCTGCATGTGCACTGCTACCGGATGCTCGCCTCGTTCGACGAGGCGCAGGACGCGGTGCAGGAGACGTTCCTGCGCGCCTGGCGCGGCCGCGACAGCTTCGACGGCTCCGGCCAGTTCCGCGCCTGGCTCTACCGGATCGCGACCAACGTCTGCCTGGACCTGCTCCGCTCCAGGCGGGGTGCGCCGAAGCTGAATTCCTTCGCCGAGGTTCCGTGGCTGCAGCCCTACCCTGATCAGCTGCTCGATGAGATCATCCCCGCTCCGGCCGACGAAGAGCCGGAGCAGGTGGCGATCAGGCGGGAGACGATCTCGCTGGCGTTCCTCGCCGCGCTGCAGGTACTGCCGCCCCGGCAGCGAGCGGCACTGATCGCGAGGGATGTGCTCGGCTGGCCCGCCGCAGACACGGCCCGCCTGCTCGGCACCAGCGTGCCCGCCGCGAACAGCGCCCTGCAGCGGGCCCGGTCCACCATGCAGGAGCACCTGCCGGCGAGCCGGGCCGAGTGGACGGCAGCGGAACCGACTCCGGAAGAACGCGCGCTGGTAGCCAAGTTCATCGAGGCGCATGAGCGCCTCGATACCGAGGCCGTCATCGCGCTGGCGGCGACCGACATCCGGGTCACGATGCCGCCGGGGCCGTTGCTGTTCGAGGGGCCAGAGGCCATGCGGCCGCTGATGGCGCGGGCGAGGGAGATGGGCGCCTGGCGGCTGGTACCGGTCATGGCCAACCGCATGCCGGCCGCCGCCAGCTACCTGCGGGCGCCCGGCGGCTCGGAGTTCCGCGCATTCAAGCTGGACGTGATGCGCATGTCTGGCGGCGTCATCACCGAGATCACTACCTTTAACGCGGACCTGTTCCCCTTCTTCGGCCTGCCGCCAGAGCTGGCTATCATCGACTGACACGCACGCGCCTGGACTGGGCTGTACCGGAAGGAAGATCGCCAGTGACGACGGAGGTGCCGGTACTGCTGCGGCATGGTGCCAGGGCTGTGGCCGCTGGGCGGGTGGCGCTCGGCCTGACGGCGCTGGCCTGGCCGAGGGTGGTCGCCCGCCCGTGGGTTGGCCCAGCCGACAACGTGACCGGCCGGGTATTCGGGCGCGCGCTCGGCGGGCGGGACCTGGCGCTGGGGCTCGGTGCGGTGGCGGCGCTTGAAGGCCATTCGGAGGATGCCAGCAGCTGGGTGGCCGCGGGTGCTCTCTGCGACGCGCTTGACGTGGCGGCCAGCCTGGCATCCTGGCGGGAACTGCCGCGGTTCACCCGGTGGCTGGTGGTGGCATCCGCCGGCGGCGCGGCGATCGTGGGCGCCGCGGGCGCGATTGCCATCCGCGGCAGCCGGAAGCCGGTTTCCGATGACCAGGCACCGGAAACCGGCCAGGCTGTGCCTGCCTAGCTGGCGCGTTCGCCGTTCATCGTCACGGCGGGGAACATGCCGGCCTTGGCCTTGCCGGACAGCTTGTCGCCATCAATGGTGACCGTGCACTTCAGGTTGAGCTTCATCGGCTTGGTGACGCTCTGGTGCCAGCTGACCTCGTTGCCATCGACCGTGAGGTCGGCGAGCGGCCCCTCTTCGCCTGAGTCGAGACTGCGGGAGGTGCCCTCCCAGCTGCCGTCGGCGTTCTCGGTGAGGACCAGGGTGGCGTGCTGCTTGCCGATCGGGGTGTCGATGGTCATGTTCCAAGTGCCTGCAGCTGACATGTACTCACTCTTTCCTGGCAAGTTCGGATGCGGTTGACGTGCAGTCCAGTTCTTACAACTAGATCATGTTCTAGTTTTTATCATTTCGCCACGGTGCGGGTCACTCGATATGGTGTCATGACCCAGGTACGCATCGCACATGCGGAGCCCCGGCCGCATAGCGTTCCGCAACCCACAGCCGACCTTCACGCCTGCCAGTTAATCGCGGACATCCCAGCGGAACAGTGCGGTCCGCAGGAACGCCTCGCCGAAGTGTGCCGACTCGGGTGGCTCGTCTCGCAATGCGGCGCAATCGGTCGTGGGAGGTGGAGAGCCTGGTCAGGCTACTTGCCGCGCCACTGAGGGGCGCGTTTTTCCGCGAAGGCGGCGGCGCCCTCCATGGCGTCGGCCGACGTGAAGACCGGGGTGATGATCTCGCTCTGACGGGCGAAGGCGGAGGCGCTGTCCCAGTCGGCCGACTCGATGATGACGCGCTTGGTGGCCGCCAGTGCCAGCGGGGCGTTCTGCGCGATCCGCCCGGCCAGTTCCCGCGCGGCCGTGAGCGCCTCACCGGCCGGGACGATGACGTTTACCAGGCCGGCCTCGCGCAGGCGCTCAGCGGTGAAGTGGTCGCCGGTCAGCGCGATCTCCATGGCCAGGTGGTACGGCACCCGGCGCGGCAGGCGGAGCAGGCCGCCCGCGCCCGCTACCAGGCCGCGCTTGACCTCGGGCAGCCCGAACTTCGCCTGGTCGCTGGCCACCACCAGGTCGCAGGACAGCGCGAGCTCGAACCCGCCGGCGAGCGCGTAGCCTTCCACAGCGGCGACGACCGGCTTGCGCGGCGGCTGCTCCACGATGCCCCCGAAGCCGCGGCCGGGCACGACAGGGGAGTCTCCGGTGAGGAAGCCCTTCAGGTCCATGCCAGCGCTGAAGGTGCCGCCGGCGCCGGTCAGGATCAGTACCCGCACGTCGTCGCGGGCATCCAGGTCATTGACGGCGGCCGCGATGCCCTGGGCTACCGCGCCGTTGATGGCGTTCCTGGCCTCGGGCCGGTTGACGGTAATGACGGCGACACCATCGCTGACCTCGGTCAGCACAGGTTCAGGCATGGGCCTTGACCATCCTCTCGCGGAAACGTGGCAGGTTACAGCTCATGAGTATCACGAGCGAGCGCGAGTTCCAGCGCACGCGGGTACTGCGCCTTGCCGGCCGGGTTGCGCGGAACCTGATCGACCAGCGTCATGGAACGGGGCAGCTTGTATCCGGCCAGGCCGGTGCTCAGGAAGGTGCGGAGCCCGGCGAGGTCAAGGGCCTGGCCCTCGCGTAGCTCGACGACCGCGGCCACCGCCTGCCCGTACTTCTCGTCGGGAATGCCGACGACCAGGCTGTCGTAGACCGCCGGGTGCGCCTTGATCGCGGCCTCGACTTCCTCCGGGTCGTTGCAGTAGCCGACCGGGACGTTGCCGGTGCGGCCGAGGCGCCCCACGACGCCGACGCTGCTCGCCAGGTCGAGGATCCGGTTGCCGTCATCGATCACCACCGAGTCCGGGCCCAGCGTCACCCGCACCCCGTCGTGGCCGATGGTGCTCTTGTCCTGCAGGCCGACCCCCTGGAAGCCGGTCTCGGTGGAGCCGATGGAGTCGGTGATGATCGCGGACGGGAACGCCTGGATCCAGCGGTCCTTGACCGCCGGGCTGAAGATCGCCGCCGTGCTGGTGATCACCACCAGGCTGGCGACCTGGTATGGCTGCCCGGTCGCGGCCTGGCGCTGGAACTCCTCGATGATCTGCCAGGTCCGCACCGGGTCGAACTTGGGCTCCAGGATGGGCTGAGCGGGAAGGTGATCCGGCCGTGCTCCCCGGCATGCTCGGACTGGTCATATTCCGACAGGCGCCGTCCGGTGGAGAAGTCGATGCCGCCGCCGAGCACCCGCCAGAAGTCCTCGTGCCGCCACATGACGCCCTTCGGCATGCCGGTGGTGCCGCCCGTGTAGATGATGTGGATGTCATCGGCGCTGCGCGGATACGTCGGCGTCGCAGCCGGCGTCCATGGCATCGGGCAGCACGACGAAGGTACGCAGCCGTGCGTGCCTGGGCGCGCACCGCGCCACCAGCGGCGCGTAGCAGCGCTCGTGGATGAGCGCGACGGCATCGGCGTTGCCGAGGAGATAGTCGAGCTCGCTCTCCAGGTAGCGGTAGCTGACGTTGATCGCGACCGCGCGGATCTTGAGGATCGCCAGCAGTCCGATCACGTGCTCGATGCTGTTCTTCGCGTACAGGGCGACGTGCTCGCCCGGCCGGACGCCGCGGGCGCTGAGGAAGTGGGCGAGGCGGTTGGCGTCCGCCTCCAGCTCGGCGAACGTCATGACCCGGCCGCCGGCCTTGAGGGCCGGCTTGGCCGGTGCGGCGTCGACGGCGTGCTCAAACAGGTCCGCGATGTTCAAGGTCACGGGCAACACACTAGAACATGTTCTTATTCGTAACCAGGAGACGGTCGCCAGTAAAGGCCGTCGACGTTCGGTCTTGTCTCGATATATTCGCGCCAGCTTCTTGCTCTGGCGGGCGTCTCATGTTGGACGTAAAACGCTTGGTCGTGGCCGAGAGAGCAGGGATCGTCCGGATCGACTGGCCGGAAACCGCCACCCAGGACGAGGTGCTCGCCGGCATGTGCGAATGGCTGGCCGTCGGCCTTGAGGACTTCAAGCGGATCGAGGCGGGCGTGATAGCCCGCAGGCCACAGGATCGGTCCGGCTTCTTCGCCTTCCAGCACTCCGAGCAGCGCGGCTAGCTGCCGCCATTCACCCAGCGGCCGACCGCTGGTTGGAATCTGCACGATCTTGCGAGAGCCGGTCCTCTCGTTCGCGGAGTGGTTCACACAGCTGTGCCGACCCTCTTTGTAGGCTCAGCCACTTGGGTTCGTGCCGAGCCGGGTGTATTGCTCCATCTTCCAGGTCTCGCCGTCGCGGTCCGGAGGTCCGTGGAAGCCCACGCCGCCGATCGCCGGTGTTCGCGCAGGTGCCAGCCGTGCTGTCACAAGATCATCCAGAATGACTGTCTCCGGTGAGCAGAGCGGCGACGGCGATTTCAGCCTCCGCGGCAGCAGGCAGCACGGCTGGCAGTCGCGGGACGGCCGACAACTGCCCGTCGGACTCATACCGGCCGATCACCCTGGGGTCGATGTAGGAAGCGCGCGCCACCGTCGGCGTGTCACCCAGCCAGTCCGCCACGCTGCGGACGCCGGCGCTGATCGCGCGCTTGCGGCCCTGCGCGGTCGGAGCCGGGTCCGCGTTCGCGAGCTGCAGCGCCATCAGGACCGTCGCGTTCCAGGTGCGGAATTCCTTGGCGGTGAAATGACCGCCGGCCCGGGTGGCGATGTACCCGCTGACCTCGTGGGAACGGAGCGGCCGCCACGCGGCACCGTCCTGGACGCAGAACAGCGTGTCCAGGTCGCTGGCGCTGCGGGTCAGCGCGCGGATGACCGCCTGGACCGCTCCGTCGGTCACGGTGATGGTCCGGCGCTTGCCTTCCTTGGCGATGTAGTCGAACGTGACCCCAGTGCGGGTCAGTACGACATCGCTCTTGCGCAGCGTCGTCGCACCGTAGTGATGATCTAGCTCGGCGTACTTCTCCCCGCCGATGCGGAACAGGCCGAGGTCGATGAGCCGGACGGCGGCCGCGGCTACCCGGTCGTGATCGAGATGGCGGCCGCTCAGGTCCCTGATCGCGGCTGATCGCAGTGTCGGCAGTGCGCCGGCGAACCGCAGCATGTGCTCGAACTTCTGGGTGTCGCGCTGCTCGCGCCATACCTGGTGGTAGCGATACTGGGTCCGGCCCCGGCTGTCGACGCCCGTAGCCTGGATGTGTCCGAGCGGATCCGGCGAGATCCAGACATCCTTCCAGGCCGGCGGGATTCCGAGGGCGCCGATGCGCCGCAGTTCCTGATCGTCGGTGACCTGCGCACTGGCCGGGTCGCGGTACCGGAAGCCGTCGCTGTCCCGCTCGCGGGTGATCCCCGGGGCATGCGGGTCGCTGCGCGTCAGCCCTGGCACTGCGGCGGACATACCGACCGTTTCCACCTCGTCATCGTAGCGGTGGCGCGATTCAGGCGGTGCGTTGTCTTCCCCCTGAGGCCCTGGGAGATATATCGGATATGGCATTTTCACCAGGACCTGCGGCATAACTGGCGCGCTCAGTAGCGAGTCGTGGCTGCGCGTCTGCTGCGCCAGCAGCTACCTGGTCACCGGGCGCGGCAGGCCCCGGCGGCGCGAGAGCGCCAGCTCGGGGTGGCCGGAGAGCTCGCTCGTTTTCCTGCTGGGTGATGCTGGTGCGCATTGGCACCGCCGTCGCCGCGGGCAGGTGTCCCGGCCTCACGGTCCCTCTGAATGAGCGCACGTCAGGACGCGCAGCGTTCTAGGCGTGCGCGCTGTGGCGCGCGGGGCGGGCACATCTATGCCAAGCTCAGCATCTCCTCCCGTGTCCAGCTAGCCAACTGGCTGAGGCCCTGACGGATCATGATCACCTGACCCGGCGCTCTGGCCGGGGAGGTCCGCGTGGCGGCGGACCAGTTCGGTCAGGGTGGCGAGTTCGGCGGCGAGGGCGGTGCGGCCTTTGCTGGTGATACGGACCCAGGTGCGGGGGCGGCGGCCCTCGTAGCCTTTCTCTACCTGGATCAAGCCAGCTTCTTCCAGGACGGTGAGGTGCCGGGACAGGTTGCCGGCGGTCAGGCCGAGCGCCTCACGCAGGTAGCCGAAGTCGGCGTGCTGTGCCTCGGCGGTGATGGTGAGGATGCCGAGCCGGTGCCGCTGGTGCACCGTCTCGTCGATCTCGTTTGTCGGATGACCGCCCGCGACGTCTTCGCTGGTCATCGCGGGATTCGGCGCGGCCGCTGCACCGCGAAGGCGCCTGCCCCCGCGAAGAGAAGCACCAGCGCGGGCAGCAGCACGTTGGGGAGGAACGTCAGCCGCCACTGTCCAGGAGACGGGTTCCAGCCAAAGCGGAACAGGATGTTCTCGACGTCGTACAAGCTGGACAGCAGTGCCGCACCGCAGAACACCACGGTGATGACGGTGAGCGCCGGGCTGCGCTCCGCCCAGGCGAGGACGCCCAGTCCGACGGCGACGATCAGGAACGGGAATGTACCGCGGATGACAATGTCCCCGGGCATGAGAACGCTCAGCCAGTGCAGTCCTGGGACTCTTGCCAGCGGCGGGATTCCGATCACGAGGAAGAGCAGTGCCGCGAGGGTGATGACGGTGCTGCGGGCCGGAGTCGCCAGGCCGACGCGCCGCGCATGCCACTGGTACCACAGCAGCGTCAGCAGCAGCCCGGCGCAGAGGGCGGCTAGCCAGTAATACGCGAGGTACGGGTCGGTGTTCGGACCGCCGTATCCGCCGAGGAACACCGTCGACGGCGCTATCGCAGGCCCGCCGAGGAAGCCAGGCAGGTGCCCAGGTCCTGGCCATAGGTAGAAGGGAATGCAGCCGCATCCCAGCAGGCCGAACAGGACAAGCGGGAACCAGTACCCGCGGCGGGTCGCTCTCGCCTGGCGGCGGAGCATCCGCATCTCGCTCAGCAGCGCGGCGGGTTCCTGGTGCCCGGGATCCTCAGCATCCGGAGTGGCTTGCTGCTCGTCGTCCACTGTCGCATCCCTTCGCATGAGTGACCCAGACAGATCTCGGCCCGAACTTCTGCAAATAGCTTTGCACCGCAAACTAGATTTGGCAAGGGTTAAAAACCGAGTGCCATCGACGGTCCGGCCGGGCAGACTGCTGCGATGAATGTGACGATTGACGGTGACCGGACGTTGCCTTCCGGCTACCCCCATGCGCATGCCTCGGAGCAGGCCAGGCGCATCGCCGAGGCGGGCCTGATCCTGCGGGTCCAGGTTGAATCCGGCGTTGGGGGAGCGGCGTGGGGGGA
>Ga0209530_1000415_pt1 | contig 31575 bp, 27 predicted proteins | sample BlaSpr_A8_Ref_O1_FD_187987 | JGI IMG/M metagenome (GOLD analysis project Ga0209530, IMG submission 187987) | Forest soil microbial communities from Thunder Bay, Ontario, Canada - Black Spruce, Ontario site 2_A8_Ref_O1 (SPAdes) (version 2) | ecosystem: Environmental > Terrestrial > Soil > Boreal...
GTCGCTGGCCGCGCGTTGCTGATCTGTCCCCGGCGTTTCGAGCCGTGGTTATGCGAGTTGAGGGACTGAATGGGTGACATACCAATCCACCGTCTCCTACGGCGGGGAAGTCATGCGGCGGTTGCCGCGACGAGAAGCGGTGGTCAGGTCCAGGATCTCGTCGACGACCCGGTCCTTTAGGACGGCGTAACGGGTGGGCCTGACCCAGGCAGGCTCTCCGCAGCCGAGCCTGTCGAGGTTCGATTGGATGAGTTCGTAGGGATAGGTGGTGTGCTGCTCGATGAATTCGGGCAGGTTCGCCATGGAATGGTGCCACGGAGTGTTGTAGCGCGGCAGGATCGTCTTGAGAAACGGGTACCGCAGATGCTCGATCAAGCCGTCCCAAAAGTAGATGGTGTTGTTGAGGGGTACCGCGAACCTGCTGGCCCACTGATGCTCCGGCGAGAGCCCATAGGTTTCTTTGACGGCGGCGGCGGAGACGAATGGTTTGATGCTGAGCCCGGCTTTCCGGGCACGCTTGGATAAGCCCATCTCGTATCGCCAGATCAGCACCCGTTTGTGGACGACGTACTGGAACTCATTCCACAGGTCGTTGAGGAAGGGGCGGGTGCGCAAGTTGAGATCCCAGACCAGAAAGAAGGACTGGAGGTGGGAGACCAGCTGCTCGGTACTTTCGATGGATCCGTACATGTCGGCATCGTGGAACGAGCTCCACATCTCTTCAATAGGGAACAGCGGCCCGTACACGCTGTCGTTGGCGATGACGAACCGGTCGAACTGATCAAGCGACCAGCCGCGCTCCCTCAGGATGCACCACCCCAGGTGCCACGAGCCAAAATCCAGTGACAGCGTGTGCCGGGTGTAAATGCCGGCACACAATTCGCGGATGGGAGCCACCGACTCCGGCGTCAAGGTCGGCGACCCCGAGACGAAAACGATGGTGGCTCCGAGGCCGTGCAGCGCCTTCAGGTAATAGACGACATACGGATCGACGACGCCCTGGGGATCGAAGTGTGCGAACAAAATCAGCGTGCGCCGACCGAACGGAGGCTGCGCGGGAAGCTCCTGGTGGGTTTCGCAGATGAAGCTCAAGGCGTCACCTTCTCGACGGTAACGCAGAGCAGCCTTGGTGCGCTCGGATTCGCTGCGCAGGGTGTCGACGAATTTCATGATGACCCCGGATTCTCTCTGCGCACCAGGCTTTTACGACACACGTATCTCGATGCGCGCAATCGTGTTCCCATCACACGCTGTGCGCCTCGAGCCATGTCCGGATTCGCTGGGTTTTGGGGTTTGGTCGGACCCAGATAGCCTCTCCAAGGCCGAGCCTGTCCACGTTCGATTGAATGAGCCCATACGGGTAAGAGGTGTGCTGCTCGATGAACTCGCGCAGCTGTGCTATGGAGTCCTGCCACGGTTTGTTGTAACGCGGCAAGCTCGCCTTGAGGAAAGGGAATCGGAGGTGCTCGATCAGGCCATCCCAAAAGAAAATGGGGTTGTTGGCCGCAAGCCTCTTGGCCAACATGCCGGCCCGCGGATGCTCCGGCGAGAGCCCATACGTTTCTTTGATGGCGGCGACGGAGATGAACGGTTTGATGCTGAGCCCAGCTTTCTGAGCACGCGTGGATAGGCCGGCCTCGTATCGCCGAATAAGGAGAAGCTTGTCGACGATGTACTGGAAGCCATTCCAGAAGTCGTTGAGGAAGGGGCGGGTGCGCGTGTTGAGATCCCAGACCAGGAAGAAGGACTGGAGGTGCGAGATCAGCAGCTCGGTACTCTCGATGGCGCCGTACAAATCGGCATCGTGAAACGAGCTCCACATCTCCTCGATGGGAAACAGCGGCCCGTACACGCTGTCGTTGGCCATGACGAAGCGGTCGAACTGATCAAGCGACCAGCCACGCTGCCTCAGGATGCACCACGCCAGGTGCCACGAACCGAAATCCAGTGAAAGCGTCTCGCGGGTGTAGATGCCGGCACAGAATTCGCGGATAGGAGCCACCGACTCCGCCGTCAGGCTGGGCGAACCGGAGACGAAAACGATGGTCGCTCCCAGCCCGTACAGCGCCTTCAGGTAATAGACGACGTACGGGTCGACCACACCCTGGGGATCAAAGTGTGCAAACAACACCAACGCGCGCCGACCAGGCGGAGGCTGAGCTGGAAGCTCCTGATGGGTTTCGCAAATGAAGCTCAAAGCGTCGCCGTCCCGGCGGTAGCGCGCAGCAACCCGATACGATCTGCGCTCGGATTCGCTGCGGAGCCTGACCAGCAGTGCCCGGGAGGCGACCGTTGCAAAGGACCGCCGCAGGCGCCCCAGAGTGATCTCAGCCGTTCGGTATACCATTATTCGGAAGCGAGGTCGGCCTCGCGGTTCTTCGTCGCGAGCGCGAAGAAGTCGGTTTTAGTGGTCGTCATATCAACAATCTCAAATCTAACGTGGTCCAGCATTTGTTCGATCAGCTGGACATCAAACACATGATGGTGAAGAGTTCGGTTCTGAAAATTCTTTAGGCTTCGTTCTCTAAAATGCTCTAGGTCGCCCGCGGGAGCGTCCATCGATAAGTCGTGAAGCGTCAAAATCTCATCAACGTGGGTGAGATCATCTTCCCCGACATCACCGCTGAAATCTTCCAACAAATGCTCGAACTTCGTGAACGGGCGTCGATGGTCGAAGTTACTTTGTTTATTGGGAAGGACGAGGATAAGTGCTCCATCGTCCTTGATCACCCTTTTCCATTCCTTGAGCGCTTTGATGGGGTTAGCGACGTGCTCCAGACAGTTCGACGACAGCAGAAAATCGTACCGCGTAGTTGCGATACCGTTTAAGTCAGTCGCATCGGCGATGAACTGATGACCAGACTTTCTATGATAATATTTGAAACTATTCCCCGCCTCGATATTACCCTCCCAGACGGTATCTGTGGAGAAGTTGACTCCATCCAATCCGCCGACGAATTGATAGAGGGGCAGCACACTTTTGAAGAGTGTGCTCGGGCCACCGATCTCGATCCCGTACTTGTTCTCGACGAATGACCGATATTTCTGGCGAATCGGCAATCGAAATGGTGAATACTTCACGGTGTAGAACATGTCGACTGCCGATCTCGGCACGAATTCTGTGACTCCCCGCTGCATTTTCTTCCTTTTCGATCACAAAGAGCTGACTCCTTGCATACTCCCCCGGTTCCCGACGAAAGGGCACCCGCGTCTGGACCCGAGGTTTCGCTGTCGAACGAATTTTCGCAGATCACGCCGGTCGTTGTGGTGAGAATTCAGTGATTAGCTCGGGTGTACATGAGGTGCTGACATCTGTAGGGGGAACCTCCCCAGCCTGTCCTTGGTCGTCGCGACCTGAGACAGCCGGCCGCCGCGCGTAGGAGACGATAATCACTCCGCAGGCGACCAGCCACAGCAGCGGCGCAAGGAACACCGTGCTGGTGACAACTACCGTCCTGGTGTCGGCCCCCATCTGTCCCACGATATCTCCCACCTGGCGCCCCGGGCCGGGCAGCGCGATCTGGGCGATGCAGAGTGCCGCGGCCACACTCACGCACACGCCTACTGCGTGACGGCGGCCGCCGACAGTCCCGACCCGGTCGAAAATCCCAGTTCCCGGCGGTCCGTCCGGATCCCGCGCCACCAGCGCCGCAACCGGTAACACGAAGACCAGATAGTAGGGGTTGGTCAAGGGAGCAAAGAGAGAAGCCGTCGCCAGCAGCACAATGCCCACCATGACAGGCGGGATGCGCCGCCCAAGAGCCAGAACGGAAACAACGACGAGCACGAGGACGGCGTACCCGATCAGCGATCGCGGACCGGCGAGGAAGCCGTCCGGTATTGTTCCCCCCGTTTCACGGGCCTTGATGCCGTCGGGGACCGTGAGGAGTGCCTTCCCGAAGGACACATTGGAGTTCGCGACAAGCGCGGCTTGGGACCCACCGTTGCCGTAGCCGACGGTATTCTGTATCGATTGCATGATTGTCTGGGGAAAGTCCCGCGGCCACAGCGCATACGCGGCGAGATTGCCAACGACGGTCCCGGCCACCGTAACGCCACCCAACCGCCATTGCCGGGCCACAAACAGCGCGACAGCCAGCACGGCGAATTGTGGTTTGACCAGTGCGGCCAGGACCACCATGGTCGCGACCAGGCCCCAGCGCCGTCGACATAGCGCCACCAAGAAAACGAGTCCGATCGGCGCCAGGAACCCCACCGAGTTGCCGCGATCGATCACCATCCACGCCGGAATGGCCACAGCGCCACACGCCACGAACACCACTACCCGCTCCAGGCCCCTTGCACCCCGAGCTGCCCACATGGCCGGAGCAAAGACCGCGATCGTCAAAACGAGCAGGTAGCCGAACAAACCGAGTCGCGGCGCGCCCAGCCATTTACCCAGAAACCCGAAGATAACGTGCGGCACCATTCCCGCCGCCGTGTAGTTGAAGTGAGTCGGCTTGAAGTCCGGGGGGAGGTACAGGGGGTAGGGGTCCCAGGGGTTGGGCGCCATCCCGATGCTCACCGTTATCGAATAGTCGCTGAAGCAGTGTCGACCGATCTTCGTGGGCCAATCGAGGTAGCAGTCACCTGGGGGGAAAACAACCAGAGAGGAAAACACGTCTACTGAGTAGTACTGCGCGAGAACAAACCCCGTCAGAGCCGAGACCGCCGACATGAGCAAGACGGTGCCGAGCAAGATGGTGCGCTCGGATTGGCCGCCAACCGCCGACAGCCGCTCCCGGATCGCCGAGATAGTGCCCTGTAGCACTTCGCGGGATCGGTTCACTGGCGCCCCTCAGGCGCCACATAGGCCGTCCCAGCACCGCACTGGTCGCCGTCGACGGGCACGTGGCCGCGCATCCGCCGGCCCAGCCAGCGGTACACCGCGCGTCGGGCCACAGCGTTGGCGCGGGCTCTCATGGCGCCGATCAGCAAGTCGCGCGGACCGAGCAGGCCGGGGTGTGTTGCCGCGAATTCGCGGCTGAAGCCGATGGCCTGGTTGGCCTGCGCGCGCACCAACTGCACACTCCATTGAGATTCGCTGACCCGGAACGCGGCAAGTGAACGGGGCACCGCGACAAGATTTCCACCGAGCAGCACCGCGCAGTAGGTCGCCTCGTCGATCAGGTAAGGGAACCGAGCGTCCCAACCACCGGCATCGACCAGCGCGACGCGCTTGAACAAAACCGATGCGGGCTCGCCGAAGATGTTCGTGCCGGCCAGCACGGTCCGCCGGATTGCCTCGGTGCCGCTGATCTCACCGCGCAGTCCCGCCAACCCGCGGTTGCGCAACACCGGCACGCCCGCGGCGTCTATGACGTCCCTGGTACTCGCAGCCATCACCGCCGACGGGTGCGCTGCCAATGCCGCCACCTGCTCTGCCAGGCAATCCGGATAGAGCAGGTCATCACCGCAGACCAGCTTGAGGAACTCGCCGGTCGCGAGGTCGGTGACGGCGTCGAAATTCGCCGGCGCTCCCCCGCCAGAAGCCAACTGGCTCAAGCGAACCCGGGGATCCGCGGTGAATTGCTGCAGCGCCTCCCAGGTGCCGTCGGTGGAGCCGTGATCGGAAACCACCAGCTCGAAATCGCTGAAGGTCTGGGTCAGAATCGAGCGCATCGTCGCGTCGATGAACGCAACGCTGTTGTATGCAGGGACGACAACCGATACCCGTGGCATCACGGCAAGGTTTGCTGTTGCTCGGCCAGGCCGGACTCAGCGGGGCTACGGCGAAACGAGAAACCACGGTGAGCAAACCAGCTGTACACCACGGTCACGCCGGCAATAGCGAACTGGGACAGCAACACCGGCCAGCCCAGCACCTCCACCAGCACCGGTAGGACGGCGAAATTAAAGGCAAGAGTGGAGAGGTTGATCAGTCCGAACCGGGCCAGATCACGCAACACATGACCGGTTACCCGGAACACGAACCTGCGATAGAGGACGAACGCGCACAGCGTCGCAGCCAGATATGCACAGACCAGCGCGCCCAGATACCCGGCAGGCCCGCGTGGAAAGAGCCACAGGAACAACACGAACCACACCGCACCGATTGCGGTGTTCATGCCACCGACAATGAGGAAGGCAATCCGCTGGTCCCGGACCAACCGAAACAGCGTGCCAAGATCGCCGGTCATCCCCGCCGGCGGACGAATCTGGGCGTCGTCGCCCGCAAAGGCGTCGAGGGTCATCGGCAGCAGTCTACGCGGACGGGTGGGGCCGGGGGGGAACTTCGTCGAGTGCGGGGTCGACCACAGTGGTACCGCGATGGCGGTCATCACCTACACCGACTTCGGGCGCCTCGGGAAACACCCCGCTACCCGACGACCTGAACGAAACTCTCACCAAAATCGGCAGCCGCATTGAACACTACTATGACGACGTAGCAGTCAGCGGTCTCGAACACAGGTATATCGAGTCTTCGGGAGTCGGCTCGAATCTGGACATTGCTTGTGCCGTAGTACATCGTCGTACACGCGCTTGACTGTCACGGGAAACGGCGTGATCGCCACGCCCTGAAACTCCTGCGGGAAGTATGTGCAAAGCCGCAGGTCCCGAACGTGATACTTCGAGGACGGGCTCGTCCCGAGTGCGATGCGAACCGTGCGGTGGGCAACCTGTTGCACCGTCCGTACGACGGCGCAGACGGACACGGGTCGTTGAGACGAGACGTTGCGCAGCACCGGCGTTGACGGCTGCTTGTGCACCGCATTCTCGACCAGTGTGCGCACCATCGCGGCGGCATCATCGACGTACAAGTAGTCGCGGAGTGTCTCCATCGGCACGAAAACGTTCAACGATTGTCGCGTGACTGCGGCTCGGCACAGCTGACTGACGAGGCCCTGCTGTTTCACAAGGTTCTGACCAGGCCCGACGAGGTTTGAGAACCGTCCGATGACGAGTGGGACACAGCCTTCCAGCGTCATCCGCAGGATCTCCTCCTGAGCGAGTTTCGTCTCGCCGTACGGACTTAGCGGCCGTGGCGTCGTCGACTCGCTGAACGGTGGGTGAGTCGACCCGGCATAGATGCCGCCCGCGGAGGACGAGAGGAAAAACGCACCCCGACCGGCCGGCCGCGAGTCTCGCAGCCTCGTAAGTAGGTGAGACATGATGCGCGTCTCCGCGGCGAGTTTGTCGGCCGTGGAACCGACGACGGCGCTGCCGGCGGCCCAAATAACCGACCAATCGTCGTTTCGGGCCGATTTGATGAATCGCTTGAGGTCGGAGTCGAGCACCCCGGCCGCCGCATCGTGATTCTCCCATGGCACCGCGAGTTCTATGAACTTCGGGCCTATCGCCCGCGACACGGCGCCGCCGAGCAGTCCGCCGCGACCCACGATCCACGTAAGCACCCGTCAGTCCTCCGGGCTGTCGAATACCTCACCGGGATCGCGCACGATGACGTACACCGGCTTGCCCATCGCCATGTTGGCTGCAGCGGCGATGTACTCGGCGATGATCCCCAGCGCGAACAAGGTGGCTCCACCGACGACAAGCACCGCCACGAACACCGATGTCCACCCTTGCACGTCGACGTCCCCGATCGCTTTCCGGGCCGCGCTATAGAACGCCATGGCGAAACCGATAAGGGCGAACAGAATGCCCGTCGTGGAGACGAAACGCAGCGGCCGGGTACCCGAAGAGATGACGAGCCGCCAGAAATGCGAGAACAGGCGGTGGAAGGTGTACGCGCTCGCAGGCCGTCCTTCGTCGCGCATCAACACAGGACAGGTCGAGGGGTTGGCGACAACCCAAGACAGAGCGACGTCCAGGAACACCCCCGCGCCGGCGTAGGCCGCGACGCTTCGTCCGGCCTCGCCGAGTATCAGTCGATAACTGTTGAATTCTCTCAGGCCCTGAGACGACACGAGGATGTGTAGGAACAACCACTTCGTTAGCCAAGACGCCGCGTTGCGCAAAACACCGTGTGGTGGTCGGTTCATCGGCGAGGCGTACACGAGTTGTGTGCGATCCCGGTACGCCTTGTCGAGTAGGTCGCCGATATATGCCGGATCGTGCTGTCCGTCCTCGTCCATCGTGACCATCCAGTCCCCGCCTGACGACGTCATGCCCGCGAGTGTCGCGGGATGCTGTCCGAAGTTGCGGGACAGCCATACCGGGCGGACCCATTCGTCGCGCGCAGCCAGCTCACGCACTACTTCGTCGCTACCACGGATGCCCCGGTCCCACACGAGGAGGACCTCGTCGACGCGGAACTTTCGACCGTCCCGGGTTGCCTGGGTCGAACGGAGTTGCTCAAGCTCCTTCAACAAGCCGGGCAAGGTCACGGCTCCGTTGTAGACCGGTATCACAACGCTGACCGAGTCCACACGGGTCAATTGACGGTCGCCAGTCACGCGTGATCACCGGCATGATTCATCGTGAGCACTCATCAACCCGCTTGAGAACACCCTCAGCTTCACGCCGGCGGCGCTGGCCGTAGATGACGTCGGCGCCGTCGTCCGTCAACGCCATCATGTCGGGTAAGAGCTCGGGCGGATCCTGAAGGTCGGCGTCAATGATCAGCACGCGTTCGCCACGGCATACGCTCAGCCCCGCCGTGATCGCGAGTTGATGTCCGTGGTTGCGCATCAACCGCACGCCAACGATGCGCGAATCTTCTACTGCCGCCTTGTCGATGAGTTCCCACGTTCGGTCGCGCGAACCATCGTCGACCAGAACGATCTCGCCGGTATCCCCCAACGAGTCCAGTACACCCCCAACCCGAGCCAGAAACAGCGGCAACACGTCTTCCTCGTCGAAGCAAGGCGCCACCACCGAGACCGCCGGGCGACACATCACAGTCATGGCCGTTAATGTATCTCAGGTTCCCCTGGCGCGGGTCTTTCGCAAATATCTCGGGATGCTTTCAACAAGCCGTAACGCAGCTGTAGCGGCCTTCGCCGACGTTGGGGTCTGAGCAGGGAAAATAGCGCGACCGGGGCTGCGGATGCCGGCCCACGGTGTCGCACTCCCCCGTAGTCGACGGGAGCTTCGCAAGGCGAGCGTGGCCGGCGGCCAAGGTTCGGGCGGCGCAGACTTGGGCATGGGTGGCCGTTCCCTGGAACGACCGGGACCCCCGCGTTCCACGCCGATGGCCTGTCCGAAGTATCGTCACGTTTTGTTGCCTGTCCGTCGGGTCGTCGTCGCACCTCGGCGAACTGCAGCAGCAAACACGCCAAGGGGAGACCGATGCGAAGCTTTATCCAAAATCTGCCGCACCCGATAGCCAACACGCTATTTATGGCGCGGCGATTGCGGACCAGCTTTTACGAGGACGGGCTTTTCACAACAACCAATGCGGACTTCCGCGAGACTGAGCATTTCAAGCGTGTGTACGGAGCCGCGAAGGCCACCGGGTCATTTGGCAGGTGGAATGTCCGCTGGCGCATCCATGTGTTGTGTTGGGCCGCGAACTACGCTTCAGCCATTGACGGCGACTTCGTGGAGTGCGGGGTTGACCACGGTGGTACCGCGATGGCTGTCATCACCCATACAGACTTCGGTCACCTCGGAAAACGCTTCTGGCTCCTCGACACCTTCAAAGGATTCGACCGCTCTCAGCTCACGCCGGAGGAGGCGTCGCACGCCGGTTACATGGACTATTCCGACTGCTTTGAGCGCGTGAAGACGAACTTCGCTGGCATGGATTTCGTCCGGCTGGTCCGCGGCTCGGTCCCGGATACGCTCGAAAATGTCACAAGCGAAAAAATCGCCTATCTGCATCTCGACATGAACTGCACTGCGCCGGAAATCGCAGCGCTTGAGTACTTCTGGCCGAAGATATCGCCTTTCGGCATCGCAATTATGGACGACTACGGATGGCCGCGCCATTATCAACAGAAGATCGGCTACGACCGTTTTGCCCAAGATAGGGGACTGGAGATTCTACGGCTGGCGACCGGAGGACAGGCCATCCTTATCAAGCCGCCTGGATAACTTGCCCGCTCAGGTTCACCAGGTCGTCAGTCAGACCGGCTCCCTGGAACTCTCTCCTTAACACGTGGTCACTCTCGTTTGAAGAGCAGTGCTACCTGATATTTCCCGCGATTCTTCTCCTCGGCTGGGCGCTTTCCCAGCGCGGAAGGCGGCGGAACCGCGAGTGACGGTCCTGGTCAGCACAGTTGCCCTCATGTCCATTGGGCCCGCAGTGATGAGAGCCGGCGACGCGCTCCGCCCTCGCCACCACGAGTCGCTCCCTCGCTCGGACTCATAGCCCTCAGTGGGCGGCAAGCTGCGGTCGCCCGCTTCCGTGGTCCTCAGCGGTTGCCCCGTCAAGAGCCTGTGATTCGCCACAAACCAGGTTCTGATGTTGGGATTACCGTGTGACCGGCGGGGACATACTTGGCGACAGGTAGCGCCTGATCGCAGGCAAACAGGTAGTGATAGTCGTTGATGTTCTCGTACTTCCACACATCAAGGTTGTTGTCGCGCAACATTAGTCCGCGCCGATCCGCGTAATACAGGGTTGTGGAGTCCCAGTCGCACCCCACGACCAAGATGAGATCACTGCTGTTGGTGGCGGCGCGTATGCGTTCGCCGCCGGAGTTAGGTGCGGGTGACATCACCCACTGCAACATATCCGATTGGGGGACAGCACAGCCCACGACGATCAGCGCTGTTCCGGCCGCCGCGACCAAAGCGGTGTTCGCGTGGATCCGTTGAGCGACGGCAACAATGCCTATCCCGACAGCGGCGACGATCGCCGGGAAAATACCGATCAGATAGTAGATGTGGACCCGGTAAAGGTTGAAGAACAGCAGCGGCGCGGCTGCCGCGGTGGCGAGCCAGCCAGCGCGGCGAATACGTTCGATTCTTGTTGGCGCCAGAATGATCCCGAGCACAGCCAGAACTAGTCCGAGCGCCAGCGGTCCAGCGATCTCAGAACCGACCCTCACGAAAAATGGCACCCAACCACCTGGATGAAGCCGCTGATTGAGCGTCCCAAAATTCCAGTCCTTCAAGCTTGCGCTGGTCAAGAACTGGGTCAACGGATTGCGGCTCTTTACCGCGTCGGCGTACCGGGCCCACCAAAGCCCTGCCGCCACACCAGGTATGGGGCCCACCAGGAATCCGGTGATGATGCGGCTCCATGACCGTGCGGTCATGTACGCCGTTGCGGCAGAGACTACGACGAGCACACACCAAGCTGGTGGAGTGGTGGCTTTCACTAGAAAGGCCAGCCACCCACTCATCGCCCCCAACAGCAGGCTGATACGTGAACCGGTGCGAAACCAGCCGTCGAGGCCGACGACCATGCCGAGCGAGAGCGCGACCGCAGGAAAGTCGATGAGCGCGGCCGCGCCCCATGCCAACCCGAACGGCGAGAACTCAAACAGCGCTAATACGACAATTGCGGCAAACCGCCCGTGCCAGCGGAGAACCAGCACGCACAGCAAAATTCCCGCAGCTTGAAACCCTGCCAGCCCGACAATCCGCATTGCCGAATCCGGTCCAACACCTAAACGAATCAGCACGGCAGCTATGGCTTGAACAAGCGGGAACTCCATCGGCACATCGCTGTTCGGCCCGAAGATCGGCAACGGCGTGTGCAACAGGTTGATACCGCGGCGGGCGTACTCCAATGCCACAAACGTCGTTTGGGTCTGACGGAACGCATACATCTCGGTGAGCCCATGCCACAGTTGCGGGATACGGATCAGCGTCCCCACCACGATCAGCCCGACCAGCCATGCCGCGGAGGGTTTGATCGATGGGATGAGGCGACCTTTCACAACATGCACTACGCCGCTGCTTCGGTGGCCTTCCCTGGGCTTGTCTGCGGCGCCCTCAAATGTACTTCGCATCAGCTGCTGTCCTTCCGTGCGATCCACTCTCGTTGCACCGCACAGCCCCGCGAACCCACTATCGCCACTGCTGGGAACTTGCCTTGGCCAAGAACCAATAGTGACACCAATCCACTCTGCCGACGCGATCTCTGTCAGTGAGGTCAGCTGGAGATGACCCACTCGGCGTCGACGCACACGCTGCGTGCACCGCCGAGCCCCACATCGTCGTCGAGCAGCACATCCTCACGCGTGCCGACCACGCTGCTTGCAGCTCCGCAAACTATCGCCCTACGACGACAAGCGAACCGACGTTTCCGCACCAACGTCCGATTCGGGGGTTGGCGAGGTTCCCCGTGACCGCGGCCGCCGGTGTGCTCACGCACGACATCGATGCCGACCTCGGCAAGAGCTAAACCCCTGTGTGACGCCAAGGTCGTCGGCAAGGTGCTCACGATCCGCTGCCTCTCCCTGCGCGCTTGAGGAGGTGGTAGTCGCCGAACTTTGCGATCGGTACGAAGCCACGGTGCAGGTAGCGAACCAGCGGGCCGAGCGGGATTTGGCCGGCGCCCCAGGACTGGGCCAGCGGGACGTTTTCGAGCAGGCAAAGGCCGTCGATCGAGCGGGTGCCTTCGATCACCCGCTGCTGATGGGCATCGTCGAACAAAATCGTCCAGGCCGTCACGTTGTAGCCGGTTGGCGGTTCCTGCCTTGTCCAGATGTAAAAGCTGTCCATTCCCGGCAGCATCAGGAACGATTTGCAGTTTTCGTCGATCGCAGCGACGATCGCGTGGTAGTTCGCCGCTTCTTCGGGCCTGACCCGGACGTCTTCGGCGCCCGGCAGCCCGAGTGAGACTGAGCCGTCATAGGCGGCCCGGGCCTGGTCGAGCCCCTGCTTAAGCTGGATGTTGACGAGATCGACCATGGCCACTGTCGCCGCGATCGCGCCGATCGCGAAGAAGGTGCGCCGCTGGCTCCGGCCTCGGAGGCTGAAAGCGAGCCCACGGACCCCGTTCGCGACGCAGAGCGCTCCGACCGGGATCAGCAGCAAGGCCGACCAGAGCACTTGGCTGCCCGCGACGGGAAAGGCATGCAGCGACTGTAGGACCGCCAGCGGCGGCAGCAGTAGGCGGGCGAACTGCGTTTTCTGGTCCGGCTTCCCGGGCGGCTGGATCAGCGCCACCCAGGCGAAGGAAAGCAGGCCCAGCGGGAGGCCGGCGAACGGGTGCAATAGCACCGTCCGGCCGGTCACAGAGAACGCCATGTCGAGACCGACGAGGATGCTCAGCGCCGAGACGAGCGAAGTGCAGGTCGAGCTGGGGCGAGCCTCGCGATTTCGGGCGACGTACCAGTAGCCGAGCGCGCCGACCAGGGCCAGCAGGTCAAAGACGTAGGTCCAGTTGGAGAGGCGGAGCGGGTTCGAGTAGGTGCTCGGAAAAAGCAGCGGTAGCTTGATAACCCCGTCGATTAGGCCGGAGGGGCTGGTTCCGGCGGCGAGGATCGCCAGGGAGACGGTTACTCCGACGACGAAGAGGCCGCCGCCGAGCCACCAGAGTTCTTTGGAGTCACGGCGGCCGGCGGAGCGGGCTCTCAGCGCGATTACGACGGCGAGGGCGGCGACGGCGACGTGGACTGCATAGTGGCGAGCCCAGGCTTCACCCGCCTTCGAGGCCATCAACAACAGCGGCAGCGCCACAAAGCCGACTTCGACCACCGGCCGCAGCCAGCGACGCCGGGCAAGCGCCGAATAGCTGACCACGCAAACCAAGACGACCGCGGCGAGAGCGAAAGAGCCAACGTTGATCTTGACAAGGATCAGGGCCATTACAGCGCCGCCGAGCAGGGCCATGCAGAACCGTGAGGTGCGATCGCGGACGAAGCAGGAGATCGTCACGATCGTCGAGACCAGCAGGACGATGATCCCGCCTGGGTGCATGGGCTCAGCGACCAGACCGGCAAGCGCCCCGAATACGATGATCTGGGTCGCCAGGCCGAGGAGGATGCTGCGGGTCATGCGCCAGGTGGAGAGCCCGATGAGCAGGCTCGAAAGCACCCAGACGACTATGGTCACCGTGCGGCCGCCGTCATGGTTGACCGGGATCCCGAAGATCGAGAAGACCCCGCCCCAGAATTCGTAGTAGAAGGGGCCGTACACGGTGAAGACGTCGTCGTAAAGCGAGCCGTGGTCGAGGAACGACTTGAGGGAGATCAGCAGGTAGCCCTCGTCGTCATAGGAGGCGAACCCCGTGAAGATCCGGTAGCAGGCGATCGGGTACGCGACCACCGTCACCGCCGCGAATGCCAGGACTCCGAAGCCGAGCCGAACGCCGCGCGCTCGCGACAACCTGCTCGCTTCGTTGACAATTCTCGAGGTCAGCGCCTGGCTCCCTTCGTCATTTCGGCGGAAAGCATATAACGGGTTGCGGAACCGCGACCGCGACCGGCTGGATCGGCCGCCAGCTGGGCCTTCCAGCCGAGCGAGGCTGGGCCGACGGAAGGGAGATCGCGGCGGCGCAGGGCTTCGGCGAGGTCGTCGGGTAGGAGTTCGGCTGCGGTCAGGAGTCGTCGACCGGCCTTGATCTGGACGGTGCGCTAACGGCGTGCGCTGCGCACGAATTCCTTAATACCCCAGGCGGTTTGGTGCTCAATCCACTGGCTGACCGCGAGGGCGGCGGACACGATGAATCGCTGGGGCATCCGGCCGCACTCGATGAGAGCTCGCAGCGTATCGGCCGAAATCCGCATCGAGCGTTCGGCCTGCAATCTCGACGGTAAACCCTGCCAGTAACGTACTATCCTTACGACCTTGCCATTGGAGACGATGTCACGGAGACGATCATGACTCAACGGACGAGCACCAACGGCATTGATCAGGCTTCCGCAGCGTACATTCACGTCGACTGCCGCACCGTCGAGGTCAACCAGCTCATGCCCCTCGAATACCACTGGGCAACGCGTGGTTGACCGAGTGCGAGCAGCCGTCGAGTTGGAGATGGCTTACGCTTGGGGGGATTGCCTGCCGCAAGGCATCTTGGGCCTCAACGCCGACCTGTTTCGTGATCGCACTCGGCATATCGCTGATCGGCGGCTGCAACGCATCGGCTTGCCAGCACAGTACGGCTCGGCCAACCCGTCCCCCCCTGGATGAGCGAAACTATTGATTTGGGCAAGGACAAGAACTTCTTCGAGACCCGTGTCACCGAATACCAATCGGCCGGCGCATTGTCCTGGGATTGATCCACACACGAGGCAAACAGGAGCCTATTATGCCCGCACCGCCCACTGCGACGATGGAATGTCGATTGTGCGGCGAACCCGTCGCGATCGAGTTCCTCAATCTGGGGCAGCAACCGCTCGCGAACAAATATCCTACGCAAGCGGAATTTGCCGCGGAGGACTTCTTCCCTTTGCAGGTCTTCTTCTGTCCGACGTGCAAGAACGTGCAACTCGGCACGATCGTCTCGCGGGAGAGGATGTTCGAAGATTACTACTATCTGTCCTCGGTGAATCGCGGACTGGTGCAGCATTTCGAGGATCTTGCTCAACAACTGGCGTCGGCGCATTTTGTCGTCGATGTCGGCTCCAACGACGGGATTCTCCTCAAGCCACTCCAGAAGTTAGGTGTCAAAGCGCTCGGCGTCGAGCCTTCGATCAACGTATCGAAGATCGCCAACGATCAAGGTTTCGAAACGCTCACGACCTTCTTCGACCTTCCGGCCGCCGAGACGATCGAAGAATCCCACGGAAGGGCGGATGTTATCGTTGCCAGCAGCGTCTTCACCCATCTTGAGAATCCGAGTGGATTTATCGAGGCCGTGAAGCGACTGCTGACGGACGACGGCACGTTCATCGTGGAGGTTGAATATATCGGAGCCATTCTGGCGACGACGCAGTTCGAGCGTTTCTATTTGGACCGGATTTTCTACTATTCGCTCACGTCGCTCGCGAGGTTGTTCGCCGCGCATGGCATGTTCATCGCCGACGTGCTTGAGATTGCGCCGCACGGCGGTTCATTGCAGGTATTCGTGCAGCGAGAGGGCCTTCGATCCTCCTCCGATGCCACGCGCCGACTCCTCGCACGCGAGGAAAAGGATCTGACGCTGGAAACCTTGCGCGAGTTTCGACGCAATGTCGATGTTCAAGTATCCGCGTTCAAAAATCGGCTGGCGGAATATCAGCAAGCCGGTTTGCGAGTTGCCGGTTACGGTTCACCGGCACGTGTGGCGACGATATGTAATTATGGTCAGATTGGGCCCAGCGAAATCCCGTTCACCGTCGACGACAGCCCCTTGAAGCAGAACAAGTTCACCCCCGGCACGCACATTCCGATTGTTCCCAAGAGCCACCTGGATGAACATAAGCCCGACGTGCTCGTCGTCTTCGCGTACGAATACTTCGACGACATCAAGAAGAAGACGGGCGGAACGTACCGCTATTTGAAGCCCATTCCACCCACAGAGCTGAAATAACAGAAGGATTTTCGTATGGCTGAACATTTCATTGTCCGGCGCGATACCGAGGCAATTGTCCAGGGGATCGGCGACGATGCCCATCTGCTTTCAGGAAAAACGGTACTATTGAGCGGTGGCGCGGGCTTTCTTGGCAAGCACTTTCTGCGGGTATTCAAGCGGCTCAACGATACGATTCTGGAACGGCCCGTCCGCGTGATCTCGGTCGACAATTTCATCACGGGCGATCCCAGCACCTCTGACCGCGACGAGAATATTTCCGAAGTGTGGGCCGACGTCACCTATCCGCTGCCCGTGCGCGAAGACATTCATTACATCATGCATGCGGCCGGCCTGGCTTCGCCGGTCTACTACATGAAATATCCGCTCGAAACCATCGAAAGCGCCGTATCGGGCATCAAGAATCTGCTGGAGTTGGGACGCCAGAACCCGGAGCTGGCAGGTTTCTTGTTCTTCAGTTCGAGCGAAATCTACGGCGACCCCGATCCGCGCTTTGTGCCCACTCCCGAGACGTACCACGGTCACGTCTCGAGCGTCGGCCCCCGGGCTTGCTACGACGAGTCGAAACGACTGGCAGAAACGATCGCGACGATCTATCACCAGAAGTACGGCTTGCCGGTAACGATCGTCAGGCCGTTCAATGTGTTCGGGCCCGGCATGAAGCACAACGATCGCCGCGTCGTTCCCATGTTCGCCTATCAGGCGCTGACTGGTGAGCCGATCCCGGTGCACGGAGACGGGCTGCAGACGCGAACGTTTTGCTACATTACGGACGCGATCACCGGCTTCTTGAAGGTGCTTCTGAAAGGTCGCCCCGGCGAACCGTATAACATTGGCAACGCTGCCAACGAAATCTCGATGCTTAACCTGGCCGAGTTGTACGGAAAGCTCATCCCGGGCTCGACATTTCAGCAGATCGACTACCCCGACACCTACCCGGCGGGCGAGCCCCAGCGACGCTGTCCGGATCTCTCCAAAGCCCATGAGGAGCTGAACTATCAACCGCAGGTCGATGTTCAAGACGGGCTCGCACGATTCATTGACTGGGCCAAAGACCAACCGTCTTACCGGAAGGCCGCATGCGAATCGCCGTGATCGGCCGGGGAAAATGGGGGATGAACATTGTCCGCACCCTGGCGACGATGCGCGATGTGGAGCTAATTGACGAGTCGAAGAACTTCGATGTCGTTGTTCGCCAGCAGCCCGCCGGGGTTCTGATTGCGACGCCCTCCGCGACTCATGCGGAAGTCGCGATCCCATTTATCGATGCGGGTGTGCCGACGTTCATCGAAAAGCCGATGGCTACCACGGTGGCCGATGCGATCCGCATTCGCGAGGCAGCGTCACGTTCTGGCGCACCTGTTGTCGTGGGGCACGTGCATTTGCACAATCCCGCGTTTCAGGCCGCGAAAAAGCTTCTACCGGAAGTCAAAACCGTGCAGGCCGTGTTGTGGGAGGGAATGAATCACCATCCCCGAACCGATTCGTCGGTGCTGTGGGACTGGCTTCCCCACGGTCTCTCCATGGCGCAGGCGCTATTCGAGGCAAATCCTGGTTCCGCACAGGCCTGGGGCGTCGGCGAAGTGTGGCGGTTCAGGGCGGCAAGCGCCAAATTTGTGATCGCCGGCATCCCGTTCATCGCGAACGTCAGTTGGATCTCGCCGCTGAAGCGACATCGCATGGCGATTGTGGGCGAAAACAGCTCGCTCACCTTCGACGACACCGCGGAGAGAAAGCTTTCACTGCGCAATTCCCGAGGCACCTCGTATCCCGCCTACGGTGAAGAACTCCCGCTGACGCGCGAACTTCGGGCGTTCATCTGCCTGCTGCGCGCTGGGAGGCTGGATACGACCCAGCTTGACAGCGAAGTTGGGATCGTGCGGGCGATCGCCGCCGCGGAAGAATCTGCTCGGAATGCTGGGCGGTTGGTGGCAATTGGCAGCCGTCGACCGTGACCGCCTGCGGTGATCTGCACTGGGATGCCGTGTGTATTGCCGGTGGATTCTCGATTGACTTGTCGGCTTCCACGGGGGAAACGACTCCCGCGAGATCCAGCTTGCGGGAACATGGGCGGCGATCCATAGGGAAATGAAGAGGCCAGCTTGAAAATTACGGTTATCGGATCCGGCTACGTCGGCCTTGTCACGGGCGCCTGCCTGGCGGACAGCGGCAACGACGTCCTCTGCGTCGATATCGACCAGGCCAAGATAGACCGGCTACTCGCGGGAGAAGTCCCGATCTACGAGCCCCGCCTGGCTGAGCTGATCGAAGGGAGCCGCGAGAACGGGCTCATCGACTTCACGACCGACAGGCGGCGCGGCATCGAGCACGGAGACGTGATCTTCATCGCCGTCCCGACGCCCATGGGCGAGAGCGGCGCGGCCGACCTCACCTACGTCTACTCCGCGGCCGATGACATCGGGTCTCATATGGACCGCTACAAGGTCGTCGTCAACAAGTCGACCGTCCCCGTCGGCACTGCCGACGAAGTTCGAGCGATCATCCGCAAGAAGACCAACCACGAGTTCGACGTCGTGTCCAACCCCGAATTCCTGAAGCAGGGCAAAGCGATCGCCGACTTCATGCAGCCCGACCGCGTGGTGATCGGCAGCGACTCGAAGCGCGCCCTCGATATCATGCGAGAGGTCTACGAGCCGTTCCTGCGCACCTTCCATCCCCTAATCGCCATAGACATCAGGAGCGCCGAGATGGCGAAATACGCGGCCAACTCCTTCCTCGCGACCAAGATTTCCTTTATCAACGAGATCTCGAACTTGTGCGAAAGGGCCGGCGCCGATATCTCGGCGGTACGGGAGGCTATCGGGGCCGACAAGCGCATTGGCTATGAATTCCTGTTCCCCGGGATAGGCTATGGCGGCTCTTGCTTGCCGAAAGACGTTCAGGCCCTGCTATACACCGCCGACGGCCTGGGGTCGGACATGCGTCTGCTGCGCGCGGTCAACCAAGTCAATAGCGATCAGAAAGCCGCCCTCGTCTCCAAGATCGTCACCCGTTTCGGGGGCGAGTCGCCCGTTGACAATCTGCAAGGCCTGCGCATCGCGCTCTGGGGCCTCAGCTTCAAGCCACGGACCGACGACGTGCGCGAGGCCCCCTCCCTAGTCATCGCGAAAAGGCTGGTCGAGTTCGGGGCGGTAGTGCGGGCCTTTGACCCCGAAGGAACCGAGCAGGCGAAAAAGGCGCTCGGGAATTCGATCGAGTACGCCGGGAACATGTACGACGCCGTCGAGGGCGCCGACGCGCTGCTCCTCCTCACGGAGTGGAAACAGTTCCAGCGGCCGTCTTGGCAGCGCATCAAGTCGGCCATGCGAGGCTACGTGGTGTTCGATGGCCGAAACATCTACGATCCTGAGCGCCTGCGGGCCGAGGGCTTCGAGTACTACGGCATGGGCCGGAGTTGAGGAAAATAAGCGATAGCCGTCATCGCGGGCGCTGCCGGGTTCCCTGTCGCACCTCTGCGATCGTCGTCGCCGCCACGGCGAACTTCTCACCGCCGGGCGCCACCACCGTGCTCACCAACACGGTGATCTGACACTGTCAACGCCGATATGCACGTCCCCGAGGGGGATCAAGGCTAATCCCGGGACTGCATCCGAATTCAGGCAGGCTTTTGCCAGATAGCAAGGATCGACTTGCCGACCGAGTAGCGGAGAAGTTTGTCGAGGACGCGCGAAATGGGGATCATCAGGCGATCCCATAAATCGAGTTGCTCTTTCTTCGGCATCGACTGCTGAAGAAAGAGCAAGTTCGCCGTCGAAGCAGAAAGGCCGACGACATCCAGGTAGCGCATGCGCGAGAGACGCAGACCCGGGGGCGAGATTGCGCGGAGCGTCGCCCGGTTATATCTGCGGAAATGGCCGACTGCCGCATCGAACGGTGTGAAGAGACGCTGGTGCGCGGGCGATAGAACGATGATATGACCGCCGGGGCGAAGATGCGATGCTGCAAGTTGTAACTCTTCGCGGTCGTGCTCGATGTGCTCCAGTACATCGATATAGATGATCGTGTCGAACTGCTGTCCAACCACGGACGCCAGCGTTCCACATACGGACTCATAGGTGCGACGAGAGGTTCCAGCCTCGATCTGCTGCTTCAATCGGGAGGCAAGCTGCCGATCAGGTTCCAGACAAACCCAGCGCCCCGTGCCTCCGGGATCAAGCAACTGTGTGTTGGAGCCGATGCCGGCGCCCACTTCAAGAATGTCGCCTGCCAGGAATGGGCGCACCTGACTGGACCAGTAGGACTTCCAGTTGTGCACACCCGCGAATAGATCCAGTTCGGTACCAACATATTTGAAGTCACTCATATTTGAAGTCACTCTCCGAATAGATATCCACGGCGTCCTTTATGAAAAGCGAATAGTCCCGAAAAGGCACAAAGCCGAGGTTTATCCTGTTTGATAACATAAAAAAAGTAAAGCTGCTTGCGATTGTGATGAATTGGATCATGATGATGGCGAGAACTCCGACTGCATACGTGGCCCAGCCGGGGATAGCGAGTTCAGTAAAGATGCGGATCGCGATGACGACAACGATGCCCAAGCCGCTTAGCACGGAAGCGCACAGGGACGCGATGAGGAGGCGCACGCCAACAATGTCTGCGAAGACAGATATTGCGCTGAGACCGTGCGAGACAAGCGACGAGAAATTCATGCTGGACGTTCCAGCGATGCGCTTTCCGCGAGGGATGGGCACCATACTGAATGGCATCCTCGATCGAAAGACCGCGGCTGCGTAATGATTCCAGAGCTCGGACATAGATACAAGCGTGTCGAGGCTTCCCGAAGAAAGAATGCTGAAGTTCCCTACCCTTACCCTGATGCCGGTAAGCCACTTGTGAAGGATGCGATAGAGAATATAGAAGGAACGAAACAGCAGAGATTCGGAGCGCCGGATCCGTTCTGCAAAGATCACCTTTTGACCGTGACTTTCCGAATACGCTCGCAGAAGCTGGGCCGCCCCAGCCGGTGTGTCTTCTCCATCGGCGTCCATCACGAGGACCGCGTCGCAGCTCAAACTTTTTTGAATGTGTGCGAGCCCAATGGCAATCGCTCGTTGGACGCCAAGGTTTCTACGCAGTCGCAGAAGTTGTATTCTCCGGATTACGGCGAAGTCGCTTTGGAAGTCACCGTAGTCGCATTGCTCTGTTGAGCCATCGTCTACAAGGAGAATTGTGGCGATATAACCGGAAGCGGCAACGGCTTTGTCAAGACGTCGTAGTAGCTCTGCGGCCGAGAGCCAATCGTCTAGAACGGGCATCATCACCACCAGGCTCAAGGGCTGCTCTTCAGTCAAAGTAGATATCCTGTTCAGATCTGCGCTCCTTGGACAGGCCGTGGAAGCGCTGGCTCAGGCCCGGGTAAACGGTGCTTGAGAGGATGAGTGTCTGCTCATCGTGCAAGTGTGGACAGATCTCCCCAATGACGCGAAAGAACGTGTGCACCTTCGGCCTCAGGTATTCGTCGACGGGCGTTCGAATAACGCAGATGACGATCTCGGCATCCTTAACTACCGATGGATCGGTAGCGGCCCCGATACGTCCCGTCGGCAACAGACGCTTAAAGGAGATCCTCGGCCCCATATTCAAGGAACGGCATCCGACCGGTAATGATCGTCGAAGGACTCCGGCGTTCACATCGAGGATGTTAACGGAGAAACCCTCTTCCGCGAGCACCAGCTTCAGCGGTAGCCCGACGTGGCCGGCGCCGCCGACGACGCAGATGTGCCCAGGGGGTTGAGTCGCCATGCGAATCGGCGCCTCCGCTAGTTATCTCCGACGTGGTCCAAGGGATTGGCGCTGCCAAAAGCGTTCCTCACGTTCACGGGTGCTGTGTTGGAGCGTACGAGATCACCGTGAAAGCATGCGTGTTTCCGGCAAACATCAGCAAGGCCGATCACGGTCATGTGGTGCCTCCGCGCTACGGAACTATCTCCGAACCTACATGAGGTGTGCAGGTGGGTACTTGGTCCTGGCAGCGTCGTTGGCTCGCGGAGGAAGCGGCCGGTAGCGGCGGTGGGGTGCCGGCGCAGATTACCTTGGCCTTCGGCTTGATGCGGGCTGAACTCCGCTCGTTCGCTACGCGCGTGAGTGGAGGCGGATGACCTGCAAGCCGTCCGGTGAGCTCGCCAGGACCTGGAAGTCGAACCGTTGCTGCAGCTCCCCGAGTGCACGTTGCAGGATCGGCGGGCCGGTCAGCGGCCGGAGTGTGGACGTCAGGAGGATCGTTCCGTCCGGGACCGCGTCGATGACCGCGACTATCCGAGGCCACACGCGCGAGATGATCAGATCGTCCTGCTCCGGATTGCTGATGGGGAGCACATTGACGCGGCGCACCTTCAGGAGGATCTCGGTGGTCACGTCACCCACCCATATGCGGTCCGACACCTGCGGGACCACGACCAGCGCCGGCCCGTCGCCGGGGTCGTAGTGCTGCAGCAGCATCGCGCCGTTGTCGACGATGCTCTCGTCGTGGGTCCGTCCTGCCCAGAGATCCTCGAGCGAGGCGCGCAGCGACAGCCCTCCGTTGCCGGGCAGGTGCCCGTCGGCGAAGGGCACGGCCTGCGCGAAGGCCGTCTGGTGCCACTTCGGCACGGCGAAGGGAAAGCTGAAGACAGTCAGCGTCGCGGCGCCGATGAGCGCGACCGCGATTGGCACCACGCGCCAGGCACGATGGTCCTGTTCCCGTGGCGCGAGAAAAATGCTCGCCCATAGGCAGCCCAGGGCGCAGACGGGCAGGAGCAGGACCGGGCCTTGGGCCGGAATCAACTCGCCCAGGAAGTACGTGAAGGTGGACGAGGCGAGGCCGGTGAACCCGGCAAGTCCGGCGAGTACGGGTCCAGAGGCTCGGACGCGCTCGTCGCGTGCCACCGACACGACCCCGACTGCGGACAGGAAGATCACGGCCGCCAACAGCAGGGCGGGCGACCAGAAGTCCAGGGGGAGGTGGCCGGCCTCGCCCACCGAGAATATAAAGACATAGGCGAAGTAGCCGCTCCAGTCCGGCCACGCACCGGCCACGACGCGGGTACCGATCGTCAGCGCGAGCACGGCCCCCACTAAGACGGCGGCCGCGGCGGCCAGCTCTCGCACGAACACCCGCAGCCCCGCTCGCGCCCGCCCGAAGGCCAGCAGAGCTGCGAACGCGAACCACGTGACGGCCGTGTACACGAACGTCTCGAAGCTCCACACCGCGGCGATTGCGATGACGACAAGCTGTCCCACCCGCATCGCCCGCGCGCGCTGCGGCCAACGGGCGGCGGCGACCGCCGCGGCCACGACCAGGTACGGGAGCCCGAAGCGCAGCGGCCCGACGCTGGGGTACACCGCGTACGAATGCACCTCGCCGAAGATGTTGGCCATGACGGCCGCTCCCACCGCCACGATTACCAGGGCCTGGGACCGGACGGCGGTGCGCAGCGTCGCATAGACGAGGACATACTGCGCGGCCATCAGGGTGCTCAGCAACAGCACGAGACCGCCATGGTTGAGCGGCAGAACGCTCAGGGCGGAGAGCAGCGCGTAGTAGACGCCGACACCGTACTGCGCCCAGATGTCGACGAGCATCGTGCGCCCGTGCGCCATGTCGTTCACGGGCCCGAGGTAGAAGTCGTGATGGTAGACAAAATTTTCGACCGGTAGGGGCAGCTTCACCTGGAACACGACCATCGCCAGCACGACGCAGAGCCCCACGTCGAACAGGCGACGGCGCCAAGCCCGCGGCGTCCGCCGGTCAAGGATGAGCACGGCGGCGAGGGCGACCCCCGCCAGCACGAGCACGGCGGTCACGACCACGGCGGTGACGGCGACCCCGACCAGCACAAGTGACGGAAAACGGACCCCGACCAGCACAAGTGACGGAAAAGGTCGGCCGAGGCCGACCGCGAGCGCCCAGCGGGGGATCGCGGTCACGAGGAACAATCCGATCATGATCACAATCGCGCTCACGCCGAGCGCGACGGGCGCCCAGTTCGGCCGTGCCTCGAGCCCGGCGAAGATCGCCGGACGGCGAGCGGCGAGTTCGGTGACCCCATACGCCGCCAATGCCAACAACCCCAGCACGGTGAACTGCGCGCTGCCCATGGCGAGCAAGCGGAGCAGGACGAGCCCGAACATTAGTAGCGCGATGCCGAACGCGAGCGCCCAGCGGGTGATCGGCTGCGGGATTGCGGCGAGCCGGCGATCCTGACCGGCGCCGAGAAACATGCCGAGGGGAAGCGCGACCGCAAGCGCCATGACCCATAGCCCCTCGTGGAGCTCCCTGGACGGGCCACCGCTGAGCAGCACCACCACGCAGGCGAGCGCGACGAAGGCGGCCGCCGAGGACAGGACGTGGACGGCGACGTTCTCGACGGGCCGGAGCCGGCTCTCGGTGCCGACGGGCGGCGGCACCTCTGGACTCGTCGCACGCAGCGCCGAGGGGGCTTCGGTCACCGGCGACAAACCGTCCGGGTATTCTGCCGCAACTGGCACATGGCAAACAAAAGACCGCCCCCCCGGGCTCGTTCACGATGCATCGAACTAGAAACAGACAGTAGCAGACTTCCGTTTCACTGCGACGCCTTTGCCTGCCGCACGCCTAAGAACAGGTTTGCTGGGTCTGCGGCGACCGGCAGATGACGAGACTCCGAGCATGTGCGCCAAGGCTTTTCAGCGCGTATAGTGGACATGCTGCTCGATACCGAGGCGCAGCGTATTAGGGCGGGGGCACCATTCCATTCGGCACTGGCTGCCTTGCGGTCTGCATCAAGGAGTGAGCATTGGCGCCGGAACGCAAACATGCGATTTCGTCTACTTCCGTACGCTCGGAGTATTCGCGGGATATGAACTCTGCGCCTAATCCACTTTGACGACATAGCCTTTCGTGCCCAATTCAGCCGAGGTCGCCGCGCCGGCGTCGCCGCAGGAGCCGCGCGGCGGCGAGCGCGGCCAGCCCGCGACCTGTCCAGCGCAAAACCGGGCCCCGCATGGCCAGCCCATACCAGTGCAGGTACGCAGGGAGCCAACCGACCAGGTCGAACTTGCTGGTGCCAGCGGTTCGGTCGGTCCAGCTACTCGGGACCTCGTCGACCCGATAGCCGAGCAGGTGCGCCTTCGTCGTGAGCTCTAGCCCCACCTCGAACCCGCGCTCACTCTCCACCGCGACATCCTCGAGAAAACGACGGCTGTAAGCACGGAAGTTCGTGGTGGCATCATGGGTCGGCACCCCACCCAGGTAATGCAGGCTGAGCCCGGCCGTCCGGGACATCAGCGTCTTCAACCGAGGCCCACCAGTTTGGGAGCCGCCGGGCATATACCGTGACCCGCTGACGATGTCTGCTCCCTCTTCGCGGATCTTGGCTGCCATCAACGGAATTACCGAGGGTGGGTCCGACAGGTCTGCCATGCTGGTGACGACGACGTCGCCCCGCGCGGCCGCGAAGCCGGCGATCAGCGCGTTCGCCACGCCTTTGCCTAAAGAGTTCCGGACCAGCCGCACGGTGGGTGGCCGGTCGGGCATGGCCGCAAGCGCCGGCAGCGTGCTGTCCTCGTCGAAGTCGTAACACACGAGCAGTTCATGCGGTGTGTCGGCTAACGCCTCGGTGAGTCGCCTGACGCAAACCTGAATGTTCTCGCCCTCGTTGTAGACCGGGATGACGACACTGACTAGACGCTGGTCGTCGGTCTCCGCTTGCGGCTTGCGGGCGCGGATCACGAACTGCTTGCCGAAGATTGGCCATGCCAATCTGGAGCGCACATACATCCGCACCAGGATCGGCGCTTGCGGCCACGGCGACGACGACGTGTACGGCAGGAAGCGATCGTATTTATCCACGATCTCGAGGTGCTGGATAGCCAGCAGCTCAATCAGCGAACGATCGCTGATCGGCACCGCATGGTCCCAGAAGTCCCAATATTCGCCGTGGACGAAGCGAATGTTTGGCCCCATTGCGATGAAGTGCCCGCCCGGCTTGAGCACCCGGCGGGCCTCGGCGATCGTGCGCTCAACTTCTGACTTGCTCTGCAGATGCTCCAGCAAATTACTGGTGAACACCACATCGACGGAATCATCTGGGAGAAAACCAAGATCGTCGGCCCGACCTTCGTGGAACTCGACTCCCGGCTCGAGCATGTCGGCGCTGTCCGGGTTCAGATCGACGCCGATGCGACGAGCCGCGCTGACGTGATTCAGGAATTCGCCGTAGCCACATCCCAGGTCCACCACCGTATCGCTGCGCCTGACCCACGCCTGGAAGAAATCCTGGACCAGCACGGCCCAGATGGCAGATCGCGACTCGCGGTAGTGCCCGAAGCGATTGCGGTAAAGCTGCTGAAGGTCGGGATCACCCCGCATGTCGTCCTTGTGGGTATAGCCAAGGCACGTCAGATAGTCCCGGCATCGACGGCGTTCACCGTCCAAGGTATGACCTCATCCAGCATCACATCCAGGGAGGTCGTCGCCGAGAAGCCGAGAACCTCGGATGCCTTGTGGACGTCGGGCGAGCGTAGCTGGACGTCATGCTCGAACGGCGGATCGCTTTCGTAGCGAAACGGGGTGTCAGGGCGCATCTTGCGCCAGATCACTTCGGCAAGCTCCACCACCGTCGTGGCCTCAGGGGTGGAAAGGTTGAAGTCCCCGTTGAGCGCGGCCGGGTGCTCCATGCAGGTCCGAATACCGCGGGCCAGATCGCCGCCGTAGGTGTAGTGCCGCACCTGGGTGCCATCCCCGAGGATGTGCAGCGGGTCTTGGCCCTTCGCCACTTTTTGAACCAAATCCGGAACCACGTGACTCATCGCGAGTTTGACGTTGCCGCTTGGAATTTCGCGCCCGCCGAGCGCCCGCTGCTCACCGGTGCCGACACAATTGAAGGGCCGGATGATCGTGTACGGGAGACCGTACTGCTCGTATGCGCCATGGGCGAAGTACTCACAGGCCAGCTTCTGGAATCCGTAAGTGCTTGTCGGAGGCGGGCATTCGGTGATGTGCTTCTCCGGCGTCGGGAACACAGTCGCGTTTTCGAACACCATCGACGAACTGATCACGTTGATTTTCTTGAGCCAGCCCTTGCGATACGCGTAGATAGCAGCATCGAAATGAGCGGCAGCGATGCGCTCATTCTCGGCCAGCAGGTCATATGCGTACTCGTGGAAGTAAGTGATGCCGCCGATGCGGGCCGCGCTGGCCACCATCTGGTCGCATCCCTCGATCAGGCGACACATCAGATCAACGTCTTTTACGTCGCCCTCGACGAACTCGTAGCGCGGGTGGTCGTCATAGCTCTTCTTGACGGGCCCGTACTTCGAGAAATTGTCAATGCCCACGACATCGTGGCCGGCCCGCAGCAACTCGTCGACGACGTAGCCGTTGATGAACCCCGCGCTACCGGTAACGAGAATCCTCACGGAGCCACCGCCCCAGCCGCCAGCGTGGCCAGTTGCGCGTTCAATGCTTCGTCGTCAAGTTCGCTGACGTCGACGCATCCCCAAACATCCTCGACGATCTTGCCTCTCGGTATGCGCAGGCCCCGGTACTCACTGTGCGGCACACCGATGACGAGGACGTCGGCCCGTTCGACGACGGTGTCTAGCGGGTAGTACTCGGGGCCTTCGAGGAAGGGATCGTGCAGGAGCAATTCTTTTGCTTCCAGCATCAGCAGATGCTTGAGCTTGAAGCTGAGCGAGTCGCGCGTGTCGTCACAGTCGGCCTTGAACGTCATGCCCAATAAGCCAACGGACTTGTCACGCAAGTTGACCCGACGCTTGAGCATGTTGACGAGAAACTGCGGCTGGCCTTCGTTGATCAGCATGGCCGCGTGGCCTAGCATGAAATTGTTGTTGCTGAAGGCCGCCAGCTGCATGGTGTCTTTCAGCAGGCATGGGCCGGCCGCGAGTCCGGGCCTTGGCAGGCTGTCGACGCGTCCGTTCTTGTACGTCGCAGCATGATGGACACGCTCGAAGTCGAGCCCGGCCTCACGGCTCAGCAGATAGAACTGGTTCGCCACCGCGAACTGGATGTAGCGGTAGCTGTTGCAGAACAGCTTGGCCAGTTCGGCTTCCTGCGGCTTGACCTCGATGATCTCGCTGGTCACTCGCGAGAACAGCTCGCGTACCACCCGAAGCCCCTCGTCGTCGAATCCGCTGATGATCTGAGGGATGATCCGCAGCTCGCGAAGCGAATGGCCCTGCGCGATGCGCTCGGGACAGAAGGTGACGTGAACATTGATTCCACGATCCTCGAACAGGTCGTGGACGCGCTGGCTCAGGCCCGGGTAGACGGTGCTCCGCAGGATGAGTGTCTGCCCGTCATGGAAGTGCGGACTGATCTCCCCGATGACGCGATAGAACGCGTGCGCCTGCGGCGTCAGATACTCGTCGACCGGTGTCCCGATAACGCAGATCACGATGTCGGCTGCATCGACTGCCGACGCATCGGTGGTGGCGGTGAGACGCCCGGTCGGCAATAGACGCTTGAGGAGATCCTCGGCTCCATTCTCGATGAAAGGCATCCGGCCGGCCTTGATGGTCCTCAGGGCTTCGGCGTTGGTGTCCAGGACGTCGACGGTGAAACCCTCGTCTGCCAACACCAGTGCCAGCGGTAGCCCGACGTGTCCGGCGCCGCCCACGATGCAGATGCGCTTATTGGGTTCAGTTGCCACGCGAACCACCCCTCCCCTTCGTTGTCCCCGACCTCGCCTGATTTTTGGGCGCGATCAAACCGTCCCTCACAATTAGGGTTACTTTGTGTTGAAGCGTACGAGATCCCCGCTAAGAGATGCGGCGTTTCCGGCAAAAACCAAGTAGGCCGATCCCCGGATGCGGCGACGAGGATCTTCGGCAAGCGGCCGAACACCCGGACCACTTCCCCACCTCGCGGCGGGCCCCGGACTATCCTTCAACTTTATCCATACAGGGGCCAGATAAAGGGACGCGATGAGCAATCAGACCTACCGCGTGATCGAGATTGTCGGAAGCTCACCCGACGGAGTTGACGCGGCTATCCGGAGCGGGGTGGCACGCGCGGCGCAAACCATGCGCGGCGTGGACTGGTTCGAAGTGCAGTCGATTCGTGGCCACCTGGCCGACGGCGCCATTGCACACTTCCAGGTGTCGATGAAAGTCGGCTTCCGCCTGGAAGATTCGTAGTCCAACAGGGCTGTCAGCCGGTGAGCCCGCGACGGCCGTCGGAAAACGGCGCCCCGAACTCGGTCACCGGTTGGAAGCCGCGTTTGCGGGCTCGCGCGACGCCCAACCGGAGCAGGTTGCCCAATGTGGCCACCCCGGAGTGATCGAGCACCAGCAAGGGCGATAAAAGCCGGTTGTGCACATATGCGAAAGCCAAGCCGCTGGCAGGATCGGCCCAGCCGAACGAGCCGCCCATTCCGACATGCCCAAAGCCTGGCATCACGTTGCCGAAGGGCATGCTGTGGTAGCCGAGGTGAAACGACAATGGCACCAGGAGATTTCGGTCCCTTTTCAGGCTGGGCCGTCCGGTCAGCCCGGCGACGAGCTCCCGCGACAAGAACCGGGTGCCGTCGATCTCGCCGCCGTTGGCGATCGCGCCGTACATCCGCGCCAAGGCGCGGGCCGTCACCACCCCGTTCGCTGCCGGCATCTCAGCGTCCAGCAGCGGAATATCGCCTTGCACGGCAGCCATGACGCCCCGGAAGTACATGGAGCGGAATCCGCCGGAGAACTCCATGGCCAGCTTGCATGCCGCAGCGCTGATGACCGGGTTGCCGATGATGTTCTGCGGCATGATGATCTCGGCGACCTGCGTCGGTGCATCGGCGGGTGGTCGGCCCAGATGTAAGCCGTCAGTGCCCAGCGGCTCGGCGAGCTCCTCACGGATCAGCGCACGCATGCCTTTTCCGGTCACGGCCCGGGCCAGCCCGGACATCAGCCAGCCGAAGGTCAGCGCGTGATACGCCGGTTTGCCCAGCAGGCGTCCCGGAGGCGCCGCCGCCAGGCGCTCTTCCATCACGAGGTGATCCAGCAAGTCTTCCTTGGTGGCGCCACGCAAGCCCGACAGGCCGGCCCGGTGCCTCATCACCTCACGAACAGTGAGGGCCGCTTTGCCGTTGGCCCCGAACTCGGGCCAATACTCGGCAACCGGGGTGTCGTAGTCGATCAGCCCTCGATCGACAAGCCGGTGGATGACAGTGGAGGCCAGCCCCTTGGTCGCGGAGAAGACCATAGGCGCACGGTCGGCCGTCCACGGCACCTGGCCTGCGCGGTCAGACCAGCCTGTCCACACGTCGACGACGGGTTGGCCGTCGAGATAGACCGCCAGTGCCCCGCCGCCGAATCGGCGGCCGGGAAACAGACTCGAAAACCCACGAAGGACGCAAGAAAAGTTTGGGTCCGCCGCACCGAACACACGATGTCCTGCGTCAGGGGCATCGTGGGAAGGAACTGCGTGGCGATTGACCCCGGTGTCTGCCGTCACAACTTAGAATTTACGTCGAATTCGAATTTACGTCGAATCGACGCGCCCGCCCCGCACGAGCCGACAGCGATACGTTACCTTTCCGTTAAACTGACGCTGCCTTCAAAATTCGCTGGGCCGCCAGCGCGGGTGTCAACTCCCCAGCTTTGACTTGGCGCTCGACGTCGGCGCGGATCTCACGCACCGCCGGGTTGGAGAGCACTTGGTCCAGGACCGTGTCGCGGACCATCTGCCAGGTCCAATCGACTTGCTGGGCCCGCCGGCGGGCTTCGAATTCTCCGGCGTCGGTGAGCACTTGGCGGTGGCGCTCAACGGTGTCCCACATCTCGGTCAGACCTGTGCCCTCCACCGCGCTCATGGTGAGAACCGGTGGCCGCCAGAGTGTTTTGCGCGGATAGATCAATCTGATCGCCGACGAGAGCTCTCGGGCGGCTGAGCGTGCCTCGCGCAGGTGATCACCGTCGGCCTTGTTCACCACCACGACGTCGGCCAGCTCCAGTACGCCCTTTTTGATGCCCTGCAACTGGTCGCCGGAGCGGGCCAGGGTCAACAAAACGAAGGTGTCGACCATATTGGCCACCGCCACCTCGGACTGCCCGACACCGACGGTTTCGATCAGGATCACGTCAAAACCCGCCGCCTCCAGCAGGACAACTGCTTCCCGGGTGGCCTTTGCTACCCCGCCCAGGGTTCCCGAGGTCGGCGACGGCCGGACGTAGGCGCCCGGGTGCACCGCCAGGCGCGCCATCCGCGTTTTGTCGCCGAGAATCGATCCGCCGGTACGGGTCGACGACGGGTCGACCGCCAGCACCGCCACTCGGTGCCCCTGCTCGATCAACTGCATGCCGAGCGACTCGATGGTGGTGGACTTGCCCAC
>Ga0209530_1000418_pt1 | contig 31436 bp, 23 predicted proteins | sample BlaSpr_A8_Ref_O1_FD_187987 | JGI IMG/M metagenome (GOLD analysis project Ga0209530, IMG submission 187987) | Forest soil microbial communities from Thunder Bay, Ontario, Canada - Black Spruce, Ontario site 2_A8_Ref_O1 (SPAdes) (version 2) | ecosystem: Environmental > Terrestrial > Soil > Boreal...
ACCAGGGCAAAATAAAAGACCACTATCACAATGTCGACAGGAGCAAGACGCACCAGCCGGGTTGGGACTTCGCTTGCTAGCAACACCGTCATCGCTTGTTGCCCTCACGTATCTGTAGAGTGAGCCGCTTTCTCCGTATTGGCGACCACCCGCTGGCGCTATCTCACACCGAGCAGCAGGTCAACTGTCAACTGATCGAGACGTTCGTACGGCAAACGCTTTTTGAGAATCGCATCTTTGTCAAAGATGCGGGATAGCAACTGCGATGCACCTTCGTTCGAGTAGTGACCCACCTTGCCAGTACCATCTCCAGCACTTGAAATCTGGCCAAGGATTGCTTGAATTTCTCTGTCGGCGCTCCAGCGGCAGGCTTTCTCTTTGAGGATCAGGTAGGTTCGCATGCATCCGCGAGCGAAGTCTTTCACCCCCTCATGGTCCTCGGTCCGGTATGCGTGAGCGTCGAAGTGCCGCGGTCCTTCGTAGCCAACATCCTCAAGAAACTTCACCAGCCAAAATGCCGCCTTTAAATTGGACGACCCAAAGCGAAGATCCTGGTCAAACCGACCCGGCATTTGATCATTTAGGTCGATGTGAAAAAGCTTGCCCGCCTCCCATGCCTGAGCGACCGCATGCATGAAGTTCAGTCCTGACATGTGCTCGTGCGCGACTTCCGGATTGACCCCGACCATCTCAGGATGATCAAGCGTGGGGATGAAGCCCAGATATTGGCCTGTCGTGGCCATGTAAATGTCGGCGCGTGGTTCGTTGGGCTTGGCTTCCAAAGCGAACTTCATTCCATATCCGCGCTCGATATTGTAGGCGCAAAGATAATTGACCGCTTCGCGCAGTCGCTTGATCGCCTCGTCCGCACGGCGGCAAGCGTCGGTCTCAACGCCCTCCCGCCCACCCCATAAAACAAAAATCTTCGCACCCAGTTCTGCTCCGATGTCCATGGCCCGCATGGTCTTCTGCAGCGCGTAGGCGCGCACTTCAGGATCGTTGGCGGTAAAAGCTCCGTCACGGAATACCGGGTGGAAGAATAACGACACGGTTGCCATCGGGACAATAATCCCATTCGCTTCGCAGGCCTTCTTGAATGAGCGGACGATGCCATCGCGTTCGGCGGGGGCGGCATCGATTGGAACCAGGTCATTGTCGTGCAGGTTGACGCCCCAGGCGCCCACCTCCGCCAGCACGGAGACAATCTCAACCGGCGAAATGGGCGGTCGAACCGCATCGCCGAACGCATCGCGTCCACGGTTGCCGATCGTCCAGAGCCCAAAGGAAAATTTATGTTCCGCGCGTGGCTGATAGTCATTCGTGCTGGTCATAACGTATTTCTCCATGTCGCAACGCTTATCAATTCAGGATGGACTTCATCGCGGGATATATACGGCGATACACCGCGTAGGCCTTTTGCATCACCAGCGAATCTTCGGAATTCGGGCTCACGTTCCCGGCCACGCGCACTACGGCGTTACAAGCAGCGTCAACCGACGGCCACGCCTTCGCGCCGACTCCCGCCAGAATCGCGGCTCCGTAGGCCGCGCCTTCTTCCGCTTCGACAGTTTCGACGCATTGTCCATAGATGTCTGCCTGAATCTGCCGCCAGAGTCCTGACCTAGCGCCACCACCGCCCAGACGAATCGTTTCGGCGGGGACTTCGATTTCCCGAAAAATCGTGAACGTGTCGCGCAGGCTGAAAGCGACTCCTTCGAGGATCGCCCGCACGATATGAGCCCGCGTGTGAGATGCCGTCAAGCCAACCAGCATCCCGCGCGCCTCCGGGTCGAGGTGAGGAGTGCGTTCGCCCATCAGGTAGGGAGCAAACAGCAGCCCTTCGCATCCCGGAGGGACGTTCGCCGCCTCCATGGTGAGCCTCTCGTAGGACTCGAGCTGATGATTTGCGCCTACGCCAAATTGATCGCGGAACCAACGAAGCGAAAGCCCCGCAGCCTGGGTTACACCCATGACCGTCCAACGTTCGGGGACGGCGTGGCAAAACGTGTGCAGCCGGCCCTTCGGGTCAAGTGCCGGACGACCCGTTGCCGCAAAAACTACTCCCGACGTTCCGATGGTTGCGCTCACGGTCCCGGGCAATACAACGCCCATGCCAATCGCACCCGCCGCCTGATCTCCCGCGCCCGCTACAACGGGCGTTCCCCTTTCGAGGCCAGTTGCGGCGGCACCGGCAGCCGATATCTGCCCGCAGATTTCTGGCGACTCATACAGTTTGGGCAGAAGCGCCGCATCGATTTGAACCAACTCTAAGATTTCCTTTGACCAGCGGCGGTGGGCGACGTCGAGCAGCAGAGTGCCAGAAGCGTCCGACACGTCGGTAGCCCGCTCGCCCGTCAACTGCAACCGGACATAGTCCTTAGGCAGCATCAGCGAGCGGACCTTCTTCCAGTTCTCGGGTTCGTTCTCACGGACCCACAGACATTTCGTCAGCGTGAAATTGGTGAGTGCGGGATTGCAGGTAAGTTGGAGGAGTCGTTCAGCACCGACTGCATCGGTCAAGTCCCGGCTTTGCTTCTCCGTCCTGACATCGCACCAGATCAGTGCCGGCCGCACGATGCGCGCTTGCTCATCCAGCAAGACCGCCCCGTGCATCTGTCCGGACAAGCCAACGCAGGAAATCTCATTGCCGCGCAGACCGTGCTCCCCGAGCGCCTTGCGCACCGCAACACCGCATGCCCGCCACCAGTCACTCGGATCCTGCTCCGCCCAACCCATGTGCGGTGACGCAAAGGCTCGGTGCTCCTCGGTAGCTGAGGCAATGACCTGTCCCGCCTCATCGATGACGAGAGCGCGCGTACCTCCAGTACCCACGTCGATTCCCAGGAAAGGCATTCTCGGGTTCGTTTTTGCTTCTGTCGCCGATCAGCGGCGGCCCTCGTCACGGACAGACGATTATTATTGGACCGTGTACGTTAACGCTTGGTATATTACCACGGGGCTGCCCGATTCCAGTGCTGCGATTCGCACCAGGGGCAGCATGCTTTGTCACCAGCACGCGCTCTCCGCACGGAGAGGAGGAACCAGGCTTTCAGGCAATGCCCAGCGCTCGCCGGATCAGAACTGCCGCTTGAGACAACCTCGAAAAGCGCAAGAAGATGTGGCACTGCCCGGGTCATCCGCAGTTATTTCGTCGGCAGAAGGTCGCCCGGGGCGAGGACATAGGTAGTCAGCTTATCAAGTTTGATGTTGGTGTGCGCGGAAGTGAGGATCACGGTGCCGTCACTATTGCGAGTGGACTCCAGATTTTTCATTAAAACGCGGTGCTGCGAAATATTTGATGCGGGCGTGGCTGGTGGGAGTCCCTTGTCTTTGTCCGCGTCGGGGCCGGGAAATTTTTGCTGCGCAATCGGGTTGTTCGGGTCAGGGTAGGGGCCCATCCCATTCCAGTTTTTCTTGCTGTTCGCGGCGTCCGGAGGCTGATACGAGAGATTTTGATTGACCATCTGGGCCTCGGGGTAAAACCATGCGGTCAAGTAAACCTTGATAGGAGCCGATCCATTTTTCCACTGTGCGGAGTCCATGCGAATGGCGAGGCGGGATGGGTCGGCGTCAGATTTCTTCACCGATTCGGTAACCTCTCCTGACAAGATGGCGTTCTTCGGGATCACCACGCCCTGCGCCAGGGTGGCCACGACGAGTTGGGCTTGGATCTTAGTTCCGACAGAAGTTTTGCCGGCGGTCACGCTTTGCCGCATGATCACAGGGAACTCAAACACTGGTGTCGAACCGGGCACCGCGGGTGTCTGTTGACCGAGCAATGTGGCGGAACTGACAATGACCGCTAATAATAAGGAGTGTGCGACTCGATTCGTTGCGCTGAACATAAACGTCCCCTTTGCTGGCTCACATGACCGGGACAGCGCGTAAGAACGCGGAAATGCATACCTCATGAAACTAGTACTACGGCTGAAGGAGATTGTACTCGCACGGCCGAGGCCGTTCAACGTTTGGAACACCGGAAAACAGACGAAAATGGGGGGAGCCACGAGGCTATGCGCCTGGCGCCGATGCAAAAACCATTTCGCTCCAAGTTGTTCCAGAATTTCTCAAACCCATTTTGCGCGCTCGTGTTCGTGACGCATTCCACCATTCCCAGGCGTGCAGACGAGATGCGATACTGATCCACGGAGTATTCCGCGCCCGGATGGCGATCAAACGAACCAGGGGCGGGAGTTATTGCTTGATCCGCACCAGGAGCATATGTACCGGGGTTTGGTTGTACTCCATTGCTCTGGACAGGGAGCACTAGCCCCAACCAGGAGAGTGTTCTGGGTATTACTGTTCGCATGAACGCCAAATCGAACGTTCGCGCGCCCTTCTCCACCAAAGGTTTTCCGAGCATCTTCCGCATCGGTCGAATGTTGTTATTTCCCGCTCTTCTGGGGTTCGCCACTGCAACATACTGCGGTGAGAGCAGCGTGGTCGAGGCCCACTGGGTTGGCTCCTGGGCCGCGTCTCAACAACTTGTTGAGCCCGGCAATGCGCTCAGCGTAGATGAACTCCACGATGCCACACTACGCCAGATCGTGCATTTGTCCATCGGCGGGAGAGAAATTCGACTTCGGCTTTCGAATCGTTTTGGGACGACCCCGCTGCATCTGACAGCCGCACACGTTGCCCGATCCGTATCTCCTAGTTCCGACAAGATCGTGCCTGGCACCGACGAACCCGTTACGTTCTCCGGTTCGCCCGACGTCACAATCCCTCCGCACGCCGACTACATTTCTGACACAGTGTCGTTTACGGTAAATGGGCTCTCCGATCTGGCGGTCACGCTCCACATCGATACATCGCCCGAGGAACAAACTGGCCATCCCGGTTCGCGCGCCATTTCCTACCTCAAGCCCGGAGATTCGGTTTCCGCACTGGAACTTCCGGGCGCTAAGACCTTTCAACCCTGGTACTTCCTGGCTGGAATTGACGTTGCTGCTCCGAGCCAAGCGCAGGCTATCGTAATCCTGGGTGATTCGATCACGGATGGGCACGGCTCGACAACCAACGGCAATAATCGGTGGACTGACATTCTGGCGCAGCGCCTGCAATCCCAACCAAACACTCGCAACTTAGCCGTTCTTAACCAGGGAATCGGGGGAAATTTTCTGCTCAGTGATGGTTTGGGACCGGGTGCATTAGTCCGCTTCGACCATGATGTGATTGCCCAGTCGGGAGTCCGCGACCTCATCGTTCTTGAAGGAATTAACGATATTGGTACGCTCGCACGGAGGGGCAACGTTCTCCGTGAGGAGCACGATGCGCTCGTTCACCAAGTCATCGGCGCATATCAACAAATGATCGCACGCGCTCACGCCCATCACATCAAGATCATCGGGGCGACCATAATGCCCTTCGCCGGATCAAACTACTATCATCCCGGTCCAGCCAGCGAAGCAGATCGGCACGCCATCAACGATTGGATCCGAACTCCCGGACACTTCGATGCCGTGATCGATTTCGACCAGATCACCCGCGATCCAATGCATCCTGAGCGCCTGTTGCCGGCTTTCGATTCTGGCGATCATCTTCATCCGGCGCCTGCGGGCTACGCCGCTATGGCGGAGAGCGTGCCGTCCTCGCTATTTGTACCCTCTGCAGACCCAGCTCCGAAGATCGCGATTACGTTCGATGATCTGCCAACCCACGGCCCGCTGCTTCCGGGGGAGACACGAATGGAAGTGATCTCAAAGATTGTTGCGGCACTGCGGGACGCTAATCTGCCAGCAACCTACGGCTTCGTTAACGGAGTACGCATCGAAGAGCAGTCCGTTGATGCTGGGGTGCTGCAAATATGGCACACGGCGGGAAATCCATTAGCGAACCATACCTGGTCCCATATGAACTTGAACCAACACTCACTGGAGGAGTTCGAGCAGGATGTTGTTCGCGATGAGCCTGTGCTGGCGTCGTTCATGAACCATGAAGACTGGCGCTGGTTCCGTTATCCATTCCTGGCCGAGGGAGATACGCCTGAAAAAAGAACCAGAATCCGCGATTTTCTTCGGGAACATGGGTACAAGATCGCGGCGGTGACGATGAGCTTCGACGACTATCTATGGAACGAGCCCTACACGCGGTGCAAAGCAAAGAGCGATACGGCGCCAATTGAGATATTGGAAAATAGCTACCTCTCTGCAGCCAGCGAGAGCGTCGACTACTACAGGGGCATCGCATACATTCTGTATCAGCGGGATATCCCTTACGTGCTGCTGATGCACGTGGGGGCATTTGACGCCGAGATGTTGCCCCGCTTGCTGCAACTCTATCGCGACAAAGGTTTCGAATTCATAACTCTTCCAGAAGCGGAGCGCGACGAATTCTATCGCGATGCAACCGACCTCGATCTTCCACCCGGCCCCGGAACGCTCGAAGAGGCAATGAGCGCGCGTCATTTGTCATTGCCGCTCCGCATGGATTTTGCTGTGCAACTTGATTCTCTCTGCCGTTAGCGGTGAGGCTACGATCCGACAAGCGAGAATCTCATGAATTTTGGTCATTCCAGCAGGTTCCGGCCCCTCGCCGAATTCGCGATTGTCGAGACTTTTGTGTGCGGTAGGCGAGCGGTGGCGATCAGGAAATTCGCACGGCTGAAGACATTGAACCCCAGGCGTCGAACTTTAGGTTGAGGGGGAAGAGCCTCGATTTATTCCAGGCTCAGTTTCTCTGCTTCGTGCACCTGTGGAGGGCAATCCTCACATGCCATCCCGCCTCCGGCTCGTATTGTCTTGGAATCCCACCTCCCCTTCGGACTCATCTCTCATCGGACCAGACTCCATCTGCCTCCCGAGCGACATCTGGTGTAATATTGAAACCCGGCGCTGGACGCCCATTCCTGGGCTTGGTGCATCGAATGCAAATGTTCCGCTTTGCTGAAGTCTTTGCGCTGATCGTGCTTATGGTCTGGATAGTCGATCTGACTAGAGATTATCTTGCGAAGCGACGCAAAAACTAAATATTGGGACTTTCCTGAGGCTGCGAGGACAAATGCAACTTCCTCAAGTGAACGATGGAATCAGCGTCCTCGAACAGGCCGCTGTCGATTCGCTGCTTAATGGCGAGAGTGAAATCAGGTGCGGTTCAGAAGTACCGTCAATATCCTTTCTCTAATGAACGGCGAGTACGGTCCACAGCGCTGACTTTGCCAACTTGATTTGACCGGTATCTAAGAGGTACCTGTTTATTTGATCTCCCGTACAGTCCGTCGCCGCAACTTGTGGCGTTCCGGGATCAAATTTTCAAAGCGAGCTCCAGGAGCCAATAGCAAGTCTTTGAGAGTCGGACGGGCAGCTTTTTGCAAACGTTTCCACTCCCCAATCGGTACCAGGACACCGGTTTCAATTCCCCGGCGCGTGACTACCTGGGGTCCCTTCTTGAGGGTGGGATCCAAAAATTCGCTAAACCGGGCCTTCGCATCTTGCACTTGCCATGAACCCATGCTAAATCTCCTTGTACGAGCACTCTGATCATACTAACTAGTCATATGACTAGTTAGTATCAAATTCCTTGGTTCGTCGGCTCCTGCCGCTGCTGTGACACGCCATCCCCCGTTTGAGGTCCTGCTACGAGCCGCTGCCCGTCAGCGCGATTGTTTGCACTTTGGTAAGGACCGAGTCTTCTTGAATTTGGTCGAGCGGGAAATAGGCGGGAAGCTTTAGACGGCTCCCCGCCACGAGCGCTGCTAGTTACTGCTTGACGGCCACCCCTACGTCGTAGTTTCCGCTGTCAACGATTTCGACCATGCCCATGACCTGGGCGTTCGGGGACACCTGAATGTTGAAGGTGCCAACAAAGTTAATGCTCAGAACTGCCGTTCCGGAGCCGTCTGCTTTGAGGGATGTGATCTCTATGGTGCCCGTCCCGGAACTGGCACCGCATTCCTCGGTGTTGTATTGGTAGGTGGCAGAGCCCGATCCTGTTTTGTTCAGGGTGAATGTGACCTGCTTGCTGCCGATTCCGCATCCGCCGTTGAGTTCGATTCCCGCCGTCCATGTCCCTGCCAATTTGGCCAGAGTCATCGTCGCCGGCTGAGTCTTAACGTCTTGAGCTGCCCCGGGAGCTACAGCGGAAACAATCGTGATGACCGCCAGCGCGGCCAGAACAGCAAGCCGTGCCATCTTGGGGTTGTGGTTGAACTGCGTGGTGTGGTTTGTCGTTTTCATTTTGCTTCTCCTCGTTGGTTTGGTTTTTTGGGAAAGCTTGTACAAAATCTCGTTAGTCTTAAACTTCTATTGGTCAAATCTCAGGCGGTTATGGGCGAGCGATTGCCCCAAACCTCAATCCCCACGAAGACGAAGACGTGCCTGTTCCGCCTGCGCCGGGGCAAGTTTCTGGCCGCAAAACGGGCAGACATCCAAGGACGCCGCCGCGGCACCGACTAGCAACGTCAGCCCCTCCCGCTGTACCGTCACCTCAGTGCGGACGGTACGGGTCGCGCCGTGACTTGGCGTGCCAGAACGGAAGAAGCTTGCCCGCCCGCTAAACCATTGGTACAGTCGCTTCATTCGGTCCCCGTTCACTCGGTCGCGATTGTTGCGGCAGTCGCACCAAAAAGGCCAGTGAAGAGTCTTGATAACTTCTGAAAAGTTCTGAATGTCCTCTATGTCGATGAGACCAGGATGGATATTTCAATTCGGGGAATTCCAGCTCGATGTCCGCGCACATAGCCTGCGGCGGGAAAAGGTGATTGTCCCGCTTAACTCCCGGGCTTTCGATGTGCTGCTCTACTTCGTGCAGAACCCGGGAAAGGTGCTCACCCGCGAGGAACTGTTAAAGAATGTCTGGGCGGAGTCCTTCGTGGACGAGAACAGTTTGGCGCAAAGCATCTCCGCGCTGCGGCGGGCGCTCGAGGAAAAGCCGGGCGACAACAACTTTATCGTCACCCTGCCGGGGCGAGGGTATCAGTTCGTGTCGCCAGTGCAGGTCGTTACTTCAGAGAAAGAAAATGCTCAGACCGAGGAAGCACCGAGCACCGGCAATGTCTCCTCCGGAATCCTTCTCCAGAAGCGCACGATCCAGACCAGTGTCATTACTACTAATGAGGAGAAAGAACAGCTGAGCCTGCCAGCCTCCCGAAGTCGGGCGGGTACGAGACTGGTTGTGGTTTTGGCCCTGGCGGCGATATTGGCGGCAGGGTTCTACGGGTGGAAGCAATTCCGCCGGGCCCCGTCGCCCGGCCAAGCCATCAGTTCGACGGTGGTGTCCGCTGCCCCACGCCGTTCTGTTGCGGTTCTCGGCTTTCGCAACCTGTCTGGCCGTCCGGAAGAAGGCTGGCTGTCGACGGCCTTAGCGGAAATGTTGAGCACCGAACTGGAGGCCGGAGAAAAGCTGCGCCTCGTTTCCGGGGAAGACATCGCGCGCACCAAACGCGATCTTCCTCTAGGCGATGCCGACAGCCTTTCGCGAAACACGCTGGCACAATTGCACAAGAATTTAGATAGCGACTTCATCGTCCTCGGCTCCTACGCCGCTCTCGGCGAAAAGCCTGGCACTCGCATCCGTCTCGACGTGCGTCTTCAAGATACGGTTGCCGGGGAGACGATCGCTGACGTTGCCGTGGTTGGAGGCGAGGCGGACCTTTTTGATCTGGCGTCTCAGGCTGGGTCCCGGTTGCGTGAAAAGCTTGGCGTGGAAGCGATTTCTCCGGTGGAGACGGTGAGCGTCCGCGCCTCGTCACCGTCCAATCGTGACGCCGCCCGCCTTTATGCAGAGGGGCTGGCCCGGCTGCGTGTGCTCGAGGCCCCTGAAGCACGAGATCTTCTGCAGCAGGCCGTCGCCGCCGATCCAAAGTTTTCCCTGGCGCACTCCGCTCTGGCAGAAGCATGGCGCGGGCTGGGCTACTACAAGAAGGCGCAACAGGAAGCCCGGCAGGCGTATGACCTGTCCGCCAATCTTTCTCGGGAAGAGCGATTGGTGGTCGAAGGCCGCTATCGCGATCTCGATCATGAACATGAGAAGGCGATCGAGATCTATCGCGCGCTCTTTACCCTGTTCCCCGACAACCTCGACTACGGGCTCAGGCTGGCAAGGAATCAGACCCGCGGGGGCAAAGCGCACGATGCTCTCGCCACGGTCGACGCACTGCGCAAGCTTGCGCCTCCTGCTTCGGAAGATCCCCGTATCGAATTTGTGGAGGTAGAAGGCTGGATTCTGCTGGGCGATTCTAAACGTCAAGAACAGCCCCTGGCACGTGCAGTGGAGAAGTCGAAGGCGCAGGGTTCCCGCGTGATTCTGGCACAAGCGCGGCAAATGCAGTGCGAGCTGTTCAACCGTCTCGGGCAACTGCAGGATGCGGTTTCCGCCTGCCGCGAGGCAAGGGACATTTTCGCTGCAGCCGGGAACCAGGAAGGCGAAGCGAGGTCTTTGCAAATCTGGGCGAATGTGATTTCCCGTACGGATGCACCAGCATCCATTCCCCTGTTCCTGCAGGCGCAAACCATCTTCCGTAGGAATGGCTCCGAGGCCGGTGAGGCCGATGTGCTAGACAACCTCGCCAATCTATACGAAGGACAGGGCGACCCCGCGACCGCGGAGAAAATGGTACGCCAGGCCGTGGCCATCTTTCGACGCCTCGATGACCAGAGGAATATGACTACGGCGATCGGAAACCTTGCCGACGACCGATTGGATCAGGGGGACCTGCGCGGCGCGATCCAACTCTATGAGGAGGCACGGCAGGGCCGGGGTACTGCGGATGCCGGATATGGCGCCCTCACAGGTCTCAACATCGCACTCGTCCAACAATTGCAGGGGGACTTGGTGGGAGCCAGGCAAGGATTCGAACAATCCCTCGACATCTGGCAGAAAAACGGTGATCAGGATGCCTCCGCTTATGCTCTGTGGGGCTTGGGAAGCTTACTGCTCCAGGGGGCCGATTTTGCCGGCGCCCGTAAGATGTACGAGCAGGTGCTGACGATACGGACCGCGGCAGGCGACAAGGTCCTCATTGCTGAAACTCAGCTCGGGCTCGCAGACCTGTCGCTCGAAGAGGCGCGCTCTCCCGTCGAGCAGGAAGCGGCGATGCGTGAGGTACTCGAGGTTTTTCAGAAACAAAGAGTGCGCGACGACGAAACCAGTGCCTGGTGCGTCCTCGCCCGGGCGCTGCTCGCGGAAGGTAAAGCCGCGGCCGCGAAAGAAGCGATGCAACACGCGCGGTCGCTCGCAGCTAAGAGCCAGAATCCCGCGATCCGCTGGCAAACCGCCATCGTTGCGGCTCGCATTGAGACCGCCGAAAAAGACGCTGCCCATTCCGCTGCCGGGAGTGCCACACGCAAAGAGCTGGCCGCCATCATCGCGAAGTCGCGAGAGTTGGGCTATCAGGGAATTGAGCTCGATGCTCGTCTCGCGCTCGCTGGAATCGAAATGAAGGCGGGGCAGATAGCGGCGGGACGTGCTCACTTGGACACAATCGAGGCCGATGCTAAGGCCAAAGGCTACAACCTCGTCGCCCGCAAAGCTGCTATCGCTCGCGGTTAAGACCTCCGCTCAAACAAGGGAACGGCCGGCTGTCATGGCTTTGTAAACTCTTCCCCCATATTTCGGAGCCTACGTTCCCTTCGTCCAGCCAGTTGCCGTAGCGCCATCTTGCGTGTTCTCGATGCATGTTCGCGCAATGCGCTTTGTAACTCCGAAAGAATCCCGGCAAAGTTGGCATCGCCTGCGTCTGCGACCTGCGTGCACAGTTCACGAATGCGATCACTGAGGCGACGAGAATACACAGCACAACGTTGCTACTGTTTGTACGCTGTCGTACATACAGTCTTTGCTGTATATAGACTCGCAGACACTACCAAATTGAAAGGACAGCAGCGCCGCCGCCCTGTTCGGAATACGAATCCATGCGACCCTCGGTCAAGGCCGTTTTTCGTGGGTTTTCATTCATCATTTCGGTGCATTCTGATTGAGGAGAGTGCCGTAACGAACTAGCGTACCTCCGCCTAGACATCGGGAGGTTCCCAGTTAACGGTTAGCGCGACTGCAAGCGGCGTAGACCTTCCCGCGCTTGGACATTGTTACGATCGAGCTTTAGAACAAGTGCGTATTCGTAACGCGCCAGACGATAATCGCCGCGCGCGGCTGAGGAATCGGCCTGGCGAAGCAGATCCGGGAGGTCCTCTCGGCTGAAACCGTCTGCCGTCAAAGCCGATTCCAAAACGCGTTTTCGGGCAGGCGACTTTCGTGTGGCGGGCGGTGCGGTCTGCTTGTCATCATCCCGGGACGCGGAAGACACGGCGAGTGAGTCGTGGACGGTTGCATTGTCGGCCGCAGGTTGATTGGGGTCCTTCGACTCAACCGTGGTCTGGGGTGGATCGACAGGCTTTGGGGACGTCTCCACCGCAGGAGAAGGTGCCTGTGCTCCTGAAACTGGTGCGCGTCCACTTGTCGGCTGATCGCTTGACGACTGGGCAACGACCGGATGCAAGGTTGGTACGGCTGCGGGACTGGAACCCGCCGGAATTGCGGATGTTTGTGACGCAGCGGCAGTAGCATCGGGCGTCCCTGGATTCTGAGGACGCGCGGGCGCGACGCTGTTCTCGGCGGCAGGGCTAGGAACGTCCGTGGAGTACTCGCTGCGCTTTCCCGTGCTTGAGGTTAGGGCTCTGATCTTGCTCTCGAGTTTGACAACGATCGGAGGAAACGCGCCCGTTCGTGAACGAATGTAGAGAGCCCCACTCGCCGCTACGATGAGAAGGAGGACAGAACTCAGAATCAGACGCGGCGAAATTCGCGGTGGAGTAGCCTTGAGTTGACGCCGAGCGCTTGCTGGGGTTGGCGGCCGGGTAGCGACCGCCTTTTCTGCTGCAACGGTCGCGGCCGAGGTGAGCGGTGCACGAACCGATTGCTCCAGGAAGGCCTGCCGCATTTCCTCGCAAGTCTGGAATCGATCCCTGGGATCTTTCGCGAGTGCTTTCCGAATGACGGCATCGATCCCCCCGGGAATCGCTGGGTTAATGAGTAACGGCGCGACGGGATTCTCATTCACGATCTTGTAGAGGACAGTCGCGATATCGCCAGCAAAGGCCTTTTCACGAGTCAGCAATTCGTAGAAGACGGCACCCAGGGAGAAGATGTCGGCGCGCTGATCCACTTTCTTGCCGACGATCTGCTCGGGCGCCATGTAGCCAGGCGTACCGATGACGAGCCCGGTTTGCGTGAGCGAGGTGTTCTCGATTTTGGCGATTCCGAAGTCGAGAACTTTGATGGCGCCTTCGTCGGTCACCATGAGGTTGGCCGGTTTCAGGTCGCGGTGAATGACTCCGCGGGCGTGTGCAAAACCGACCGCGGCTAAAATCTGATCAGCCCAGGAGAGTAGCGTGGGGAGGGAGGGCACGCCAAGATCAGCCAACAGCGCAGCCAAAGTGGTTCCTTTGACGAACTGCATGCTCAAATAAATGGCACCGTTTTCCTCGCCAACGTCGTAAATGGTGATGATGTTCGGATGATCCAGTCCGCCGGCCGCTTTGGCTTCTTGTTTGAGCCTTTCGATCATCTGGGCGCGGTCGGGAGCGCTATTGTCGATCAGAATGGTCTTCAGCGCGACGGTGCGGGCAATTACGGGATCGAATGCTTTATAGACGGCTCCCATGGCACCGCGCCCCAACTCCTCCCGAATCTGGTAACGGCTCAATGCTGTGAGGTTCGCGAGACTCGCCGGACGCAGGTCGCCAGAGGTGGGCCCGTCAGAAGATCCCCGCTGCTCAAACCGGTTGTTGGGTGGTTTTGCCGATTCCATGAGAAATCTCTAACGCGCCCTCATCGCAAATATGCGCAAATGCACAAGTTATCGAGTCTGTGCGCTGCATCTTCAATCATAGCCTCGCCTAAATCATAGCCTCGCCTAGTTTTGCTTTCCCACTTACTTTAGTTTTGGATGGAGCATGTATCTTTCTTCACCCGCTCCATCCCGCGAGAAAATGTATGCTTACGGACTTTTTATGCAGTCGTCGAAACCAACTTCTTTCCCCTGCTCTTCGAAGCGGCGGACCGAGATCTCTTGTCTCGCGCGCTGCTGCGTCGCGGTTGTTCTCGTCCTGGGAACATCGATCACGACTCACGCCAAAGATGCATCCCTGACCGCGGTGGTTTTGTTCGACGGCCCCCAGGGCGCGGCGTATGTACAGATCACGGAAGCAGCACTGAATGGCAAGATCGAAGTTCGCAGCTGTGACGGGGTTTCAAGGCTCGACAAGAATACTTATAGTGGGCTTCCGCGCGCGTCATTGGCGGACGCTAGCTCGCTGCAGCGCGGCGCAGACGGCGTACTCACGCTTACGGCAAACGGCAAGTCCGTCTGTGTTCTCCCCAGCAATCTGAAATTCGAACGGAGCGCCGAACTCACGCCAGCGGCGGCAGCTGAACAAGCGATGATTCGGGGCACACCTGTTTCTTCCTCGCCTCGCGATGCCACGATTCCAGAGTTCAAGCCCGGCGTGCAGTTGGTGTTTATCGCTGCTCCGGACGTTGAACTTGCTGACTTCCTGCGCGCGCAACGAGCGAACACGGTGAGAGACTGGGAGGATTTCCTGACGCGTTATCCGTCTTCCGCACGCCGATCCTCCGCTCAAAACACCATTGCCGGATTTCACCAGCAGGCAGCCGAAGCTGCTTTTCAGCAGTATCAAAGGTCGAGCGGCGCCAAAACACAAGACCTCGTCAAGCTGCGACAGGCATCCTTGGAGGCACAAACTGCTAGCCAGTCGTCTCCCGACTACAAACCCTCTACGCAGTTAAGGGACGGGATAGGGCGGGAATTGGATAACCTCGCGCGACCTGATCAGACACACCTCGAGGCGTACCGAAAAGCCCTGCAAGACCACACGCCTGGGTATTCGCAACTGTCGACTGCTAAGCTGCACGTAGACCGCCTGCTGGAAGTCCGGCCAGACTATGCTCCTCTGCTTAGTCTCCAACGCGAGATTGCTGGTGAACAGCGGAAACTGGATACGAGAATCGTGAACGCGCAGGTGCTGGTGGCAGAGTCGCATTATGACCAGGCCGTCAACTCGCTGGGTCCTTATGTCGCGTTCGCCTCCGAAATACCCCGCTTGGATGCCGTGCTCAATGCAGCGTTCCAACACCACTACGAACACGGACAAAAACTGGCAGCTAGTCAGAGCTGGGATAAAGCAGTCCTGGAGTTTGGCAAAGCGGCGGCCATCCGGCCCGATCGCAAGGATGTCCAGGCAGCCGCGGACAACGCTGCCGCTCAAATCGATACTCAACGCAATCAGCAGGCCGCAAACAACGCTGTTCAAGAAAGTGACGAACACGCGCGGAAGAATGAGTTTGTCGAGGCCTATAACGTACTCGCCGACTTGCCTGAGAAACAGCGCGCCCTGGTAACGTCGCAGCTCGCAGCGTTGTCGCACGACTATGTCGGCGCCGCCGTGCGGCGCGCACAGAAAATCCAGGAGTCGCATGTTCCGATCAAAAGCCCCGCTGATGAGAATGCAGCGCTCGAGGCCTATGTTCTATGGGATCGCGCCAGCTCGATCGGGGATGACCCGGCAATTATGGTCAAACGCGATTTCCTTTCCGCCAAGATCAGCGCCTACTACCTCGACCAGGCCAATCGATATCTGCAGAAGGCTTCGGGATCCGGAGCCGGCGTTGGGTGGCTTTACCTGAAACAGGCAGTCCGTTACGGGATTACGAATCTCGACAGTCTGAAAGATGAGATGGCCCGCTACGAACCTCTTTATCAACGGCAGTCCCAACTCTCGGTCGGAATCGTCTTTCGCGATCAAACTTCACGTCGCGACAGCCATGGTTTCGCCGACCAGCTTGCAGATGCGGTAACGAGCGGACTCGATTCCTCCGGGATACCGCTCGCGGTCATGCGTAAGTCCTCGGGGGTTGAGGAGACTCAGCAGCCCAAATTCACGCTCGTCGGACAGGTTCTCGAACATCGCATGGTCAAGAAAGCGAACCTGGAGGCTCCGGAATCGAAATACCGGGCGGGCGCACACGAGACGAAAAACCCGGCTTGGCTGAAAATCGAAAGCGACTATGAGTCCGCTCAACAGCAACTTAGCGCTGCGCAACATGCGCTGGCTGACGCCCAAGACCAACACAAGAAGAAGCAAGTCATCGCAGATGCCACTGACGCGGTGCAGCAGGCGCAGAAGAGCGTCGACGACTTGCGGCATAAGTTGGAGACGACGGAGCAGAGCCGCCGGGAGACTGTGGTTGAGTCGTATCACTACACGAAGAAGACCATTGATCTGACTGCGTCGGCCGAGATCGAAATCCAGTTCCGCGACCAGGCGGGTAATGTCGTCGGGCAGCCTAGCGATGTGCGTAAGAGCAAGCACACTACGACGGTCGTTTTCGAGGACGTCAAAGCGGAAGATACCGAAGGAATCACCAACCAGGGCGTGGAACCGGACGGGGCACAGTTTCTGACAGATCTGGAAATTGACTCCCGGAATACCTTAGTCATAGCGGTGCGAGAAAGAGCGGCGGAGCTGGCGGCGGCAGTCCTGCAGGCAGCGAGAACTCTGGCGCAACAGGGCGACACGGACGGAGCCGCGGAATTGTACGTGTTGTACTTGAATGCAACTTCTCAAGGGGCATCTCCAGGGCGAGACGAGGCAGTCAAGTTTCTTCGTGATCAGTTCAATCTGCCTGTGTCGGCGGATACTAAGCTGTGAACAGTCGGGCCAAAGGGGACGCGGGTACCTTAGTACTCTTTCCTTTCGTGTTTTCATGGGCAGAATAGAAGGTGATCGTCGAGTGGTAGCGCCAAGGAAAGCTCGCTCTCCCCTACCACAATTGCTTTCGCAGATCACGCATTTTGGAGCCATGCCATGGCCGAGCTGTTTCTCAAATTTGAAGACCGGGTCTTGCAAGAGCTTTTGCTTTCTGGTGGCACAGTCACCATTGGCCGTCAGCCAGATAATGTCTTTTGCGTCGACAATCCTGCCGTCTCCGGGCATCACGCCAGGGTCTATGCGGAAGGCGATCACTATGTCATCGAAGACGTTGAGAGCTTTAATGGCACATACGTGAATGGTCAACGCATCAGTAAGGCGATACTGAAGGACGGAGACAACGCTACGGTCGGCAAGCACACGATCGAATTTCGTGACGAGGTACGTCCGGTCGCCGCGCCGTATGGAACTGTCGATATCGCCGCTGAAGGGCAACCGCCTCAGCCGCCACAACTCGATCGCACCGTTGTATTGGACACGGCAAAAGCGAAAGAAATGCTCACGAAAGCAGCCGCAGCAGCATCCTCCGCCGGCTCGGTTGTGGTCCGGAGAATCGGCATTGCTCCAAGCCAGTCGCCAGTCAATACCACGCTCGTGGTACATCAAACCATTGGCACGCTGACAATCGTCCAAGGCCGGACTGACCAGCAGCGCTACGTCCTGACCGGCAAACTGACCCTGATCGGAAGGTCGAAGATGGCCGGCATTCGGCTAAAGCGCTGGTTCGCTCCCCGCGTTGCGGCCATGATTTACCGAGCCGAGGATGGCTACTTTATCGTTGCTTCCGAAAACGCGGTGAAGATCAGGGTGAATGATATCCCGGTCGAGGGCGGCCAAAAACAACTCGAACCAGGTGATGTAATCGAACTTGCACATATCAAGGCTGTTTTTGCTACATAACTGAGACGTTTCGACGAAACCCTCCGATCGCGGAGAACCGTTCGATTTTCAAACTGCCCGATCGAGCGCACAGTCAAGGTCCAACCGGTTCATTGGCCAAGAGAATGAGCCGGAGAAGATACTCTCCGGCTCGTAAAAATCACATTTGTTGCGAGCACTTATTTTGTATTGGCTGTTACCGCGTTGATGAACGCGATGCCGTAGGGCGTACCAAAACCTGTAACGTTATCCCAGCCATGATGCACTGTAAGTGAACTGTCCAGTCCGAATGCGATGTCAATGTACGGACTGGGCGGCCAAAAGGCGCTGGTGAAGCCTTTATTCCCGTCGAGAAATTCGCTAAATAGATCGGAAGCCGAGTACGTGGTAGAACCATTCTGGTCGGTAATTATCCCCGTCAAATTAGAGGGAGTGCTGTCGGTGGTGGGAAGAACGTCCAGAACGCCACCGTAAGGCAAAGCGGCGATGGCGGGGGCTGCTTGACCCAGAGAATGACCGGCCTTTTGATTCGCGAGCGCCCAGAAGCCGGTAAATATTGGGCACGAGAGGCTCGTGCCGCCCCAGTCGAATTCGACTTCCTGGGTGTTGCCCGCAGTGATGACGATGGGAACGCCGGTTTGAGGGTCGGCGAGGGCCGAGATATCGGGTGTTTGCCGGCCTTTTCCAGGGAGTGATTTCTGCCAGGAGGGCTTGGGGAAAAAGACGCTTTCGCCGCCACCACTGCCACCGAACAAGCCTTCCTGAACCGGGGGATCTGCAACCTGGCCCTCGCTTGCGAGAACGGTCACTGTGTCGCCCCAGCCCGTAGTGATGGTTGAATTCGGGTTGAGCACGTCGTTCAAGATGCTTGTCCCGCCGACGGCCGTCCCATGGGGAGAATTCGAAGGAACGCCGGGCGCTCCCAGCGGACTGCCCACTCCGTTATCCCCACTATCGCCGCTTGAAAAATTAACGGAGATGCCTTTGGCGCTTGCGACCTCAATCGTATCGTCCCAGGAAGTCTGTTCGAGAGGACCGGCGTAGAGGTCAACGTCCTCTTCGTAGCTATTAGAAATTTGGTTGCCGAGATCATTCTCAGCTACATATGTAATCGCGTTCTGGAAGCTCTCGCTGTCCTGCCCGGCTGCGACAACGTCAACGATATTCGAACCTGGAGCAATCGTGTGCGCCCACTGCAAATCGAGAGCCATCTCAATGTTCCAGCCGCTTAATATCCCGAGTTTGGGATTGGGCTTGCCCTGGGGATAGAGAATGCTGAAGTTCGACGAGTCGAGCTGCGGCAGATTTGCCATTTTGAAAAATGCGTTGGCATCTTTTTCAAGAGTGGGATATCCGTACGCTTCGACAAGAACGATCGTTTCACCTGCGCCAGTGATTCCAGCAGCGTAAACCTCCGTGAGCCCGAGGGCGCTCTGCAGTTGCGTAGGGAGATAGTCGCAGATGAGGTTCTCGTTCAACCCGTACACGCTTCCGGTGTAGACCGCGACCGGTAGACGGGTCGTACCCTTCAATTTATAGGTCGCTGACGCCGAGAGACATTGAGTAGTGCTTCCCGCCGGGAAACCAAAGCCCTTGGCCAAGCTAAGAGGCACCGTAGCTTGTCTTTTTTGAGCGGGTTGGGCAAGAGCGCGAAGATAGAGCGGCTGCACCTGGTGGCTTTCCAGTCCGGCTACGCTGGAAATATAGTTTCCTGCGTCACCGCTAAGCCGGGCATTTCGGACATTGGCGCGAAAGTTTTTTCCGTCGTGCTGAAACTGATGAATTTCGGTGCTGAATGCGCTCTCGACATTGGCGATGGTGCCATGAGCGCGAATGCTGAAGCCGATGGAGTCGCAGGACAGAATGGTAAATCCATGGTTCTGGAGCTCCTGACGAACCTTCTGTCGCTGCGCCTCAGTGGGTGCGTACTTCTTGAGATCGGCGTTGGTCATCCAACGGTGGAAGGTCGGTGAAGCTGGATCGTATAGCGCGTCGACAGCTTTGTCGAATGCAGCTTTGTCACTAAGCTTGAGGTGGACTGTGATGTTGACCTGGGTCGAAGGATCGGCTAGACCGAGGTCTCTGGAAAGTTGAATGCCAGCGGGTATGTTAGTTGCTGTCACCTGCGCGCGAGTTGAAGGGCCTCCCGCTACAAAGAGCGCGATTGCCGAAATAATGGTCAGCTGCCTGAACAATCTTCGAAGTGTCATATTTTCTCCTGCGTAATTTGCAACCAGAACGAAACAGCGCGGACGGAAGATGCCGAGGAACAGCTTTGGTCCGAGGACGCTCACCCTCCAGAATGCAGCCAGATAACACACACACCAAAATACGGTTGGCATTGTCCCGCTTATCCAAACTCGCGTCAATGTGAAAACGCTTTCATCATCCAGCGCCAGCTGGTTTGTTGGGGGACTTATTCGGGGAAAAACTGTTTCTAGCGAGCGCTGAGGCCCATTGGTTACGGTGCGTGGGCCGACGCAGGCGCGGCGGCCACTACCATTTCTACCAACCGCGATATCTGTCGCTTGTGGATTTCGAGCTTCGTCATTTCCCCATCCAAGCGGTTGACCATGATCAGATCGAGTGACGGCACCACGACGGCGTACTGCCCCAGATGGCCCTCAGCCCAGAAGCTGCCTCTCGGAAAGGATATTCTTTGTGGTGCGCCGCTCGCCGAGTCGCCCGTCCACCACAGATACCCATAGCCGCCTGACTCGGAATCGGAATAGGGACGCGTGCTAGTCTTCACCCAATCTTCCGGAACCACCTGAGTGTTGTTCCACCTGCCTCCATGAAGGTAAAGCAGGGCAAAACGCGCAAAGTCGCGCGCGCTCATGTCGAAGAGGTATGCCGGGAAGCGCGAATCCGGACTGGTAACGTAATGCCCGTCGCGCGGTGTGAAGTCCTGCATTCCGATCGGCTCTGCGATCTCTCGATAGAATGCGTCGAAGATCTTCGTACCCGTCGCCTGCTCGTAAATGTAGCCCAGTGTATTGAAGTCCCAGTTGTTGTAATACCAAAACGTGCCCGGGGCATGCGAGCCGCGCGGTGGCCTCTGCTCCGCCATGCCCTTGGTCTCGTAGGCGGCTGGATGGTAAACTCCCGAGCGCGCCTCCAGCAGATCGTGCACCGTCGCTTGCTTCTCCGCCTCTGTTAACGATGGTTTCTTATCGTCAATTCCGAGCTTCTCCAGCGTATCGTTGAGGTTGATTTTGCCTCCGGCCACGGCAATACCAATAAGGGCATTCAATAAGCTCTTGCGGCAAGAGTGCAGGTTCGACTTGTGTGCGACATCTCCCCATGCGGCAACCACCACGCCGTGCTGCACGATCAGCGCCGAGGTCGAGCCCATCTCCTCGACATACTCATGTATTTTTCCCAGCTTCTTCGCAGACCAGCCCGCCCGCTCGGGCGATGCCAACTGCTGCCACTCCACGCCCGGCACACTACCTGCCTGGGAGTTGGCTTCAACCACCAACCCAAGCACCAATAGCGCCACTAGGCCGGCAGGAGAAGACAGTGGAGCGCGTTTCATAAATCTGAATTTCCTTTTTGATCAGAGAATAGCAACAGTGTACACGCACTGACAAAACGGACGTAACTGATGTTGTAATCAAGGCATTAGCGCAAATTGAGAATTAACGAATTCCACGTCCGGGTCAGCTTGCGCGATATTACAATAACAATCCTTGGTTACTGCTCAAGACTGTTCCGTCTAAATCCCCTTATATCTGGTGTTGTTTTTTGTCGTCGGCGGAGTAGCTAGTGGCTATAGACTTCCGTACCTGTGGAAGACGGTAGATTCGCCAAGCTTGGTTGGGATAATCGAGTTACTTCAGTAGGCCATAAACTTCGACTTCGTCTCTGGCTCCGAAGTAGACGTGTCCGTTAACGACGATCGGGATGGCGAAGCGTGTGGCCGGTGCGGCGCGATCACGCTCGCTATTCTCCTCGGACGTGTAGATCGGTTTGTCAATACGGGCGGCGTCAAACGCGTAGAGGATCGCAGGTTTGTTGTCGGGCCGTTCCAAGTCTTGGTGGCGATGGCCCAAACGATCGAGTCCTTGTTGCCATGGGCTGACACGGAAGGAGTGGCGCCGGGATTTAGGAACTTTGTACTGGAAGTTGCGGTCTCGGTAAGCAGGCTGTTCTGGATGGAATAATCGCGCAGGTAGTCGTCGCTGGCCGCGAAGAAGATGTGGCCGTTCCAGTACGCATCGCACCATATCCCCCGCCGGCAATCCGGATCATTTGCACGATGGCGTTACGGTCACGCTGAAACTTGCCCATGCGGTCGCGGTCGATCACATAGATCGTGGAATCTTTTGTCGGCTGCAAGAGCAGATGACGGTGCGAACCGGTCTGGTCGGGCAGCAGCAGCGGTCCACTGGAGCCGACGTCGGCATCAGCCTGGCTAATGCGCTCCTGGTCATCCGGCGTGAAGTAATCGCGTATGGCGAGCGACGAGCCGTCGAGCACTAATTTCAATACCGTATCGCCGTAGTTTCGACCGCCTGAGCTAGCGTCGAAAGTACCGTTGCCGGTGGGCACGTATACGTTTCCGTCGCCGTTAACACCTGGCCCGGTGTCGCTCAACCAGACGCCTCCTTCCCGGCCGTTCGGTGTGATATTCAGCACCGCCCGTCGCGCCAATGTTTGAGGATCGTAGGCCATGATCCAGCCGTGGTAGGGATCCACGTCGCACGATGAGGCCCACGTCAGATAGAGGGCATTGTTGGCGAGAGCCAGCGCAGCGCGCGGGTTTTCATAAAGAGGGTCGAAGGCCACTTGTCCATTCGCGGTTCCTGCACCGTTGCCAGCCACAGAGGCAGAGATCTGTCTGGGGCCGCCAAACTTCTCTACCCCAGTCGTGATCGCGAGTGCGTGGAGGCGCTGGAAATATTCGTCGGCGCCGACGGAACGTCGAATCTTCGTGCGAGCGAGCACATAGAGCGTACCCGTTTTAAGGTCGATCACGGGCGTGGAGGTGATGCCGACTTCGGGCCGAATAAACGGGCACTGCACGTCGTCTTCGGACGGCACCGTTTCCCCGCGTGCCTTATCGAGAACGCTTACTTGCCATAGCGGAGGGTCGCCGGGGCGGTAAGCGTCGAAGGCATAAACGCTATCATGCTCGGTAGCAATAAAGAGAACGTCATGAGTTCCCTTGCCGAGGATTTCGACAGCGGAGAGAAATAACGGTTGAGCGTAGACCGCACCATCCACTTTGAATGCGCCTAGCTTCCCGAACTGTTTCGGATTGACGTTCCGAGGAGTTAGGAATTTCTCGTTGAGCGTTGCGCCAGTGCGGAAGTTATCGTATTGCGAGGTCGTGACTTGAGCAAGGGCAGCGACAATCGTGAGTGTGAATGTGACAACAACCCGAAGAATTGAGATCCATCTCATGGAAGGAGGCGCGTGTACTCATTGTCACCGGCCCACACACAAGCCGAACTTTCCTCGGCCGGGGGCCCGGGGTTCGATCTGACACTCGTCCTTACCCGCCCAACCCCAATTGGGCGGGTTTACATTCATGGTGATCTTTCAATAGTTGACCGTCCTGTCACTCGCAGCAATTTTGCGGCAAAATCCCCTCGTGCCTGTATATACCCATTCCCAATTTGACGGGAGGAGGGAAAGAGACACATCCAGAGCGCCCCCTGAATGATGCCCCCTGAAAACAATCTTCGATGTTCAGCGATATAATCGACAGCCATCCTGACGTTTGTCAGGAGGAGATACGCCATGCCTGACCCCTCGCAGTTCAACACCGACCGCACCCATCCGGGCCGGTGGACGATCACCTTCAGCAACCCGCCGATCAACATGTTTGTTCCCACAACGATCGTCGAATTGGGAGCGCTAATGACCGACCTCGAGGCGGATCCGTCCGTGAAGGTCGTAGTGTTCCAGTCGGCGAATCCCGATTTTTTTATCGCCCATCTCGACGTAGCCAAAGCAGCTGAACGGCCAGAGGTGCTGGCCCTTTGGCGCGACTTTGTGCTGCGCCTCTCGTCCACGCCGGTCGTGAGCATCGCCAAGATTCGCGGCCGCACACGCGGCATCGGTAACGAGTTCGTGCTGGCCTGCGACATGCGCTTCGCCAGCCGGCAAAGCGCCCTATTCGGCAACCCCGAGGTCGGCGTCGGACTGGTCCCGGGGGGCGGCGCGCTGGAATGGCTGCCGCGCTTGGTCGGCCGCTCGCGCGCACTTGAGATAGTCCTCAGCGGCGACGATTTCGATGCTGATATCGCCGAGCGCTATGGCTGGGTGAACCGCACGCTGGACGATGACCAACTCGACTCGTTTGTCGATGCGCTCGTCCGGCGCCTGGCCTCGTTCGACCGTGAAACGCTAGCCGCAGCGAAGGCCCAGGTCAATCGGTTCGGGACGCCGACAGCTACCGAGCTTCAGTCGAGCATCGACTTGTTCTTCCCATTGCTGGCGTTGCCCGGTGCACAGGCGCGCCGTGCCAAGGTCCGTGATGCCGGTTACGGCGTTCCGAGCGACTTCGAATTGAACTTCGGCAGGTACCTGCCTACGTTCGGGCGGACGGACGACGATGCCACGGATAAGCGGCCCGGCTGATCGTCGCCCTGAATTCAGCTTGACATAGTTTGGGAATGCGCTAAACTCCGCGAATTAGCATAGGCCACTACGCTTTCGGTTAGTGCGCTCACTGAGTCCGGTCTCGTTAAATCCCAGAAAGTTGTGGAGAAAAGTGACAGGGGAGAATTGATCCGACGAAGGGAGAAGGCAATGCTTAAGCACACGGCTGTATTCGCAGTAGCCGTAATTCTTGCCCTGGGTGTTCTGGGGCTGGACGCTCCCAATAAACCTGTTTCCATGGCCGGGTCCTGGCAGGTGGACATTCGCCATTCCGATGCAAAACTTATCACCGACGCGACGACGGATTACGGGAAAACGAAGATAAACGTAGCTCTCGGCTACGCCAGGATCAGAGGGGTCTTCAACATCGACGACGCCGATCCCGCAAAGTCCAGTGTCGAGTTTAGGTTCTACCCGGCTATGTCAATGGCGCCCTCCATTGCTGAAGATGGCAAATTCCTACAGCAATGGCTCCAGAACCCTGCCAATCAAACGCTAGTGTGTTTCCACTCCAAGCGGGTCGTGCGGACGCCTGACGGCCGGCTGCAAGCCACAGGCGAACTGGCCGTAACGCGGGTCGACCGCAACGTTGAGGCGGACCCGACTCAAGCCTATTCCGGGCCCGTGTATGGCCCTCCAATGATCCACCGCGTTTCGCACGAGGCCACTTTCGTTTTTGACCTCCAGGGCGGCAATGGGAGCGGGCAGAGTATCCAGGCGTCGGGATCCACGAGCATGTTCCGCGAGGATTTTCCCCAGTTGGTGAAGACTGTAGTCAATACTTACTGGCCAACCGTGGTTCAAGAGCAAAACTGTCAATACCCTGACGCGAGTGAAGCCTACAGCGGCGCCCAATGTACTGGAACGTACCTGTCAACTGCTGGGCTTCCTGCAGAGCCTCACGCAGCCAGCGGCGAGGACGTCGGTGTCCCGACGAATTTCAATGCCATCGTCGGAAACCATCTAACTGTTCTCGTTCAATTGCGTTTGGTGCCCCAGGGTCGTGCAGAGGCGGCAGTAGCCGGGAACTAGCGCGTCTCTACTTCGAATTGAACTTCGGTCGGCACCTGCCTATGCTCGGGCGGGCGGACCGCGATGCCGCGGGACAGGGGAGGAAGACACGAAACCCTGGGAAGCAGTTTCACTGATTCTGTTTGCTCTTGCGGTTGCAGCCGCGGCGTACGGGCTGATTCTCGTGCGACGAGGCTTCAGCGCACTTGCGACGCCGTCAGCGATTGAGGAGTTCGCGGCCACAATGGCACGCAAAATGGCCGTGCCATCCGCGTATCGCCAACTTCGCAATCCCAATAGTTTGGTGGCGGTTCCCACTCACAGAAATCAATAGCGAGACGGGAGTATCACAATGAATCAGACATTCAGCCACGACCTCGATCAGCTTTGCATCAATACAGCCCGGATTCTCTGGGTCGACATGAGCGAGAAAGCCCACTCGGGTCACCCCGGATTGCCGCTCGGGGCCGCCCCGATGGCCTACACCCTGTGGGACAGGTTCTTGCGACATAATCCCGCAAACCCTCGGTGGGCTAATCGCGACCGTTTCGTCCTCTCCGCTGGTCATGGATGTGAGCTGCTTTACTCATTGCTTCATCTGACCGGATACAACATCAGCCTGGATGACCTTCAGAACTTTCGCCAGTGGGGCAGCAAGACAACCGGCCATCCGGAATATGACCCGGATCTTGGCATCGAGGCAACCACAGGTCCTCTGGGACAAGGCATCGCCATGGCAGTCGGAATGGCCGTGGCGGAAGCCAATCTCGCCGCTCGTTTTAATCGGGACGGGTTCCCGGTAGTCGATCACTTTACTTTCGTGGTGGCGGGCGATGGGGATCTTATGGAAGGAGTCTCGTCTGAAGCAGCATCTCTGGCGGGGACGTTGCAGTTGGGAAAACTTATTTGTCTTTACGACGACAATCACGTGTCGCTTGACGCGACCACCGACCACGTTTTCACCGAAGACAGGTGCGGCCGTTTCCGGTCGTTCGGATGGCAGGTGATTTCTGTTCCAGACGGAAATGACCTCGAAGCAATTGAGGCTGCCATCCGGGAGGCTATGGCTGAAAAGCAGAGGCCGTCGCTGATCGCCGTACGAACTCACATCGGATATGGGAGCCCGCTGCACGACTCGCCGAAAGTTCATGGCGAACCGATGGGACCTGAGAACGCACGCGCGACGAGAAAAAACCTGGGATGGCCGGACTTGCCGCCTTTCAGCGTTCCCGCTGAAGTCGAGAGTCATTATCGTCAAGCCATTCCGCGCGGAACAGCGCTGGAAAAAGAATGGACCGGCTTGTTCGGACGCTACTCCGAGAAGTACCCCGATTTGAGTCATCAACTCAAGAACATGATAGACGGAGTCTTCCCTAAGAACTGGGATTCCGGCCTTCCTGTCTTCTCGCCCAGTGAAGGATCGCTAGCGACCCGTGACGCTTCAGGCAGGGCAATGAACGCTATCGCCGCCGCACTGCCGGGGTTTCTTGGCGGCTCTGCCGACCTTGCCGGCTCTCAAACCGCACGACACTGAAGGGTCTGGGGGATCTGGGCTTCGGCGACAATCAGGGCAGAAACACTCACTTCGGTGTTCGCGAGCATGCCATGGCAGCCATGGTGAACGGAATGGCGTTACACGGTGGCCTGATCCCCGTCGGCGCGACATTCCTCAACTTCTCCGACTACATGCGGCCTTCTCTGCGTCTTGCGGCCATGATGGGGGTTCACAGCATTTTCGTCTTTACCCACGACAGCATAGGTCTCGGCCAAGATGGACCGACACATCAACCCATTGAGCAGCTGACCAGTTTGCGAGCAATGCCGGGGCTGACAGTCTTCCGTCCTGCAGACGCCAACGAGACAACAGCAGCCTGGCGCGAGGCGATCGGGCTACCCGGTCCGGTCGCACTCGTCTTGACTCGTCAAGCCTTGCCTGTGCTGGATCCGAAACAGTACTCCGTGAGGGCCGGGGTCGCGAAGGGTGCTTATGTTCTGCTCGATGAGCCCGACCCCGACCTTATACTGGTCGCGACTGGGTCGGAAGTCCAACTGGCGCTTCAGGCCGCGCCGGCCCTTGCTAAATCAGGCACAAGAGTCCGTGTCGTATCTATGCCATCGTGGGAGCTGTTTGCAAAACAGCCCGCCGAGTACCGAGATGCACTTCTGCCCCTCAACACCCCCACGCTGGCAATTGAGGCTGGCGCGACTCTTGGCTGGTACAAATGGGTAGGTCGAACCGGCGATATCATCGGACTAGATCATTTCGGGGCGTCTGCGCCTGGCGAAATAGTTATGGCGAAGATGGGATTCAACGTCGACAACGTGGTCGACCGGGCGCGGCGACTTCTACATCGGGAAAACGCTCCGGCCACTGCGGTAGCGTGAACCCCAGTGGTTTTACCCTCGAATTTCCGCGGTTCCTGGTTACTCGGCGCCGCACCTATCAATCGGAGGAAATCTATGAAGCGGGAGATCATTCGCGTCGAGCCGCTGGCGACCTACCTGGAAAAATACAAGGCCCAGCTTCAACCGTGACGAAGCACGGCGACACAATCTACGTCTCAGGCGCTCCGCCGTTCGACCCCAAAACAGGAGAAATCTTCAAGGGACCGATTGAACGTCAGACGGAGATCGTATTGGATCAACTCAAGCTCTGTGTCGAAACGGCAGGCTCTTCTCTGGAAAACATTCTGAAGCTGAATGTCTACGTCACCTCAGTAGACATGTTTCCTGCGGTGAATGCCGTCTACAGGCGTTATTTCCCGGAAAATCCGCGCGCATCTTTATTAATGTTCCTGCTTGGAACGGCGGGTTTGATATTGAAGTGGATTGTATCGCCGCCGTTTTATAAGTCTGCTCTTTAGTTCGACTAGGGCCGTGCCGGCTCGGGACAGGAGAGGTAGACATGAAACCCTGGAAAGCGGTTTCGCTGATTCTGTTTGCTCTTGCGGTTGCAGCCGCGGTATACGGGCTGATTCTCGTGCGACGAGGCTTCAGCGCACTTGCGACGCCATCAGCGATTGAGGAGCTCGCCGCCACAACGGCACGCAAATTGGCCGTGCCATCCTCGTATCGCCAACTTCGCAATCCCATCGTGCCTTCAACGGAGAACATTCGGGGAGGCATGGAGCATTTCTCCTATCATTGCTCACCGTGCCATTCGAATGACGGAGGGGGCCGGACGGTATACGGCAAGGGCCTCTATCCGAAACCGCCCGACTTGCGCGCAGCCGGGACGCAGAACAAGAGCGATGGTGAGCTCTACTACACAATTGAAAATGGAGTTCGTTTGAGCGGCATGCCAGCCTTCAGCGGAACGCACACTGTCCCGCAAACCTGGCGCTTGGTTTTGTTCATCCGGCACTTGCCTCAGATCACGCCCGAGGAACTCAATGAGATGAAGGGGTGGGACCCGAAGAATGAGGCGGATCCAGCGCATTTCTGATGGGCTAATAGTCCAAAGGAGCACGCCATGAAAGAACCCGACGACAGATCGCGCCGTTGCTTTCTCAAGGCAAGCTCCATGTTGGGTCTGGCAGCCGCATTCGGACCAGCAACGATCGGCGAGGCATTTGCAGATTCGAAATCCAATACTGCTCAAAAGGAGAACACCATGACCCAAACCCGTGCTACACAGGCAGCCGACAAGACGACTATTCGTCCGTTTCAGGTGAACGTTCCAGAAGCGGAGCTTACCGAATTGCGCAGGCGGATCAACGCCACAAGGTGGCCTGATCGGGAAACGGTCACGGATGAATCACAAGGCGTGCCCCTGGCGACAATGCGTGAACTCGCGCGCTATTGGGCGACAGAATATGACTGGCGCAAGTGCGAGGCGAAACTGAACGCCCTGCCGCAGTTCATCACCGAGATCGATGGGCTGGACATTCATTTCATCCACGTAGTTTGAAATATGAAAATGCATTGCCGCTCATCGTCACCCACGGATGGCCGGGCTCAGTCATCGAGCAACTGAAGATTATCGATCCACTTACCAACCCTACGGCACATGGCGGGAGCGCGTCGGACGCCTTCCATCTGGTGATTCCGTCGCTACCGGGGTTCGGGTTTTCAGCAAGGCCCACCACTTCGGGCTGGGGTCCGGAGCGCACTGCAAGTGCCTGGGTAGTGCTGATGAAGCGCCTTGGATACGCACAATTTGTGGCGCAAGGCGGCGATTTGGGCGCTGGCATCTGCACTGTGATGGCCAAACACGCACCTCCGGAATTGCTGGGAATTCACACCAATTTCCCTGGGACTATTCCATCGGACATTGCGAGGGCGCTCCAGTGTGGCGATCCCCCTTCATCCGGCCTATCCGCCGACGAAAGACATGCTTACGAGCAGCTGACCAATCTATTTGCGAAGAAACGTGCCTATGCACAAATGATGGCGACCCGCCCGCAAACGCTGTATGGATTGGCGGATTCGCCCGTCTGCCTGGCAGCTTGGCTCTTTGATCATGGTGACGGTTATGGCCAGCCGGCAGCGCCGATCACCTCGGCAGTGCTCGGGCGCACGGTTAATGGATACTCCGCAGGTGACCTGACACGAGACGATGTACTCGACGACTTCACACTCTACTGGTTGACGAACACGGCGATTTCTGCGGCTCGTTTCTATTGGGAACTTCACCTCAATCTTTATAACGCAGCCAATGTCTCCATCCCAGTTGCTGTGAGCGTCTTTCCCGGCGAGAACTACCAAGCCCCGCGCAGTTGGACGGAGCGGGCATATCACAAACTCATCTACTACAACCAAGTAGACAGAGGCGGACACTATGCGGCCTGGGAGCAGCCGCAACTGTTTTCAGAAGAGGTTCGCGGGGGCTTCAGATCACTGCGGGCAGACGTGGCAAAGTCGGCAGCATGAAGTGAACTTGGCCAAATGCTGGCTGACTTTTCGCAACAATCTTTCGAAGTCTGCGATATAATCCACAGCCATCCTGAAGTTTGTCAGGGCTGACGTTGAACTGTTGGCTCATGACTCAATCCAAGAAATCCCAACCCGTTCAAAAAGGAGGCCAACCATGACCCAAATCAGTGCTACACAACAAGGCAGCAAGCAGGCAGATGACAAGAATACAATTCGTCCGTTTCATGTGAACGCTGCAGAGGCGGACTTAACCGAATTGCGTAGGCGCATCAAAGCGACGAATTGGCCTGAACGGGAAACGGTCACGGATGCGACGCAAGGCGTGCAGCTCGCGACCACTCAGGCGCTCGCGCGCTATTGGGCAACCGAGTATGACTGGCGCAAGATCGAGGCAAAAATGAACGCCCTGCCGCAGTTCATCACCGAGATCGATGGACTCGACATTCACTTCATCCATGTTCGTTCGAAGCATGAAAATGCATTGCCGCTCATCGTTACGCACGGATGGCCCGGCTCAATCATCGAACAGATGAAGATCATTGATCCGCTGACCAATCCCACTGCACATGGCGGCAGCGCATCGGACGCTTTTGATGTGGTGATTCCGTCGATGCCGGGCTACGGCTACTCAGGAAAACCGACCACCACCGGGTGGGATCCCGCCCATATCGCACGCGCGTGGGTCGTACTGATGAAGCGCCTCGGGTACACGAAATTCGTGGCGCAAGGCGGCGACTGGGGTGCGATCGTCACCGAGCTGATGGGCGCGCAGGCGCCAGCGGAATTGCTGGGCATTCACACCAACATGCCTAACGTGATTCCACTCGACATCGACAAGCTGGCCTTTTCCGGCGCCCCGGCACCGGCAAATCTCTCGGCTGACGAGAAGCTGGCTTACGACCGGCTGAGCTTCGTCTATGCGAAGGGCATCGGCTATGGCTTCCAGATGGGGTTGAGACCGCAGACATTGTACGGAATCGCAGATTCACCCGTCGGCCTGGCGGCTTATTTCCTTGATCACGACGCACTCAGCTACGAGCTCATCGCACGTGTCTTTGCCGGAGGGACCGAAGGGCTGACACGAGACGACGTCCTCGACAACATCACGCTCACCTGGTTGACGAATACGGGGGTCTCAGGGGGGCGTCTCTATTGGGAGAACAAGGGGGCGTCGTTCTTCGCCGTCAAGAACTCCGTTGTCCCGACGGCCGTGAGCGTATTCCCTGACGAGCTCTATCCCGCTCCACAGAGCTGGGCAGAGCGGGCGTATCCCAAACTCATCCATTACAACAAGCTCGACAAAGGCGGCCACTTCGCGGCATTTGAGCAGCCCCA
>Ga0209530_1000419_pt1 | contig 31390 bp, 29 predicted proteins | sample BlaSpr_A8_Ref_O1_FD_187987 | JGI IMG/M metagenome (GOLD analysis project Ga0209530, IMG submission 187987) | Forest soil microbial communities from Thunder Bay, Ontario, Canada - Black Spruce, Ontario site 2_A8_Ref_O1 (SPAdes) (version 2) | ecosystem: Environmental > Terrestrial > Soil > Boreal...
ATCGACCTGCGGCTGTTCGCCGGGCAGTCCGACAAGCCGCTGACCGTGCAGGTGCTGGACACCAAGGGCAGGCAGGTCGCCGCGGTGGGCCTGGGCGACCTCGGCCACGTCACGTATTCCGATGACGGTTCGGTGGAGCAGAGCTCGTTCAGCTATCCGGTCGCGGCCTGGACGGACCTGTCGATGCTGCTGTACCCGTCCACCGGGACATACACCCTCACCGCGGACGGCTTGCCGATCGCCTCGGGCAAGCTGACAAGCGGCAGCGGCGACCCCGGCCAGATCAGCGTGACCAGCACCGCGCCAGGTGCCACGTTCGCGGTGGACGACGTCATGGTCAGCCCGGCCTGCTGCCCCTGCTGACGGTCCCTGCAAGCAAAAGGCCCCGCACGGAACCTCTCGTGCGGGGCCTTTTGCCGGAACTTTCATGCTCGACGGAAGAAAACTAGTCGGATTTGACTCCTTTATTTCCGTCTAGCATCGAATTTCCGTCTAAATTGGGAGCGGCCGGGAACCACAGGCCGTTCTGCGATCTTTTGGCCGTTCTGCGATCTTTAGGCGATGGTGAAGGCGGCGGGGTCGTCGAAGGGGCCGACCACCGCCAGGGCCTTGGGCCTGATGAGGATCTCGGCGGCTATGGCGCGGACGTCGTCGTGCGTCACCGCGTCGATGGCCGCGAGGATGTCGTCGACCGGCTCCAGCCGCGGGTAGACCAGCTCGGACTTGCCGAGGCGGATCATCCGGGAGGACGGGCTCTCCATGCCGAGCACGATCGAGCCGCGGGCCTGCCCCTTGCCGCGGGTCAGCTCGGCGTCGGTGAGACCGCCTTCAACGACACGCGCTATCTCCTCGGTGCAGATCGCCAGCACGTCATCGGTCTTGGACGGCAGGCAGCCCACGTAGATACCCCACATACCGGTATCGGCGAACTGCCCGGAGAAGCTGCCCACCGCATACGCCAGGCCGCGCTTCTCCCGTATTTCCTGGAACAGGCGCGATGACATGCCACCGCCGAACGCGGCGTTCAGCACGCCGAGCGCGAACCTGCGGGAATCCGTCCTGGCCAGTCCCTCGCAGCCGAGCACCAGGTTGGCCTGCTCGATGGGCCGCGATACCAGCTGGACACCGGTTCCCGCCCGGTCCCCGAACCCCGCTGTCCCAGGGTCCAGCCGTGGCTGGGCGGGCTCGGCCGAACGATCCAGGGCCGGGCCGAATGCCGTCCTCACCAGCTGCACCACGGCGTCGTGGTCCAGGTTCCCCGCCGCGGCGACAACGAGGTTCTCCGGGGTGTACCTGGCCCGGTAGTGCTCGTCGATCTGGTCCCTGGTAATCGCGTTGATCGAGCCGACGGTACCCAGGACGGGCCGGCCGACCGGGGTGTCGCCGAACAGCTTGGCGCTGAACGTCTCGTGCACCGTGTCCGAGGGATCATCCTCGTTCATCGCGATCTCTTCGAGCACCACGTTGCGCTCGGCGTCCACGTCCTTCTGGGCGATCAGCGAGCTGGTCACCATGTCGGAGAGGATGTCCACCGCCAGCGGCAGGTCCTGGTCGAGTACCCGCGCGTAGTAGCAGGTGTACTCCTTGTCGGTGAAGGCGTTCATCTCGCCGCCCACCGTGTCCATCTCGGAGGAGATCTCCAGCGCGGTGCGCCGCTTGGTGCCCTTGAAAAGCAGGTGCTCCAGGTAGTGTGTCGCACCCGCGTGCGGTACGTCCTCGTCGCGGGAACCGACGCCGACCCAGATGCCCAGCGCGACGGAACGCACCGAGGGAAGGGACTCCGTAACGACCCGGAGACCGCCGGGGAGCACCGTCTTGCGGACGGTGCTTGCCCCGGCGGCAGCAGGACTGCTGGTCGCCATCTACTCGTTCTGCCCGCGAGAGCGGTGCCGGGTCCGGCGGGCGCCGTCGGAATCGCCGCCGCCTTCCCGCGGCGGCCGGGGTGCGCGGTCGCCACGTGGCTCCCGCTGCGACTCGCCGCCTGACAGGTCCTCGCCGGCCGCTTCGCGCTCGATCACCTCGACCGGTACCAGCGACAGCTTGCCCCGGTCGTCGATCTCGCGGATCTCGACCTGGATCTTGTCGCCGATGTGCACCACGTCGTCGATGTTCTCGATCCGCTTGCCGCCGTGCAGCTTGCGGACCTGCGTGATGTGCAGCAGGCCGTCCTTGCCGGGCAGCAGCGACACGAACGCACCGAACGTGGCGGTCTTGACGACGGTACCGAGGAACCGCTCGCCAACCTCGGGCATGTGCGGGTTGGCGATCGCGTTGATCGTCGCCCGGGCCGCCTCGGCCGACGTGCCGTCGGTCGCGCCGATGTAGATCGTGCCGTCGTCCTCGATGGTGATCTCGGCGCCGGTCTCGTCCTGGATCGAGTTGATCATCTTGCCCTTCGGGCCGATGACCTCGCCGATCTTGTCCACCGGGACCTTGATCGTGATGATCCGCGGCGCGTTGGGGGACATCTCCCCCGGCGACGCGATCGCGGCGCGCATCACGTCGAGGATGGCCATCCGGGCCGCGCGGGCCTGCTTCAGCGCGGCGCCGAGCACCGACGCGGGGATGCCGTCGAGCTTGGTGTCGAGCTGCAGCGCGGTGATCACCTTCTCGGTGCCTGCCACCTTGAAGTCCATGTCGCCGAACGCGTCCTCGGCCCCGAGGATGTCGGTCAGCGTCACGAACTTGCCGCCCTCGCTGATGAGGCCCATCGCGATGCCGGACACCATGTCCTTCAGCGGGACGCCCGCGTCCAGCAGCGCCATGGTGGACGCGCAGACCGAGCCCATCGAGGTGGAGCCGTTGGAGCCGAGCGCTTCGGACACCTGGCGGATCGCGTAGGGGAACTCTTCCCTGGTCGGGAGCACGGGTATGAGCGCACGCTCGGCGAGCGCACCGTGGCCGATCTCACGCCGCTTGGGCGAGCCCACCCGGCCGGTCTCACCGGTGGAGTAGGGCGGGAAGTTGTAGTTGTGCATGTAGCGCTTGGTGCGCTCGGGGTTGAGCGTGTCGATCATCTGCTCCATGCGGAGCATGTTCAGCGTGGTGACGCCCAGGATCTGGGTTTCCCCGCGCTCGAACAGCGCCGACCCGTGCACCCGCGGCAGCACGTGCGTGACGGCGGACAGCGGGCGGATGTCGGTGAGGCCGCGGCCGTCGATGCGGACGCCGTCGTTGATGATCCGCTGGCGGACCAGCTTCTTGGTCACCGAGCGGAACGCCGGGCTGATCTCCTTCTCCCGGCCCTCGAACTGCTCGGCGAGCTTCTCCTTGGCAGCGGCCTTGATCCGGTCGGTCTCCGCCTCGCGGTCGGCCTTGCCGACAATGGCCAGCGCCTTGGTGAGCTCCTCGGAGACCTCGGCGGCCAGGGCCTCGTAGAGGTCGTCGCCGTAGTCGACAAAGATCGGGTAGTCGGCGGTGTCCTTAGCCGCGGCCGCGGCAACCTGCTGCTGCGCCTGGCAGAGGGCCTTGATGAACGGCTTCGCCGCCTCGAGCCCTTCCGCCACGGTGTCCTCGGTCGGCGCCACGGCGCCGCTGGCCTCGTCGGCGAGCAGCTTGAGGGTGCCAGGCGTGGACTCGGCCTCGACCATCATGATCGCGACGTCACCGTCCTCGAGCACCCGTCCGGCGACCACCATGTCGAAGGTGGCATCGGCGAGCTGCTCGTGCTCGGGGAACGCGACCCACTGGCCCTTGATCAGGGCGACGCGGACGCCGCCGATCGGGCCGGAGAACGGCAGGCCCGCGAGCTGGGTGGACATGGACGCGGCGTTGATCGCGATCACGTCGTACAGGTGCTGCGGGTGCAGCGCGAGCACGGTGGCGACGATCTGGATCTCGTTGCGCAGGCCCTTGACGAATGACGGGCGCAGCGGCCGGTCGATGAGCCGGCAGGTCAGGATGGCGTCCTCGGACGGACGGCCCTCCCTACGGAAAAACGAGCCGGGAATCCGGCCCGCCGCATACATCCGCTCTTCCACATCCACGGTGAGCGGGAAGAAGTCCAGGTTTTCCTTGGGCTGCTTGGACGCCGTGGTGGCGGAAAGCACCACGGTCTCGTCATCGAAGGTGACGACGGCGGAGCCTGCGGCCTGACGGGCAAGTCGGCCCGTCTCGAATCTGATTTTGCGAACGCCGAATTCGCCGTTGTCTATGACGGCTTCGGCACTGTGGACACCCTCCACGGGTGAGACCTCCTTGCGGTAGATCCCGCACCCACCCGCCGCCGTGCCGCATGTGGCCTGGCCTGCTTGATTAGCCGCATTTGGGGGGCTAAGTGTGCTGCCGGCCGGTCTTCGATCGAAGTCCGCGGGTTCTGCTGCAATGCTTGCTTAACTGCAGCAGAGGTACCCGGGGACCACTACCGAGGACCGGCCATGGCGTTCGGGGCCGGGGGCTACGGGATGTCTGTTTACATTATTCGGTTGTACGAGCGGGTAGCTCGGTAGCTAGCAGAGCTAGCGCCGGATGCCCAGGCGCTCGCGGATCACGCGGTAACGCGCGATGTCCTTCTTCTGCAGGTACTTCATGAGCCTGCGGCGACGTCCGACCAGCAGCAGCAGCCCGCGGCGGCTGTGGTGGTCGTGCGTGTGCGTCTTCAGGTGCTCAGTCAGGTGGTTGATCCGCCTGGTCAGCAGCGCGACCTGGACCTCCGGCGAACCGGTGTCACCCTCACTGATCGCATACTCCGCCAGGATTTCCTTCTTGACGGCGGTATCGAGCGGCACGTGGCTCCTTAGAATTTTAGTAATGAATGGGGTGATTTCCCCGCGAGGCAGCCGCATGAGGGTGCAGCCAAGAGCATGGCCCCGCCTAACCCGGCCACGCGCCGGGCAGCGTCTCAGGTTACCACGGGCGGCAGGGCCGTAGCACCGCGCGCCCGCGGCCCCGGTAACCCACCGATAAGCTAGGCAAATGTCGCAATCCAGCCCCAGCGTCATGAGCCCCGCGGCGCCCGCCGCACGGACCGTGCCGCTCCTGCCTAGACACAAGCCCGAATGGGTGCCCAAGTGGTCTGTGCCCAGCGCGCTGCGGGCGCTGCGCGCCGTACTGGTCATGCCGGCCCTGTTCGCCCTGTGTTACAAGGGCCTCGGCGATCTGCAGATGGCCCTTTTCGCGGGATTCGGCTGCTTCGCGAACCTGGTCATGGCCTCGTTCGGCGGCACCCGGCGGGACAAGGCGATCTCACATCTCGGGCTGGCGGTGATCGGCTCGGTGGCGCTGAGCATCGGCACCGCGGTGAGCGGGACCACCTGGCTGGCCACGATCGTCACCATCCCGGTGGCCTTCGGCATCTTCTTCGCCGGGGTGGCCGGCCCGAACGCGGCGGCCGGTATCACCGCCGCACTCCTTACCTACGTGCTGCCGGTCGCCTCGGCGGGCACCGTGTCGATGATCCCTGACCGGCTGGCCGGCTGGTGGATGGCCTGTGCGGCGTCCACGGTGGCGGTGCTGCTCCTGTCGCCGCGCCCGGCCGGGGACCGGCTCCGCGCTTCGGCCGCGGCCTCCGCCCGGACGCTGGCCGACCTGCTTGATTCGCTGCTGCAGGGCACGGCGACACCGGCCCAGCGGGATGCGGCGATGACCGCCAAGATGAACCTGCAGGCCACGTTCGCGGGTACGCCCTACCGGCCGACCGGGCTGGCCACCGCCGACCAGGGGCTGGGCAGCCTCGTGCAGGTGCTCGAGTGGTGCGCCGCGCTGATCGCGGACGCGATCGATGAGGACACCGATTTCCCGCAAGACGACAGCCTGGTCCGCGCGACCGCCAACGCGCTCACCGATGTCGCGGCCATGCTCGATGGCGCGGACGTGACCCCTCGCATCGAGGAACTGGAACAGGCTTGCGACCGGTGCGGCCCCCGCCCCGGCAGCCTCAAGCCCGCGACGCCCAACCCGGAAGCCACCCTCGCTGCCGCCCGGCGGGCGTTCCACGAGCAAGCGATCGCGGTGGCCGTCCGGGCGCTGATCGCCGACACCCTGATCGCCACAAGGCGCGCCGACCCGGAGACGGTCGCGGCCAGGCGCCGCAGCTGGATCGGCGCCCCGCCCGAAGGTGACGCCTCGGAGCGGCGGGTCGCGGCCATGTCCGGCGCGATCGGGGTGCTGGTCAGGCACGCCAGCATGCGTTCGGTCTGGATGCTGAACAGCCTGCGCGGGTCGCTGGCGCTGGCCGCCGCCGTCCTGGTCGCGGACCTGTCCGGTGTGCAGCACGGGTTCTGGGTGGTGCTCGGCACCATGTCGGTGCTGCGTACCAACGCCGCTACCACCGAGTCGACCGCGCTGCGGGCCCTCGGCGGTACCTTCCTCGGCTTCATCGCGGGCGCGCTGCTGCTGCTCGGCATCGGGCACAGCACGCCGGCGCTGTGGGTCGCGCTGCCGATCGCGCTGGCCATCGCCGCCTACGCACCCGGCGCGCTGCCGTTCACGTTCGGGCAGGCCGCGTTCACCGTCGTGGTCGTCGTCCTGTTCAACCTGCTGGTGCCGGCCGGCTGGAAGGTGGGCGAACTGCGGGTCGAGGACGTCGCCATCGGCTGCGCGGTAAGCCTGATCGTCGGGCTGCTGTTCTGGCCGCGCGGCGCGGGCGGCGTGGTCGGCGACGACCTTGCCGACGCCTACCGGACCGGCGCCGAGTACCTCACCCAGGCGGTGAACTGGGCGCTCGGCCTGGCCGATACCCCGCCGACCGCCGGGCCGGCCGCGGTCACCGCCGGAATCCGGCTGGACGAGGCCCTGCGCGGCTTCCTCGTCGAGCAGGGCAGCAAGCGCCTGTCGAAGGAAGACCTGTGGCGGCTGGTCATGGCCAGCACCCGGCTGCGGCTGACCGCCTACTCGGTAACCTCGCTCCGTTCCTCCGGCATCGCGGCCGAGCCGATCCCGCACCGCGCCGCGCTCGCCAAGCGGGCCACGGACCTGGCGGACTTCTACGAGCAGGTCGCCGCCCTGGTCGGCCGCCCGCTCGCGAACCAGGTCCTCTCCCCCGTCACCGCCCCCGCGCTGGACGGGTTCGATGGCGGCGCGACGCATCATGACCTGGTCTGGGTCCGCGAGCACCTGCTCCACCTGAGCTCGCACGCCCAGGCCATCCCCGTGCCCGCCGAGCACGTGGCCGAGCAGCGCCGCCTGGCCTGGTGGCGGTAACCCTGCTGGCTAGCGGGCCAGGGCGGTGTTGCGGCGGGCAGGGAGGGCAAGGGCGGTCAGAGCGGCGGCGGCGGAGATCGCGGCGAGTATCAGGGCGGCCTGGTGCAGGGCGGCGACGGGGCCGTGGGCGCGAGCCGCGGTGGTGTAGAGGGCAGCGATGAGGCCGACGCCGAACGAGCCCGCTACCCGCTGCCAGGTGCTGAACAAGGTGTTGCCGTCGGCCAGCTGATCTGGGCGCAGGTGCTGGGTGAGGGCCTGCAGCAGCGGGTTGATCACCAGGCCGGTGCTGGCAGAACGGCAGGCCAGGATGACCGCGATCACCCAGAGCGGGGTCGCGGCGCCGATCGGGAGCAGGCCGAGGCTCGCCGCGGCGAGCACCGCGAAGCCGGCCAGCACCGTCATCCGCATCGTGAACCGGACCAGCAGCCGAGGGCCGAACGCGGTCGACAGGCCGGTGATAAGGCCCTGCGGCGCCATGGCCAGGCCGGCCGCCAGCGCGCTGCGGCCCTGCACCGACTGCACGAAAACCGGCAGCAGGAACACCGCCGCCCAGGTCACGACCGACGCAAGGGCGCACAGCGCCATCGACAGCAGCGGCACCCGCTGCCGGGCAAGCGACAGGTCAAGCGCGGGCTGCTCCCGGCGAGCGGCCCACCAGGCGTACGCGACGAGGAGCACCGCACCGGCGGCAAGCGGCGCCCAAGCGCCCTGCGGGTCGGCGAGCCGGGCAGCGCAAAGCAGCAGGGCGGTCAGGCCGGCGGCCAGCAGGACCAGGCCGAGGAGGTCGAACCGAGCGCCGGGCTGGCGGCCGGGGGCGAGGCCGGGCGGCACCATGCGCACCGTGACCGCGGCGAGGACGCCGAGCGGCACGTTGATCAGGAAGATACTGCGCCAGCCGCTCACACCGATGAGCGCGCCGCCGACAGTCGGGCCGATCGCGGGCCCGGCGAACAGCAGAATCCCGGCCAGCGGGGAGATGTCGCGAGCCCCGCTGCCTGGCCGGCTAGCGGAGTCGTCCCGGCGCCCGAGGAGCATGCTCATCGCCAGCGGGACCAGGGGCGCGGCGGCCAGGCCCTGGAGCACGCGGGCCCCCACCAGGAAGCCGGCGTCTGGGGACAGCGCGCACATGGCGGACGCGGCGGTGAACCCGACGACGCTTGCCCGGTACACCGGCAGCGTGCCGAACCGGCGCGCCAGGTACGCGGTCGCGGCCAGGCCGGCGCCCAGCGCGAGCAGGTACCCGCTGACCGCCCACTGCATCGTGGTCAGGCTGGCGTGCAGCGCGCGGGCCATCGGCTCGACTGCCACGTTGACGATGCTGGAGTCCAGCATCGAGAGCAGCGGGCCCGCGAGCAGGGCGTACTGGGTGAGCGCGCCGAAGGTCCGCGGCGGTGCCTGGACCGAGGCAGAGCTCATGGCTGATTCCGGGCTTGCTGTTCTAGTTCCGCTAGCCACTGGAGTTCGCGCTCGTCTCGGCGGATTAGCTCGTCGGTGACCATGACGCCCCAGTGCTCGCCGTGCTCGGCGGCTAGGACACGCATGGTGCGGTAGTGCGACAGGCGACTGCGGACGGCCGCTGTTCGCACGGCGAGTACCACAGCCCGTTCTGATGGTGTGATGAGAGAGAACTGGCCGAGGCGGGCCACGAACTCGCCGTCCTCAGCCGCCTGATCAGCGGGGAAATCGGCGATCATGTCGTGCAGGAGATCGCGGCCGGTGTCGGTGAGCGTGTAGGTCAGCCGCGACGGGCGGCCCGGCTGTGACTGCGCGGCCTTGGTAACCGCGCCGGCCTCCTCGAAGCGCTTGAGCGCAGGGTAAAGAGAGTTGTTGTGCAGGGTGACGCCCGTGGTTTCCTCGACGCGCTTGCGCAGCTCGTAGCCGTGCGCGGGGCCGCCGCTAAGGCGGCGCAGGATGAGGATCTCGATGTACGACACATAGTCCAGTATTACATAGGTCAGGCTGGACTATATGGTGCCAACCGGGCCGGGGTGGCCTTGGTGACCGCCCCGGCCTGTGCTCGGCTTAGTAGCGGGCGCCGGTGACCTGGGCGGAGAGCGGCTCGAGGATGGACAGCTCCTCGTCGGTCAGGGTGACGTCCATCGCGGCGATGTTCTGGTCCAGCCACTTGATCCGCTTGGTGCCTGGGATCGGGACGATCGGCACGGCCAGGCGGCTTTCCTGGGCATAGACCCAGGCCAGGGCCAGCTGGGCGGGGGTTACGTCCTTGGCCTCGGCTACCTTCCCGACGGTGTCGGCGATGGCCTGGTTGGTCGCTAGGGCCTCGGCCGCGAAGCGGGGGTTGCGGCTGCGGAAATCCTTCGCTGTGAACGCGCTCGTGTCTACGGTGCCGGTGAGGAAACCACGGCCGAGCGGGGAGTACGCGACCAGGGCCACGTTGAGGTCGCGCATCGCTGCCAGGACGTCGGTTTCGAGGTCGCGGGTCCACAGCGAGTACTCACTCTGCACCGCGGTAATGGGGTGCACCGCGTACGCGCGGCGCAGCAGGTCATCGTCCACCTCGGACAGGCCCAGGTAGCGGACCTTCCCCTCCTGGACCAGCTCGGCCATCGCGCCGACGGTCTCCTCGATCTCGGCGTCCTGCGGCGGGCGGTGCAGATAGTAGAGGTCGATGACCTCGACGCCCAGACGGAGCAGGGAGGCTTCCGCCGCTCGCTTGACATAGCCGTGGGTGCCGCGGATAGTACGGCTCGCGTCCCCGCCGGATCGGTCAATGCCGAACTTGGTGGCCAGCTGGACCTCCGCCCGGCGGTGCGCGATGGCGCGTCCCACCAGCACCTCGTTGTGGCCGGTGCCGTAGATGTCGGCGGTGTCGAGGAACGTGACACCCTCGTCGAGGGCGTGCTGGATCGTGGCGACGGACTCGTCCCAGTCGGCGGCGCCGTAGTGCTCGCTCATGCCCATGCAGCCCAGGCCCTGGGCGGAAACGGTGAGGTCGCCTAGCTTTGTGGTGCGCATGCTTTCTCGTGCTCCTGTTGCAGTTGGCGGGTGTAGACGTCGATCTTGTTGTCGAGCAGCTTGAGGCACTCCCGCTGCGCGGCCATCTGGCGGCGCACCTCGATACGGTGGCGCTTGAGCAGCTCCAGGCGCTCGGCCTGGCCCGCGCCGGACCTGAGCAGGCCGGCGTAGCGCAGCATCTCCTTCACCGGCATGCCGGTGTCGCGGAGCTTGGTGAACAGGCTGAGCAGCTCCAGATCGCGGTCGGTGTACCTGCGGCGGCCGTCAGCGGTCCGGCTAATGGCGTCGAGCAAGCCGATGCGTTCATACCAGCGCAGCGTGTGCTGGGACAGCCCGGTCTTGGCCGCCGCCTCGCTGATGCTCCAGGTCGTCACGCCTACGAGCGTAGGAGTTAGAGTGCACTCTAAGTCAAACCGGGGCCCCGCGGACCCCTGGCGACGGCTGAGCCTAGCGTGCCGAGGTTGCCGCGCCGGGGTGTTTATGGGGTGGTTCAGCCGTCTGAGCGGGGGCGGGTCAGGGTGAAGGTCTCTAGTTCGGTGTAGTCGTTGGTGGGGGCGCCGTCGGCGCCGACGGCGTGGTAGTAGGTGACGGTGATGCTCGTCTGGCCGCCGGGCTCGCTGCCCGGGTCCACGTCGAACACGGCGATACCGTACCCGGTGGCGGGGTCGCGGTTCGCTGACCAGGTCGCGTCCTCCACCGCGTCGGCGGCTTCCCGCGTGTAGACGCCCGCGGTAGCGGTGGGCACGGGGTTGTCCGGCTTGGTGAACACCTTCGCCTGCCGCAGCCCGTCCTTGGTGTCCACCTCGTAGGTGTCGGTCGGATCACTGGTCCCGCCCCCGCCGAGGACCAGGTAGACGGTGCCCTCGCTGGTGTCGAAGGTGCCGCTGTCCGTCGTGGTCACCGCGTGCGGGCGCAGTGTCTGCACCACCGCGCCGGTGGCCACCTCGGTCCCCACGTCGCTGTCGTAGCCGCGGACGGGGAAGGAACGCTCGTAGTCGTGGTCGTGGCCATTGACCACCAGGTCCACCCCGTACCGGTCGAACAGCGGCAGCCACTGCGCCCTGATCCCCAGGTCAGACCCATTGCCATGGGATGAAGAGCAGGCGCTCATGTGCATCTGGACCACGATCCAGTCGACCTCCGCGCTGCGGCGGGCCTCCGCCAGCGTCCCTTCCAGCCAGGCGGTCTGCGCGCCGCCCGAGTAGTTTCGCACGTACAGCGACGTGCCAGGCTGGATCGGCGGATTGCCCGTGCTCGCGGCCGGGGTAAGCGCGGCCGGCCCTCCGACGAAAGGCCCGGAGTCCTGGAAGACCACGTCGCTGGCGTCCAGCGAGATGACCAGCACCGAGCCGACCTGGAATGAGTACCAGTGCCCCTGGTATCGGGGCACGTCGTTGCTGGGCAGGGTGTACCTCGTCAGGTAGGACCCGTAGCCCTCCGGCCCTTCGTACCACTCGATCTCGTGGTTGCCTGGGCATGGCATCCAGGGCCGGTTCGCCGCCGAGGTCTGGTTGTTGTTGCCGAAATCGCGCCATACCTCCGGCTGCGACGTCGGGTTGAGGTCCGCGTAACAGAGGTCGCCGTTCAGCAGGTGGAACAGCGGCTGCTGGCTTTCCACCTGCTGCACCGCGTAAGCGGCCTGCCCGTAGGACAGGACCCATGCGGTGTTCGGGGTGGCGAGGTCGCCGAAGCTGGTGAACCGGAACGCCGCGCGGCCGCGCGGCGCGGTGCGGAAGGCAGCGCTGAACGGCTCCGTCGCGTTGGCCGCCGTCACCTCGTAGGAGTAGGACGTATCGGGCCGCAGCCCGCCGAGCCGCACGTGGTAGGTCCACACGGTCTCCCCGTTGAGCCCGTCGGTGTAACTGCGCTCCTGCGCGGGAATCAGTCCACGGCCGAGCCGCACGCCGGGGTTCACCGAGCGGTCAGGCGACGCCCAGGACACCGTGACGCTGGTGGCCGGGTCCTGCCCCCAGGTGAGGTGAACCTGCTCAGGCGTACCATCCCCAAGGTTAGCGGCGTTGGCGGGCGCGCTGGCGACGCCAGCGCCGACCGCGGCGAGGATGCCGACGCCGCCCGCGGTGGCGAGCAGCTGGCGGCGGGTGAGATCGCTGTTGTCCGTCGTATCAGGCATGGGACACAGTGTCCCTGACGTTCTCCGGACTTTTCATCAGAACGAACGGGGGTTAATCGATTGTCCACCTCGTGCTAGCCGTACGTAACGGTGATGTGCTGGAAGCCCAGCGACGTAAGCATGCTGGTCAGCATCGCCGTCGTGTTGCGCTGTGCGTCCGTGACCAGCGCGCTCGCCTTCGCGGCGGCCGCGATCTTCTGCTCGGCCAGGATGTAGACCTGCTGCTGGGAGTTCGGGTTGCCGCTGAAGAAGTTGCCGATGCGGTTCATCAGGCCCTGCTGCTCGGCGTACACGTACGACTGGGACACGTCGAGGGTGGGCGTTTCCAGCTGAGCCTTCGGGAGCCTTATCGTCACCGTGGTGCGTGCCTGATTGATCGTGATGGCGTTGCCCTTGAGGCTGGAGAAGTTGACGTAGGCGATGTCCGACCCCTGGCCGACGAACAGCGTGTCGCTGCCGGCCAGGAAGCTGGGCAGGATGCCGTCATGCGTGGCGACCTCGACTACCACCTGGAACTCGCCGTTAGCCGCCTCGTAGCGGCTGAGCTCGGTGATCGACTTCAGGATGGCCGGCTGGCTGCTGACCGTGGTGGTCTGGCCGAACGGATTCCGCAGCTGCGGGAGCAGATGCACCGCGGACAGGACGAGGAGGACTGCGACGACGGCTATGCCTAGGCCGGCAATAGCGGCCACGGAGCTGCGTGCGGATGTTCTGCGGAGCATGTGTATGCGGCTACCCGGGACGCGGGGATAAATCCCTTTGTTTTCCGCATATTCCGGCGCTGCTGGGCATACATCCGGTTATGCACCGGTACTTGTTTGGCCGCGACGGCCGCACCGAGCGGGTCGACCGCTATTCACGAGGCCGCTGGCGGCGGCGCTGGCCGCGCTCGCGGGCCGGCGGATGCCTTATGTGGATACTGATTCTGGTCGTGGTGCTGGTCGTGCTGTCGCTGATGTTCGGCGGCTTCCAGAAGGGGGCCAAGGTGAACGGAATCGGGCCTGTGGTCACTGCCGTACGGTGACACGCTGAGTCCGGAACACTCCCGTTCTGGTCGCGGCCACGATCTCATCGTGGAATAGTCCGAGAATGACCGTGTTTGATGACCTGGCCGCGGAACAAGACCGGCTGGTCGGTATCCTCGCTGGCTTGAGCGAGGCGCAGTGGCTATCGGAATCGGCGGCAGCCGGATGGTCCGTGGCCGACGTGGTCCTGCACCTGGCCCAGTCGGATGAAGGGGTCATCAGCAGCGCTTCCGGCGGCGTGCCGCACCGTATAGCCAGCACGGCTGGCGGCACGGTCGATGATCGTGCGGAGCAGTGGGTGAAGGCGGAGCGCGCGGCCCCCGCGGTGGTCTTCGCGCGCTGGCAGCAGGCTCGGCGGGCGGCCATAGTCGCACTGCTCGCCGCCGATCCGCAGCGGCCGCTGGAATGGGTGGCCGGGCCGATCAAGCCGTCCACGCTGGCGACTACCCGGCTCGCCGAGCACTGGGCGCACGGCCTCGACATCACCGGCCCGCTCGGAATCGGCTTCCCGGATACCGAACGGCTGCGGCACATTGCCTGGCTGGCCCACCGGACACTCCCCTACGCACTGGTCCGGGCGGGTGAGCCGATCGCCGAGATACGCTGCCAGCTGACGGCTCCTGACGGGAGCGAGATCTGGTCGTTCGGCCCGCCCGAGGCGAAGTCCTCGATCACCGGTCAGGCGGGAGGGTTCTGCCGGGTGGCGGCACAGCGGCTCTCGCCGAGCGAGTCAGGGCTGACCGCGACCGGGCCGCGGGGAGAGACCGCGCTACGCGTGCTGCGCACGTACGCATGAGAGCGAGCGCTGCTGGTCTCCCCATGCTGAACAGCGTGCCAAAGGTGCCAGCGGGCCCGCTCAGGCACGGAATCCGCGCTGCCGAGGCGACCCGTTGGCGCCATTGGCACGCTGAGCCGGCGTGCTGAGCCGGCGTGCTGAGCCGGCGTGCTGCGCACGTACGCGTGACAGCACGTACGCGTGATAAGGGGACCCGGCGGTATCGGCTTGCCTCCGGTACCGCCGGGTCCCATCCGGGTGTGCTTAGTTGTAACCGCCCAGGTCGGCCACCGTGCTGCTTGAGTTGACCGTCCCTCCAGTCCCGTTGATGATGTGCTCGATGGTTCCGGTGCCGCCCAGCGAGACCGTGACCATGTCGTGGAAGTCCACTCCGGACGTGGTCGGCGAGGTGAGCGCGTTCGCGCTGATCTCGCTCGGGTTCACGTCGAAGTAGCAGTACACGCCCACGCCGTAGGCCTGGAAGCTGGTCACGCTGTTAGCGACCGCGATAGAGGGATAGCCGTCGGAGGATCCGTCCATCCAGGCAGACTGGCTGGGCGGGTCGTAGGGCATCTCGCTCTGGTAGAAGTAGTCCGATCCGCCGTTGCCGTTCCACTGCACCTGCACGGCCTGGTAATGCTCGACCGCCAGTCCGTAGAAGGTGACGTTGGCGCCGTTGACGACCAGGCCGTTGGCGGCGGTGTTGGTCGTCCAGCCGACCGTGCCGCTGTTGCCGTGGTCCGCCCGCCATAGCCACAGGTCGTCGCCGACAACGTTGGCGCTGTTGACCTGCAGCGTCTGCGTGGCCTTGCCGACGGTGGCTCCGCCGATGCGGGCGAAGACGTCGGACAGGACGATCGGGTCCGAGGCGTGGCTGGCGCTGGAGCCGGACGGCCCGATCTGGACGAGGACAGAACTGTTGGTGGTGCCGGCGTCGAAGATCAGCCCGCCGATGCGGATGCCGTTGACGTCAGCGGTCTCCAGGATCGTGTCGCCGTTGTTGGACACCAGCGTGGCCAGGCCGAGGCCGAGCACGACGGTGTCGGGGTTGGTGACGTCGATGGTGCCGTTGATCTGGTAGACGCCTGGGGTGAACAGCAGGTCCTGTCCACCCGCCAGCGCGGTGTTGATCTGCGCGACCGTGCTGCTCGGCGTCGCGAGGTAGAAATCGCTGATCGGCAGCGAGGTTCCCGGCGTGTTGCCGTTCGCCCAGGACACGCCGGAGGAGTTCGTCCGGTTCGAGGGCACGAACACGTCCCAGTTACCGGAGGAGTCGATGTACAGGTACGGCTTCTCGTCGACGGTCGGGGTCTGGCTCACCGTCGTGTACGTCGGGAAGCTCTGCGCCGGGACCCCGGTACTTCCCACGAACACCATGTTCCAGTTCGAGCCGGTCCAGCTGCCAAGCTGGTCGTTCCGCATGATGAACTGCTGCTGGGTGCCCGAGTTGACCTGACCGGTGACGATCGAGTCGCTGATGAAGCCACCGGATGACCAGTTGCTCGTCGTGTTGCCCGAGGTGTCGTCGTCGAGCACCAGGTTGCCGTCGACCTGCACCCGACGCATCGGGTCGGCCTGCGATACCGCCCACTCGGTGCTGCCGGAGGACGGGTCGAGGGTGATGTTCTCCACGCCGCGCCAGAAGTTCTCTGTCGCGTTCCCGTCGTTCCAGGCGGCGTTGGCGTAGATCCCGCCGCCGGTTATCACCGTCTGCGTCGGGCTCTGCCCGAGGCCGACGACCTCGGTGTAGAAGCCGACAGGGACGGAGACGTCGTACGTACCCGGCTCGAACATCAGCTCATAGCGCTGCGTGCCGAACTGGTTCGACTGCTGCGTGTTGTACACCGCGTTGATGTCGTTCTGGATCGTCGTTGTGGACATCGAGGTGGTGAACACGTAGACATTCGACCCGAAGGCCGGCGTGTTGCCAGGAGGTGGTGTCGTCCCGCTGGGCAGGGTCCATTGCTGGTTGGAGCTGTCAGCACATGACCAGATCTGGACCTGGGTGCCGGATCCGCCGAACCCGGTGTCGTCCAGGCACTTGCCGGAGTTGGGGTTGACCAGTTCTCCGTTGGACTGCGGGTCCCAGACCTGGGCCGCGGTGCCGTTGCACGGGTAGTAGTCGACGAGGGTGCCGTTGGCCGTCCCGGCGCCGTTGACGTCGAGGCAGCCGCCGAGCACCTCCAGGGTGTTGTTCGATTCCACGGTCCACTGCTGAGCGCTGGTGCCGTTGCACGTGTACACCTGGACCGGGTTGAAGTCGGCCGTGCTCGCGCTGCGGTCATCCAGGCACAGGCCCTCATACCCGGTGATCGCTCCGGTGGTCTGGGCATGTACCTGCTGGGCGACGGCGGCGCCGAGGCCGAACAGGAGGGCTGCCGTCGCTAGGACGGCGAGGAGTCGTCGCTTCACGGCAGGGTCCACTGCTGGTTGGAGGTGTCGTCGCAGGTCCAGATCTGGACCTGGGTGCCCGAGCCGCCGTAGCCGGTGTCGTCAAGGCACTTGCCGGAGTTGGGGTTCACTAGCTCGCCGTTGGACTGCGGGTCCCAGACCTGGGCCGCGGTGCCGTTGCACGGGTAGTAGTCAACGGTGGTGCCGTTGGTCGTGCCCGCGGCGTCGACGTCGAGGCAGCCGCCGAGGACCTGCAGGGTGTTGTTTGATTCCACGGTCCAGTTCTGAGCGTTGGTGCCGTTGCAGGTGTAGACCTGGACCGGGTTGAAGTCGGCCGTGCTGGCGCTGCGGTCATCCAGGCACAGGCCCTCATACCCGTGAATCGGGCCGGTGGTCCCGGTGCCGCCACCGCCGCCGCTGGTGCCCGTGATCTGGTTGAAGATCGACGAGTACTGGTAGCCGGTCGGCTTGTCGTAGCCGTCAACCTCCCAGAAGGACAGCTCCTGGACGCCGTTGGACGCGGCGAAGCTTTCCAGGGACGAGGCGTTGGCGGTGGTGAAGTCGTAATTGTCTGGGGAGTCGTTCACGCCGGCGATCGGTGTCAGGCCCATCATCCCGTAGGCAGCGGAGGTGGAGATCCCGTACAGGCTCGAGAGCTGGCTAGCGGTCGCCTCCGCGGCGGTTTCGGCGTCGGTGAGCCCGTTCTGGCCGGCGCCGAAGTCCATCGTCATGATGTTGACCGTGGACACCTTCACACCGTCGGCCTGGGCGTTCTGGAGCAGCGCGTACTCAGATCCGCTGCCGGTGGGCAGCCCATTCGGGGCGACGGCAAGGGTGAAGTCGACCTGCACCGACGGGTCCTCGGCCTGGAGCGCGGCGAGCGCCTGGTCGCGGGTAGAGGTAGCGCTGGTGTTTGACAGCGTGCCGCCCTCAATGTCGAAGTCCAGCCGGGTGACGCCGGTGGTATTCACCACGTTCAGGTAGGCGGCGGTAAGCGAGGAGACGCTCGTGCAGGTCTCCGCCAGCTCGCCGCCAGACTCGCCGCCGAAGGAGATCATCACGTTGCCGCCGGCTGCCTGCAGGGAGCTGATCTCCGAGTTGAAGGCACCGACGCTGTTACCGTTGTCTTCCCACTCCGGGGTGCAGCCGGACTGCGGGATGAGGAAGGCCAGCGTGTAGTACTTCAGTCCAGTGGCGGCCATGTCGGCGGCCATGTCGCCGGCATCCGAGGGGTCGATCTGCAGATAGGGCGCGGCGAAGTGGGCGGGGAAGGCTGGACCGGCCGCATCGGCCGGTCCGGCGGAGGCGGCCGCGAAGCCACCAGATGTGAGCGTTGCGGCGGCGGTCAGCAGCAGAGCGACCGACCACGGTTTCCTGGGGTGCCTTGATTTACGCATGCTGAACGGATCCCTTCGAACGCCCGGCGTGGAGGGGGAGGGCCCGCCGGGGGTTGGGTACTGTCCGGATAGTTTCTGAAACAAATAGGAAACTAACCTGTAAGTTATTGCAGCAATGCGGTCGCAATGCGTCAAGAAGCGTGTGTGATGTTGATACATTGTTAATATCTGGCCGCCGTCATGGGCCGCCGTCATGGTATGTATGAAGTGATGAAACAAGATTCCGTTTCAGACTTTGTTTCCGGCACTGGGCGGGTAACCGTGCGCGCCATCGCGGCAGAGACCGGGCTGTCGATCGCCACGATCTCCCGGGTGCTCAACGGCGGCGGCAACGTCGCCTCCGGCACTCGCGACCGGGTCCGCGAGGTGGTCGAGCGGCTGGGCGACCGGGCACCCGAGCCACGGCCACGGGCACGTCCGACCCGTCCGCCCGTGTTCGTGCGCTGTCCCTATCTGCTCACCGACTACTTCGGGCACATTGTCACGTCGATCGCCGAGACCCTCGCACTGCACGGCCAGAGCATGCTGCTCGACGCGGGCGATGCGGTGGTCAGGTCCGCCGCGGTGCGCGAGCTACCGCGTCGCGGCGACGCGTACGGCGCACTGCTGATCCTTCCCCCCGAGCCCCGTGCCGACCTTGAAGCCCTGGCCGCGCGCAGCTACCCGTTCGTTGTGGTGGACCCGCGTACCGCCGTGCCGGCCGGCTGCGTGTCGATCTCGGCGGCGCACTTCTCTGGCGCCCGTGCCCTTACCCGGCACCTGATTGAGCTCGGTCACCGCCGGATCGGCGTGATCACCGGGCCGCAGGACTGGCGCACCAGGGCCGACCGGGTCGGCGGGCACCTCGCCGCACTGGCCGAGGCCGGGATACTCGGTGACCCGAAGCTGATGCGGGACGGCGAGCCTGCCACCAAGACCGGATTGTGGGCGGGCGGGGAACTGCTCGACCTGCGGCCGCGGCCAAGCGCCGTGGTCTGCTTCAACGACAAGGTAGCGGTGGGCGTGATGGAGGTGGCCGCAGCACGCGGGCTGCGGGTACCCGAGGACCTGTCCGTCACCGGCTTCGACGATATCGACGTCAGCCGGGCCACCACGCCCCGCCTGACCACAGTCCGCCAGCCGCTGCAGGAGATGGGCCGCACCGCCGTCACCATGCTCATGCGCCAGCTCGACGGGCACATCCATGAAGCGCTGAGCATGGAACTGGAGACGCGTCTGGTCGTGCGCGCGAGCACCGGCCTGGCGTCCGGCACAGAATAATCCCGCACAGAGTAATTAGGTTAGGTATTGACGACGCTGCACACCGGGGTTATCTTAGGAAAGATTTAATAGGAAACTTTCCTGTAAGAGGCTCAGGCAGAGCAGATCTGTGTTGGGGCAGCTTCGCGGAACGGATTCCGCCGTTCTCGCGGAGGCTTCGGGGGTGCCTGGCCACCAGCTCACAGTGAGAGGACGAAACCCCCGATGCCCCGAAATTCACGCGTCTTCCCCGTCGCAGTCACGATGGCCCTCGGCATCGCCAGCGGCGCCGCCGTCATTGGCCTAGGCGTAACGAACGCCACTACCGCACATGCGGCTACCGCCTGGCCCGCGCACGTGTTCGCGCCCTATGTGGACACCGGCGAGAGCAACACCACGCTGACCACTGTTGCCGCCGATTACGGCACCAAGTACTTCACGCTCGCGTTCGTCAACGGCTCGGGCTGCCAGTGGTCGCTGCCCCAGTCGGGCTGGCAGGCGCAGGTTTCCGCGCTGCAGGCCGAGGGCGGCGACGTGTCCATCTCCTTCGGCGGCTACACCGTGGATACCGACGGCACCGACCTTGGCGCCCAGTGCTCGTCGGCGGGCGCCATGGCCACGCAGGTCGAGTCGGTGATCGCCTCGTTTAACGTGACGCATCTTGACTTCGACATCGAGTCCAACGAGCAGTCCAACACCGCGGACATCACGCTCACCGCGCAGGCCCTCGAGCAGGTGCGGTCCTGGGCGAGCTCGAACGGCACGGACCTGACGATCTCCTACACCATCCCGACGCTGCCTACCGGGCTGACCACCTACAGCGGCGGCGGTCTCGGCGTCCTGCAGACATCGCTCGCGGCAGGCTTTACTCCGAACATCGTCAACATCATGACCATGGACTACGGCACCTCGGGCACCGAGATGGGCTCCGCTGCGAACCAGGCGCTTGACTCGGTCGCTGGCCAGCTAGAGAGCCTGTACAGCATCTCGTCGGGCGCGGCGTACGGCATGCTCGGCAACACCCCGATGATCGGCCAGAACGACACCTCCGGCGAGATCTTCACGCTGGCCGACGCCTCCACCGTCGAGTCGTACGCGGCCCAGCAGGGCATCGCGATGCTCTCGTTCTGGGCAGAGGGCAGGGATAACGACGGCTGCCCGGGCACCACCACCGCGGAATCCACCTGCAGCGGCATCAGCCAGTCCAACGGCGCCTTCACCCAGGCGTTCCAGGCCTTCACCTCCGGCGGCGGTGGCGGTGGCGGTGGCACTCCGACCCCCACGCCGACCCCGACTCCCACGCCCACGACCGGTGGTTCGTGCTCGACTGCCTGGGTCAACAACATCTCCTACAGCTCGGGCAACGAGGTCTCCTACGGCGGCGACAACTGGACCGCCAACCAGTGGAACTACGACGAGGTACCCGGCGGAGCGTCCGGCGCCTGGAATAACGACGGAGCCTGCTGACACGGGAACCCACAGCCCGTTCTGCTTGAAAAGCTTTTTTCCAGAACGGGCTGTGGTTACTCGGCTACCGCAAACCCCAGGATTGGAGCCTGCTGTGACTATTCCCCATCGCCCGATGATCTCCCGCAGGACGATGCTGGCCGGCTCAGCCGCGGTGCTGTCGGTGCCGCTGCTGGCCAGCCTGCCCGCGCGCCGGGCCAGCGCGCAGACAAACGCCACGGTCCCGTTCAGCATCCAGAACAACACCGGCTCGGACACCGTCTACGCGTTCGTCACCGGCCAGGCGCTGAACGACGGCAACGCCCTCATGCTGCTCGAAGCTGATGGGCAGACGCCTTACTACCCCGCATCCCCGTCTTCGGACGGGACCCCGCTCGCGGTGGACTGCGCGATTGCGCTGAATGCATCCGGCGCTTCCCCGATCACGATCACGGTCCCGCAGCTGGCCGGTGCCCGGCTGTGGTTCTCCATCGGCAGCCCGCTGACGTTCCTGCTCAACCCGGGCCCCGGTCTGGTGGAGCCGTCCGTTAGCAACCCCTCTGATCCGAACATCGACATCCAGTGGGACTTCTGCGAGTTCACCTACAATTCGGCCGAGCTGTTCGCCAACATCTCGTTCGTGGACTTCGTCTGCATCCCCATCGGCCTCACCTTGACCGATACGTCGGGGGACACGCAGAGCGTCCTCGGCCTGCCGGGCGGCGGGCTGGACACGGTGTGCGCGGGACTGACCTCGCAGCAGGACTCCGACGGCAATCCCTGGACGGACCTGATCGTCACCAGCAGCGGCGCGAACCTGCGCGCGCTCAGCCCGCAGAACGGCATCGTGCTGAACTCCTCATTCCTTTCCGGTTACTACGACGGGTACGTCAGCCAGGTCTGGGACATGTACGAGTCGGCGACGCTCACCGTCGACACGCAGGCGTCCTACGGCACGGTCACCGGCCAGGTGACCGGCGGGCTGCTTACCTTCCCCGGCGTGGGCGCCTTCGCCCAGCCCGCGGCAGCGGACATCTTCAGCTGCGCCAGCGGGCCGTTCAACCCCGCGGGGATGAGCGGTGAGATGCTCGCCATCCTCCCCCGGCTGGCGGCCGCCTTCGACCGGAGCACGCTCCTGATCGACTCCGACCAGCCTGACGGGGAAAACCCGGCCGACTATTACGCCAATGCGACAACGAACCAGTATGCGCGGATCGTGCACGGGACCACGCTGGACGGGCTTGGCTATGCCTTCCCGTACGACGACGTGACCCCCGACGGCGGCGTCAACCAGTCGGGGCCGGTGTCCAGCGGCAGTCCATCGGTACTGACCGTCACGGTCGGCTCGGTGCACTGACGTGGTCGCTTGCCAGGGTGCCGTCCGGACCTGCGGCACCCTGGCCGCCGACGGCAGGCGGCCCGCAGCAGACCACCGCCCGCTGCCCCACATAATGGGACAAAAAGGACACGAGGCGGGCCGTGCAGCCACCGCGCAATGATCGTGGACCGCTGGCCGGAACTTAGCTTGGCGTCCGCGGCTGGTCAGGTGAAGTAGTGGCCCTGCTCGATGTCCTCGATGAGGCCGGGGTGGGTGGGCTTCCAGCCCAGGAGTTCCTGGGTGATGGTGCTGGAGGCGGGCAAGTCGGTGCTGAGCAGGCGCACGAGCATGCCGCCGTATTCTTCGGCGGGCAGGGACCGGGCGGGCAGGTTGAGGTGCCGGCCGATGGCCTCGGCGATGTCGCGGACGGGCACGCCTTCGTCGGCCACGGCGTTGAGCACTGCGCCGGCGGGTGCCTGCTCGATGGCCAGCCGGTAGAGGGTGGCGGCGTCTTTCACGTGGACGGCGGGCCAGCGGCTGGTCCCGTCGCCGATGTAGCCGCAGACGCCCTTGGCCCGGGCCGTGGCGATGAGCCGGGGGATGAAGCCGTGGCGTTCTCCCTGGCCGTGCACCGAGCGGGGCAGCATGACCAGGCAGGAGCGGACGCCCCGCTCCGCGGCTGCGAGGGCGGCCTGCATGGTGGTGATGCGGGCCGCGATGGGCCCGGCGGCGATGAGCTCGTCGCGTTCGGTCGCGGGCCGGCCGGGCGTGACGAGCGTTGCGCCAGATATCAGCAGGGGCTTCCCGGAGCCTGCGAGGCTGGCGGCGAACGTCTCGACGGCCTGGGCATCGGTCCGAGTCGCGGCCTCGCTCACGCTGGGTACGACGAAGGCGAGGTGGATGACGCCGTCGCTGTCGAGGGCGCCAGCGCGCAGGACGCCGGTGTCGTTCAGGTCGCCGCGCAGCACCTCGGCGCCCATGGCGGCGACTGCTGTGGCGGCGGCGTCCGAGCGGGCGAGCCCTAGAACCTGGTGACCGGCACTGATGAGCTCGGGGACGACGGCCGAGCCGATCCAGCCGGAAGCGCCGGTGACGAAGATGCGCATAGAAAGTCTCCTTGGTCGTGCCCTGGGGTGATGCGATTCAGTCGCATGAACTCTAACACGGTCATGCGATCAAGTCGCATCACCTGGCCGGGTGATACGACCCAGTCGCCTCGGTTAGGCTGTGACCGTGAGCAGATGGGCACCGGACGCGCGTGAGCGCCTGGAGACCGCCGCGCTGGCCCTGTTCGCGGAGAACGGGTATGAGGAGACGACCGTCGCGCAGATCGCGGATCGCGCCGACCTGAACCGCGCCACGTTCTTCCGGCACTTCGCCGATAAGCGAGAGGTCCTGTTCGGCGGTGAGGACGTGCTGGCCGGGCTGTTCGCCGGCGCCATCCGGGCCGCCTCCCCGGATGCGGTGCTCACCGAGTGCCTGCAGGCGGCGTTCGCGGCCGCCGGGTCCGTGATGACCCCGCAGCAGCGGGTTAAGGCCGCCCAGCGCGTGCTGGTGGTCGCGGCGAACAGCGAACTGCAGGAGCGGGGGCTGCTCAAGCACGCCCGGATCGCCAGCTCGATCACCGCCGCCCTGCGCGAACGGGGTGCGGACGAGCTGACCGCCCGGCTGGGAGCGGAGGTGGGGATGCTCGCCTTCACCATCGCCGTCGAGCGCTGGATGAAGGCGGACAATGACCAGCCATTCCCGCTCCATGCAGCGGCGGCCCTGGGTGACCTGCGGGTGCGAGCCTGCGCCTTTCACCCTGCGTGAGGCGGTAAGCCGCTAGCCAGCGGTCCTCAGGCCTGGGTGAACGTCGTGCTGCAAGCCGGCATGTTCGCTGACGCGCTGCAGCAGGGAGAGGAATGTCCCGGCCTCGGCCGCGTCCAGCCCGCCGAGCAGCCTGGCCTCGAACCCGGTCAGCAAGGATTCGGCTTCGGCGTGCAACTGGCGCCCGGCGGGCAGCAGATGCACGGCGTGGGCGCGGCGATCGGCTGGATGACGCCTGCGTTCAACGAGGCCACACTGCTCCAGGTCGTCGACCAGGCCGACCATGACGTTGCGATGGACGCTCAGCGGCTCGCACATCTGATGCTGGCTGAGGCCGTCCTGCTCGATGAGCAGGCTGAGCATGCCGAAGTGGCGAGGGTGGATGCCCATCGGTGCCAGCAGGTCGATGAGCTGCTCCTCCACGTGGACGCCCAGCTGCGTGATGAGGCACGCGGGGTGGCGGTGCAGAGACGGCGATGTCACGGCTCCACGATACTCCACATGATTATCACCTTGAAGGATAATCACCTCATGTGCATACTTGTGGTCATGGCTCATGAGATCTCTTCACCGGCCGCGCCACCGCGAGATGACGCGGTTCTGGACCCGCGGCGCTGGCTTGCCTTCGCGGTCGTCCTAGCGGCCGGATTCATGGATCTGGTCGACTCGACCATCGTCAACGTCGCCGTGCCGAGCATCGAGCGCGGCCTCCACGCCGGATACGCCCAGATCGAGTGGGTCGTGGCGGCCTATGTGCTGTCCTTCGCCGCATTGCTGATCCTGAGCGGGCGGCTCGGCGACATCTACGGGCGAAAGCGAGTGTTCACCATCGGCATGGCCGGGTTCACGATCGCCTCCCTGTGCTGCGGGATATCTGTCAGCCCCAGCATGCTGATCGCCGCCAGGTTCGCGCAAGGCGCGGCGGCCGGCCTGATGGTGACCCAGATCCTCGCCATCCTTCACGTGACCTTCCCCCAGAACGAGCGCGCGAAGGCCGTGGGCATCTTCGGCGCCGTGACCGGCTCCTCGGCCGTGTTCGGGCTGGCGCTGGGCGGCGTGATCGTGCAGTGGAACCTGTTCGGCTGGCAGTGGCGGCCGATCTTCCTCATCAACGTCCCCGTCGGCATCGTCGCGCTGATCGCCGGAGCGTTCCTCATCCACGACTCCCGCTCGCCCCGGAGGCCGAGGCTCGACGTGATCGGGATGCTGCTCGCGCTCGCCGCGGTGACGCTGCTGATCTACCCGCTTACCGAAGGCCGCGTCCTTGGCTGGCCCGCGTGGACCTTCGCGATGCTGGCCGGTGCGGCCGTGCTCCTCGGAGCGTTCATCACTTACGAACGGCACCGGATCGCCACCGCGGGTTCCGCGCTGGTCGAGTTCGGAGCGTTCCGCTCCCGTCCGTTTTCCGTGGGCATGGGCATGTGGTGGCTGTTCTGGATCGCATCGGGCGGGTTCTTCTTCGCATGGACGCTGTTCCTGCAAGAAGGTCTCGGCTGGACTCCGCTGCACGCGGGCCTGACCGCCGCCACCTTCGCGGTAGGCGTCGGGATCGGCGCGGGCAGCGCACCCGGCAAGCTCGTCCCGAAGTTCGGCCGCACCGTCCTGGTCGCCGGCGGGCTCATCAACGCGGCGGGCTTCCTGGCATTCGCCTGGCTGGCCTGGCATTACGGTCCCGGCCTCAGCTCTTGGCAGGTCATCCCCGTGCACGTACTGTCCGGTGCCGGCTTCGGCATGGTCGTCGCACCCACCCTCGACCTGCTCCTTGGCCAGGTCCCCAGCCGCGAAGCAGGCAACGCATCGGGCCTGCTCAACACCGTCCAGCAGCTTGGCATGGCCCTCGGCGTGGCGGTCCTAGGCGTCGTGTTCTTCACGCTGCTCGGCCACAGTTCCAGCCGCGGCATCGATGCGGAGAGCTTCTCCAGGGCGTTCAGCGGCGTGCTGCTCGTGGCCAGCGGGATCCTCGTCGTCGTGAGCGCGGGCTTCCTGACGCTGCCAAAGCATGCGGCGAACCCGCTCCAGGGATCCGGTCCCGGGCCGGTGACAGTGCAATCAGCGAAGAAGGCAACGGAAGAAGTACCGGAAAATGAAGGTACTGGTATTCGGTCGTGAGCGTCATCTGGTCGACGCATCGACCGCCATCCTCACGCGTAACGGTCAGCGCAGACGCTCGATCACCTTCGCGAAATCGGTCATGCTCGTTTCGAGCACGCCGAAGTAGGTCAAGCCGTGCTTCTCGCGGTACCGCAGCAGGGTCTCCGCCACCTCTTCAGCGGACCCGGTGAGCACACCAGGCAGCGCACGGATTTGCTCGTCGGACATGCCGCCAAGCACCTGACGCGCCACCGTCAGATCCGGCTCTCCTGCGAAGACACTCACCGCGAAAACGAACAGGTTGAGCTCTAGCTGGTCGAACCGATCCCCCGCGGCGGCGCGGAGAAACTCGATCCGGTCCACGAGCACCTGCTCCGGGTCGCTCTCTGGCGTGACGACGGTGAAACTGACGATGTCCGCCTCACGCGCCGCTAGCCGCAGCATTCGCTTTCCGCTGGCCCCCAGCATCAACGGGGGCATCGGGTCGACCAGCCGGCGCAGCCGATCCCGAGCTCCAGCCGACCCTCAAGGAGCCTGCTGGTCTCGGCGACGTCCCTGGCCAGCAACGCCGGGCGGTAGAAGCCCGCGTTGAGCACGAAGGTGCCCAGCCCCGGACCCGGCACGCTGGCCGCCGACACCAGCGCGGGGAACGGCGCGGACATGCCCAGGTGATCGGTCACCTGCACGATGTCATAGCCGAGACCAGCGGCCCGCTGGACCTTCGACTGCCAGGCAGCGGGCGTGCCGCCGGAGAGCAGGCTGACACCGAAGCGGAACGGACGGAAAGCCATATCTTCTCCCTATCGCGCCTCGCTGCCAGGCTTCCGGAGCACCGGGTCAGAGGACCGGCGCCTGCAGGATGACGTAGCCTCGGTCGCTGTCGGCAAAGCCCAGCCCGCGGTAGAGCTCGGTGGCGCTGACGTTGGTGTCCTCCACCTGGAGCCTGGCCGTGGTGATGCCGGCCAGGTGGTAGGCGGCCAGCGCGCGGCCGATCAGGGCGGCCGCGATGCCGCGTCGACGCCACCGCGCTCGCGTGCCCAGGCAAAGCAGGGTCCCTTCCCTGACCCCGGCGTTGTCGTGGTGTTCGAGGCTGAACAGGAACCCGGCGATCTCCTCCGCGGCGGTGAGGGCGAGGAAGGATGCCTCCGGCAGGAACGTGGCCAGGCCGGTCGCATGCTGCGGCCATCCTCGGGTGTCCGGCAGCAGGGCGCCCGGGTCGTCGGCGTAGGCGTCGTTGTGCGCGACGCGGGCAGCTTCGTCGAAGCGAGGATCGTAGCCGGTGATGCTTATGTCAGCTGGCAGCGCGGCGGGCAGCGGCGGCGTGACACCGCGAACCAGGTCCTGAAGCCGGAAGACGACCTCGAACCCCGCCTGGCCGAGCAGGGCGAGCCGGGAGCGATCGGCCATGGCGCACCTGGCACCGAGGACTCCCGGCAGGCCGGGATGGCGTTCGCTGAGGAGCTGCCGGGCGCGGGCGAGGAGCCAGTCGAGTGTCGTGCCGGTGATCTGGTCGTCCAGCCCTGGACGGACCGCGCAGGTCAGGCGGATCCGGACCCGTCCCTGCCCGGTTCCCATCTCCGCAGCCTCTGCATAAACCCGTATCGCGTCCGCCGCGTCGACCGCAACTACCGTATCGGCGAGCAGGTCGAGGCCCGGGCGCGACATCCGAGCCTCGACCTCGGCAGGCTCGGTTTCCAGCCCGAGCGGTGCCGCCAGCTCGATCGCGCGGAACAGGTCCGTAATGCCCGCGGCGTCAGCGGGACCGGCTGGACGCCAGGCTAGCTCGCTCATCACCCATACCTATCCGGCCAGAGGGGCTTGCGGCAATACTGGTGCCGCGAGTCCCCGGCGTTCATCGCCCCTGCCGGGGTGAGCGGTCAGATGGTCCAGTCGATCGGGTAATTGACGATCGGGGTGAAGGTGACGCCGGCCTTCTCGAAGGCCTGCCGGGCATCCACGATCATCTCCTTGAGCCGGCTCATCTGCTGTGCGTGCTCGTCGGACTCCCAGATGCTGACATGGACCATGGAACCGTCGGGCGAGGTGCCCGCGTGGTAGCTGATCAGGCCAGGCAGCTCCTTGATAGCCGGGACCAGGTAGCTGACGGCCGCGACGGACATCTCTTGGACCTCAGGGAACCGGGCGGGATCAAAGTTGCCGCGTGAGACACGGACGACTGCGGTCGGGGGGAGCGGGCTGGCGGTCACGGGAAGCCTCCTGGGATATTTATATTCCGATATGGCACCAGAATATAATGCTGCCAGGAGGATAGTGGAATGAGACCTGCCGAAGCGCGTCCAGCGGGGCGGCCGAGAGACCCGGAGCTGGACCGGGCAATCCTGGCAGCGGCCGAACAGCAGCTTCGCGGGGCCGGCTATGCCGGGATGTCCCTGGAGTCAGTAGCGGCCGCCGCCGGCACCACGGTCCCTGCCGTGCGCCGCAGGTTCCCCGGCAAAGCCAGCTTGGCCGTCGCGGTCATCGATTCGCTGCGAGTCGAGAGCATGCCCGCCGAGTCCGGGCCGCCCCGCAGCCGCGCCCTCGCGGTCCTGCGGAACTTCTGCGCCAACCTGCTGCGCCAGAACTCCATGGCGGTGGTCGGCACACTGCTGGCCGAAGAGTGCCGGCACCCGGAACTGCTCGCCGCCTTCCGCCATCGCCTGGCCGAGCCGCGCCGGGCAGTGCTGCGCAGGGCCCTGGCCGAGGGCATCAGCTCCGGGGAGCTGCCCGACTCAGCAGACCCTGACGTCCTGGCCAGCATGCTGATCGGCTCGTTCTACGCACGGTATATCGCCACCTCCGACATACCCGATGACTGGGCAGAACAGACCCTGCGGCAAGTGTGGCCAGACACCCCGGCAGCGCACACCCCCGTGCCAGGTCCGCCCTAGGGTCCCTGTCGCTGACCGAGCCAGCGGCAGCTCTGGAAAGGCGACCCGTGGCGCACGAACCCCTGCTGGAGGCGGTTCGTGGGCCACGGGTCGCCATAGCCATCACACCGTGACGGCAACGCGGCCGGAAGCGGGAGGTCCTGACGCCCGCTACGCGTCTCGGATGAACGTGTAGGTGAGGAAGACCAGGCCGTCACCGATGGTCTTGGTATCGACGAGGCGCAAGGGTTTCTTGCCAACAATGTCGCCGAAGAGGCGCTCGCCGGCGCCGAGCACGACCGGGAAGACGACCAGGCGCACCTCGTCGACGAGGTCGTGCTCAATAAGCGTACGCCCGAGCTGACGACTGGCGGGGACCACGATCTCTCCGTCCAGCTCCTGCTTCAGCTTCGAGATCTCGGTCACAACGTCGCCCGTCAGGACTGTCGAGTTGTTCCAGTCGGGTTCTTCGATGGTCGAGGACACCACGTACTTCGGCATGCTGTTCAACCTGTCGGCAAGCTCGCCGCTGCGGGATCGCCACCGCACCCCGAAATACTCGTAGCTTCTGCGGCCCAGCAGCCATGCCTCGGCGCGTAGCGCCTCGTCGAGCGCGACCTTGCTCCACTCTTCGAGGTCCTTGCCCCCGGACTGGACGAACCAGCCGCCAAGCTCGAAGCCCTCCTCGCCGGTCGGGTCCTGCACCACTCCGTCGAGCGAGACGTTCTGCGGCCCGCTGATCACGATCTTTCCCATGTCAGTTCTCCTTCTCGCTGGCCTCTTGCCGGCGTTGTCGCAAACCACTGATGTAGGCGCCGCGGCGCCGCAAAACTGGGCGCCCGCCGGCCGCTCAGTTCGCCCTTCAGCCGGTGCCTGTACAAGATGGCAGCGCGGCTGGAGAGCCTCGGACTCGCCGACCATCACCCACCCCCCCCCGCAACAACAGCATGCGAGCGATACGGAGCCGACCATGGCAGTCACCAGGGTGATCCGCTACAAGACCCATCCCGAAAGCGCCGATGAGAACGAGCGCCTGATCCGTGACGTGTTCGCTGAGCTAGCGGAGCAGCAGCCCGCGGGCCTGCAATACGCCGCCTTCCGCCTTGACGACGGGGTTAGCTTCCTGCACGTCGCCGTGAACGACGGTGCGACCAACCCGCTGTCGGAGTTGGCGGCATTCGGTAAGTTCCAGGCCGGAATCCAGGACCGTTGCGTCGAGGGACCCGCCGCGGTGGACGCGGCAATTGTGGGTTCCTACCGGTTCATACTCGCGGAGCTCCCTTAATACCCCGCGGGTGTGGTGGTGTAGGTCCGTCCGGCTGGGCTGTGCCAGGTGAGCACGCCCGGCTCAGGCTGTTTCAGGTACCAGCCGTCGAGCTGTTTCACCCTGTGGTGGTGTCTGCATAGGGGGTTCTGTCGACGTCCTCAATCTTCAGTCGAAGAGTTCATGGAGGATGGCGGCAGATCTAGGCGGAACAGCTTCATCCGGATAGAACTCTGCACATATCTGCAAGCCCGCGTCGGCTGAGTCCACTCCGATGATCTCGGCAAGGACGCGGAGATCGTCGATGTCGCGCGTCCGGGCCGCGAGAGCCTTCATGGCGAAGATATGCCGTGGCGAGGCAGCAGTAACGCGCAGGCCGGGATGATCGAACACGCGGCGTCTTTGCGGATCGTCTTTCCCGGAAATGTAGACACTTGCCTGCTCATTCAGCCACCAGCGGGGCAGTCCGAGGTCATCGGCGACGCGGGTGGCTTCCTCCTGGACTATTCCGTGCGGGACAAACAAGGAGTCGACATCACGCGTCACCCGGTCTGCGTCATAGGCGAGCGCCATGGCTGCGCCGCCAACGATAAATATGTCCGCGACTACGCCTCTTCGGAGCAGGCGCTCACCCAGGGCAGTAAATGCCCGCTCAAGCTCAGTCCGGCCAAGCAGGACGCCACCGGTCTCGCTCATGCCGCTTCCAGGTCCCTGGCGGACAGGTAGACACCATGCTTGCGGAATGCGGCGGGCGCTCGTACCAGGGCGTCAGCTCGCTGGATCTTAAGTTCCGCCGGGAACCATGGCTGCTGCAGGACCCGGAACTCAGCCCATTGCGGCGGTGCGAGGTCGTGCTGCGCCCCAAGATGCTCAGCCAGTGCAGCCAGCAGGGCATCCCACCGCTCGTCACCAGTGGGCGAGGGCTCATCCTGCAGCAGCGACGGCTGCGCCTCATGTGGCTCCCACCGGTACTCCTCCAAGAACTCCCACACCAGCTTCCATCGCGTCTTAACATCGGCCGCTCGTGACAGGTGCTCAGCGAGGTCGGCTATGGTCATGGGACGGTAGCCGGGCAAGGTAGATCCTCCATCGGGTGTCGGGTCTGTTTCGAGGATACGGTGCCGAGCTGCGCCTGCCCGCATTGCCATGCTGGAAGTCTGGCTGCCCTGGCAGCAGTGGAATCTTCATCGAGCCTTGGTCCGGGTTCACCAGGATGCAGCTCCGGGGACACAGAACCCAGGCTAACCAGATGTGTCGTTATGACTTACGCGTCGGGCTGAGGTTGCACTCGCAGGTGATTCCGTTTTTGTGCCAGGGCCTGGTGTGGTCCAGGTCGCAGCAGGCGGCGTGGTTGCCGCAGCCGGGGGCGGTGCACCAGGGACTGCGGGCCTGGACCAGGTGCCGGAGCCCGGGGCTGGGCCGGGTACTGGTCCTCTTGATGCTCATGCTCGCAGCTTCCCCGCGTGATCCGGGCCAGCCGGATCCGCAGCCTGGCGATCAGGTCGAGGGCTTCCATGTCCT
>Ga0209530_1000421_pt1 | contig 31376 bp, 21 predicted proteins | sample BlaSpr_A8_Ref_O1_FD_187987 | JGI IMG/M metagenome (GOLD analysis project Ga0209530, IMG submission 187987) | Forest soil microbial communities from Thunder Bay, Ontario, Canada - Black Spruce, Ontario site 2_A8_Ref_O1 (SPAdes) (version 2) | ecosystem: Environmental > Terrestrial > Soil > Boreal...
TGTTCATCGCGGGGATGGAACTTGCGAACGGCTTTTCGGAGCTGAATGATCCTTTCGATCAAGAGGGGCGCTTTCGCGCACAAGTTGAAAAAGGCGACCCGGAATCACCCAAGGAAGTGGACACCGATTATATTCGCGCGCTTTCGCATGGGTTGCCGCCGACCGCCGGCGAAGGCGTCGGCATCGACCGCCTGGTAATGTTGCTAACCGATTCCCACGCGATCCGTGAAGTAGTCCTTTTTCCGCTGCTACGCACCGAAGGCGGCGAGCCTGCCGAGCCGCCGGCTGAAACGAGCGGTGAAACAAAATGACATTTGAATGGCTAGTGGCGTTGCGGTATCTGCGCTCGCCGAACCGGCCGGCAGTACTGCGGATCGTCACGCTGCTGGCGGTGGTGGGAGTAGCGTCGGGCGTGACCACACTTGTGATCGCGCTTTCGATGAACACCGGATTCCGCCAAGCGATTCGCGACAGATTGCTGAGCGTTACGGCGCACGTCAACCTCAAGCCCATCGGCGCGAACGGCATCCGCGATTACCGAGAATTGATAGGCCGTTTGGCCGGCACACCCGGCGTGGTCTCGATCGAGCCGGCGATTTACGATACGGTGCTGCTGTCTTCCGGACCGCACGCGCGCGGAATCGTGCTCAAAGGGGTGGACCCGGAGCTGGAGCGCCGGGCCAGCGAAGCGCTGCGCAATCTGGTTGCAGGATCGAGCGATTTCGGCGCCGATAGCGACGGAATCCCGGCGCTGCTTGTGGGGCGCTTCCTCGCCGAAGACATGAAAATCTCCGCAGGGGACTACGTCACACTGACCAGCCCGCAGGGAAACCTGACGCCTTTTGGAATGCTCCCGCGGTCCAGACGATTTCGTGTGGCTGGAATTTTCGATTCCGGATTCTATGATTACGATGCAAATTGGGGATTCGTGACGCTAGAGTCGGCGCAGGGGCTTGCCGGAATTGGCGATGTGGTGAGCCTGCTCGAAGTGCGAGTGGCGCAAATGGACGACGCCGCAACGATTGCCGATGCACTGCTGCGTCGCGCCGGGAAGGGTTTTACCACTACCACTTGGATGGACGAGAATCGCGCACTGTTCCGCGCGCTGAGCCTCGAAAAACTTGTTACAGCACTATTCATCGGGCTGATTACCTTCGTTGCCGGCTTGAACATTCTTGTAGTGCTCACGATGACGGTAGCGGATCGGGCTCGCGACATCGCCGTCCTGATGGCGATGGGAGCGCGCAGCGCCCAAGTACGAAAGATATTTATCTTGCAAGGGATCGTGGTCAGCGCGGCGGGGACAGCGTTTGGACTCCTGCTTGGGTATACATTCGCATGGATCGCCGATAAATGGCGATTGCTCCCGCTGAATCCCGAGGTGTACGCGATTGCATACGTTCCATTCCACGCGAACGCTTTGGATGCTGTATGGATCGCCGCTGCTGCATTGGCGATCAGCATAGCGGCGACGGTGGTTCCGGCACGCTCCGCGGCAAGAATCCTGCCAGTGCAAATTCTTCGCTTCGAATGATCTCCCCGAGGCGTGCTAATCCGTGAGACGTGCTAGAATCGAAAGCAAGGCGAAGCGCAGGGGGGAGGCTGCTAGAGGTAACAGTACGGCAAAAATGAGAAATACATTAGAATCGACCCGCTTTAGTACAATTCCGGCGGGGGCTAGCAGTATGTAACGGAAGGACATACAGAACTACGACTTCGGCATCTAAATTGAGTTAGGTTATAGCGAGAACATGCAGACGCAGACCAATTCAAGTGTCGCTATCTTGGACGACTCGCGGTCCGTAGACCCCCGGACATCTGGAATACTTCTACGTTGTGACAGCCTAAGAAAGACTTTCCGCTCCGGCACGCAGGAAATCACTCCCATTGACGGGCTTGATTTTTCGATCGAACGCGGCGAGACAGTTTCAATCGCAGGCCCTTCCGGCACGGGCAAGAGTACGTTGCTGCACATGCTGGCTGCGCTGGACACTCCAACGAGCGGTGCAGTATACTTCGGCGGGAATTCGCTCCAGTCTTTTTCCGAGGCGGAGCTGGCAGAGTATCGCAATCGCGCCGTTGGTCTTGTCTGGCAGCGACATCACCTTTTGCCGGATTTCACGGCGGCGGAAAATGTAGCGATGCCTCTGCTGCTTCGGGGCGTAGGGTTGGGGCAAGCGCTTCGAACGGCGGGTGAGTGGCTTGCAGAGGTGGGGTTGGCCAGTCGAACCGAACAGCGGGCCGGGGAGCTTTCCGGAGGCGAGCAGCAGCGCGTAGCAATTGCACGGGCGCTGGTGAACGCCCCAGCATTGCTACTCGCCGATGAACCTACCGGGGATCTGGATGAGCGGAGCGCGGAAAATATTTTTGAACTCATGCAGCGTCTCCACGGATCTCACCATCTAACTTCTATTCTAGCGACACACAATTTATCCTTAGCGCGACGGACCGACCGCGTTCTGATTCTGGAACATGGAAAGCTGGCGCTGATTGGAAACACACTGGCAGGTTCCGCAACCCCTTCTGTAGCTGCGGGCCCGACCAAGACCCCGGGGAGAGTGTAGGTGACCCGTGTTTGAACGCTATACAGAGAAAGCTCGGCGCGTGATATTTTTTGCACGGTACGAGGCGAGCCAATACGGAAGCCCCTACATCGAGACGGAGCACCTGCTCTTGGGACTGCTGCGCGAGGATAAGGCGCTGGCGAACCGGTTCCTGCGCTCGCACGGCTCGATCGAATCCATTCGCAAAGAAATAGAAGCACGGATCACCGTGCGCGAGCGCATTTCGACCTCGGTAGAAGTTCCTCTGAGCCAGGAGTGCAAGCGCATTCTCAATTTTGCCGCGGAAGAAGCGGAGAGATTGGGGCACAAGCACGTAGGCACCGAGCATCTGCTGTTGGGAGTGCTGCGCGAGGAGAAATCCTTTGGCGCGGAAATTTTGCTGGAGCGGGGATTGCGGCTTTCGGCTGTGCGTGAAGAATTGACGCGCGGCGCAGGAGAGAAAGTGCCAGTGAACCGGCCCAAAGAAGCTTCCTTATTGGCGGAATTCAGCCGCGACTTGACGCAGGCTGCGATGGAAGGTCAGCTCGACCCGTTGGTGGGCCGAGATAAAGAACTCGAGCGGGCGATTCAGATCCTCTGCCGGCGCACGAAGAACAACCCGGTCTTGATCGGTGAGCCGGGAGTAGGGAAAACCGCGATCGTTGAAGGGCTGGCGCAGAGAATTTCCGATGGAGATGTTCCGCCATTTCTTGCGGACAAGCGCATTCTTTCGCTGGACCTTTCCTTGATCGTGGCCGGAACGAAATACCGCGGACAATTTGAAGAGCGGCTGAAGACCATCATGAAGGAATTGATGGAGAGCCAGAACGCCATCGTGTTTATCGACGAACTGCACACGCTGGTGGGCGCCGGTTCGGCGGAAGGTTCCCTTGACGCCGCCAATATTTTGAAACCTGCTTTGAGCCGCGGCGAGATTCAATGCATTGGCGCCACTACGCCGGGAGAATATCGCAAGTCGGTGGAGAAAGACCGTTCGCTCGAGCGCCGGTTCCAATCGGTAAAGGTTTCCGCGCCCAATGAAGAGGAAGCGATTCGTGTGCTGCAGGGCGTTCGAGACCGCTACGAAAAATTTCACGCAGTCAGCTACACGGACGAAGCCATTCGCTATGCAGTTTATCTGTCTAACCGGTATATTCCCGACCGTTTTCTGCCGGATAAGGCCATCGATCTTCTGGACGAGGCGGGTTCGCGCGTGAAGCTGCGCCAAGCGATGCTTCCAGATGAAGTTTCCGAGGTGCAGAAGCGCGTGAAGTTCATCACGCACCGCATGGAAACAGCCATCGCCAATCACGAATTCGAAAAGGCGCGGTTCTATTCCGAAGAAGAGCGAAAAGAAAAAGAGCACCTGCGAACTCTGCGAGAGAAGTTGAAGATTGACGATTCTTCCACCGGCATCGTTACACGCGAAGATATCGAAGAAGTTGTAGCGCGCTGGACGGGCATCCAGGTTTCCGCGATCAAAGAAGACGAACAGCAGAAGCTGCTGCGCATCGAAGAAGAACTGCACCGGCGGGTCATCAGCCAGGACAAAGCGATCACCGCCCTGGCACGGGCCATTCGCCGAAGCCGCGCTGGCCTGAAGGCGCCGGGCCGTCCGGTAGGCTGTTTCCTGTTCCTGGGGCCGACCGGAGTGGGCAAGACGGAAGTGGCGCGAAGGCTGGCGGAATTTTTATTCGGCAGCGAGAAATCGCTGGTTCGCTTCGATATGTCCGAGTACATGGAGAAGCATTCCGTCTCGAAACTGATCGGAGCGCCTCCAGGATATGTAGGATACGAGGAAGGCGGACAACTGACGGAGCGCGTACGGCGCACTCCGTACTCCGTAATTTTGCTGGATGAGATTGAAAAAGCGCATCCGGACGTATACAACATCTTGCTGCAAGTTTTCGAAGACGGGCAGCTGACCGACGGCCTCGGAAACACGGTGGATTTCCGCAATGCGATCATCATCCTTACTTCGAACCTGGGGGCGCGGCAACTGCAAAAGCAAAGCGGCCTGGGATTCGCATCGAAGGAACTCGACTCGATGGCCAAGAGCCAGGACGACATGGTGATGAGCGAGGTCAAGCGGGTGTTCAATCCCGAGTTCCTCAATCGTCTGGATGAGGTGATACTGTTCAACTCGCTCACGGACGACGATCTGTTGCGGATTATTGACTTGCTGGTAGGCCAGATTAACGAGACGCTGGTGCATCGCCAGGTGCAGATTGCGCTGACACCGGAAGCGCGCCAGTGGATTCTGGAAAAAACCTGCGGCGATCGAAATTATGGCGCGCGGCCGCTCCGGCGCGCGTTACAGAAGTATGTCGAAGACCCACTGTCGGAAGCTTTGATACAGGGCGGACTGCAAAGGCCGGCTACGCTGGAGGTTTTTCTCTCCAGTGAGGGTCTTTCCTTCCGTCCCGTAGTTGAAGCAACCCCGGTGGCCCACTAAGAATCCTACGCGCAAGCCGGACGGGAGCGGTTCCGGCGGGGGAGCACATAATCTTGGGCGGAAATCTGCGGCCTTGACTAGGGCCGCGAGCACGAAAATTTTTGTGCGCCTGTTTCAACCCCTTGCCGTTGTGTGCTTGTGCATAATCGCGTATGGGGATCTTCTTTGGGCTCAACAGGGCCAGGGATCCTCCGGCCCTCAATACGTAATCCAGCGAATCGAATTCATCGGCAACCGGCGCATCCAGGCGGACACTCTGCGCGCGCGAATTTTTTCGCGGCCTGGCGATCCTTATAGCGAAGAAGCGGTTCGCCGCGATTTCCAGGCTCTTTGGAACACACAGTTCTTCGAGGACGTGCGGCTCGAGGTCGAAGACAGTCCGGACCAGCCCGACGGTAAAATTGTTGTTTTCTATTTGAAAGAGCGGCCGATCATCCGCAGGATTGAGTACAAGGGGAACAAATCAATCTCGGAGTCGGATATTCTCGATGCGTTCAAGGATAAGAAGGTAGGTCTTTCGGTGGAAAGCCAGTTTGATCCGACGAAAATCAAGCACGCCGAAGTGGTAATCAAGGAGCTACTGGCCGAACACGGCCGGCAATTCGCCACGGTCAAGCCAACCTACGAACGGATTGCCGCGACCAACGCGGTCAAGCTGGTGTTCAATATCGACGAAGGCCCCAAGGTGAAGGTTGGCACGATTACCTTTACAGGGAACAAAGTCTTTTCGGACGGAAAACTTTTGCGCGCCATGCGGCACGACCGGCCCTATGCAATTCCTCTCTATATCACGAATATTGCGGTTATGGACAAAACCTACGATCGCCAAAAACTCGACGAAGACTTGGAGGTAGGGATTAAGGGGCTGTATCGCGACCACGGTTATTTCAAGGTCAACGTCGGTGATCCGGTCCTGAATACGGTTGACGAAGACCGCAGCGGCATCAAAGGGCCCTGGCCGATGCTTGGATCCAAGCACGGCAAACGAGTGAATATAACGATTCCGATCGAGGAAGGCGCGCAGTTCCGGATGGGAAGCCTGAAATTTCGCAGCAGCGACCCGGAAGTGGGTCTGGTCTTCAAGTCCGACCTGCTAGCTCGCGTATTCCCGATAAAAGAGGGGGAGGTTTTTTCAGCCGACAAAATACGGAAGGCGCTCGACAATTACAAGAAGCTATACGGGGAATATGGCTACATTGATTTCGTACCCGAGCCGGTGACGGAGATCGATGATGTGAAGAAAGTCGTAAATTTGACGATGGAGTTCGATCAGCAGAAGCAGTTTTTCGTGCGCCGCATCGAATTTTCCGGTAACACCACCACCCGCGATAAAGTGATCCGCAGGGAAATTCTGCTGGATGAAGGCCAAGTGTACAACAATCGCTTGTGGGAATTGAGCATATTGCGGCTCAACCAACTCGGCTACTTCGACGTCATCAAACCGGAGAACGCCGAGCTGAAGCGCAACGTGAAGGCCGGTACGGTGGATATCCGGCTGAAGGTGCACGAAAAAGGGAAACAATCCATCAGCTTCTCCGGTGGCGTGAGCGGAATTGCCGGCACCTTTGTCAGCGCCTCTTACCAAACGAACAATTTCCTGGGATTGGGTGAAACGCTCACCCTGTCGGCGCAGTTGGGCAGTTTCCAGCGGGGCTACACGTTTGGATTCACCGAGCCGTTTCTTTTCGATCGGCCGATTACTTCCGGCTTCACTATTTTCGCAAGTAAACTCTCCTTTAACCAGGAAAAGCAATTTGGCGCTCTACTTGGCCAGAATGTGGCGCTGAATCCGGCGTTGCAGCAAAACTACGACACGAACACAAAGGGTTTCACCATCTTTTTGAGTGAGCCGCTGCGAAGGTTCTCATTCGCGCGCGTGGGACTCACTTATGGGTTTTCCACGACAGATATCACTACGTTCAGCCAGTCGGCGCAGTTGCTGTTCGACAGCATCCAGTTCACCAGCCTGGCGGGACCTTCCGCGCTGAACGGGATTCATTCCAGCAAAATCACGCCCACGATTAGTTACAGCACGGTGAACAACCCGCAAAACCCCACACACGGGAGAAGCTTTTATTACGGTTTGTCGTTCGAAGGCGGCCCCTTGCAGGGCAACGTGAATACCTTCAGCAATACATTTTCAACGAGCTATTTTCATGCCGTTAATAAGCGCCGCAATGTGTTCGCGGTGAAGTACCAGACTTCGTTAATCACGGGCTATGGAGGAAAAGACATTCCTCCGTTTAACCGCTTTTATCTGGGCGGCGAACAGGACGTACGGGGTTTTAATTTCTACACGATCTCTCCTTTTGTGGCGATTCCGTTTTCGACCAGTACAAGCATCATTTACTTCGATCCCAGGAAGCTCGGGCCAACGGGAGCTCCCACGCCGCAACAGCTCACCGTGCCGCTTTTGGAATTCATTCCCACTCGTCCGGGAGGGGATTATCAGAACGTTTTAAACCTGGAATATCGCATCCCGATTGCGGGCCCGGTGACGCTGGTGATGTTCAACGACCTGGGAGTGAATGGCATCCTGCGGCAATCGCAATTGTCACTAAATCCCGCAGCGGTGGCCTTGTTCCAGGAACAGTATCCCAATCCTGATTTCCCAAATGTACATGTGACGAACGACCTGCCCATCATTCACGGAACGAATTTCCATCCGCGCACTTCTGCGGGACTGGAGCTGCAGGTTATTCTGCCGATCGTCAACGCGCCGTTTCGCATTTACTACGCATACAATTATTTGCGCTTGACGGGGACGATCGTGGCGCCGGAGGGCGCCTATTCTTTGAGCGATGCGGTGAAGAACAGCTTGCCGCCCGGAGTGCTACAGACGCAGATCGCTCCGGAACTAGAATCAATTCTGTCTCTGCAAGTGCAGCATATTCCGTCGGGGCTGATTGAGCCGAAACAAACTTTCCGGTTTACCGTGGGAAAGACCTTTTGATATGAGCGTCTAGTCTTCAGAGATCGAGGTACAGCGCCCGGGAAATTTTTTTACGCGCGAGATAGATATAATCGTTCGAGATGGGACGGAGGAGTGAGGATGCGAGCTTGGAAAATAGGGGTGGTAATAGTTCTGGCCGCCGGGATGGCACGGTGCGGCGGAAACAGCACGCCGGTCGGGGTTACCGTAATTCCGACGGGCACCGCCACGTCACCCATTTCCGTCCTTATCAGTAGCCAGCCTGGCCTGCCTCCTGGACAGCGGCAATTCACGGCTAGTGTGACCGGCACTTCGACATCCACGGTGAACTGGCTAATTTGCCTTCCTCCTCCGAGTCTGACGGTGAAACATCCGATACCGCTAAATTGCGGGCAGCTCACCGGCTTTGGCACCATAAGCAGTACTGGACTGTACGTTGCTCCCCCTGCGCCGCCGTCACCAAATATTTTTGTTGTCGCGGCGCAAAGCACGGTGAACCAGGATATTTACGGAATTAGTTTCGTTGAGGTGGGCTCCGGAGTGCGCGTTTCGATAGCACCGACCGATGTCACCATCGCTCCGGGCGAAAACATTCTGTTCACGCCGACGGTTAGCGGCACTACGAATACGGCCGTCACGTGGAGCGTAACCGCCGACGGCATGACAGTTGTTGGCGGCAACTCGACCATCGGGTTTATCTGCCCGAATCCGGCGGCGCCGCAGCCGTGCCCCGCGGGGACCTATATCGCGCCATTGACCTCGCCGGGTGCGGTGACCATCACTGCCACATCGGCCGCGGACAGCTCCCAATCTGCCACGGCGTCAGTGACTATCGGAACCTCGACAGGTCAAACGACACTCTCCTCTATTCTGCCGACGATGGCTCAAGAAGGCTCGGTGCAGCAAGACATTTATCTGAATGGTACAAATTTCTTCTCTACCAGCACAGTGCTTGCAGGCGGCGTACCGGTCCCCACAATATTCATCAGCACTACGCTCCTGCGCGCCACCATACCAGCAGCGCTGCTGGTCTCACCGGCGCCGTGCACCCCGCAGACAGCAGCGCCGCAAATTCCGATTATCGTGGAGCGGCAGAATGGCGACCGTACGCAGCAGGCGAATCTGATTATCAATCCATCGCGTCCGGCGCTGGTCGCTTCGTCGCCGGATAGCACGGTAGCAAGCGCTGCGGATGTGGGTGTGACTCTAACCGGCGGATATTTCTCGCCCTGCACGTCGGTATTCTTTAATGCCCAGCCGGTGACGGTGAGTGCCGGGGGAAGCTCAAGGGTGTTGCAGGTTACTATTTCGGATACGGACTTTGGTCCGCCTGGTCTTTATCCGATCGTGGTAAACAACACCGATGTCGTAGCGCCTAATCCGCCAATTTCCGCGGTGAACCTATCGATAGAGCCCACGTCGTTTCCGACTGCGCCCAGCACCGCCATCGGCGTAGGAGCCGGCCCGTCGGCAATCGCGATTGATCCTGTGCTGGATGTTGCGGTGGTTGCGAATACTGGGGCGAACACGGTCAGCATCATCAATTTGGTCACCAATACGGTGGTGACGGTGGCGGTGGGCCCGAGTCCCACAGGAGTCGCCATTGATGATCAGTTGGCCCACCACATTGCGGTGGTGGTAAACAACGGGAGCGGCACCGGAGGCAACAGCGTTACTGCGATTGACCTAACCACGAACACAGTAATATCCACTCTAACTTTGCCGAACACGGCCGTTCCACCAAATACGGTGGCATTGCCATTCTCGATTGGAATTAACTCGTTGACTCACCGGGCGCTCGTGACGCAGCAATCGACGAATCTGGCCACAGTGCTGGACCTTTCCACCGGTAGACCCGTGCTCGTGCAGCAAATCGGGGGAAGCTTAAGTTCCTACAGCACTGGGCCGACTCCGTCCGTGGCGATTGACCCGCGCTTGAACTGGGCAATTGTTACGCCTGGCGGAGGGGGCTCGGTGAATATCGTAGATCTGGGCCGCGCTCCCAACGTGACTCCGGGAGATGTGGTCGGCCGTGCTCCGGTGGTAATCGGGAGTCTCTCGGTCTCCACGACAACTCAGGGGGTAGGCATCAACACTCAGACGCATAAGGCGCTGCTCACTGATCCAAACGGCACCCTTACCACTTATAGCCTGCTGGACAATACAGTCAGTAGCATCCCGTTCCTGCAAAATGGCAACCCGATTGACCAGCCTGGGTTTATCGGGGCAGCTATAAATCCACTATCGAATGTGGGCATCGCCGTTAACGGACTTGCCGGAACGGCCGCGATTGTGGACATGGGAAACAGCAACGTCTTGCAAACCGTTACGGGGCTCAACTCGCCACAGGCGGTGGCAATCGACGCGGCGACGAATCAGGCCTTCATCGTAAATGAGGGGAACAATACCGTTTCAGTAGTTACGCTCGGAATATCGGGGCAGTTTCGGACATTGCAAATAGTGGAGTCCAGTCCAGCGATGGCGTTCGTGACCAATCCCACGACTCCTCTGACCCTGACGATCAATGGCATTGGATTTTCAGGGGCTCCGCAAGTAGTCATCGATGGCACGGCGCTCCCTGCCGGCGACGTGACGGTTGTAAGCAACCGCCAGATTCTCGCAACGATCCCTGCAAGTATGCTCGCGAACGCGCGTAACTTCATTGTGTACGTACAAAGTGGCGGGCAATGGTCTAACACCACCGAGTTAGCTCTTATTCAACCCGTTTCCGTGGGCAGCGCACCGGTGGGAGTGGCCGTGGACCAGAACCTCGATCAGGCGGTGGTAACAAATAATGCGGATAACACTGTATCGATTTTGAATTTGCTCACGGGTGCGCCAATCTTATCCGGCTCAACCGTTTCGGTGGGATCCAACCCAGCGGGCGTTTCCGTGATCGACCGACTAGGGTTGGCGGTGGTAGCGAATACCGGCAGTAACAACGTCACCGTCCTGGATGAGGCAGGAGTCGATGGAGTTTTTACGCCTCCCACTACCGTGCCGCTTTGCGGCACTTGTACTGCGCCGACGGGCATCGGGCTCAATTCCGACACGGCCACTGCAGGGACGGCCAATACAACGTCGAATAACGTCAGTTTTGTCTCGCTACCAGCTACCGGTACGACTGCGACTCTTGGAACGACGATACTGGTTGACCAGTTCCCGGTGGCTGTCTCAATGGCTCCAGTGCTATTGTCCCCGCCCACACCCGGGATCATCACCACGCTGAACTATGCCGCCGTGGACACGGCATCGTCGGCGAGCAGTGTCGATTTGCTGAACGTCGCAATCGATTCAATTATCGATAGGGTTTCTCCGTTCGAATTGCCCACGGGAGTTGTGTTCGATCCCGTGAACCAGGATTTCCTGGTGGTGGACAGTGTTATTAACAACGTGGTGATCGTGGATCCCATTACCTTCATTCCCACTTCATTCCGGGTGGGAATTGGGCCTACTTCACTCGATTACAATTATCAGACGAGCACGTTGGTAACGAACAATGCCTCGAGCAATACAATCTCGATTGTGAGTTATGTATGCCCGCCGAATCCGAATGGTCCGTCCAGCTGTGCTGGTCCGCAGGTGCGCGACGTAGTAGGTGTAGGGGGCTTGTTGCAGCCTGCTTCGGTGGTGATAGGCCCGAACTCGATCGCGATCGACCTTAAGCTGAATCTGGGCGTGCTTGTGGATCAGAGCAATAATCGTGTTTTGCTTGTGCCGCTTCCGCACTAATGTTCGGCAGCAGAGCGAAGTCGAGGGGCCCGATCGTTCGGCCAACCTCTGCGCGAGCGGTAGCATCCGAAAGTAAACGGGCGCGGGTACGAAATCCGGTTGACCTGTTTCTGCGGCGACAGCTATAATCTCTAATTTGTGTTTAGCGAAATATTCGAATAAGGAGTGAGAATGAAGATTCGATTTGGAGTTCCGGCCCTGGCGACCCTATTGATGTTGCCCACAGTTTGGGCGCAATCGAACGGCGCCGCAGCATCACCTGCGAAGGTAGGTGTGATCAGCGTACAGGCGGCGATTCAGAGTTCGGCAGAGGGCAAACAGGCTGCCGCTGAACTGCAATCCCAGTTTGCGCCACGGCAGACAGAACTTGATAACCTGCGCAAGCAGATCGAGGATTTGCAGACGCGTCTGCGTACCACATCCAATACCTTGAGCGACGAAGAGAAAGCACGGCTGGCGCGCGAGGGCGATCAGTTAACGCGAACCTATCAGCGCAAGCAGCAGGAATCGCAGGATGATTATACGGAGGCGGAGCGTGAAGTCGTGGACCGCATCGGCCGCAAGATGATCGACGTCCTCGACAAATATTCGAAGGAAAACGGCTATGGCCTAATCCTGGATACTTCGGCGCAGAACACTCCAGTGATCTACGCTGCGAACACGATCGACGTCACGCAGGATATCATCAAGCTTTTCGATCAGAATTATCCGGTAAAGAACGCGGCAGCGACAAGGCCGGCGGCTCCGCGGTCAGCGACTCCGAAGCCTGCAGCTTCGCAGCCGGCTCAACAGCAACCCGCTCCTCGATAGCTTCTACATTTACGACGAAAGGCCTCGCCGAACGAAAGGCGAGGCCTTTTTGTCGTCATTCTGCAATGTTGGCGGGCAAATCCCGGACGCCGGCCAAACCAGGGCGGCCTTGCGTTTTCGGGGGCGAGAAATTATACTGGAGTGCTTCCAGAAAGGTCGCATGTCCCAGTGGGCGCGAGCCCACTTTTTTGTTGGGCGCGAGAAAGGCGTCAGCGCCGGACTGCCTGTGGAAGCCGGCTGGAGCTGCCGGCCGAGTCGTACTGGAACCTAAGATCAGGGTCCTTAGTCGGCCCGTTGAATCGCATGCAACTGGAAAAGATTCGTGAGGCGGCGGAGCGGGTAGCGGGCTCGCTAGGCCTCGAAATTTTCGACGTGGAATGGAAGATTGGCAAGCAGCGGCTTCTGCGGGTCTATATTGACCGTTTGCCCGGCCCCCAGAACCCGGAGGGTCTCGGTGTCACCCATAAGGATTGCGAACGGGTCAGCGAGCAGCTCAGCGTGATTATAGATGTGGAGGATTTGGTGCCGGGTCCGGCTTATGTTCTGGAGGTTAGCTCTCCGGGGCTGGATCGAAAGTTGATGAAGGCGGCGGATTACGAGCGATTCGTGGGACGGCTGGCGCGGATTTGGGTTACTGAGGCAATCGAGAATCAGAATTATTTCGAGGGACGTTTGGCCGGCTTTGCGGATGGCGTTGTGAAGCTGAATGTAAAGGGCCGCGAGATGGCGGTGCCCTTCGCCGGTATTAAGAAGGCAAATTTGGTCGTCGAGTTATAGGCATTTGAACGGCGGCATAGTTACGGCGCAGAAATTTCTGCGAGACATGGAACTAAATATCTTGGAACTGATGTTCGGGAGAAACTCAAATGGCGAGTCTGCTGTACCAGACAATCGAGCAGATCAGCCGGGAGAAACACATTGAACCCGAGATCATCGTCGCGGCCATTGAGGACGCGATGGTGGTCGCGGCGCGGAAGTATTACCGCACTGAGGAAGATATCCGCTCGAAGTTCAACCCAGAATCCGGCCAGGTAGACGTGTTTTCGGTGCACACTGTGGTCGAAGAAGTTACCGACCCACTGCGTGAAATCTCGCTTGGAGATGCCAAGAAACGCCAGCCTGAAATCGAGGTAGGCGGCGAAGTGATCGAGTCGAAACCGACGGACGTCCTGGGAAGGATCGCGGCGCAGACGGCCAAGCAGGTGATTCTGCAGAAAGTGCGCGAGGCCGAGCGCGATACGATTTACAACGAATTCCACACGCGCGTCGGCGAGCTGATCAATAGCGTGGTGAAGCGCATGGAAGGTCCGGACATCGTGGTGGATCTGGGGCGCACGGAAGCGCGTCTACCAAAGCGCGAACAGTCACGTTTGGAAGCTTATAACGTCGGCGACCGGCTGCGCGTTACGATTCGCGCGGTGGAACGCGCAGCGAAAGGGCCGCAAGTAGTTGTTTCGCGCGCCGATCCTGCGCTGGTGCAGCGGCTTTTCGAAATGGAAGTGCCGGAAATTTATGACGGCACGGTGCAAATCCGGGCGGTGGCTCGCGAAGCGGGCGAGCGAACAAAGATAGCAGTTGAGAGCCGCGACAAAGATGTGGACCCTGTCGGCGCTTGTGTGGGCATGAAGGGAATGCGCGTACAGTCCATCATCCGCGAATTGCGCGGCGAGAAGATCGACATCATCCCGTATAACGAAGAGACCATCGCGTTCGCGCAAAAGGCATTAAGCCCGGCTAAAGTCACGCGCGTGCAGGTGGTGGATCCGGAAGAAAAAAGACTGGAAGTGATTGTCGAGGACACCCAGCTTTCGCTCGCGATCGGCAAGAAAGGCCAGAACGTGCGGCTGGCCAGCAAATTGATCGGCTGGAATATCGACATCAAGAGCGAGGAAGAGAAGCGCCGGGAGATCGAAGCGCAGATGGCGGCGCTTACCGCTCCCGGAACGCCGCTCACCGAATTGGCGGGCGTGGGCCCGAAGACGATCGAGAAACTCGAAGCTGCTGGAATCACCTCTGTCGAGAAGCTCGCGGATATGACGCCGGAACAGCTGGTTGAGATTCCGGGCATCGGCGAGAAGATGGTTGAAAAGATTCACCAGTCCGTAGCAGCATATTTCGAAATGCTGGAAACGCAGGCAGCCGCCGGGCCGAGCGAACAGGTTGACGCAGTCGAACTGGCGCCGGAGGCAGCGGTTGAAGTGCAAGATGCTCCGGAGGCGGACACAGCGTCTGAAAAACCCGAAGTAGGCGAGGAACTCGAATCCTCTGAAGCGCCCGAAGCAGGTGACGCTGAGGAGGCGGCCACGGAGACAGACGCGCGCGGGGCGGATCCTTTGGATTCACCCGGCACGGCGGACACGAGAGAACTCCCGGGCGAAGAAACGCCACGCCATTCGATTGAGGGCGGAGAAGAAGCCGGGGACTCAGAAGAAAACGTACAGAAGTAGATTCCAGTGAAACTTGTAGCGAAAGAGGCTGATGGCAGATCCTAATCAAGTCCGCATAAATGAGCTGGCCAGGGAACTCGAGATCAAAGCAAAGGTTCTGATCGAGTACCTGCCGGAAGTTGGCGTCACCGAGAAGAAAACGCATTCGAGCTCGATCGATAATTCTCATGCCGAGCTTGTGCGGAGGCATTTCTTGGGGTTAGCGGCGCAGGAAGCCGCTGCTGAAGCGGAGAAGGTGAAGGCTGCGACGGCGAAATCGAAGCCGTCACGCCCGGCCGCTGCAACGCAACCGGTTGCCGCGCGTCCGGCGCCCGCGGCCTCGGTGCCGGCGGCACCGACACCCGCCACGCGTCCGGCGAGCGGCGCTACTGCACCTGCTGCAACACCCGCGAAAGCTCCGCTACCCGCAGCGAAACCGGGGATTGCGCCAGCTGGATCGGCGCCGCCTTCTCGCGTTGCGAAGCCCGGCGTTGCGCCCACACCAGGATCTGCCACTCCCGCACGCCCTGTAGCTGCCGGTGGTACTCCCGGGCAGGGCAGCACCACAGCGCAACGTCCCTCCGCCGCGCCCGGTGGATATAGACAAGCTGGCGCGCCATCATCCGTTCAAAGATATCCGGCAAGTTCTGGAGGTCCGTCCGGTGCTACTCAAGGCCGACCCTCGCAGGGATTTCGTCCTGCTGCACCAGGTCAGAGTCGTCCCGGTGGTGCTCCCGGACAAAGCCGTCCCGGCGCTCCCAGGCCGGGCGGACCGCCTTCGCGGTTTCCACAACGCCCTGGCAGCAGTCGCCCGGGACAAGACCCAGTAGGAGGGCAACGACCAGGCGCCGGCATTCCCAAGGCCGAACCAGGTAAACCTTTGTACGCGCGCAAGCCTCCCGCCTCGCGCGGGCGGCCGCTGATTGAAAAACGATACGCGGAAGGAGAGCGCAAACTTCATCCTGTGCGGCCTCGCGCAGGCGCAGGCCCCGGACGCGCTACGCAGATTGAACAGGCCCCGCCGGTTAAACGCGAGCCGCGCGCGGTCACCGTCACGGAAGGAATTACCGTTCGCGAACTGGCCGAGAAGCTGGACATTCGCGCCAAGGAATTATTGAAGACACTGCTTGATCGAGGCGTTTTCGCCAGCATCAATCAAGCGCTCGACGTGCCGACAGCGACGAACCTGGCCGAAGCATTCAACGGTATCGTTCAAGTTGTCACATTTGAGGAGCAGGTTGTTCAAGAAGAGAAGATCAAAGAAGAGCGCACGGGCAATGAAGTGGCGCGCGCACCTGTAGTCACCGTGATGGGCCACGTGGACCATGGCAAGACGAGCTTGCTGGACGTAATCAGGGAAGCCGACGTCGCGGGTGGCGAAGCGGGAGGAATCACACAACACATCGGGGCCTATGAAGCGCACGTACAGGGCAAGCGCATCGTGTTCATCGACACCCCGGGTCATGAAGCGTTCACTCGCATGCGCGCGCGCGGCGCGAAAGTTACCGATATCGTCGTGCTGGTGGTAGGAGCGGACGATGGAATTATGCCGCAGACCGAAGAAGCGATTTCGCACGCTCGTGCAGCCGCAGTTCCGATGGTGGTCGCTATCAACAAGATTGACAAGCCGGACGCACAGCCGGAACGCGTGAAGCGCCAGCTTTCAGACAAAGGATTGATGCCCGAAGAATGGGGCGGCGACACGGTGATGGTGGAAGTGTCGGCCAAAATGAAGACGAACATTCCGAAGCTGCTCGAAATGATTCTCCTGGTGGGAGACCTTCGTGAGTTGAAGGCTGATCCTGATGTGCCGGCGAGCGGAACCGTGCTGGAATCGCGCGTGGACAAGGGCCGCGGCCCGGTGGCAACGATGCTGGTGCAGAACGGCACTTTGCACGTGGGAGATGTGTTCATCGTCGGCGCGGTGTACGGAAAAGTTCGCGCCATGTTTGACGATCGCGGAGCAGCCATTAAGCAAGCCGGTCCTTCGACGCCGGTGGAGGTTCTCGGTTTGCAGAGTGTGCCGGAAGCCGGCGATCAATTTCAGGTGGCGGACGAAGCCAAGGCCCGGCACATCGTTGAGTACCGGCAGGGTAAGCAGCGCGAAGCTTCGCTCGCGAAATCCGCCAGCGGCCGCTTGACGCTGGACCAGTTGCACGAACAGTTGAAAGTGGGCGAAGTGAAGGAACTGCCCGTGGTGGTGAAGGCGGACGTACAGGGATCTGTCGAAGTGCTCAACGAGATGCTGCCAAAACTTTCAAACGAGCAGGTGAAACTGAAAGTAATTCACGCGAGCGTGGGAGCGGTGAACGAAAGCGACGTCTTGCTTGCGTCGACGTCCGGCGCCGTGATCGTCGCCTTCAACGTGAGGCCGGAGCGAAAAGCTTCGGATCTGGCGCAACGCGAGGGCGTGGACATTCGCCCCTATTCGATCATCTACGAGTTGCAGGACGAATTGAAGAAAGCCATGTCCGGATTACTTGCACCGGTAATCAAGGAAACGTATCTGGGCCGGGCGGAAGTGCGCAACACATTCAAAGTCAAGGGCGTGGGAACCATCGCCGGTTGTTCGGTACAAGACGGCATTATGAAGCGCGACGCGGAGGTCCGCGTGCAGCGCGACAACGTCGTAATTTACACCGGGCGGATCACTTCCTTGAAGCGTTTCAAGGAAGATGCCAACGAAGTGCGCCAGGGTTTTGAATGCGGTGTGGGCGTGTCGAATTTTGCGGATGTGAAAGTGGGGGACATTCTCGAATGCTTCAAGATGGAAAAGACCATAGCGCTCGAGATGCCTCCTCCCAGCGAACGCCCGCGCCGGCAGGAACGTGCGGGGCGGCAGGAAAGCGCGTAACCACGGCGAAATCGTTTCAAGCGAATTTTCTACTCGCCCGTTTTAGCTGAAATTACGGGGGCGAAAATGCCGATCGGTCTCCTCACTCTTGAAATTCACATCTCCGAGGCACAGTCTCTCAAAGACAAGCGGCAAGTCCTGCGCAGCCTGAAAGACCGCCTGCGCGCGCATTTCAACGTAGCGGTGGCGGAACTGGAGCATCAGGAGTTATGGCAACGCTCGAAGGTCGGCGTAGTGAGCATCTCGGGGGACGGCAAACATCTGGAAGAATCGCTCGCAGCAGTCGCCGCGGAATCGGAGCGGTTGCTCGGCCGTGATTTGGTTTCGCAGGAAATAGATTATTTCGAGGACAGTGAATAATGCTCGGCGGACACCGTTCGGAACGGATCGCAGAAGAAATTCGGAACGAAGTGAGTCTCATGCTCGCGGGCGAGCTGAAAGATCCGCGGCTGGCGGGACCGGTGATGGTGACGGAGGTCCGCTTGGGCGCAGGCATGCGCACCGTGCGTGTATTCGTGCAACTCGCGGAAGACGACAACGAACGCGCGGAAACATTAGAAGGGCTGAAAGCGGCGTCGGGCTACGTGCGCCACGAGCTGGTGGAACGTTTGCGGCTTCGGCGAGCGCCGGAAGTGATTTTTCTGCTCGACGAATCGGAAGAATACGGCCAGCATATCGACCAGCTCCTAAGAAAAGCGAAACCGCCGGAGACTTTGTAGCCGGGTTTTCGTTCTGATTTTTCTTGTAAGCAAAAAAGCGCTATAGGCCGCTTTCAAAACGCGGCAGAGCCAAGCAGCAAACTAAAAAGATGCCCCGATCTCCTCAGCCTTTGCCCTACGACGGAATTCTTATCGTCGACAAGCCGCGCGGGAAAACTTCGCACGACGTGGTGGAAGCTGTGCGCCGCCTGGTTGGTTTCCGCGGCATTGGACATTTCGGAACTCTTGATCCGCTGGCAACCGGAGTCCTGGTTCTTGCGCTGGGCCGCGCCACACGGCTGGCGCGGTTTTACAGCGGACGCCGGAAGCGATACAGCTTCGCGGTGCGATTTGGATTTTCCACTGACACCTATGACGCGGACGGCGAGGCTTTGGGTCCTGATGCCGCTCCTGCGCTGAACCCGAAAGAACTGGAAGAATACGCAGCGCGATTTCTGGGCAAGATCAAGCAAACTCCGCCGTCTTTCTCCGCGAAAAAGATTCATGGGAGGCCGGCGCATGAACTAGCGCGAAAAAACAAGCCGGTGAAGCTGGAACCCGTCGAGGTGGACGTGTACGAATTCAGGCTTACCGGCGTGGAAGGTTCGATCGCGAGGTTCGTGGTGGAATGCGGCGCTGGGACCTACATTCGTTCGCTGGCACACGAACTCGGAGCGCTGCAGGGTTCCGGCGCGCACCTGGCGGAGATCCAACGCACGGCGGTCGGCGAGTTTACGCTGGACCAGGCCGGCCAACTGCTGGAACTCGACCAGGAGGCCAAGACGGGACGTTTGGAAAAACGCATCATTCGCCTGGAAAGTTTATTGCCTGAGCTGCCCCGGGCAACTATTTTGCCCATCGTCGAAAAGCGCGTGCGCCACGGCGCAAAGTTCAATGTGTCGCTAGCTCAGATTCAACCTGGCCAGCTGACATCGGTTCCTGGGGCTCCCGCGCAGCTAGATTCGGATGACTGGAAGCCGTCTCGATTGCGCGTGTTTAACCAGCAGGGACAATTGATCGCCATTGCTGAGCCCGTCGTGCCACGTACCTACCAGCCGGTCGTAGTCCTCGAAGCGATTCCCTGACACTTCTTATTCTGTCTTGGCTATTGGACAGCGGTTGAGCGTAGGCGTGTCTGGGCTACTGTGGTTCGGGTTGTTGCTGCGGGGCCGGTTGAGGCGGAGGTGGCTGCGGCTGCGCTCCCTGCTCGGGAGGAGCCGGTTGCTGCGGTTGAGACCCAGGCTCGGACGCAGGGGCAGGCGCTGGCTGGGTTTGGGGCTGAGGCTGTGGCACGCCTGGTGCGCGCTCTTGGCGCTCTTGGTGCGTGGGTCCCGCCGAGCCCGGACCTTCGGGGGCACCGCGACCTGCGTAAATTAGATGATCTTTGCGCGGCGCGAGGGCGACCATACGCGGAGTTACAAGTATCAGCACCTCGGTGTCTTGTTGTTGCACGTCCTCCGCCGCTCCTAACAACCCCGCGCCAGTTGCGCCTCCAAACGCAGGCGTGCCGTTCAGGCCACGCGTGTACTGCGGCGAGCGGAATCCTGCCAAGGCCGCCGTTTGATCCGTCTTTACGCGCACTGTTTGATGGATCTCTTCGTTCGCCACAACCGGGATGTTGTTAAGAATTGATCCCGTGAGGCTAGTAATATTGAATTCAAGCTGCAGCGTGACCTCATCGTTTTGGTGAATGCGCGGCGTCGCCTTCACCTTGACTCCCACATCGATGTACTCGGCATTGGGGAACTGAGTACCGATGGCCGAAGAACTGCCGCTCAGAAATTGCGAAGAATTAAGTATGACCGATACGGTATTGGAGCCGTAGTTCGCGACTGCCAGGTCAGGCTGCGCAGTGGCCGTGAATGCGGCAGTGGCGAGCGAAACCGGATTCGTCTCGACGGGGAATTCAAAAAATGGAGTAAAGGTTCCGTCGCCGAGTCCAATCAGCAGGGATACGGCGTCGTCAGTCTGCGCCGTGACGGCCAGGTCGGGGATGCCGTCGATGTTGTAATCCGCGATAGCGATCGAAGTGGGGCCATTGCCTGCAGGAAAGTTGTTTGTTGCACCGAACGTGCCATCACCGACGCCCAGAAGAATTGAAACGGAGGCACCCGAAAGCGTGTCGGTTCCCACGCCATTGTTTGCGATCGCAAGGTCCAGGATGTTGTCGCCGTTGAAGTCGGCCGCCGCCACATAGATCGGCGTTTGGCCGGTCGGATAGGTCACGGGTTTATTGAAAGTCCCATCCCCATTTCCCAGATAGACGGTGACCGAGTTGTCCGTTTGATTGGTAACGGCCAGATCTAACTTGCCGTCGTTATTGAAATCCGCGACCACAAGGCCGGTGGGCCCCTTGCCGGTGGTTAGATTTACAGGGGCCGCGAAAGTTCCGTCTCCGTTGCCCATGAAGACCGAAACCGTGTCGTCCTGTTGATTCGCAACGAGCAGATCGAATTGTCCGCCCGCGATCAGCGTTGCCGAGACAACAGAGACCGGATGGTTTCCGGTCTTGATAGGCGAACCGGAAGCGGCCGTAAAGGTGCCGTCGCCATTACCCAGTAGAATTGTGACGGTATTGTCAGTTTCGTTGGCCACAGCCAGGCCCACATTCGTATTGTTCTTTGCGTTGAAAGTGCCCGTTGCGATGGAAATGGGTCCCTTGCCGGTTGTGGGTTTAAGGGTAGCCGGATTCTGAAAGGTTCCATCGCCATTGCCGAGAAAAATAGAGAGGGTGTCATCGGTGAAGTTCGAAACGATGAGATCTTGAAAATTATCGCCGTTCAAATCGGCTGTTGTCACGAAATCCGGGGCGTTTCCCGTGGCATAGTTCGTTACCGGAAAATCAGAAGTGCTCAAGCCCAGGATGCTCGTTCCGCCCGTGGTCGCCCCGGTTCCAAGGCTGTTGGAATATTGCGCAAGCGAAACGGGGAAACGCTCGCCCACAAAGAATGTGGCAGGCTGGTTATCCTCAGCGCGAAGCAAAATCCGGCGGCCATGGCGCACCAGCGAAAGCATCTCCGAAAAACTTGCGGCCGCGCCGGGAACGGTGGCCAGAAAAGTTGACGCTCCGCCTCCGAAAGCGACGATTGGCGGAATCAGCCCGCCGACATCCACTTGACCCGAGGCTAGCAAGGTAGCGAGCTGAGTCGGCGAAAGACCCGCGGTCGCGGCGCTTCCGAATATTTGCGTAAGGACGGTGAGCAGCCCGGGGAGTCCCGATTCCGCCTCGGTTACGGCGTTCGAGGGAATGGTGTAAACATGGCCACTCTGCGGGGGCAGGATGCCAAGCTGCTCCGCATAATTGCGATCCATTTCAAGGATTTCCATTTCCAACACCAGTTCGCCGACCGGTCGGTCGAGGTCGTCAATTACTCCGCTGGCTACGGCGATCGCTTGGGGAGAGGCACGCATCGTAAGCGTGCGGCTGCGGGTGTCCAACTGGCTTCGCGTGATTCCTGCAACTTCCCGCACCAGATGCGAGATCTCCGTCATCTGTTCCGGAGTCTCGGTAGATGAAAACAAGACCGTGCGCACGATCGAGAGATCGTAATCTTTCCGCTTCTGCGTTGTATCGTCGGCCACGAAAAACAGGTGTTTGGTTAGCGGGCGCCAGAAAGTGTGAGTTTGTTCGCCCAGGATCCGCGTGGCGGTGGCGAAGTCCAGGTCATCCGCGTCAATGTGTACCTGCCGCGAGCGTAAATCCACATCGAATGCAACGTCCACGCCGAACTTCCGCGCGATCTCTTCATAAGCGCTTTGGGTATCGCCACGCAATCGGAAATTTTGCTTTCCCGGCAAGTGTTCGAGGTGCACTTCACGGGGAGGCTCGGGGCCGGAAAGAATTTGCCTCGCTTGGCGGGGATCCAGAGCGGAGAGTTCCGTCAATCGGTCGCGGATCACTTTGTTGCTGGGATCGAGTTCCCGAGCTTCGCGCAGCGTATGTAGCGCAGCGGGGATTTCCCCGGAAATAGCGTGCCGCTCCGCCAGATCGACTTTCATCTGGACCACATGGCTCTTGGCGATTTCCCGGCGAGAAAAATAATCGCTATCGTTGGGCGCGAAGTTAACCGCGTCGGAATAGGCTTCGTAGGCCGCTTCCCAGTCACCTTGCTCTTCTGCGCGAAGGCCCTGCTTGTTTGCCTGCTTGGCTTTTTTAAGGTCGGCTTTTACGAGCGGGGAACTGGGAGTACTTGAAGAGTTCGCCCCCGGCGCGGGAGTTGTCTTGCCGGTTGTATCAGGGGTAGTGGCAGGTTGCGATTGCTGTGTTTGCGCCGGCTTGGCGCTGTCCGATTGAGACTGAACAACGGCAGGCAGCCTTGCACGGGCGGAAGTGGCATGAAAGGTACCCAAGAAAGAAATCGCCAACAGGGCCGCGACGGCGGCGAAGAGCTTAGGCGATCTTGAACGAACTGCAGGTGGCATAAGTGGTTAGACGTTGCGTCCCTTCCTTGAGTTATCAAGGATTGACGCGGGCTGCGAGCTTACCCGTATATTGTACAGGGAAGCGCGGGCCTGCGAACAAGGTCTGGATTCCCTTGCTGTTGCCGTTGTGCTGAGATACACTGGGAATGCTAGTTGACACACGTTTACAACTAGAATTCCATGCTATCTGCTCTTCTTGTCGCACTTCGTGAAGGCGTCGAAGCCGCGCTCGTCGTGGGTATCGTCCTGGTCTATCTGAATCGTACAGGGCGGCGCGCGCTTACGAGCTACGTTTGGGCGGGCGTGATCCTGGCTGTCGCCGCCAGCATCGCCGCGGCATTGCTCCTGCAACGCTGGCATGTAAGCGAAGATGGTTTTGAAGGTCTGCTGATGCTGGCGGCCGGCGTTCTGGTGGTAACCATGATCGTCTGGATGAACCGCGTGGCGCGGCACCTAAAGAAGCACATCGAGCAACGGGTGGAGGCGTACGCGCAGCAGTCCACACGCGCCGCCGGCTGGGGAATTGGATTCTTCGTATTCCTGATGGTGGTGCGGGAGGGTGCGGAGCTGGTTTTGATCCTGCGTGCCGTGGAGCTTTCCAGCGCGGGCGTGCAAGTCTGGATTGGAACCGGGCTTGGAATCGCGATCGCAGTGGCCGTCGGTCTTTTCTTTTTTCAAGGCACGCTGCGAATACCTCTTCATCGTTTTTTTGCGGCCACCAGCACGATTCTGATGGTAGTCGCTTTCCAGCTTTTGCTCACCGGCCTGCACGAACTAAGCGAGGCCATGTGGCTGCCGTCAAGTAAACGTGAAATGGCCACGATAGGGCCCATCGTGCGGAACGAAGTATTCTTTTTTGTGGTGATTCTGGGAGTTGCGGCCCTGGTGGTGCTGCGCGAATGGTTCAGCGCGAAGAGCCCTGCGCCTGCGGAAGCAGCGAATTCGGCCGATCGGCGGATGCGCGAGTGGGAATTTCGGCGTCAGAAGCGCTGGAGTTTCGCTGCGGCAATTTTGTGCGTGGCCGTCGTTCTGTCTTTCGCGGCCGAGTATGTATATGCCCGGGCGGTAACGGCGCCGGTGCGTGCCCAGGTGCTTGTGGCGCAAAACGGCCAGGTAAGCATTCCGCTTTCTGAGCTTACAGATTCGAGTTTGCATTTTTATACCGCGGACGTGAACGGGACCGTAATCCGATTTCTGGTGATCCACAAACAAAACGGCGACTTCGCCGCGGCCCTGGACGCTTGCCAGATCTGCGGCACGGCCGGCTATCGCCAGGAAGGGCAGAACGTGATCTGCAGAAATTGCGGCGCGGCGATTTATATTCCTTCCATCGGCGAATCCGGCGGCTGCAATCCGATTGCGGTGAAATCCCGTGTAGAAGGGGGACAAGTGATTGTGGATGTTTCGGCGCTCGCCAATGCCGCCTCTACGATTCACCCCTGAACGATGTTTGGCCGGCTGGTAAGAGAATCCTTCGTTCGTAATCCGCGACGTAAAGTTCTGGTGGCGGCTGCACTGGTCGTGGGCATGGCCGTCGCGACTTCTACCCTGACTATTGCACTCGAGGTTGGCGACCGACTGGCACGCGAATTCCGCAGCCTGGGCGCGAATCTGCTGGTCACACCGCAAGCGGATACGCTTCCGATCGAAATCGGCGGTGTGGATTATCGGCCGGTGAACGAAGGGGCGTACCTCAGCGAAACCGACCTCGGAAAACTGAAAACAATTTTCTGGCGCCACAATATTCTGGGATTCACGCCGTTCCTTGATGTTCCCGCGACGATTCAGCAATCTGAGAATTCTGACCCGACTCTCGCCATGATTGTGGGGACATGGTACGCGCAGGATGTGTCCGTCCCCGATGGCACGAAATTCAAAACCGGCCTGAGCGTCACGCATCCCTGGTGGAAAGTTCAGGGCCGCTGGTTTCACGATGACGCGAATGAATGCGTCATCGGTTCGACGCTGGCCGCGACCATGCCGGGTGTGACCGCTGGAAAAGTTATTTACGTGTCTAGCCGGTCGCCTGGTGACTCGACGCAAGGCCAATCCGGCGCAACACAAGCGATTGCTCTCAAAGTAGTGGGTAGCGTGTCCACGGATGACGCGGAGGACAAGGCGTTGCTCGTGCCTCTCGCGATTGCGCAGAAATTATCGGGACATCCGGGCCAATTTCGTCAGCTTTTTGTAAGCGCGCTGACCAAGCCGGCGGACACTTTCTCCGAACGCGATCCGCTGAAAATGACGCCGACGGAATACGATCGCTGGTTCTGCTCGCCATACATTTCATCGATCAGCTTCCAAATAAAAACGGTGTTGCCCGGCACGGACGTGCGCACCATTCGCCGCGTGGCGGACACGGAAGGGCGCATCCTCTCACGCGTAGGCACTCTGCTTTGGATTGTTACGCTCGCGGCGCTGGGTGCTGCGGCCCTGGCGGTTGCTGCTACGTCGGCTACCACCGTTCTGGAGCGGCGCGCGGAAATCGGCGTGATGAAGGCGTTGGGCGCGACCAACTCTCTGATTGCCGGGATTTTCCTCGCGGAACAGTTGCTGCTCGCGGTTGCGGGAGGCGCCATCGGGTTCGTAGTGGGTGCGGCATTGGCACGGAGCCTGGGCGCGAGCGTGTTTGGCACGCCCGCTTCGCCGCGGCTGATTCTGTTTCCAGTGATTCTTGGCATCGCGGCAATCGTGGCATTCGTGGGTAGTCTGATTCCTTTGCGGCGCGCGTCGCACTTCAATCCGGCGCCGATTTTGCGGGGCGAGTAATGTTCTGGCGCTTGCTCTGGAAACTCTTGCGCGGCAGCAGCGGGCGGCTGGTCGTCGCGATTCTGGCTCTGGTAAGCGGTGCGATGGTGATTTCTGCACTGCTGAATCTCGAATTCGACATCGAGCGCAAGCTCACCCAAGAATTTCGCATGCTGGGTGCAAACCTGGTGATTTCTCCCGGTCACGATGCGCAAATCAACGGGGCGGCTCCCGCTGCGCTTATGAATGAGAGCGAGGCGTTCGCCGCAATTCAGAGCTTGAAGGACCCAGCCGTTGTGGCGGCGGCGCCTTTTCTTTACATTGTCGAGCGCGCCGGGGACACGCCCGTAGTCGTGGCCGGAACGAAGTTGGAAGAGCTGCCGGAGCTTGAGCCGGCGTGGAGGATCGAGGGCCAGTGGACTCCGTCTCGCCAGAATCAGATACCTTGCATCGTTGGGCGCAACGTCGTGCGGCAACTCCATCTCGCTCTGGGCAGCACGCTGCTTTTGTCTTACTTGGGCAAAACTACGCAGGCAACGCTGGTCGGCATCGTGGATGCGGGCGGCGCGGAAGACAATCAGGTCTTCATGGGATTGGCTGAAGTTCAAAGGCTCGCGGGACTTCCGGGCCAGATCGGTCTGGCGCAATTGAGCGTCAGGGGAACGGCTAAAAACATCTCGGAATTCGCGGCGCGGCTGGCGGCTGCGCTGCCGTCTTACGAAGTGCGGCCAATCCGCCAGGTGACCGAAGCCGAGGGTGATCTTCTAAATCGCATCCGGCTGCTGATCGGGTCCATGGTGGTTCTGATTCTTGCGCTGACGGCGCTTTGCGTCCTTGCGACGATGGCGGCGCTGGCGATGGAGAGGCGCCAGGACGTGGGACTGATGAAGGCGTTAGGCGGCTCGATTGCGCGAATCGTCGCGCTGTTTATGGCTGAAGTAGGCGTCCTTGGCGCGGCGGGAGGGTTCGTCGGCGCCATTTTGGGCATTGAACTTTCGCGCTGGATGGGCCAGCGCGTTTTTGGCACGGCAATTTCGCTGCGCTGGGAAATCTTTCCGCTGACCATCGCTCTTATGGTTGCGGTCGCGCTCGCCGGAGCGCTTCCTTTGCGGCTGCTGGGAAAAGTGAAACCGGCCGTAATTTTTCGAGGGGAATAGTGGCGACTCTGGTGCAAGTGGAGAATCTGCGCAAGGAGTTCGGAAACGTTTGCGCGCTTGCAGGCGTGTCGTTCCGCGTGGAAGCCGGCGAATGGATTGCCATCATGGGGCCTTCAGGCTCCGGAAAGACCACGCTGATAAATATTCTGGGCGGGCTCGATATGCCCACTTCGGGGCAAGCGATTGTGGATGCTATTGACGTTGGCCGGCTCGACGAATCCGGGCTTACGCGTTTCAGGGCGCAGAAGATTGGTTTCATCTTTCAACAATTTCACTTGGTGCCCTATCTGACCGCGCTAGAAAACGTAATGCTGGCGCAATATTTTCACAGCACCACCGACGAGAAAGAGGCGCGCGAAGCGCTGGAACGCGTAGGTCTGGGCGATCGCGTCGAGCATTTGCCTGGAAAACTTTCCGGCGGCGAACAGCAGCGTGTAGCTGTTGCCCGGGCGCTGATCAATCATCCGAAGCTCATTCTCGCCGACGAGCCTACCGGAAACCTGGATGAAGCCAACGAGGAGACCGTGATCCAGCTATTCCACGAATTGCACCGCGAAGGACACACTATTCTCATGGTCACGCACGCGCCCTCCATCGGACGCCTGGCCGATCGCCGCATTGCATTCGCGCATGGAAGGCTGGCGGAAGTTCCGGCGTCATCAAAAACCTCACCGTGACGCGGCTCCGTTGAGATCAAAGGTCAAAGCGGTCTGCTAGAATAGGAAGAAATGCCGATACCACACGATTTGCGAAAAAAGCCGATGGACGTGAAGGTACGCGTATCGACGGGCCAAGGTGTCGAAGTCACCTGGTCGGACGGCCACGCGAGCCGCTACGACTTTCCCTACCTGCGAGACCACTGTCCGTGCGCGCTGTGTAACGACGAGCGCGAAAAGAAGGCTCGCATAGGGACATCACCGAGCGGAGCTAGCGCTCCCAGTGCAGTATTGCCGATGTTTAAGCCGCGCGTGACCGCCAAGAGCGCAATAGCAGTAGGGAACTACGCAATCCAGATTGAATTTTCGGACAGCCACGCGACGGGCATCTACAGCTTCGAACATTTGCGCGAAATCTGCCCTTGCGAGGCTTGCGTGCGCGAGTTTGGGCCGGCGTCGGTACAAAAGCTTTCCTGAAGGGCAGGTCAGGGCCCTTGCGGCCGGCCTTGCTGCGTGATCGCGCGCCGGGGAAGAAAACCCGGACGAGCAACTCTTTGTTTTTGCGATAAATTCAACGTATAGTTCTTCTCCTCATCTCTATAACGTATGTCATCCGACTCCACCGGCCACATTTTCACACCTGGTAGGGTACGCCCCGTAGCCAAGGTCCTCGTGGCCACTACGGCCATGCTGGCGTTCATTTCTTTCTGGCGGGCCGCAGCCATCGTCCTGAACGACCTGGCGTCATCGGCTTATTACGCCGGCGGCGAAGCAGAGCAGTTCATCGGCAAGACGGCTCCGTGGTTCATCCTCGGCATCATGCTGTTTTCATACGCAGTACGGGCGATTTACGTGGAGAGCTGCAGCATGTTCGTCCGGGGCGGCGTGTATCGCGTGGTGAAGGAAGCCCTGGGCGGAACGCTGGCGAAGTTCTCGGTTTCAGCGCTGATGTTCGACTACGTCCTGACCGGGCCCATCAGCGGCGTGTCCGCGGGCCAATATCTGGTCGGCGTACTAAATGAATTATTCGTTTACGCTCACATTCCGATTCATCTTCACGTAAACGGCACCGCTGCAGCGGTCGCCATCGTGATCACGCTTTATTTCTGGTGGGAAAATATCAAGGGCGTGCCGGAATCCAGCGGCAAGGCGCTGCGGATCATGCAGCTCACCACCATCATGGTGATCGTTCTGATTAGCTGGTGCTTCTACACTTTGTATGCCCGTAGCGGTTGGCATCTGCCTCCCGCGCCGCTGCCCCAGAACATGAAGCTCGACAAGGGGTCGCTTGGCTGGCTGGATCGCTATCAATGGGCGCACACGATCACGCTGATTGCGATTTTTGTCGGGCTGGGCCATTCCGTGCTGGCTATGAGCGGCGAGGAATCACTCGCCCAGGTCTATCGAGAAATTGAACATCCCAAGCTGCCCAACCTGAAAAAAGCTGGGTTGATCATATTCATTTACAGCCTGGTTTTCACCTCGTTGGTTTCCTTCTTCGCGGTAATGATCATTCCGGACAACGTGCGGGGAAAATTCACCGAGAACTTGATCGGCGGACTCTCGATGCATCTGGTGGGAAGTTTTCCCGTACGGCTTGCGTTTCATGTGTTCGTCGTGGTCGTGGGTGTTCTGATCCTTGCGGGAGCTGTGAACACGGCGATCGTGGGCTCGAACGGAGTGCTCAACCGCGTGTCGGAAGACGGAGTGCTGACCGACTGGTTTCGCCACCCGCACTCGCGCTTCGGAACCACTCACCGCATCATCAACATGGTTGTGGCCTTCCAGATCGTCACCATCCTGGCTAGCCGAGGCGATGTAACATTTCTGGGTAACCTCTACGCGTTCGGCGTGATCTGGAGTTTTGCGATGAAAGGCATTGCGGTTCTGGTGCTGCGCTACACGCATCCCCAGGATCGCGAATATCGTGTGCCGCTCAATCCCGTTATTTTCGGCGTGGAAATTCCGATTGGACTGGGAATAATCACTCTGGTTCTGCTCTCGATTGCGGTGATTAATCTATTTACAAAACCTGACGCGACCATGGCGGGAATTACGTTCACTCTCATTCTGTTCACGGTCTTTGAAATCTCCGAACATCGAATGCACAAGCGCCAGGCCGGCGCAGCTCACGTCGAACTCGATCAGTTCAATCTTGCGCAGGAAGCCGAGCTGACTCCGACGAGCGTGGGCGTTGCTCCCGGAAGCATCCTTGTTCCGGTTAGCACCTACTACGCGCTGTATCACCTGGAAGCTGCGTTGAAACGAGTGAAAGGGCTGGACGCGGAAATAGTGGTATTGCACGTGCGCATGTTGCGGCGAGCGGCGTCAGGCGAATACGATCTGGATCCCGACCAGCTCTTCAGCACCATCGAGCAGTTGCTGTTCACCAAAGTGCTCGCCATCGCGGAGAAAGAAGGAAAGCCGGTGCGCCTGGCCGTGGCCGCGGCCAACGATTTGTGGGAAGGCATTCTGCGTACGGCGATGAACCTTCAGTCGAGCACGATTGTGAGCGGCAGCTCGTCGAAGATGCCCGTTACGGAACAGGCGCGCGAGATCGGATTAGCTTGGGAGCGTATGCCGGAACCCCGGCCGCGCTTGGCCCTGGAGATTTTCACGCCCGCGGGCCAGGAATATATCTTCTACCTCGGGCCGCACGCGCCTCGCCTTACACCCAAGGAAATTGACGTACTGCACAAGATGTGGCTCAAGTTCAGCGAAAAGCTGGCTGGCGAGGAACTCCACCATCACGACATCATTCATTTCGCGCTGACCGAACTGGAGCGGGAAATCGCGGAAGGTCAAGGCGATGAAGTGCTCGAAAGACTTCGCCAGCATCTTCGGGACATCCAGACCCGCAGGCTGAATCCTCCGGCGGACCCGAAAAATTTGCCGCCGAAACCAAATTGATAAGACTTTTGAACGGGTGCCCGCTTTTCCGAGAATGTTCAGGCTCGAAGCTCTGAAGTGCAATTAGGGCAACGCGTGGCTTTGATCGGGATTGCAGAAAAGCAGTACGGGCATTCCTTGGTCGCCGGCGCCGCAGCGGGAACAGGCTTTTTCCACCGATTCACCTGGCGTATCACCAGGAAGATTACGAATGCGACGATCAAGAAATCGATTACGGTGTTCAGAAACAACCCGTAGTTGATCGTCACGGCCCCCGCAGCTTTGGCAGCAGCCAGTGAATCGTAGTGAGTATGTGACAGGCTCAGAAATAAGCTGGAGAAATCGACTCGTCCAAGAAGAAGCCCAATCGGCGGCATTATGACGTCGCCTACCAGTGAGGTGATGATCTTTCCGAAGGCGGCGCCGATGATGATGCCTATGGCCATGTCCAGCACGTTGCCCTTCATCGCGAATTCTTTAAATTCTTTCAGCATGTTCTTGTCCTCTTTGAAACCCAAATCTGAATTCTCTGGCTCGGGTTCGTCGATTCAACTGAACCGGCGAACCTCGACATGCGAGTGAGATTATCGGGAAGCGGACGGACTGGCAAGAGCGAAGGATGTCTATTGAGGGTTTCGAAATATGCAACTAGGGGAGTTCATTCACTTCGAGCGAAGAGGACGGCGCCCAGAGTCCCACGCAGTACAAGCACCGCTCCGGCAAGTCCCAAAAGCAACGGGATGCAACGAACAGGAAGAACGGGGACACCCAAAATAAGCGCGCCAACCAGAGCAAGCGAGCCCGCGCGTATCTTTGAGGACCACTGGGGTGCCGCAGGTCCGCGCCGCGTCCAGGCGCGGGCACCCCAGTACAAAAAAACAATTCCCACGGCAATCAAAGCCGCCGGCCGCGTTGGCAATCCCACGCGCCCGGAAACGGCCAGCAGAATCAGAAGAGCTCCGAGGAGCAAAACAATAGATTCATTCAGAAGCTGGAAAAGCTTTGCAGACGTCAGCATGCGTTCCTCTAACCCGGTCCTCAGCATGGTCCCGCC
>Ga0209530_1000422_pt1 | contig 31370 bp, 27 predicted proteins | sample BlaSpr_A8_Ref_O1_FD_187987 | JGI IMG/M metagenome (GOLD analysis project Ga0209530, IMG submission 187987) | Forest soil microbial communities from Thunder Bay, Ontario, Canada - Black Spruce, Ontario site 2_A8_Ref_O1 (SPAdes) (version 2) | ecosystem: Environmental > Terrestrial > Soil > Boreal...
GGTAAGTGATTGATTTAAATGGTGGGCAGTGCAGGACTCGAACCTGCGACCTCCTGCTTGTAAGGCAGGCGCTCTAACCAGCTGAGCTAACCGCCCGCTCCGCGCGGACGCGACTTACCGCTCTGTGCCACTCCTGAAAATACTTTCAGAAAACTTATGCTGAGAATACTGGACCTTTCCCTTGCCGGTCAAACGGACGGATACAAACCGTACAAGCGATACAGAACTTGCAGGCTCCCGCTGCTACACTTTCTGGGTGCGAAAGCTAATCGTTAACGCCGACGATTTCGGTCTGACCGTCGGAGTAAATCGTGGCATTGTGGAATCCAACAGCGACGGAGTCGTGTCCTCGACCACATTAATGGCCAATGGTCTCGCCTTCGGGGACGCAGTGGCAGCAGCGCGCTCGGCTTCGAGTCTCTCCGTCGGGTGCCACGTGGTATTGGTGGATGGAACACCAGTGTCACCGCCGGATACCGTAGAAACGCTGCTCGCAGTGCGCTCGGCCGAACCCGGCAAGTTCTACTCCAGTCTTTCGGCATTTGCCGCGCGCGCTATGTTGGGAGGCTTTGATCGCGATCAACTGGTCGCAGAAATCAGTGCGCAAATAAGGAAAATTCAAGCTGCCGGTCTCCAAGTCACGCACCTCGACACCCATAAACACGCCCACATTTTCCCCGAGATTCTCCTAGCTCTGTTGCGGGCCGCTCGGATCTGCGGCGTGCGTGCGATCCGCAATCCGATCGTTCCCTTGCAAGCCATGCCCGCTCGGCAATTCAAAAACAACCGGGAACTTTGGAAGAGATATGGACAGGTGCGGGTCCTGCACACTTTCTCCCGACAGTTCCACCAGCGCACCAAGCGTTCTGGGCTGCTTGCGCCCGATGGTGTAATCGGGGTGATCGAAACCGGCTCACGAGATAATTCGCAAAATACTTCGAAGGACCGCTCGAGAGACACCTCGAGCGATAGCCAACGAGAGATTTCCGGCTTCAGTTCCCTGCTGCGGCAGACGCTCTCGAATCTGCCCGAAGGAACCTGGGAGCTTGTCTGCCATCCCGGGTACAACGACGCCGACCTGCGCGCAGCCCACACCCGGCTGCTCGATTCTCGCGACGAAGAACGACGCCTCCTTACTTCGGCTGAACTCCGGCAGTTCCTGGAGGCAGAGAAGATCCAGGTCATCGGCTATCGAGAATTTGTCCAGGACTTCGTGACAAAACAGCCCTAAACGGCCATGGACTACTGTCGAATCAGACATCGAACAGGTGCCGAAAGTGGTGCTTCCCTCGTTACTGCGGCGGTGCACTTTGCAATATCGCGGGGACATCAGACGGCGGTATCATCGCATGAAGGATTATGAGGATCAGGCATGGCTGATCAGCAGACCGAACCCCGCCTTACCGTGGACTTGCCCGTTCGTATTTGGGGAATGAGCGCCGATGGGCGTCCCTTTTCTCAACAGGCTCGCGCTCACAATATCAGTTCGGAAGGCGCGTTGATCTCGGGCGTCGATAATGAATTAAAAGTGGGCGACGTGATCGGAGTACAGTGCGAGGAGAAAAAGACGCGCTGCACCGTCATATGGGTGATGAATACGGGCCCGGTCAAGAAAAATCAAGTGGGAGTGAAGTTGGTCGCGGGTCAGGAGTCTCCCTGGAAAAGCTATTTGCCTCTGGACGGTGCCACCGTATCGATTGCAGCCTCCAACCGGCGGCGCTGGCACCGGCATAAGATTTCCCTTCCCCTGGAACTTCGGGACGAACGCGTCAACGCGCCCAGCCGTATTAGTGCTACCGATGTAAGTGGTAATGGATGCTATGTAGAGAACATGCTGCCTTTGCCGCTTGGAACTGTGCTACGGATCGATTTCTGGCTTGATTCAGAACGCGTCACTATCACGGCAGTAGTGCGCACGTGTGATCCCGGCGTGGGCAACGGAATCGAGTTCACCGGCATGCCCCCCGACGCCAAGGACCGTATGCAGGCCTACTTGGATTCAATAGATCCACCCAGAGGAGCTTCAGGGCAGAAGTCGAAATAGCAATTTCCTGGAAATAACCTCCCGGAGATAAACTTCCAAAATTACGCGGAAGCTTCGGCATAGCGAGCCAGCACAATCGCGCGAATTAATCCACCCATCGTGAATTCGCGAGCTTCGATTGCGACCGGCATCTGCAATTCGCGCAGCGTCGCCGAAGTCACCGGACCTATCGAAGCAAACTGAACACTTTTGATTAAATCTCCGCCGCCAGACTTAGGCTTGACCGGACCCAGCAGTTCAGCAAAATTCTTCGCGGTCGAAGAGCTGGTAAAAGTCACGATGTGCGGACGGCGAGCCGCATTTTTCATCAGCGCCTGTAGACGAGCTCGTGATTTCTCTGGCACCACAGTTTCGTAAGCTTCGACCACGTCAACTTCGGCTCCAGCGGCACGCAGTTCTTCTGGAATGACGTCACGCGCAACTCTGGCTCTTATGAGCACGATCCGCTTGCCCTTGACCTTATCGCGCAGCCCCTTCACGACCGATTCCGCGACATACTCCTCGGGCACCATCTTGACCTTCAAACCATGTTTCACAATCGCTTTCTTGGTGGCGGGCCCAATGGCGGCTATCTGAAGACGTTTGAGCCGGCGGCGCGCGATGCGAAGTTTTCTTAGCCGCTGCCACATGGCCTCGACGCCATTCGCGCTGGTGAGAATGAGCCAGTCGTAGCTCTTGATATTTTTCAGAGCGTTGTCGAGTGGCTGGTATGACTGGGGCTGGTGGATCTCAATGAACGGAATCTCAACGACAGATGCGCCTAGGCTGCGCAACCCGTACGAAAGGCTGCTCGACTGATGGCGTGCACGTCCGACCAGAATTCGGGTACCGTTGAGGGGATGGTTTTCATTCGGCTTTCGCATGGATCGGATGTCGGTCTCAGGGCTGCTGCGGCAGAGCAAGGCCTCCGCCGTAGACTTCTTCGAGAATAGCATCGCCGCCTCGTCGGCGAAGCGCTTCGCCCACTTCTTCGCCTAGGCGCAGAGGGTCATCGCCCTCGCGTGTCTCGCGCAACACTTTTGTTCCATCAGGACGAGCTACGACCGCATGCAGCCGAATGCGGCCTACGATGATTTCCGCGAAAGCTCCGATGGGAACTTGGCAGCCGCCGCCCAGTTTGTTAAGCAAAGCACGCTCACAGGTGGTGGTTGCGCGGGCGGCGGCATCATCGAGAAAAACGAGAAGCCCACGCGTCGCATCATCGCCCTTGCGGATTTCGATTCCAAGAGCGCCTTGTCCAGCAGCTGGAGTCATGACCTCGATAGGAATCACATGACGGATCAATTGCGTCTTGCCCAGGCGGTTCAGTCCGGCGGCAGCCAGAATAATACCATCGTAGTCGCCAGATTCAAGCTTGCACAGCCGGGTGTCGACATTCCCACGGATTGCATGCGTCCGAAGATCGGGACGCAGAGCCTTCAACTGTGCTTGACGGCGCAGGCTGCTGGTGCCGACGATTGCGCCCTGCGGCAGGGCCTCGATGCTGGCAAAATTCACCGCACAAAAAACGTCGCGCGCATCTTCCCGTGTGGTGACCGCGGCAATTTCGAAATCAGAACCGAGTTCTGTGGGCAAATCTTTCAAACTGTGGACGGCGAGGTCAACTCGTTTTTCGCCGAGTGCCTCCTCGATCTCTTTGGTGAACACGCCTTTGGTGCCAACTTTGGCGAGCGCCACGTCGATGAGTTTGTCGCCTGTAGTCTTGATGATCTCGATCTCGACGGTGTGGCCCTGAGCACAAAGCAGGTCGGAAATGTGACGAGCCTGCCAGAGAGCGAGTTGCGAGCCCCGGGAACCGATGCGCAGGCGAGCCATCAGTCTCCTGTACCTCCCTTTCTTGCGTCGCGGTTTCTTGCCTCGACCTTACGCTGGGACTTCGCGACACCCGCTTCTCGCATGTCGTCTTCTTCACGCTGATTGTCGTGCAGCTGCCCCTGAACATTGTCATGCAAGTTAAAGAGGCGACGCACCAGTTCGATAACGGTAGTGGATTCAGAAGCACGCGCAGCCGTTTTCAGCGTGCTGATCGGGGTATGCATGATTTTGTTAACGATGCCGCGAGTAAGCGCTTCCACAGCCAATTCTTGATCAGCAGTCATCGGACCGAGACGTCCGCGAACGCGATCAATCTCAGCCTGGCGAATCGTTTCCAGATGATCCTGCAAGCTGACAATAGTCGGAACTACATCGAGAGTCTGGAGACGAGCATGGAATTTATCAACCTCGCCGTTAATGATGGCCTCTGCCCTTTCGGCTTCCTTCTTGCGATCGGCGATATGCGAAGTAACAGCTTGCTGTAGATCATCGATGTCATAGACAAATAGGCCGTCAATCTTATTCATCTCCGGATCCACGTCGCGCGGAACAGCAATATCAATAAAAAACATCGGCTTATTCTTGCGTAGCGCCATCAGCCTTTCGCCATCCTCGCGGCGGAAGACGAACTGCGGCGAACCAGTCGAAGTAATCACAATATCTGCGCGATCGCAGGTTTCATAAAGCCGGCCGAACTCGATCGCCTGTCCGCCGAATTTGTCCGCCAAACGAATCGCTCGTTCGTAGGTACGGTTGGCGACAAAGATGGACGCTGCTCCCTGAGCCAGAAGATGACGTGCCGCTAACTCGCTCATTTTCCCCGCGCCCACCAGGTAAACGCTCTTGCCGTTCAGATTGCCGAATATCTTCTTGGCCAGTTCGACGGCCACCGACGCAATCGACACCGACGACGACCCAACAGCAGTTTCCGTGCGGACACGCTTGGCTACAGCAAAGGCCCGCGTGAGCAATTGGTCCAGTTGGGCGCGTACCGCTCCCACGGCGCGCGCGGTGGCGTAGGCTTCTTTAACCTGCCCTAAAATTTGAGGCTCGCCGACGACCATGGAATCAAGACTGGCGGCGACGCGAAAGATGTGGCGGACGGCTTCATCTTCGCGAAATTCGTAGAGATGACTTTCAAATTGGGTGAGATCGGTATCGAAATACTCGCGCAGAAATTCCCGCAGGTCTCCGGCGCCATTCTTCATATGGGCAATGAACTCGACACGGTTGCAAGTTGATACGATCATGCCCTCGGCCACGGCGGGATGCTCGGATAGCCGCTTGCAAGCCTCGGGCAGGCGCGATTCAGGAACCGCCAAGCGCTCGCGCACTTCGACCGGTGCGGTCTTGTGATTGACGCCGATGAGCTGGAATCTCATGACGCGACGAACCTGTGCATGGCGCTGAAGTAGTTGGCAATCCAGGCCACGATTGCCGTCGCAAACGCAGCACTGGCGAGCACAGCTGCGCGGCGGCCGCGCCATCCGGCGTTCAGGCGTGTGAATACCATCAACAGATAAACTGCCCACATCAGGACAGAAAGAAGAATTTTAGGATCCAGAAAATCAATACGGCCATAGGCGGCCTCGGCAACCACCAGGCCCGCGATCAACCCCAGCGTCATGAAGGGAAACCCGAGCATAAGGGAGCGGTAGCCGATATCGTCGATGACTTGGAGAGCCGGCAGCCGCGAAAACATTCCGCTTGAACTCTTGGATTTCAGCGCGCGTTCTTGCAGCAGGTAAAGAATGCTGGCGCCGAAGCTGAGGAAAAGTGCCGCGTATCCGGTAAAGATCATCAGGATATGCACGGCCAGCCAGCCCTTCTTGACCACGTCTGAGGCGAAAACAAGCGGTTGCTGACCGGTGGCTGCCACAAAAGTGAGCAGAAAAACCAGCGGGAAAACCACGATGCCCGGTGTGGTCGTCTTGTAAATCAAATAAGTGAGCATGAAAACAACCATGATCAAAAAAGCCAACAGCGATTCCGCATTGTGGACCGAAGCCGATGCCAGTTGTCCGGTCTGCACCACCGCTTCGGTCAGCGAAACCAGATGAAAAACCATGCCCAGATAGGAGGCGTGGAGCGCAATCTTGCTGAGGATTTCCCCAGTGCGAGTAAGCGCAACCAGGGCGTAGAGCAATCCCGCGGCGTAACAAGCCAGCGCAACGCGGAGCCAGATTAAGGGCATCATTCTTTTAGTGCTTCCACGGGCCGCTTCCTTACAGCTGCACCCCGCCTCGGTGATTATAGTTTGCCAGGCAGAGCGGCGCGCAGGAAACAGAGCGGTGACCGACGTTTGCGACATGGATCACAAGGAGCGATCCTCGAAGCACCCTACCGGCTGCTATTCCCTGGAGAAATCACTCTCCCATACTCGCTAGCACGCGCCAGGCGATCGAACATGCGCCAGGCGGCGAGCGAAATATTGCTGATGGCTTCTTCTCCATCGCGCTCGCGATGCAGGTAGGTCGTCATCACACAAAGGATGTAAGGACGCTTGTCGACAAAGATCACTCCTGAATCGTTGCGCACTCCTTCGAGCTCTCCGGGCTTGTTCGCGATCTTCAGATCGTCGGGGAGATCACGCGGAATCCAGCTGTCTTTATGGGTGGAGAGGACTTTGAAAAAATCTTCCGTCATCTCTTGGTTCAGTATCTGGCCGCGATAAAGTGCTTCGAGCAGTGTCGCCATCTCAATCGGCGAGGAAACATTTTCACGGCCTTCGCCAGCAGCCTTCAGATCCATCATCTTGCGAAGGAGCTTGGTTTCGTGCAGACCCTGTGCGGCCAGGAAGGTATTAACATTTTCCATGCCAACGCGGTCAATGAGAACATTGGTGGCGGAGTTGTCGCTGACGGCAACCATCATCGTCGCGAGGTCACGCAGCGTAATCTGGGTGACGCCGGGCGTGAGACCGCCCATAATGTCGCTGTCCTGGACGAGATCTGCGGCATTGACCGTGTAAAGGTCAGTAAGCTTGAGTTTTCCCTGCTGCGCCTGGCGATAGAGTTCGGCGAGAATGCATATCTTGATGGAGCTCGCTTGCGGAAACAAGTCCTTTGCATGTAACAGATACTTGTGGCCGTCCGTGAGATCGACGATAGCCACTCCCATAACTCCATCGAGATTGCGGTCAACGTCGAGGATCGATTTCTCCAGTTTTTCCCAGAGGACTTGCTGTTTTTCCGTTAATGGCGGCGAATTTTGGGCGGCAGCAGAAACAGACGCGCACAAATAAAGGCAGGCCCAAATCAGCAGGGCGGCGATTCTACTTTGTTCCGTCGGTTTTCGCGGCAACGATTTTCCTGGCATAAATCAGATTTGTGCATCACGCAGACGTTTCACAGCGGTCTCGGAGGTAACCGGAGAATAGTAAACCTCTTTGAAGGTGTATGACTTTGCCTTGGCTTCAATTATTGGCAGAATTTCGATGTGCCAGTGGTAGTCGTCGTCGAGTGTCTTCCAATATCCGAGTGTTGCCGAAGGATGCTGACTATTGGGCGAGGTATGGAGCACGAGGTGGAAGGCCTCGGTAACGGTACGAATGCGTTGCAGCGTGCGCCGCAGAAGCGAGGCGAGGTCGGTCAGGTTGCCGACCCGGGTCGAAGCGGTACGCTCAAACGAAGCTTCGTGGCTGCGCGGCATAATCCAGGTTTCATATGGGACCCGCGGCGCATAGGGGCAAAAGGCCGCGTAGTCTCCGCGGATTTCAACGATGCGGATGCTCTGACGCTCCTCCTGCGCCAGAATGTCGCAAAAAACGCAACGCTCCTTGCTCTGGTAATAATCGCGCGCGGCGCGGAGTTCGTAGAGCACGCGCCGCGGCACGAACGTGGTCGCGGTAAGCTGGGAGGTGGGATGTTCGAACTCCTGACCTGCCGCCTCACCGTGATCCTTGAAAACGCTGATGTACTTGAAGCGGCTGTCACGTTTCAAGTCCTGCAATCGCTGCGCAGCGAGACGCAGCAATTGCTCGACTTCGCCGTCCCTCGCATTCCAAAGATGGCCGTCGTGACGGGGATTTTCGAGCAGGACCTCGTGGGCGCCAACCGATCCCATGCGGTCGTAGAGTCCGTCGCCACGGCGCGTCGCTTCGCCTTCTATATGATAGAGAGCCTGCGGATGGACAACAGAGCGCGCCGACCACGAACTGCCATCCACGCCGGGCAGATTGGCAATCACTTGGACTGCCTCCGCCGATGCTCCACAAAACTGGCAAGCTTGGGAGCGCGGCTTAGATTCAAGGACATCGTCGCCCGTGATCACCCACGAACGGGTGATGGGATCTTTGCGAAGTTCCATGGCGTAAGGAGAACAAAAGAATTTGCAATTTGCAATTGGCCGTTTGTAATTTGAAACCTTCGCCGATTCACCCGCTGCCCCTTCGCAGCCCTTCCAGCATAGTATTGCAAAATACGAAGTTACAAATTACAAATTACCAATCACAAAATTGCTCCCATGTCTGAGCCCTCCACGCCGCTGATGCGGCAATACGCCGCCATCAAGAAAGAGCACCCCAATGCTCTGCTGTTCTTCCGACTGGGGGATTTTTACGAACTTTTCTTTGATGACGCGGTGCTCGCCGCGCGCGAGTTGCAGATCACTTTGACCTCGCGCAATAAGGAAAAGGGAATCGCGATTCCGATGTGTGGCGTGCCCCACCACGCCGCCGAGGGCTACATTTCAAAATTGATTCGGCGCGGCTTCAAGGTGGCAGTCTGCGAACAGCTGGAGGATCCTCGACTGGCCAAGAAGTTGGTACGCCGCGAGGTTACGCGGGTGGTCACACCTGGAACGGCGGCGGATCCTTCGTTGAGCGCGGAGGAAAACAACTTTCTGGCTGCAGCGGCGACCGTCGGAGACCGTGTGGGTTTTGCCGCGCTCGACCTCTCGACCGGAGAGTTTCGCGCAACCGAGTTCGTGGGCGAATCAGCCGGCCGTCGTATTCAAGAAGAACTTGAACAATTACGGCCAAGAGAAATATTGTATGGGTCCTCCGCGCCACTGCTCGAACGAACGTCGATTGGTCAATCGCGAAGTTTTACTGGCCTGGATGGGCCAGCCGCGCATTCATACCCCGGCACCGCACCCGTCGCTCGGGTTTCTGGTTCTGGCTGGGCCGAGACTCCTTTAGATGACTGGATCTTTGCTCCTGACCACGCCATTCCCCTCCTCGAGAATCACTTCGGCGTCCTCTCGCTCGAGGGTTTCGGGCTAGCTGGCAAACAGGCAGCTGCCTCAGCTGCGGGTGCGATTCTGTATTACATCCGCTCCACGCAACGCGGCACGCTCGATCATGTCGATCGCATCGGATTCTACGAGCGCCAGAATTGCCTAGTGCTCGACGCCGTGACGGTGCGCAACCTGGAATTAATCGAACCACTCTTCGCGGGCACTGACGCTGGCGTGACGCTGTTCCGCTGCATGGATGCAACAGTGACGCCGATGGGCAAGCGCCTGCTTCGCACATGGATGTTGCGCCCGTCTTTAGATCGCCCCGAAATCGAAGGCAGACTCGATTCCGTCGAAGTGCAAGTCGAAGACACGATGCGGCGTGAAGAATTACGGCGGTCGCTCGATGGAATTCTAGATCTTGAACGTCTGCTAAGCCGGGTCACGCTCGAGACGGCGAACCCACGCGATGTGCTGGCGCTCGCCGCATCGCTCGCCAGAATTCCCAGAGTGCGAACGGTATTGGCCGAATTGCACACATCGCGGCTGACAGCGTTGCATCTCTTGATCGACGAAATGGTTGATCTCCGCGAGAAGATTGATCGCATGCTCGTCTCCGAGCCTCCGCTAACGCTGAGCGATGGCGGAGTAATCGCCGCGGGCGTCGACAAAGATCTGGATGAACTCCGCGACCTGAGCCGCAACTCGAAGCAGTACCTGGCGCTGGTAGAGACGCGCGAACGCGAGCGGACGGGGATTGGATCGCTCAAAGTGAAGTTCAATTCCATTTTTGGTTACTACATCGAGATTTCCAAGGCGAACCTCCATCTCTCTCCCTCCGACTACGAACGCAAGCAGACGCTGGTGAATGCCGAGCGCTTCACGACTCCCGAGTTGAAAGAGTACGAGTCCAAGATTCTCGATGCTCAGGAGAAGATTGTTGAAATCGAGCGGCGTCTTTTTGCCGAGTTGCGCACGGCCATTGCGGCCCAGGCGAGGCGCATCCGGCAAACCGCGCTGGCGCTAGCCGAAACGGATGTGCTCGGCTGCCTGGCGCACATCGCGGCGTTGCGGAACTACTGCCGTCCGCAATTTGAGCAAGATTCCGGCAAGGCTGTGAAGGCTGAGCACATCGGTGACCTGGAAATTATCGAAGGACGTCATCCCGTGATCGAGCTCCAGAAACTGGTCGCCGGCAGCGAACGCTTCGTTCCAAACGAACTGTTTCTGGACTCCTCTACCCACAACATAATGGTGCTAACCGGGCCGAATATGGGAGGCAAGAGTACCTATCTGCGGCAAGCCGCTTTGATCGTAATCATGGCGCAGATGGGCTCATTTGTTCCCGCGCGTTCAGTGCGCATGGGCATCGTGGATCGCGTCTTCACCCGCATCGGTGCCAGTGACAACGTCGCTCGGGGTCGCTCGACATTCATGGTCGAGATGACGGAGACAGCCGCGATTCTCCACACAGCAACACCCCTCTCCTTGATCCTTTTAGATGAAGTAGGACGCGGCACTTCCACCTATGACGGCCTGGCAATAGCCTGGGCCGCCGTCGAGTACCTGCACGCACACGTGCGAGCCAAGACGCTATTCGCCACACACTATTTCGAACTGACCGAATTGGCTCAACAATTAGGTGGAGTAAAAAACTATCATGTGTCGGTCAAAGAGGCCGGGGGCAGCGTCGTTTTTCTGCGCCGCGTCGAACCCGGAGCAGCCGACCGCAGCTACGGAATCGAAGTCGCAAAGCTGGCCGGATTGCCGAACGAAGTCGTGGTGCGTGCTCGTGAGGTACTGGCGGAGCACGAATCGTCCGAACGTCGACTTTCGCAGCATCTGACGCCGGGTTCGTCCACCGAACCGGAACGTCCAACGCAGTTGACGATCTTCACCCCCCTATCGCAGCCCGTGCTGGAGAAGCTTCGCGAAGTAGATTTAAATCGGCTGACGCCGCTGGAAGCGCTAAACTTGCTGGCGGAGTTAAAGAAAGAAATCTAACCGCCCGGCGCGCGAGACACCGAGAAACACCATCAGAGAGGATATTGACCGTAGGCAGTCAGAATAAAAATGCGTGACTTGACACTCGCAATCGGCCAACTCCTGATTATCGGCTTCGATGGCACCAAAATGTCCCCGCACCTCGCTGGCCTACTAACAAAAATTCAGCCGGCAGGCTTGATTCTATTCGCCCGCAACATCACCGGAGCCGAGCAGACGCGCACTCTTTTGCGTGAATGCCAGAAGCGAGTGGCGACGCCGTTATTCACCTGCGTCGACTTGGAAGGCGGCACCGTGGACCGGTTCCGCAACGTCATCGGTTCGGCGCCGTCTCCGGCGGAGGTCTTTGCCACCGGTAGTCGGAGGTTATTTCGCAAACACGGACGCGTAATCGGAGAAAACTGCCGTGCCCTTGGCTTCAACCTGGATTTCGCCCCAGTGCTCGACCTGGCCTATGAAGCGTCGCGTTTGGTGCTGAAGTCGCGCGCAGTTTCGGACGACCCGAACGAAGTTGCTCTCTACGCGGGTGAATTTCTGCGCGGGTTGGCCGATGCCGGCGTGCTCGGCTGCGGTAAACATTTTCCAGGACTCGGGGAGGCTACACTCGACACCCATCACGAACTTCCGAGCGTCGATAAGCCACTGCGCAAATTGTGGGAACAGGATCTGGTACCTTATCGCATACTGCGGCGGCAATTGCCGATGGTGATGGTTTCACATGCGGCATTTCCGGCAGTAACGAGGAGGCACACACCCGCCTCACTCTCCAAGAAGTGGATCACCGACATTCTGCGCAAAAAGATTGGCTACCGAGGCCTTATCTGTTCCGACGATTTGGAGATGGGTGGCGTGCTGGCTGCCGCCCCGAGAGCACAGGCGATTGAACAAGTCATGGTGGGGCACATTCGCGCTGGCGGCGATCTTGGGCTGATCTGCCATCAGGAAGATTTCATTTTACGGGCGCACGATGCGCTGATCCGCGAGGCGCAAGGCGATGGCAGATTTGCCCGCCGTGCGCAGGAGTCGGCCCGGCGCGTGTTGGCCTTTAAGAAGAAATCACTCAACAAGAAACTGTCCACGAGCAAGCGCCGCACTTCCGCTCCCACCTCCGCGAGAATCGAGAAGCTGACCCGCCAGCTCGGGGAGTTCGAAGAAGAGATCGGTCTCGCAACGTTCGGTCGCAAGGATCGCGCATGAGCATGATCGTGGCCGGGGTAATGAGCGGCACCTCCGCCGACGGAATCAACGTGGCGTTGGTTCAGCTATTCGAGCCCGGCCGAGCGCGGCCGCAATACACGCTTCTTGCTCACGAAGAGTATCCGTTCCCTGCCCCGGTTCGACGCACGGTCTTAGCCATGATGAACGCGGAATTGGCTCCCGTTGCGGATTTGGCTCGCCTGAACTTTCTTCTGGGCGAATTATATGCCGAAGCGGTGGCAAAAACTGCGCGCAAGCATCGTGTGAAACTGGCCCTGGTCGGTTGCCATGGGCAGACGCTGTATCACCAGGGGGTGGCCAAGCGCTTCCTCGGACGAAAATTAGCGGTGACTTGGCAAACGGGCGAAGGCGCGGTGATCGCGGCGCGACTGGGTATACCCGTGGTCTCCGATTTTCGTCCCTCCGATATGGCAGCGGGGGGCAAAGGTGCGCCGCTCGTTCCTTTTCTCGATTATTTTCTATATCGCGATCAGCGCACCGGATCCATCGCACAGAATCGGATTGCCCAGAACATCGGTGGGATTGCAAATCTGACCGCGATTCCTGCGGGCGCCTCTTTGCGTCAGGTGATTGCTTTGGACACCGGCCCCGGCAACATGGTGATCGATGCCGTGATGGAAGAACTTTATGGCAAACGCTACGATCGCAACGGTAGAATCGCAGCCACCGGCGGTGTGCTCGATGGTGTTACCGCAGAACTGCTTCGGGCAAAGTTTTTCCGTGCGAAGCCACCCCGAACGGCCGGCCGTGAGGAATTTGGCCGGGAATATGTCGGCCGCTTTCTTCAGATCTGCCGCGGAGCCCGTAAACCCGACGTAGTAGCGACAGCCACCGCACTGACCGCGCGATCGATCGCTGGAGCGGTGCAGCGCTTTGTCCTGCCGCGATTCGCATCCTCGAGGGCGAAACCCATGCAGCGGCGTGGTCACCAAATGATCGTCTCGGGCGGTGGCGCGAACAATCCGACGCTGATGGCCATGTTGCGCAATGAAATCGCCCCCTTGGGGACAACCCTCCATTTTTCGGATGAGTTTGGTGTTCCAGCCGAAGCTAAAGAGGCGGTGGCTTTTGCCGTCCTTGCGCACGAGACCTGGCATCGTCGGCCAAGCAGTGTGCCCTCGGCCACCGGAGCGAAACGGGCGGCGATCTTGGGAAAGATCTCCTATGCGTGAAGCGGCGCCCCTGCAGTGCACGAAAAGCAGGTCCTTCGCTTCGCGAAGGATGACAAGCTTTTTCGGGATGCCAATTGTATGGGCGACGATTCTCGCGGGAACCTTCCCTCTTCTCTCCTGCTCGCAAGCGCCCAATCCCAATGTGCTCGTAATGGTTATTGAAAGCAGCCCGACGAACCTCGACCCCCGTGTGGGACTCGATGGGCAATCGGAGCGCATCGACGAACTTATCTTCGACGCGTTACTGACTCGCGACGAACATTTCAACGTTCGGCCTGGGCTAGCCGAGCGATGGGAAAATCCCGACCCCTTGACCTATATCTTCCATTTGCATCGCGGTGTAACTTTTCATAACGGGCAGGCGCTTAATTCACGCGACGTGAAGTGGACCTTCGACTCGCTGCTCCAGGGTAAGATCCGCAGCACGAAGACCTCCACTTACCGCTTCGTGGATCACATCGAGGTACCCGACGATTCGACCGTCATATTTCACCTGAAAGAGCCTTACGCCAGCCTCTTGTGGAACCTTTCCGAGGGTGCGATCGGGATTGTGCCATTCGGCACGCTCGATGAAATGACGCAGAAACCGATCGGCTCCGGGCCGTTCAAATTCGTCAGCGCGGAACAGGATAAGGAAGTCATTCTGGAACGCAATGACAATTACTGGGGAAACAAAGCTCGGCTTGATCGCATACGCTTCACCGTCGTACCAGACCCAACCACACGGGCGCTCGAATTGCGCAAGGGCAGCGCGGATCTCGCCATCAACGCGCTGACTCCGGATACGGTGGTAGCGCTGGAGAGCGAACCACATCTGCAGATCGAACGCGGCCCCGGAACGATCCTCTCCTATATTGCTTTCAATACGCGCGATCCACTCCTGCGGGACGTGCGCATCCGGCAAGCCGTTGCCTGCGCCATCGATCGTCGTCCCTTATTGCAGTACATCTGGCGAGGGTTGGCGGAGCCGGCGTCGAGTGTCCTGCCGCTGCAAAGTTGGGCCTTTAATCCGGATGCAACCGGCTTCTCTTACGATCCTGAAAAGGCAAAGAAAATCCTCGACGACGCGGGCTATCCGGCCCAGAACGGCGTGCGCTTTCATCTCCAGATGAAGACTTCCACCGAGGAGAGCACGCGTCTGCTGGCGGCGGTGCTCCAGCAACAATTGCGCGAGGTGGGAATTGCGCTGGATATTCGCACCTATGAGTTTGCTACCTTTCTTGCCGATGTCACGAGTGGTGCTTTTCAGGTTTACTCGTTGCGCTGGATCGGAGGAAATGAGGACCCCGACATCTTTGATACTGCGTTTCACTCGCGCAACTTTCCTCCGACAGGCAGGAATCGCGGTTTCTATTCCAATCCACGGATCGATAACCTCATCGACCAGGCCCGCCGCGAGACGAATCAGGATGTCCGCAGGCGACTTTATGCTGAAGTTCAGGAGATCCTGGCGAACGATGTTCCGGCCATCAACCTGTGGTACCTCGATAACGTCCTGGTCCACACTCGAAGGGTGCGCGGCTTGACCCTCAATCCCTCTGGGAATTACGACTTTCTGAAAACGGCCGAGATCGTATAGCAATTTAGCAGGACCGGTATCAGTCTGGCGCTCACTCCCCTCCCCCTCGATCTTTATGTCCCTCCGATTTGCCTTCTCACTTGGCAACGAGATCCTCGCCAACATTGCCGCGGAACGACATTATGTTCGCGCGTCTGATGGTTGTCTCTGGGATTGGCGCAACCGCTGGTGCAACGGAGGTACAAATGAAGGATCGCCTTCGCGTACTCCGCGCGGAGAAGAATTGGTCGCAAGCCGATCTCGCGGAAGGGCTGGAAGTTTCTCGGCCGAGTGTAAACAACACCATCGAAACGCGAAACAGCGATCCCAGCCTGAGGTTGGCGATCCGGTTGGCACGCTGTTCGAGATGACAGTCGAGCAGATTTTTATTGACGACGGTTCAAGATGACGAGTCGATTCGAGCGACGCCAGCATGGGAACTCCCACGATTTTCGCGTGATACCATCGAAGGTCGGCCAACTCCTGAGACCTTATTTTGAAAATTCTCTTTATCGGTGACATTTTTGGGCGCCCGGGGCGGACAATCGTCAAAGATCGCCTGCCCGAATTGCGCAAGCGCCACTCCGTCGATCTTGTCATTGCCAACTGCGAAAATGCCGCCGCTGGCTTTGGCATCACGCCTCCACTGGCGGAGGAGCTTTTCGATCTGGGCATCGATGTGATGACCACTGGAAATCATGTCTGGGACAAACGCGAAATTATCGAATATTTCCAGATGGCCGACGGCAACCCCCACAGCCCGGCTCGCCGTCTGTTGCGTCCGGCAAACTTGGCGCAGGGATTGCCCGGTTGGGGGGTATATGAAGGCCGGAAAAACGGCGTCGATTATGTGGTCATGAATCTGCAAGGACGCGTGTTCATGGGATCGAGCGATGATCCTTTTCGCTATGTCGATCGTCTTCTTGAGCAGGTTAAACCGAAGATTGTATTTGTCGATTTCCATGCCGAAGCGAGCTCCGAAAAAGTTGCCTTCGGATGGTATCTCGACGGGCGCGTCACTGCCGTGGTGGGAACACACACGCACATTCCGACCGCCGACGAAACCATTTTGCCTCAGGGCACTGCCTACATCACGGATGTTGGCATGACCGGTCCCTATGACAGCGTGATTGGGGTGAAAAAAGAATTGGTGATTGAGAAGTTTCTCAACGGGATGCCATCACGCTTTGAAGCGGCCAATGGCGACGTGCGCCTGTGCGCCGTCGTCGTCGACTGCGATGACCAGACCGGCCGCGCCACCCGGATGGAACGGCTGACGTTACGCTGATATGCAGAACTGTACTTTCGAGTTACGACCGTAGCTGCCGCCAGTTGATTTCTCTTGCAAGACAGCCGCAGCCGGGCATTCTATAGTAGTACTATGCGCTGGCTGCTGGCAGGAATGGTTTGGTTGTTCGTGGGAGTGTGTCTGGCCGCGGACACGCCCACGGCTGCTGCGCCGCCACTCTGTTCCAATTCTGGAAGCGCAACCACCTGCCACGGTTCTGCCAAAGAACTGAAGGACGCGCGCCAAGCCTTCGCGCGCGGCCTCAAACTCGAGAAATCGAGTAAGGAAAATCCTCGAAATCTGAACGAAGCCCTTAACGAATTTGAGGAAGCTATTCGTCTGGTTCCGCAAAATGTAGAGTATCTGACCGCCCGCGAGCTTATCCGACAGAATCTGGCCGCGCAGTATCTGGAACGCGGAAACAGCGACCTGCTCGCCGGCAAGCAAGAACAGGCGTTGTCGGAATTTCGCGCCGCGCTCAACTTCGATCCGCAGAACGAATTCGTGCAACAGCGTATTAGCGATGCTCTGGGGCCCGCGCCGATCAATATTTCCGGCCGGCCGCGGGTGGTGGAGAGCGTTGACCAGATCGCTTCCAAACCACTCGACGGTCATCATGATATTCACTACCGCGGCGACTCGCGTGGTCTGCTCACTGCGGTCGCGACGAGCTATGGCTTGACGGTCATTTTTGACGAAACTATCCCCACCCGCCATGTGCTTTTCGATCTCGACGACGCGGATTTCGCGACCGCGATGCAGGCCGCCTCTGCGGCCACGAAAACCTTCGTCGTCTCGCTCGAAGATACCGTTCTGTTTGCCGCCGTTGACAACCTCGAAAACCATCGCCTCTACGACCGCATGGGGTTGCGCACGTTTTATATTCCAACCAGTGGCGCTCCGCAGGATCTGCAAGAGATAACGAATTCGTTGCGGATGATATTTGAATTCAAGTTCGTAAATCAGAATGTATCATCGAGCACGGTCACCGTACGTGGACCGCAGCCGGCGCTAGAGGCCGCTACTCAGTTTCTCGGACAGCTGCACGACGAGCGGCCGGAAGTAATGCTCGACCTGAAAGTGTTCCAGGTTAGCCACTCCTACATGACGAACATCGGGTTGCACGTCCCCGACACTTTCAATCTTTACAATATTCCGGTGGCCGCGCTTACCGCTCTCGGCGGACAGAGTATTCAGCAACTGATCCAGGAAATAGCTGCGGGCGGCACCAACCCCGCCCTCCTCGCCCTGCTCACCCAACTGGAAAGCCAGGCAAGCTCGCTTTTCGCCCAGCCCCTCGCGACCTTCGGCGGCGGACTCACTTTCATGGGACTTAGCCTCGATCAGTTATCTCCCGTGCTCGCCCTGAACGAAAGTTCCGTCCGTCAGATCGACCACGTCCAGTTGCGTGCTTCGCAGCAGAAGGACGCCACATTCAAGCTGGGAGAACGCTATCCCATCATCAACGCCAGTTATTCCGCAGGCTTAAGTTCCGCCGCCTTGCAGGCGCTGGGCTCGCAAGCTTCCTCCATCGCCTTAATCCCATCCTTCACTTATGAGGACATCGGACTCACGCTCAAAGCAAAACCGCTAATTCACAACAATTCCGACGTGGCTCTCGACCTGGAGATACAAATCCAGTCTTTGGGTACCACAGTCACAAACGGTGTTCCTGACATTCTGAATCGGCAATACAAGGGAGGAATCCTGGTCAAGAACGGGGAGCAGGCGCTCGTGGCAGGAATGATCACTCAGTCCGACGAGAAGACCCTGAATGGCCTGCCGTTGTTCTCGACTATCCCGGGACTTGGCTACCTTACATCGCAGCAGGGCAAGCAAGAAGAGGACGACGAACTACTGATCCTGATCACGCCGCACGTTACCAGCAGCCCAGAGCAGACCGAGGCGCCGGAGATCTGGCTTAAGTAAATCAGATCTTTATTAGTTTGCCATTCTGTCAGCAAAAAACTCTGCCGTCGTTCTGCAATGTCTAAAGTGATTCACCGATTCACTCTATTTCGGACTCGCCTGAAAATCCGTAATCTTCTTCAACACATCGACCGGCGCACCGCCCGGAACATTTCTTCCATTGATGAACAGCGTGGGCGTGCCATTCACTCCCACCAATTTTCCCAGCGCAACCGAAGCCTCAACTCTCGCTTTCGTCTCTGGCTTGGCGGCGCAGGCGGCGATCTCGTCGCCATTCGTGCCCGCGGCGGTCGCAATCGCTTTCAGTTTTTCGTCGATGTTTGCCGCGGTAATGTTGGCCTGCTCATCAAAAGTCTTCTGGATGAATTTCCAGACCGCCTCATTGGAGGCACGTCCCACGCAATCGACGTAGTCCGCTGCCTTCTCCGCCCAGTCGTGGACCGGCAACGGAAAATTTTGGAAAACAAAGCGAACTTCGGGCTCCTGCGCCAGCAATTGGTCGATGGCAGGCGCAGCCTTCTGACAGTGCGGGCACTGCATGTCGCTGAACTCAACAATCGTCACAGCAGCCTTCGCCGGCCCTTTGGCAGGACCGTTAACACCTTTTTCAAGCTTGACGCGAGTGTCGTCGAAAGGCTTCGCTCCAAAAGGCAGCACGTCGCCAGTAATCGCGTGCTTGCCATCAGAACTGACCAGCAACCGATTCGGGTTCGAGCCCTGTGCGTTGGTAATTACAATTAACACCTCGGCCAGTCCCGGCACCTCCGAAGGGCGAATGTCGTTCACCTTCCACGTAATCGTCGGGTCGTAGCCAAACATCTGCATCAGAAACGAATTCACCGTATCTTCACTTGGCAGACCCGTCGCGTCGCCAGCGGAAGATGCGCTATTCGCGGCTTTGGCCGCCGGTCGTGACTGGAGAGTGGGTTGGGTCTGGGCGATGGCTGTGATGCCGGATAACAGAAGGATCCCGAGCAACGTTCGATACATATTTGTCATATTTTGGAATTCTATCGGTGGCAGTCGATTGTTACAAAAAGTGGCACGGTTGTCATTCGGAGAGACGCATTTCCAACTACCACAGAGATTTGCAGCGTCCCCCGCTAGACCTCGGTCTTCGCTGCAATCGGGAATCTCCGCCCAAAACCGAACGCCTTGGCGGTGATCTTGATCCCGGGCGCTGCTTGTTGCCGCTTGTACTCACTGCGCTCCACCATCCGGATCACACGCCGTACCAGCTCAGGATCGAAATTGTGAACCCGAGCAATCTGTTCCGCCGAGTACGACTCCTCCACAAAGTCTTCGAGAATCGCATCGAGAACATCGTAGGGCGGAAGTGAATCCAAGTCTCTCTGATTGGGACGCAGTTCCGCGGAGGGAGGCTTCTCAATTGTCGCTTCCGGAATTACTTTACGCCGCGAGTTCACGTACCTGCTCAGTTGATACACCAGCGTTTTCGGCACGTCCGATATCACTGCCAGTCCACCCACCATGTCGCCGTAAAGAGTGCAATAGCCGACCGCCAATTCGCTTTTGTTGCCGGTAGAAAGTACCAGCGCGCCCAGCTTGTTCGACATGGCCATCAACACCATTCCGCGGGCGCGTGACTGAATATTTTCTTCGGTCACATCTTCCGGCAATCCGGCAAACTCGGGCGCCAGCGTACGGCGCGCTGCCTCATAGATTTCGTCGATCGAGAGCAGTTCGAAGCAAATCTTCAAATTCATGGCCAGCTCCCTGGCATCGTCGATCGAACCCTGCGACGAATAAGGACCGGGCATTCCCACCCCGATCACATTCTGAGATCCGAGTGCATCGACCGCGATTGACGCGGTCAGCGCGGAGTCGATACCTCCGCTGAGTCCTATGATCGCCTGACGAAATCCGCATTTGTGAACATAGTCCCGCGTGCCGAGAACCAATGCCTCATAGGCGCTATTTTCTTCACCCACAACTTGGAAGTGCATATCTCCCGTAAGTTTTTCGGAGTCAAAATAGATCAGATCTTCCTCAAACGACTTTCCTTGCGCGATCACCTGCCCGTCCGGTGCGATCACCAGGCTCGATCCGTCAAAAACGAGGCTGTCATTGCCTCCCACCTGATTGACCATCGCGACCGGAACTTTCTGATTCAGCGCAATGGCCGCCAACATGTCACGGCGCAACTCACGTTTGCCGAGCCAAAACGGCGACGCGGATATGTTAAGCACGAAGTTCCCGCCAATTCGCACCAGCTCTTCGACCGGATCAATGCCATAGAGTCGCCGGTTCCAGAAGCGCTTATCGTTCCAGGCGTCCTCGCAGATAGTCAAAGCCATCTGATTGCCGCAAAAGCTGAATAGTCGCTGGCTCTTGGCGGGAGCAAAGTTGCGCATCTCGTCGAAGACGTCATAGGTAGGTAGCAGCATCTTCGATTGGATAAACTCGACTCGCCCATCGCGTAACAGGGCCGCCGAGTTCATCACTTTTTTGCCGGACTCTGCCTCAGCCGGAGTCACCGTCCCGCAGATCACCGCAATTCCCTTGGTTTCGACGGCGATCCTCTCAACGGTCGCGCGACTGCGCGCTACAAAAGACGGTCTTTCCACTAGATCGTATGGCGGGTAACCGGAGACGGCGAGTTCAGGGAAAAGAATCAGGCCCGCGCCAGCGCTCCGAGCCTGAAGCGCAAACTGAATCATTTTGGCGGCGTTGCCAGAAAAGTCTCCCACGGTGGGATTGATCTGGCCCAAGGCAATCTTCACACTTATAGTGTAGAAGGTTGGGACTCGAAGTCCCTAATGGTGGGAAACGAACGAGTTGACTTTCCTGATGCTATGCGTCGATTCAGTCTGATCAATTCCTCATCTTCATCTCATCGCCGGCGCAGGCGACGAACTCCAGTTGGGACCGGGATCGCTGCCCGGGCCACCCGGCGGCAGGGGCGGAGAGATTGGGGGCGTGTTGGAAGGATTCGCAGGATTCGACTCGGGCATGTCTTCTCCAGGACGCCGCAGCGTCGGCGCGTTAGCTGGCCGTTCCGTCTGTTTTTTGGCCACCGTTGCCTCGCCCAGATCAACTTCCTTTTCGGCCCGAACGATTTTTTCCCCGTCCACCTTCATGGTCTCAACCCGCACGACTTCGTCGCCCACGAGCCGCACAAAATCCACGTCCTGCGGAGGAACCCCGTAAATCCATTCCTCGAATTCAACACCGTTCGCGGTTTCGCGCACTTTCCTGGGCGGACGCCCCTTGGCATAAATCACCATGTCGCGATTCATTCCCACCAGCACGTAATGACTCTTAATGGCAGTTCTAACCTGCGGAGAAACCGTCTCCAGGTAGGCGTCCAGCGCGGATTTCGAATCGAAATCAAACACGGGACGAAGCAACTGCTTCAGCTCCGGTCCGGTGATTTCCGGAACATACTTGTCGAAATAAAGATCGACGAAAGAGCCACGGGCGTTTGCGGAGGGATCGGCCGGCGTAAGCGTCCCCGACGTGCTCCCCGAAATTTCGATGTGGTCATACCACTTCTGCCGTGTAGGGCCGCCGTTGATCTCAAATCGGATGTGATCTTCCTTAATGAAGACGCCGCTGATGCGCGCCCGGTCGCCCGGTTTCGCGGCCGGCCCCCACAGCGCCATCAGTTGCTTGATTTCCTCGCCACTCGGAGTCACCGCACCATTCTTAAGTTTCAGCCCGGTCTTTCCCATGGGAAAATTTGTGCGGATATAGACCAGATCTTCATCGAAAGCATGGATAACTTCTGTGCGCGTCGCCTGCGACATCTTGGAAGGTGCTGGAGTATTACCGGCAAGCGCCCACGAGGAAAACGCAAAAAGGGTTGCCAACAGCCAGCGACAAACGCGGGAAACGTGGGAGAACCGCATGCAGCACCCCGGGCCGACTGGCCCATTATAGCCCGACCATGATGGAAAATCAGTTCCTAGTTCTTAAGGATCGAATTTCTGCCCCTTGCGTGAATGTTGCGTGAATCCTGATACCGGGGAAAAGAGAGCGGCTCGCGCCCGGTGACCAGCTGCGCGGTACTTCGGTAACGGTGAGCTGTACTTTAAGCACCTGAGTTCATCACCGTAAACCAACATAGAATCGATAAGGACGGACCAGCGATCCCCGCGCTCGGGCCGACAGGACGGCCTTTTGCCATTGAAGCTCCCCATTCCCGCGCGCATTCCGCTCCTCTACGTCATCCTTGGCGTTCTGCTCGCGATCAGCGTCCTCCCTATGTATTTTTACTCGGCGCAGATCGAGACCATGAACCGGGAGCGCCTCAAAACCAACGAAATGCTGCTGCAAAACACGGTCACCCGCTCGCTCGCCGACGACATTTCTCAGCATCAGGACACGCTGCACATGATGCTGGCCAATCTGTCCTCGTCGATTCAGGTCATGATGCTGGCCAATCCCAGCGGAAATGACCTCAGTGCGCAGAAACTGCTGACGCCAGAGCTGCGCGCCATGCTCGAAAATTTTGTCTCATCGTCGAACGACATTGCCTATGCCACGCTATTGAATGCCGATGCTAAAGGAATCTCCGCCGGACGCATTGAGCCCGACGCTTTTCTCCAACGGGAATTGGAACGAGCCTACGAAGCCTCCCGCGAAGGCCGCGTCTACAGCGGACAGCCGCTTATGGTCGGTAGCGGAAAATCAGCGCGAACCGTGATGTTAGTCAGTTCCCCAATCATGTATGACGGCCGTTTTCTGGGAATGATCGGTTCGGTGGTTGACATGGAGTATCTGATACGGCGCTTACAACAAGTCAGTCTAGCCGGACTCATGCCCTACGTCGTGGATAGCCAGGGCAGGCTGGTTGCGGCGGCGACTGCGCAATACGCCACCGGCCAGGACATGAACCACTTCGAGATCGTCCGTAGTTTTGTGAGTGGGGGCTCGAAAGCACAATTAGCGGCCACTCGCGAATTTACGGTGGGTAATGGAAAAGATGCCACCGAGATGCTGGGAACGTACAGTCCCGTGACTTCGCTGGATTGGGCTGTAGTTGTTCAGAAACCGCGCGAAGAAGCATACCGGGGAATCTACGAGATGCAGCGCACAGGGCGCTTGCTGGCATGGCTCGCGGTGTTTGTGAGTGTGGGTCTGAGTATCTTTTCCGCGCGGCGGATCACAAGCCCGCTGCAAGTTCTGGCACATTCCAGCAGGGCCATCGCGCGCGGCGATTTCTCGCAGCGGGTGCACGTAAAAACGCACACTGAAATCGGTGAGCTGGCGACGACATTCAACACCATGCAAGAAGAATTGGAACAGTTCGTCGAAGACCTGAAGCGCGCCGCGGATGAAAATAAGAACCTATTCATGGGTTCCATTCAGATGCTAGCCGGCGCCGTCGACGAAAAAGATCCCTACACGCGCGGCCATTCCGACCGAGTCACGAAATACTCTCTGCTGATCGCAAAAGAAATGGGATTGGATCCGGGGTTCCTCGAAATTTTGCGCATCTCAGCGCAACTCCACGACGTCGGTAAGATCGGCATCGAAGACCGCATCCTGAAAAAGCCTGGCGCTCTGACTCCCGAAGAATTCGAGATCATGAAGACGCACACCACCAAGGGCGCTAACATTTTGCGTCCGGTGCCGCAGTTGCGGGAGATGCTGCCCGGAATCGAGCTCCATCATGAGGCGCTCGACGGCCGCGGATATCCTTACGGCCTCAAAGGCGACGCGATCCCTCTCCTGGCGCGTGTAATTGCCGTCGGCGACACCTTCGACGCTCTCACCACGAACCGCCCTTACCAGAAAGCATACGATCCGGTGGAAGCTCTGCGCATCATCGAGAATCTTTCGGGTAAGCGACTGGACCCCAAAGCGGTAACCGCGCTGATGGCGGTATTTTACCGGGGAGATATTCATATTCAGAAACCAGTCACCCACACTCTCCCACTGGAATCGCCCGTACCGGTGACGGTGCCGAAACACCCAATTGATCCTCTAACGGTCGAAATTACGCGCACCTAAGCGCCGCTGCTCAGTCTGCCTGCCTTTCGCGCCTATATAATCGGTGGCAGATCTCTCATGATTCAAACTCTCTTTGGCAGTCTGGACGAGGAACAGAAACCAAGTTTTCTTTCCCGCATGAAGGAAGCCGTCTCGCGCACACGCGAGAATTTGGCCGAACGCATCGAGGATGTCGTCTCGATCGGCAAGGAGATCGATCGCTCCACGCTGGACGATCTCGAAGCCACACTGATTGGCGCCGACCTCGGTACCACCACTACACACGAGGTTCTGCAAAAGCTGCGCGACAAAGCCGATCGCAAGCAGATTAAAGATGTCAATGAACTCAAACGGTTGCTGAAAGAGGAGCTGCTTGCCATTCTGATGCCGACAGCCGCGCAGCCCCTAACCAGAGTTGCCAGCGCTCCGGAGGTGATTATGGTAGTGGGTGTAAACGGCGCGGGCAAAACGACAACCATCGGAAAATTAGCACAGGTATTTCGCGCGCAAGGCAAAACAGTGCTGCTCTGCGCAGCCGATACCTTCCGCGCGGCCGCGATTGAGCAACTAGAAATTTGGGGACAGCGCACCGGGACGGAAGTGATCAAGACGAAGGCCGGAGGCGATCCCTCCGCCGTCTTGTTCGACGCGCTGCAGGCAGCGACCGCGCGCAAAACTGATTACGTAATCGTCGATACCGCCGGCCGTCTCCACACCAAGCAAAACCTGATGCTCGAACTGGAAAAAATGAAACGAACCGCGCAACGCATCGTGCCCGGCGCGCCGCATGAGACATTGCTGGTCATGGATGCCACCACCGGCCAGAATGGTCTACAGCAAGCGCGGCAGTTTACGCAGTCGTCGGGAGTCACAGGGATCGTACTGACCAAACTCGACGGGACGGCCAAGGGCGGAGTGGTGGTGGCCATTTCACGCGAACTGGGCCTTCCCGTGCGCTTTGTGGGCGTTGGGGAGAAAGCCGGAGATCTACTTCCCTTCGATCCCAAAGAGTTTGTGGATTCGCTGTTTGCGTAACACTCCGCGCTGGAGCGATGGGAGGAAAAGCAGATCATGAAAAGAGGACCTTCTTTCTCGCCACTACAACACCTGCTCGCCCGCCTGAAACGGTTCTTCGGGCGCAAGCCCGAACCTGAGCCCGAAGGCAGAGATCCATTCGCCGGAGTTCGTTCGCCAAAGAGGCGCGGACCGCAGAATCGTTCCGGAGCAGTTGCTCTGGTTGAGCCGAGCGAGGACGAGTACCGCAGTTTTCCCCCTCGCAGTTTGTAGGTGTTGAACCGTGCCGCGTGGCGGAATTTGCCTTGCCAGTTAAGAACTCTCTCCGATCTCATGACTTCCCGATGACCACCGACGAACAACACATCCGGCGAGCGCTGCATTTGGCGCGAGCCGGCATCGGCCTCGTCTCGCCGAATCCGGCCGTTGGCGCGGTGGTTGTGGACTCATCGGGCCGCGAGGTTGGCGCGGGCACGCACACCTACGACAACTTGAAGCACGCCGAGGTTCTCGCGCTGGAACAAGCTGGCGCCGCGGCCCGCGGCGCAACCCTCTACCTGAATTTGGAACCATGCTCACACCAGGGCCGCACCGGTCCCTGCGTCGATGCAGTGCTCGCCGCTGGAATCGCCCGCGTGGTCTGCTCCATGCAGGATCCGAATCCGCGGGTAGCGGGTCAGGGGTTTGCGAAGTTGCGCGCCGCCGGAATCAAGGTCGATCTCGGTCTGTTCGAGGCGGAAGCCAGAAAGCTGAATGAAAGTTTTGCCAAATACATCCAAAAGGGCAAACCGTTGGTCACGCTGAAATCGGCGATGACTCTTGACGGCAAAATTGCTGACGCCACCAAACCGGGCGATGAACCGGGCGCGAGGACGCCCGCGACCGAGGGCTCACACAGTGGATATCACTGGATCACGGGCGAAGTAGCACGGGAGCACGTTCAGCAACTGCGCCATCAGCATGATGCGATCCTTGCCGGAGTGGGAACCGTGATGGCAGACGACCCCCTACTGACCGACCGCACCGGCCAGCCGCGACGCCGCAAGCTGCTGCGTGTGATTTTGGATTCTTATTTGCGCATTCCACCTGATTCGCGAGTGGTCCAGACCGCTGACAACGATGTCCTGGTCATGTACTCGACTGCGGACGAACAAACCCGGAAGGCACTCGAAGAAAAAGGTATCCGTCTGCAAGCAATCGCGGCGACCGCCGACGGACGCCCCGACTTCCCGGCAATTGTTCAAAGCCTGGGAGAGCAACAGATCACCAGCCTCCTGATCGAAGGCGGTTCGCTCGTAAACGGAGCAGCTCTCGCGTCTGGCGAAGTGGATAAAGTCTTCCTCTACTATGCGCCTAAGATTTTCGGGGAGGGCGCGGTTCCCTTCATCGCCGGCGAAAGGCACGGGAGAACGCAATGCCTGCAACGCTTCGTGTTGCACCGCTTCGGCGAGGACTTCGCGGTGGAAGGTTATTTGCGCGATCCTTACGCGAAAGAAGTATGAGTTTTTGGGAGACAGCGATTATGTTCACCGGAATCATCGAAGAAGTGGGCACAGTAGTAGAGATCGAGCAGCACGGTGAAAACCGCCGAATCACCATAGAGGCCACGCGCAGCCCGAAGCAATTGGGAACCGGCGAGAGCGTCGCTGTGAGCGGCGTTTGCCTGACCGCACTCGACATCAAATCAAGATCATTTGCCGCGGATCTGGCGCCAGAAACCTGGGCGCGCACCTCGTTCTCGCGCCTGCAAGAGGGCGCAATGGTCAACCTCGAGCTGCCCATGAAGGCCAACGGCCGTTTCGGCGGCCACATCGTGCAGGGTCACGTGGATGGCATAGGCAAGTTGCTTGGGCTCGAACGCATCGCGGATTCCGAGAACTGGTGGTTGAATATTGAACTCCCACCGGAGGTCGAAAAGTACACAGTGTTCAAGGGATCGATCACGATTGAAGGCATCAGCCTCACAGTCGCCAAACTCGAACCGGCGCACTCGGCTTTCAGCTGCGCCATCGCCATCATTCCGCATACCGTTGAGGCGACGAATCTAGGATCGCTGCGGCCGGGAGCCTCTCTGAATCTGGAAGCGGACCTGATCGCAAAGTACGTCGAAAAAATGGTGAAAGGCGAGCCTAAGCAGAATTCACTCACCGTAGAGGAGTTGATCCGGCAAGGCTTTTAGCAAAAGTTCTTCAGAAACCACGGCGCATTTACTGACAACCGCCGACCCATTAAGCTTCCAGCCTCATCTCATCCAGTTCCAGGAACTCATGAATGATTGGCTCATTGGATTTTTCCATGTCCTTGTACGTACCAAAAAAAATCGCGCGGGCTTCGTACAGAAAGACGATGCGGTCGGCCAGCTTCTTGGCCAGGCGCATGTCGTGCGTCACGACGACCGACGTCAAGTGCAACTGCAGTTTGAGTCTGGCAATCAGATCGCCAAGCAGATTCCCCATCATCGGATCGACCATCGTAGTCGGTTCGTCGTAAAGCACGCACTCTGGTTGAGCGGACAAGGCTCGCGCGATAGCCACCGAACGCTTCATGCCCGTAGAAAGGTCAGACGGCAACAGATCGCGCATCTCCTTGACTCCGACCATTTCAAGCAGGCCGTCGACAACCTGAAAAATCTGCTCCTCTGAAAGCTCCCGTTTTTCGCGCAAGGGGAAGGCGACGTTTTCACCGACCGTTAGCGAATCGAACAGAGCGCCATTCTGAAAAACCATCGTGACCTTTTTGCGAATCTCTTCCAGTTGCACCTCGTTGTAGTCCGTGATGTCCTGTCCGGCCACAATGACCCGGCCCGAATCCGGCTTAAGAAAGCCCATGATTTGGTGGAGCGATACAGATTTCCCGACGCCACTGCGACCAAGAATGCAGACCATCTCGCCCGGCAACACTTCGAAGCTGACATTCTTCAGAATCTCGCGATCTCCAAATGCTTTCGAGACGTCTTTGAACTCAATGTACGGGCATAGTGTTTCGCTGGCAGCCATAGCTACCAGCATGGCATGAGACGGAGGCGGGACTCAAGCGCTAGATAAGCGCCGACTCGCATTACAGTCTTCCGTCCTCCGCTGCCAGTCGGTCCTGCGGCGTATTGACGTTGAAGAAATCTCGCTCGGAGAATCCCGCCGCCGTCAATTCGCGATCATCGATCACCCGAATCGAGACGCCAGAAAACACGGCATCAATCTTATAATTTCCCGCCCGCAGCGCTTTCTCAGCTGGGATTCGGAAATCGCGTCGGTAGACAGCGCACAGCGGTTGCAGTCCCTTGCCAACTCGAGGCACAGTGATGACCGCATCGTTATCTTCGGCCGCCGCCCACAGAAATCCGAGAAGTTCCGTGGAGACGAAAGGCATATCCACGGCGAGCATCAAGTTCAACTCGGCGATCGAATGTGTGAGTGCTGCATGAATACCAGCCAAAGGCCCACATCCGGGAAAAATGTCGCTCACAACCGATCCATAGTTGGCGAACTTGTTCCGATCGCCGACGATCATCACGCTCTCGCAGATCGCACCGGTTACCCGGAGAGCTCGATTCAATAGCGTTTGGCCATCAAACTCCAGAAAGGCTTTATCCGTTCCCATGCGGGAACTCATGCCTCCGGCGAGAACGAAGCCCATGCGGGAATGTTTCCGGCGAGCCATATGGAAAAGCATAAGGCTTATACCGCGATACACGAAAGTAACCTACTTTGTTGAAACCCGCTAAGGGGTAATGATTTCAATGTACTTAGCGAACGAAATGAACCCAAAAACGGCACCAGTTGCGTCTATTTTGTGTCCAACTTGCGTCGAACTTTTTCAAAGGAAAGCAACGCCCTCGATTGCCAAAGTGGTTTTGCTTCTGAGATGGAAAAGAAAGGTAGATAGCCGCGCCTAGGAAAGAAGGTCATTCTTGCGAATTGCGGCGAAGAGAACCATTATATTTTTTCGCCTTTGTTTTTCTGGCCCCGTTGCTTCCGGTCTGTCAAAACGCAGTAGCCACTAGCAACTCTTCATGGAAAAACGTGGATGAAGAATACGATGCTGGCTTCTGTTCGGGTCTGGTCGAGGGGGTCATCTTCGGAAGAAACATGTCTGACACTTCTACCATCTGTCCTCCGGAAGGCGTCACCCTGTTGCAGTCAATGCGGGTCGTAGTTAAGTATTTGGAGGGCAATCCGGCCAAACTAAACCTCCATGAGTCCCTTCTGGTGGAACTGGTTCTAGCGAAGGCCTTTCCTTGCGCAAGCAAGTAGCCTTGGCCGGAATCCATCCAAAGCCTGACTCGCGCTCCTAGGCCCGTTTCCTTGCAAAAGCGGGGGCATTCTGAGAATGCTCGGAGGGGCGCGTTTAATTTCCTGCAATACGATGGAAGAGTATCCAATCCTTCGTTTTTGGCCAAACAACTTGATCGGAAAATTGCCCTTCCAGTCCGTCGGCTATATCCGTCGCCCACTTCTTGTATTTTGGCATTTCCGGATTCCCCACAAGAAACGGGTTGAAAGTTGCGGAGATAACGACAGAATAATCGTCGAACTTGAATGCTTGCTGCGCCTGCTCTTGTGACATTCCGAAGAGCATTCGGTATGACCCTGCTCCTACGCCCGACATTCCAAAGCGCGCGTCGATTGTGATTGTGCAAAATCGGTTGCGCAGTGTGATGTTGGATATTTCGCCCTGTGCCGCATCATGGTGGGGCGGGGTTACGGTCAACTTAGTTCCTTCGGGAACTGCTAAGCCTAAGTTGCCGCCGTCACCGAAAGGCCCTTCGATATCCGCAAATTGGTTGCCCAACATTAAGCCCCTGAGTTCGTCTCGGAGGAAAACGTGCGATGCCCCTTGCTTCTTCTGGGACGAGTACCCTGATACTTCACCAAGCGTCATCGGAAACATATCTACTTGCCAACTCGCTGGATAGTTTGACTCCAGCCACAAAATCATCGCGCGCTGCAAGACGTGATGATAGGTATTCTGCGCGAAAGAGTCTGTCTTCGCATCAAGCAGGAGTTCTGGCTGTGCAGTCAGCTTCTCTCTTACACGGATGGAAACGAGCATTGGCAAAACCGAATATGGGAGACCTTCGACGGGAAGTCTCGTGTCGGCGTGAATTATTATCGGCACAGAAAATACTCTGCGAATGGGGAGCTCCGCGCCAAACAAACCAACAGCAACGATTGCACCGCAAAGCGCGGCCACGCCGACAAAGAGAGTCGTGACGATCTTTTCAGAATCTCGATTATAGAAGGCAAAAACAATTGCCAACGCAAAGAGTACTGTTGCCGCTATGAAAAGAAAATCTCTCATTCATTGTCTCCAACTTTAACGTGCGCGTTTCCGCCACAGCGCGGCAATTTGCACACACCGTCAAATCCTCACAGCAGCGAAAAGTTTCTCCGTCAAGAGTGGGTGTTTTGACACCCTATCGGACACTTCCGTTAAGCATTGAAGTTGACGGAAGGACCACCAAGGAGAGCTGCAGCCACGCTTTGCCCCTTCGGTCCTTGCGTGATGTCAAACGTGCAATCTAGGAAAACGACATTCTCAAGCACTATACGTCCGCCTCGGTAAGCGATGGTAGTATTCCGAAAGATTATTCGCTTCAGGTACAAATCATCAATTACCAATACCCCACCTTTAAACAATAGAAAGCTTGGGCCGACGGAGACAGACTGGTTCTTGTCCGGCTCATCTAGCTCACGGAACTGGGGAATATCCGGACTCTTGGACCCAACACTCGATTGCGCTACGTCGGACGGAGGCACCAGAACATGACCAGCTGGAATGTGGTAGTTCGTTGCCTCATATGCTGCGAATTTAGAGGAGTCGAGCAACTGCGAATTTAAGAATGATCGGAAATCCACAAACGCCAGTGCCGTTTTCCATACATCGGGATCATTTGTTGACGCGTTTAGAAACCTCTTCCCCTCTCTCTCTACCACGTTGGGGTTTACTTTTATATTCGAGGCTTCGGCGCGAATGAGAGTCTTCTTTACCTCCCGGATATTCTGCGGATCGGAAGGATCATCAGCATTTTCTCTTAGGCTGCGTTCTATTACCGCTGCCTCGATGTTAGAAGTTGGCAACAACGACATGATTAGAAAAAGCAGGAGGGACACGGGAACGAAGATCAGCGACCGACGGGTCGCAGATTTGAGAGTAGGCGACGGAAAACCAGCGGCAACCCCTCTCCTTTCGGCA
>Ga0209530_1000423_pt1 | contig 31345 bp, 26 predicted proteins | sample BlaSpr_A8_Ref_O1_FD_187987 | JGI IMG/M metagenome (GOLD analysis project Ga0209530, IMG submission 187987) | Forest soil microbial communities from Thunder Bay, Ontario, Canada - Black Spruce, Ontario site 2_A8_Ref_O1 (SPAdes) (version 2) | ecosystem: Environmental > Terrestrial > Soil > Boreal...
CTGCCCCATGGCGGCGAGGGTGTGCGGCAGCCGGGCCGCGACGGTGACCCCAAGGGTGGCCTGGTCCAGCATCCGCGCCCACGACTCGTTCGTCTTCCAGGCTGCTTCCTCCGCCGCCACCCGCGCCCCAGCGGACCCGGCAAGAGCGCCCGGGCGGCGGCGGAGGAACTCAGCGAGGGCGACCAGCTCCCCCCACGCCGCCCACGCCGCGAGCCGCTGCACCCCGCCCAGCACCCCCAGCACCTCCTCATCCGTCAGCGTCCCCAGCACCGACCCGTCCGGACCGGTCACCGCGGCCACCAGCCCGGCCAGCACCGCGCCGGGCGCCAGCACGTCCGCGGTCCCGCCATCAGCGAACCCGGCCGCCTCCGCCGGCCGCTGCGGATCCGTTCCCGTCCCGGAAGGACCCCTGCCCGTCCCGGACGGACCCTGTCCTGGCCTGGGAGACGAAGACGGCGAGGAGCCGTGCTCCTCGCCGTCTGGTCCTGGCCCGGGTTGCTGCCTGCTTTCCATGAACCACCACCCCGTTCTGGTTGATGCGACCTCCCCTTGCCACCATCATATCATTGTTCGAACTAGCAGTCCAAGTTGATCGTGAAAAGAATTCGATTTTCTTCGCCTGCACTGCTTCTTGGCGAACGAGCCACTGCATTCCCCCGCACACCGCCGCCTTCAGAAAACGCATTGTGGCCGCTGGAGTGATACCACTGCCGTTTTGAGTTAAGTCCCTGCATAATGCGGTGGCTCAGCCCCGGGGGTGGTGCTAGCCCTACCCCGGACCCGGCAGGCCGCGTTAGTGATCCGCCGCCTCCCCGCTGATGTACTCGAACCATCATCGGCCACACCAAGCGGAGTGCAGCGTGCCTAACAGCAGCGTGTCTAACAACAGCAATGCGGTCGTCTCCCTGGCCGGGGTCAGCAAGGGTTACGGGTCCGGCGAGAACCGGGTGATCGCGCTGGACGGGGTGAGCATCGACTTCTCCGCGGGGACCTTCACCGCGGTGATGGGTCCGTCCGGGTCCGGCAAGTCGACCTTGCTGCAGTGCGCCGCCGGCCTGGACCGGGTCGATGACGGCGAGGTGCGGCTCGCGGGCGCGAACCCGGCCCGCATGTCGGAGAACAACCTGACCAAACTACGCAGGGACCGAGTCGGGTTCATCTTCCAGGCGTTCAACCTGATGCCGTCGCTGACCGCCCGGCAGAACGTCGAGCTGCCGCTGCGGCTAGCCGGCCGGACGCCGGGACGCGAGGCCGTCGATCAGGCGCTTGACAGCGTGGACATGCTGGCCCGCGCGAAGCACCTGCCCAGCCAGCTGTCCGGAGGCCAGCAGCAGCGGATCGCCATTGCCCGCGCGCTGGTCACCCAGCCGCAGGTGGTGTTCGCCGACGAGCCCACCGGAGCGCTCGACACGAAGACTTCCAGGACCGTGCTGACCCTGCTCCGCCGCATTACGGACGAGAAGAACCAGACCATCATCATGGTCACCCACGACCCAGTGGCCGCCTCCTACGCGGACCGCGTGGTGTTCCTCGCCGACGGCCGCCCCGTGGACGAACTGGCCTCCCCCACCGTCGACCTGGTGGCGGCCCGGATGGCCCACCTGGAACCGGCATGCTAGACATCGCCGCGGCCACGTTGCGGCAGCGCCGCACCTCGTTCGCCGGCGCAGCGCTGGCGCTGGCGATCGGTACCGGGATCATCGCGATGATGGCGCAGGCTCTGGCGGCCACGTTCGGCGGTGGCGACGCGCTGACCGAAGCCCAGGCGATGGCGGCGACCACTGGCGTCATCTCGGTCACCGTCACGATGACCATCGTGATCTCCACGTTCGCGTTCATCGTGGAGCAGCGCAGCCGCGAGCTGGCGCTGCTGCGCCTGGTCGGCGCTACCCCGAGCCAGGTGCGCCGGATGATCCTCGCCGAATCGGGTCTGCTCGCTGCCCCCGCCGCGCTGGCCGGCTGTGTGCTCGGCGTCATCGGCAGCGGCTGGCTGAACCTGTGGATGACCGATCAGGGCATCGCGCCCGACTGGTTTCACATCGGCGTCAATCCGATCGCGCTGCTCGTCGCCTGGCTGCTCGGTACCGGTTCCGCCCTGGCCGGCTCGGCGGCGGTGGCGCTGCGCGCGGCGCGGATGAAACCGGTCAGCGCGCTGCGGGAATCGGCGGTGAACCCTCGGCGGCTTGGCTTCCCGCGGTGGCTGCTCGGCGCGGGCTTCCTCGCCGCCGCCGCGATCACCGGCTACGTCATCGCGAATAGCGACCCGGCGCACGCGACGAACCCGCGTAAGTACGCCATGGTCCCGCTGCTGTATGTGGTTGGCTTCGCGCTGCTCGCTCCGCTGCTGCTGCGCCCGCTCGCCCGGCTGTGCACGCTCCCGTTCATCCGCCGGAGCTCCGGCGCGCTGCTGGTCCGGCAGAACACGCTCAATGCCGGCCGCCGCGTGGCCAGCCTGGTCACCCCGGCAGTGTTCGCGGTCGGCCTGGTCGCCGCGGTGATGTGCATGCAGTCCGGCATCGACAGCACCAAGGCGCTCCAGCCCGCCCAGACGTACCATGGCCGCTACACGCTCACCGCGGCCGTTCTGCCGCCTTCGGTCGGTTCAGGTGCGGTGGCTCAGATACCCATCACCATCGGCGACGCGCGGGGCGATGTTCTGGACACACTCACCGGGAAGGCCGTCGCCCCATCGGCGATGGGCACCGTGTTCACCCCCGAGGTACTGCAGGGTTCGCTGCACGGGCTCGGCGATGACTTCATCATCGTGGACGAGCGGACCGCGGCCGGCGACGGCATCAGCCTCGGTCAGGTGCTCACCGTGTGGCTGCCGGATCACGCGCGGCTGCACATGAGGGTCGGCGCGATCGTGCAGACCGGCCTCGGCAGCGACGACACCTGGATGTCGGACACCGGGACCGGCGCGTACCGGCCCACGATCGCCTGGGTTAATGCCCCGCTTCCTGGTGTGCATGTGCAGACGGCCGCCGCGTACTTCGCCGCGCTGGTGGTCCAGGTGCATCGGCAGAACGAGTCCGCGACCCGCGTCATCCTCGGCATCACCGTCGGCTATGCGCTGCTCGCGGTGGTAAACACGCTGATCATGGCCGCGGCCGGCCGCCGCCGTGAGTACGCCGCGCTTCAGCTCAATGGCGCGACCCGGGCCCAGATCCTGCGGATGACCGCCACGGAATCCCTGCTCACCGTGGTCGCCGCCACCATCCTCGCGGTCGCCGCCGGCGCCGCCGGCATCGCGACCCAGCGCGCCGCGCTGATCAAGCTGATCCACGGCGTGCCGGTGATCATCCCGTGGACGGATCTGTGGGAAGCCGCCGTCCTGTGCGGAGCGCTCTCGGTGCTCACCACGGTCCCTGCCGCCCGGCGCAACGTGCGGGGGCCGGCCATCGAGGCCATCGCGTCACGCGAGTGAGCTAGAGGCTCTCATGAACCTTCACGGTTCAATATATTCATCGGCCCTGCGACGAATCTTTCCGGAGTCCAGGGGCAGAGGAGAAGAACACCGCGCTCGACCCCCCGCGCGGTGGGCGCGCCCCTCCGCTCCCCGTTCGGAGGGGCGCACTATTTCACCGTCACTGGCTGCCGCTGAGGTCCGCGCGGCGAACGCGGATCATGGCGACCGCAATTACCAGGATGACCAGCGCGATCCCCGCGGCGACCAGGAAGGCACGGTCGAAGCCGGTAGCAAGCGCGTGCTGATACGCGGCGGTCCCAGCGGCCGCCGCATGGGCGCGGGCGCTGTCGGCAATCACCGTCCAGGCCACGGTGCCCAGCACCGCCAGGCCGATGGATCCCCCTACTTGCCGGCCGGTGTTGAGCAGGCTCGCGGCCGCACCGAAGTCCGCCTCGGGGACGCGGGCCAGGCCGACCAGCGTCAGCGGAACGACCAGCAGACCGAACCCGATCCCCAGCACCAGGCCCGGGCCGAGCAGTCCGCCCGCGTACGTGCCGTGCTCGGTCACCCGGGACAGCCAGTACAGGCCCCCGGTGACGGCGGCGCCGCCGACCAGCAGCAGCGGACGTACGCCGATCCGCGGCACGAGGGTGGCGGCCGCGAGGGAGCCGGCCAGCATCACGACGGCCACCGGCAGGAATGACACTCCTGTCTTCAGCGCGGAATACCCCCACACGTCCTGCACGAATAGCGTGAGGAAAAAGAACATGCCGAAGATGGCGGTCCCCGCCACCAGCATGATGAGGTTCGCGCCAACCCGATCCCGGCTGCGCAGCAGCGACACTGGCAGCAGCGCATGGCGGCTGCGTGTCTCGATGACCGCGAACGCCGCGAGCAGAGCCACACCAGCTGCAAGAGAGGCCATCACCTTGGCATCGCCCCAGTGGGACACTCCGTTCTGGCTGGTGGCCGCGTTGGTCAGTCCGTAGACGAGCGCGGTCACTCCCGCGGTTCCCGTGATCGCGCCAGGAAGGTCGAACCGGCCACCGCATCGGCGTGGTGCGGCGGGCAGCACTGCTGGTGCGGCAAGCGCGACGGCGATGCCGATCGGCACGTTGACGAACATCACCCACCGCCAGCTGGCGTACGCGACGAGCAGCCCCCCAGCGAGCAAGCCGATCACGGTGCCGGCCGCGCTCATCGCGGAGTACACGCCCATCGCCCGGCTGCGGGGCCGGCCCTCAGGGAACGTCGTCGCGATCAGCGCTAGTGCGGCGGGGGCGACAATCGCGCCGCCGACGCCCTGCACGGCCCGGGCGGTCAGCAGCCACGCCTGCGAGGTGGCAAGACCGCCGGCCAGGGACGCGGCCGAGAAAAGCAAGAGGCCGGCCACGAACATCCGGCGCCGGCCGAGCAGGTCGCCGGCCCGGCCGCCGAGGAGCAGCAGGCCGCCGAACGCCAGGGCGTACGCGTTCACTACCCATTCCAGGCTGCTGCCGGAGAACCCGAGAGCGAGCTGGATGTGCGGGAGTGCGACGGTGACAATGGTCGCGTCCAGCACGACCATGAGCTGCGCGGTCGCGATGAGGAGCAGTGCCAGGCCAAGGGGCCGGCCTTTGTCCTGTGTGCCGGCCTGACTGATTTCTGAAGATGCTATTGCCATGTCACCGATGGTGGCGACTGGACGGCCCGCCGTCGTCGTGCCAGGGAAGCAACTTCTTGCTGGTCAGCGGGGATACGGCCAGGCGCCGGGGTACCACGCTGGGAGTAGCCGGCAATAGGCACCGCTGGCGGATGCGCTTACGGCCCGGACGCGTAGGCTCGAAGGATGCGTACAGATCGAGGCCGGCAGAGGTTCTACGCGGCCGGATGGCTCATCTCGGCGGGGGTCATGGTGGTGGCCTCCCGGATCTGGCTTCTGCACCTGCGCGAGGTCGAGCAGCGCGCGGAGGAGGCGGAGCGGACGAGGGACGAGACTGCCCAGCGCAGGGCAATGCAGGAACGGCTGCACATCGCTCGCGAGCTGCACGATTCCCTGACGCACAGCATCTCGGTGATCCAGGTCCAGGCTGGCGTGGCGGTGCACCTCGCACGCAAGCGCGGCGAGGAAGTCTCACCGGCGCTGCTGGCGATCCAGGAAGCGGGCGCGGACGCCGGACGGGAACTGCGCGAGACACTCGGCGTGCTGCGCCACGAAGAGGACGGCGACGGCAGCGACCTCAGCCAGCTGGACAGCCTGGTAACACGCGCACAGACGGCCGACGTTACCGTGACTGTGGTCGTAACCGGCACGGAGAGGCCGCTTCCGCCGGACGTGGACCAGGCGGCCTACCGGATCGTGCAGGAGGCGCTCACCAACGTGAGCCGTCACGCCGGCCACGCCCGCGCGTCTGTTCACCTTCACTATTCGCCGCAGGCCCTCTCGATCCAGGTTGAAGACGACGGCAAGGGCGCCCCAGCCAGCAACGGCAGCCGGCCGTCAGGTTCCGGGCTGGGCCTGGTCGGCATGCGGGAAAGGGTGACCGCTCTCGGTGGCAAGCTCCATGCCGGGCCTCGGGACACCGGCGGCTTCCAGGTCCGCGCCGAGCTCCCCTTGCAGGCACGGTCTTGATCCGGATCCTGCTCGCCGACGACCAGGCGCTGATCCGCAGCGGCATCCGGTCGCTGCTCGAGGCGGAGGACGACATCGAGGTGGTCGCCGAGGCCACCGACGGGCAGCAGGCGGTCGCGCTCGCCGCCGAGCACCTCCCGGACATCATGCTCATGGACATTCAGATGCCGGTGCTCGACGGTGTGGAGGCCACCAGGCAGATCGTCGCCGACGAGCGGCTGGACAGCGTGCGCGTGGTGATCCTCACCAACTACGGGCTCGACGAGTACATCTTCCGCGCGCTGCGGGCAGGCGCGAGCGGATTCCTCCTGAAAGACACCGAGCCGGCCGAGCTACTGCAGGCGCTGCGGGTCGTGATGCGCGGCGACTCGATGATGTCTCCCGCGGTCACCCGCCGCCTGATCGGCGAGTTCGTGGCCCGGCCACCGGACGCGCTCGCCGCTGCGGGTATGGAGACCCTCACCAACAGAGAACGAGAGGTGGTGGCCCTGGTAGCGCACGGTCTGTCCAACGACGAGATCGCCGGCGCGATGGTGCTCAGCCCTGCCACCGCCAAGACCCACGTCAGCCGGGCCATGATCAAGCTCGGTGCCCGGGACCGGGCACAGCTCGTCGTCTTCGCCTATCAGACCGGCCTGGTCAGCCCCCGCGCCGCCGGTCACTAAGATACGCTGGCCCGCACTTATCGGGTGGAAGCGGGTCACATGGACATTATCGGGGACGCGGACGAGCTAGGTCCTGGCCCGCCCGAGCAGGAACCGTCGGGCTGGCGAGTGCTTGTCCAGCCAGCCGATCTCCTGCACGCGGTGGTCGATGGCCTGGTCGCGCTGGGTACGGCCATCGCGGTGGCCGCACTCGGCCTGGTCATCGTCGTGTATACCGCGACGAGCCACGCCAATGGCGGACCCGGCGACTTCTTCGCTGTGGCGGTGTGGCTGACCGGCGCCAGCCTGGGCGTGCCGGTCCACCTGGCGAACTCGGCCACGCTGCCCGGCGCGCCCCATCTGGAGACGAACACCGTCCAGGGACGTGCAGTTGTCTGGCTGCTCACCGCGATCGTGCTGGTCCTGGCCTACCGGCTGGCGCGGCGGCGGGAGCGCCTGCGGCCGAGTGCGAGCCTCGCCCAGCTGAGTGTCAGGACGCTGCTCACCGCGCTGGCGGTGACACTGTCCCTGCTCGTACTGGCGCTGACTACCACCCGTGCGTCGGTGTTCGGACAGACACCAGCAGACGTGTTCACCGGCGTGTACTCGACCTCCCGCATCGGCCTTGAGCCTGGCTTTGTCTTCGCTGGCCCGCTGCTGCTCACGGCCGTCGCGGCGCTGGCCGGCGCAGCGATCGCGACTACGCTGCGCTGCCGTGTGGCCGGCGAGCTAGCTCGCTGGGGCCTGGTATTTCGCCTGGCCTGGCGCCAGGTTCTGGTTATCGGGACGATCACCGGCGTTACGCTGCTCGTCTACGCTTGCACGGAGATCGGCCAGCGCAGCAGCGGCCGGGAGACGGCCCTCACCGTCATCGGCCTTACGCTGCTGCTGCCCAACCTCACCATCTACGGCACGCTCGGCGGCTTCGGCACTACCTTCTTCTACGGCGCTACCGAGGTCTCGATTGGTCCTGGTATCCACCCTAGGTCGAGCAACGTGTCCCACAGCATCGGGATCTTCGGCTCATTCCGGCCGTGGATCGTGTGGCTGATGCTCGCGGCCGCGGTCGTCGGTACGCTGCTTCCGGCGCTGATGGCTAGACGTGCCGAGCGTTCTGGACGCATGCGCGGCGTGGGCTATCCGCTGCCCGGGGTGTGGAGGGCAACGCTGACCGGGCTGCTGACAGCGCTCGCGGTGGTGCTCCTCGGCGCGCTCTCAGACACCCAGTCCACGTCCCTCTCCTTCGGCCCGGCCGACTCCGGCTCCTCGCTCCATGACAGGCTGTCCGCCGGTCCCAGCCTGCTCGCCGCGGCCGGGCTGACCGCTGTCTGGTTCTCCCTCTGCTACCTTGCCGCTTCCATCGCCACGCGGTCCGCCCGCCCAGGCCTGCCGGGCGATACCTGAGCCGGGTCCCGGCTGGAGGGCGACACCATCTCACTGGCCTGGGGGCAGACCGCCAGCGTCAGCCTCGCAGAACGCAAGCTGTGCCTCGGGGCCTGGCGGGCGGGGGTTAGACGCGGGCTTTGGCGAAGATCTCGGGGGCGTGGGTGGTTAGGCGGCGCTCGGCGGCGCGGGCGGACCACCAGCAGAGGAGGGCGGCCCAGGCTAGGCCGGCCGGCACGGCTAGCCACTTGAGGGGGGTGCTGTGGCCGGCCTGGCCGGCCAGCAGCAGGGCCGCGGCCGGGAAGAGCACGATGACCGGCAGGGCGATCAAGGCTATGTGGACCTTGAGGACCCGCATCGGGGCAGGGCCGCCGTCGGGGGCCGGGCCGTTCACGGACAGCACGCCGAGCAGGGCGAGCAGGCCCGCACAGCCGATCACCATGGCGGGCTCGCCGGCGAGCACCCACGGCCATGCCCAGGTCTGGCCGCTGACCGCGGTGAGCACGACGGTGAGCAGCAGCCCGGCCGGGCCGACGACCAGGAACCAGGCCCAGATGCGGCCGCGGACGTCAGCGCGGGCGGCCCCTGGCACTACCAGGGTGAGCCACAGCGCGGTGCCGTCGTCACCGTAGAAGTTGGTGAAGCACGCCGCCGCGATCACGGTGAAGAGCAGGCCGCCCCACGGAAGCACCATGTCCTTGCCCGTCAGCGCCGGGATGACGGCCACCATGACACCCACCAGGAACGCGATCATCAGCATCACGCTGCGCAGGACCGAGCGGGAGTAAAGGCGCAGCTCCTTGCCGAGGACCGCACCGAACGGCGTCGACGGCAGGATCGGGTTCCTCGCGGCGTGTCCGGCCGCCCGGCGGGCACGGGTGCGGCCGCCGCGGGCGGACATGGTCAGGCGGCGGGCCAGCAGCGGCGGCCAGATGAGGACCAGGACAGCGATCAGGATGACAAGACCGCTCAAGGAACGCACGGTCAGGCCCCAGTCGGACCGGCCCGCGGCATCCACCGCCACCGCGCCCCAGCCCGACGGCAGGATCTCGACCACGTCGGACAGCGCGGGCGAGTGCCCGTCCGTCAGCCGCTTGGCGACCAGCGGCACCAGCCCGGACGCCAGCGACAGCAGCGTGATGACCAGCGCCACCAGCACGGTGCCGAAGTCCCGGCCGCGCCGGGAGCTGATAACGGGGCCGAACACGGCGATCGCCACGGTGGAAGCCACCACGGCGAGCACCAGTTCCAGCAGCACCGCCACGACACCGATCAGGGCCGCCGCCGCACCGGATTGCGCGCCGAGGGCGATCACGGCCGAGAACGCGATCAGGCTGAACACCAGCGAGACGTTCGCGAACGCGGCACCCAGCATCGCGCGTGCGAGCTTGCGCGGCGGGATCGGCAGCAGCTTGAAATAGTCCATCCGCAGCGTGCTGTCATCGCCTATCAGCAGCGGGCCGCTCACCCAGCCAACCAGCCAGCCGAAGCTGAGCGTCGCGACCACGGCCGCTCCGGCACCCCGGTAGTGGTAGTGCACCAGCCCGGCGAGCAGCGTGGACACCGCCAGCGCGGTCACGATCAGGGCGAGCACGAGGCCGCCGATCGCACGCTTGCCCGACGCGCTCCTGCGCATGATCGCGGCGCGCATCTCGATCAGGATGCGAGCCACGCCAGGCCTTCCGTGCCACCGGTACGGGCACCGACGATGTGCACGAACGCGTCTTCCAGCGACTGCTCGCCGCGTACCTCGGCCAGCGGGCCGCTGGCGAGCACCTTGCCCTTGGCGATCACCGCCACCTGATCGCACAGCCGCTCGACCAGCGCCATGACGTGGCTGGAGAACACCACGGACCCGCCGCTGGCCACGAATCGCTGCAGGATCGTGCGTATGGTGGCGGCCGACACGGGGTCGACCGCCTCGAACGGCTCGTCGAGCAACAGCAGCCTCGGGTTGTGCAGCAGCGCCGTCGCCAGCGTGATCTTCTTCCGCATGCCGGTGGAGTAGTCGACCACGGCGGTGCTCTCCGCGTGGTCTAGCTCCAGCACCCGGAGCAGCTCATCTGACCGCTCGGTGACCACCTCGCGGGGCATGCCGCGCAGCAGGCCGAGGTACAGTAGCACCTCCCGGCCGGTCAGCCGGTCCGGCAGTGCCATGCCATCCGGCAGCACCCCGATCAGCGCCTTGGCCGCCACCGGATCGGCCCACACATCCTGGCCGAAAATCCGGACCGTGCCGCCGTCCGGCCGGAGCAGGCCGACCGCCATCGACAGCGAGGTGGTCTTGCCCGCCCCGTTCGGCCCCACCAGCCCGAAGAACGACCCGCGTGGCACGCACAGGTCAATGTGATCCACCGCGATAGTGTCGCCGAACTGCTTGAAAAGCCCGGCGAACTCCATCGCCGGCGTATCCCCCGTATTGTCCACCGGCATATTGTAAGCAGATGTTACCAATGGGAATGCTGTGGCTCACGGCAACGCCAGCCGACGTGCCTATGGCGCCAACGGCATCGCTCAATTGCTCCCTTGCGGCGGGCGAGCGAGCCCGTTGGCGCCATTGGCACGCTGGGCGGTGCGTGGCGGGTCTCTGCGTTGGCGGTGCGTGGCGGGTCTCTGCGTTGTCCTTGCCGGGCTACGGCGTTGGCGTGGTGCCTGGCCGAGCGAAGTGCCTGGCGAAGAAACGGACCGCGCTGTCCGCCTCGAACCTGGGCAGCTCCTGGTGCCTGCCCGCGTTGGCGTGCAGCGTCTTCTCCGTCGACGCGAATGCGTCGAACAGCGCCAGGGCGGCCTCGCGCGGGATGTGCTCGTCATCCCACTGCATGGCGAACTCGATCGGGATGGTGATCATCCTTGCCTTCTCGGCCAGGGCATCGGGCCAGTGCAGACCGAAGACCGCGGCCGTGATCCTTGGCTCGACCGACACAAGCGGCACCCCGATCGCGGTGCCCATGTTGGTGCCGTAGTAGCCGACCGGCCCATCGGTACCGATCTCAGGAAGTTCCTGAAGGGCGTCCAGGGTCGCCCGCCACTCGGGCACGGCGCGCTCCGCCAGGTGCGCGTTGTAGCGGACGACGATCGGGCCTTCCGGCTCGCCCGCCGATCTCGCCCGATATAGCGCGGCGATCTCCTGCTCGTCGTACGCAGTGCGCGGCCGGTCACCGTGACCGGGCGCGTCGATAACCGCGACGTGGCAGCCGCAGCCGGCCACCAGACGGTGCGCCCGGCCCGTCATCGCCGGATGCTTCTTGTGGCCGCCGCCGCCGTGTCCCATCAGGACCAGGGACGCACGGCCGGCGCCGGTGGCGGGTGACCACAGGACGCCCGGGATCTCGCCCACGATGAAATCGCGCTCGATCATGCCGTTCGATGATGACTGAGCGGTGAACTGCAGATAGTGCATAGGTGCTGCCTTTCGAGAGTGCCTTACTGTCAAGGCGCTCCCGGCGACACCTGCGTCAGTCGCCTGGCCGTGCGGGAACGGGGAGCACCCACGTCGATACTGCGTTCACGGGTCTCACCTCCTCGGGCGGCGTCACGGTCGAGTGCAACGTATCAGAAACTGGTGAGGCGGGGGAAGTTCGGGGAGGAGCCTGTGAGCCGTCAGGTCCGCTCGTTTCTGCGGAAGAAAACCGCTCGACGGAAAGAAAGTGGTCGTTTTTGACCCCTTTTTCTCCGTCGAGCGCGGATTTTCCGTCCAAGCGGGAGACGGATGGGACAGGTGGGGCGGGTGAGATAGACGGGATGGGAGGTGCGGAAGGGGACACGGGGCGGGGCTGGAGGCGGGCGGGCCAGGCAGGCGGGCCAGGCAGGCCGGGGCTGGAGGCGGGGGCTAGGCGGGGCGAGGCGGGGCTAGGGGCGGCGGGATTCTAGGATTAGGTCTAGGACTAGGGCGGTCCAGCCGGTCTGGTGGCTGGCGCCTAGGCCGGCGCCGGTGTCACCGTGGAAGTACTCGTTGAACTGGTGCAGGTCGTGCCAGTTCGGGTCGTTCTGGAATTTTGCTGTGGTGCCGAAGGCGGGGCGGCGGTGCTGGTCGTCGTCCAGGAACAGGTGGATCAGGCGGCGGCGGAGGTTCTCGGCTACCTCGGCTAGGTTGACCTTGGTGCCGGACCCAGTGGGGAGCTCGACGGTGAAGTCGTCGCCCAGGCACTTGTCGTAGCGGCGCAGGGCCTCGATCGCCAGGTAGTTCACCGGGAACCAGACCGGACCGCGCCAGTTCGAGTTGCCGCCGAACATGCCGGTGCGGGACTCGCCCGGCTCATAGTCGAGGTAGGCCTTCACGCCGTTGCCCAGATCCTCATCCAGCGGATGATCGCGATGGCAGGCGGACAGCGAGCGGATCCCGTACGGAGACAGGAACTCAGACTCGTCAAGAACCCGCGCCAGGATCCGCGTCAGCTGCTCCGGGTCCGGCACGGACAGCAGGTGACTCACGCCTTCCGGGTCCTGGCGGACATGTGCCACCGACCGGGTAAGCGCCGGCTTGTGGTCAATGAACCAGTGGGCCCGCTGGATGAAGTCCGGCATCTGCGTCGTCACGTCGGCGTCGAACGCGGTGACAGCGAACATCGGGATGAGGCCGACCATCGACCTGGCCCGCAGCGGCAAGGTGGTCCCGTCCGGGCGGCTGAGCACGTCATAGTAGAAGCCGTCCTGCTCATCCCATAGGCCCTGCTTGTTCAGGGCGGTAGAGATGTACGCGAAATGCTCGAAGAACTTGACCGCCACGTCCTCGTAGGTCTCGTCATGCCGGCACAGCCGCTGCGCCATCTCCAGCAGGTTGAGGCAGTACATGGCCATCCACGCGGTGCCATCGGACTGCTCGAGGTGACCGTCCACCGGGAGCTTGGTCGACGTCCGGTCGAACGGACCGATGTTGTCCAGGCCGAGGAAGCCGCCCTGGAACGCGTTGTTGCCTTCGGCGTCCTCGCGGTTCACCCACCAGGTGAAGTTGATCAGCAGCTTGTGGAAGATCCGCTCAAGGAACTCGTGATCACAGCCGCCGTCCACCTCGAACACCCGCAGCGCCGCCCAGGCATGCACCGGCGGATTCACGTCGCTGAAGTTCCACTCGTAGGCCGGCAGCTGGCCGTTCGGGTGCATGTACCACTCGCGGCAGAGCAGCGTCAGCTGATGCTTGGCCAGCTCCGGGTCCAGGTGCGCGAGCGCGACACAGTGAAACGCCAGGTCCCACGACGCGTACCAGGGATACTCCCACTTGTCGGGCATGGAGAGCACATCGTTGTTGTCCAGGTGCTGCCAGCCGGAGTTGCGGCCATGGAGACGCTCCGCCGGCGGCACCGGTTCCGCCGGGTCACCGGACAGCCAGTCGGCCACGTCGTAGTGGTAAAACTGCTTGCTCCACAGCAGGCCGGCCGCGGCCTGGCGCAGCACGGCCGCCTCGTCGGCCGACGTGCCCTGCGGGGTCAGGTCTTCGTAGTAATCGTCGGCTTCCTGCTTGCGCTCGGCAATGATCTCCTCGAAGGGGGCATTGACTTCGGTCGCCTCGCGGAGGCGGAGGCGGAGTTCCGCGGTCTCGCCGGGAGCGATGGTGAGCCGGTACCAGGCGGCCGCCTTGGTGCCGGTCTGCTCGGGGCTGACGGTCGGCTGGCCGGCTACTACGTGGTCGTTGATGCCGTCCTTCGGGTACGCGGGAGAATCTGAGGCGCCGAACAGCCGGGCCGTGTTCGTGTCGTTGTCGCAGAACAGCAGCTGCGGGGCGTTGCCTTCTGGATCGGCAGCGGGTTCCAGGAGCCAAGCACCAGAGTCGTTCTGAGTTATCGTCACGTTGCCGGCTACGGCGGAAAGGGCCGGGCGGGACGGGTCGTAGCCCCAGGCCCAGGTGTTACGGAACCACAGGGTTGGCAGGACGTGGATCGTGTCGGGGTCCGGGCCGTGGTTGGTGACGCGGATGCGCATGCAGATGTCGCTGGGGCTTGCCTTGGCGTAGTCGACGGTGATCGCCCAGTAGCGGTCCTCGTCGAAGATGCCCGTGTCGATGAGCTCGAACTCGGGGTCGTTATGGGTCCGCTTCGCGTTCTCCTCGAGCAGCCGCTCATAGGGAAACGGCTGCTGGGGATAGTGGTAGCGCCAGCTCATCCAGGAATGGCTGGGGGTGGAGTCGAGGTACCACCAGTATTCCTTGACGTCCTCGCCGTGGTTGCCCTCCGCGTTGGTAAGGCCGAAGGCGCGCTCCTTGAGGATGGGATCGCGGCCGTTCCACACGGCGAGGGCCAGGCACAGCCGCTGGCGCAGGTCACAGATGCCGGCCAGGCCGTCCTCGTTCCAGCGGTAAGCGCGTGACCTGGCCTGATCGTGCGGGAAATACGCCCAGGCGTCGCCATCCGCGCTGTAGTCCTCGCGAACCGTGCCCCAGGCACGCTCGGCTAGGTAGGGTCCCCATTCCTTCCACGGGCCCGACTTCTGCTGCGTTGAGCTGCTCATCCGGCGGCGCTCTTCCGAACGCCGCCGGACTCGCTCCTGATCTGGCACGGTGCCTCCCCTCGCGGGGAGTTTACTCAGTCGAGTACGGCGGTCACCGTGCCGGCGCCCACCGTGCGGCCGCCCTCGCGGATGGCGAAGCCTAGGCCTTCGGCGATGGGCACGGGCTTGCCAAGCTCGATGCTGGCGGTGATCGTGTCGCCAGGCTCGGCCGTGGTTGTGCCGCCTAGGTCCATGACGCCTCCTACGTCGGTGGTGCGGATGAAAAACTGCGGGCGGTAGCCGGTGCGGATCGCGGTCCGGCGGCCGCCCTCCTGCGTTGTCAGCAGGTAGATTTCCGCGGCGAACCGCTCGTGGGTCGTCTGGCTGCCGGGCTGGCTCAGCACCTGACCGCGGCGCACCTGGCCACGGCGGACGCCACGGAGCAGCAGTGCCGCGTTGTCCCCTGCCTCGGCATGGTCCATCGTCTTGCCGAACGTCTCCACCCCGGTGACCACCGTCCGGGCTGTGTCGCTGGTGAGGCCGGACAGTTCTACCTGGTCACCCACCTGGACGCGGCCGCGCTCGATCGCACCGGTCACGACGGTGCCGCGGCCGGTGATCGAGAGCACGCTCTCCACCGGCATCAGGAACGGGGCGTCGACGTAACGGTCCGGGACCGGGACATACGTGTCGACCGCGTCCAGCAGCTCCTCGATCTGATGCGTCCAGTACTCGTCGCCGCTGTCGAGCGCCTTCAGACCGGACACCCTGATCACCGGTACGTCGTGGTAGCCATACGCGGTGAGGAGCTCGCGGGCGTCAAGCTCTACCAGGTCGGCTAGCTCGGGGTCCGCGGCGTCGGCCTTGTTCAGCGCGACGACGATGTACTGGACGCCGACCTGGCGGGCGAGCACGACGTGCTCCCTGGTCTGCGGCATGACGCCGTCCAGGGCGGACACCACGAGGATCGCACCGTCCACCTGGGCCGCGCCGGTGATCATGTTCTTCACGTAGTCGGCGTGACCTGGCATGTCGACATGGGCATAGTGCCTGGTCGCGGTCTCGTACTCGACGTGGCTGATGTTGATGGTGATCCCGCGGGCCGCCTCCTCCGGTGCCCGGTCGATGCTGGCGAAGGGGACGTACCGGGCCATGCCCCTGTCGGCCAGGACCTTGGTGATGGCCGCGGTGAGCGTGGTCTTTCCGTGGTCGACGTGACCCATGGTGCCGATGTTGAGGTGTGGCTTGGTGCGAGTGTAGGTGTGCTTGGGCATGTTCCTTGTTCCCTGTTCGGCTTAAGGCGAATCTCCTGGCTGACCCGTTGCGGGTGCGCACCCTCCCCCGCTGGGTCAGCGGACGGAACGGGGAAGGGTCAGAGTCGGACGCCGTTTGCGGCTGCGAGTGCCTTGAGAGCGCTGGCTGCCTCCAGGGCAGCGGTCAGCGCGCCCGCTGCTGCGGGCGTGAGTGCGCTGACGGCCGGCCGGAACATGTCATTAAGTCTGGGGCGCTGCCTGGCTTCGCGCCTAATGGTTTTCGTGGCGCGAAGGCTGATTTGGACGGAGATTCGATGCTAGACGGAAATAAAGGAGTCAAATCTGACATGTTTTCTTCCGCGGAGCGCGGATGTTCCGCCGAAATTGAGGGTGGCGTGGTTGCTGAGCGTGGCGTGGTTTTCTGGTGGTGGAGTGGTTGCTGAGGGGTACGGGGATCCGTAAGTCGGCCGCGATGCTGGCGATCTTCGCCAGCCTGGCGACGGCCGGGCGGGACAGGATCTTGCCGATGTCGTGCACGGCATCCATCAGCTCATCGACGCCATCCAGCGGCGCGTACTCGCCGGCGTACAGCAGGATCGCCCGGTAATCCTGGGGAGAGACAGCGGTGCCGGGCAGCTCGATGGGCTCGGCCTCGGCATGGAACAGCGCGGGCACCGAGGTGTCGAGCACCAGCGCGAGCGCGGCCAGCTCGGCCGCCGTGAACGCGCGCCGGCCACGTTCGGCCTGATGAACCGCCTGCCGGCTCCATGGCTTGTCCAGGTATCGCCCCAGCGCCTCGCCCAGCTGGCTGAGCGACATCTGCCGGGTTTCGCGCAACCGGGCGATCTGTGCCCCGATGGCCGTTTCAACTCGCATAAGGGCTCCCTTCTGTCATTCCCCATAATGACATCGAAATTCGGGTATTGACAATAGCGGGGTGTTTCGCTTCAATGTGAGGACGAGCCCATGGAGGCGAGCATGCAGGCTTTCGATCTGGAATCCATCCCGGCAGGTGCTGACTGCGCCGTGCTCCGCGTGGCCGGCGAGGTGGATGCCTACACTGCGCCGCAGCTGCGCGAGCGGGTGATCAGACTGCTCGCCGACGGCGAGGTGAACATCGTCGTTGACCTGCGCAAGGTGGACTTCCTCGACTCGACCGGCCTGGGCGCCCTGGTAGGCAGCCTCAAGCGGACGCGCATGCAGGATGGATCACTCAAGCTCATCATGGGCAGCGGCCGGATCCTGCAGATCTTCCGGCTCACCGACCTCAGCAAGGCCTTCGCGATTCATCCGTCGGTCACGGAAGCGATCGACGGCGACCAGCGCTGGCAGGCGGCACTGGCGCACGACGGGCGCGACCCGGACGACTGGTGCCGCGAGCACGGGCTGTGACGCCTGATGCTTAACGGGGGTCATGGGTTAGTTCATCGGGAATCCTCCCTCGTGTAACCTGCCGCCGGTACATTGCCGCATATGCAGCGCTCCCACAATGCATCGTGGTCCATGGCGGAACAGCACGACGAGTGGATGGCGCACCTTCGGCGCAACGTGGTCAGCCGGCGGACCATGATGCGGGGTGCTGTCGGCGCCGCCGCGGGGAGCCTGCTTCTCGGGGGCGGCGCTCGGTCATACGCGGCGATGGTCGCCGATACCGGCACCATCGCTGGCGGGTTCGTGGTGAACGGACGGCACCTGTCGTTCGGCGCGGATCCCACCACCCAGATGTGGGCTGGCGGGCAGCTGTTCAACCTCAACAAGTACAACGCCGTCCCGCCGCGGTCCGTCCGGGTCTGGTGTGACTACGGCAGGGACCAGAGCTACGGGCACACCATCGAGGCGGAGATCCGCGAGCTGCTGACCCACGTGCCGGTGTGGGACGGCAAGCCCGGTGCGCTCCGCGCCTCCCGCACACTCAACGCGGACCAGTTCTTCGTGCACGCGCAGATGACCGGGCTGACGCCGGGCACCGAGTACCACTACCGCTTCCGCTACGCCTCCGGCCGGGAGACCGGCGCCACCGCGGACGCGACGTTCAGCACCGCGCCCGACGGTTCGCTTGAGCCGTTCACGTTCACTGCGTTCGGCGATGAGGGCATCCCAGGACCCGACCTGGACCGGGACCCCTCGCTGCTGCCCGAGTCGGACTGGGGCGAGTGGAACAACGGCGGCTACGAAAGCAACGACCCCGACAACCCGGCCCGCACGCACGTGAACACCACCTCGGCGGTGATCACCCAGATCACCCGGGTGCGGAACCTGTTCAACGGCACGCCTGCCCGGTTCAACCTGCTGGCGGGCGACATGTGCTACGCGCAGGCGCAGGGCGACATGGAGCCGATCATCAACCCGGACGGCCCCAACGGGTCGCAGCCGTCGGACCACAACACGCCGAAGCCGCCGGCCAGCAGCGGCGGGTGGGACTACTACGACCCGTGGGTGTGGACCAGCTGGTTCCCGATGATCGAGCCGTCCGCGTCCGGCATCCCGTGGATGGTCGCCACCGGGAACCACGACACCGAGCTGTTCTCCACGTCGGTGGCCGCGGACCTGTCCACGGTACGGAACTATGACCCGCACGGGTACGGCGGGCTGGTCAAGCGGATGGACCTGCCAGAGAACGGGCCGTCGGCATGCCCGTCGGTGTACAGCTTCCGGTACGGCAACGTCGGGATCATCAGCCTGGACGCGAACGACCTGAGCTGGGAGATCCAGGGGCTGTTCGGCTACAGCAAGGGCGCCCAGGTCCGCTGGCTGGAATCTCGGCTGAAGGCATGGCGTGGCAGCCCGGGGGTGGACTTCATCGTGGCCTTCTTCCACGAGTGCGCCTTCTCCACCTGCAACGGGCACAGCTCCGACGGCGGCGTAAGGTCCGCACTGGCGCCGCTGTTCGCGCAGTACCAGGTCGACCTGGTGATCCAGGGTCACAACCACGTCTACGAGCGGACCAACCCGCTCCGGTACGATGCCGCGACCAACAGCGCCGTGTCTGGCGCGCAGGCGGTCGCGGTCTCCCCTGAAGAGCCCGCCTCGATCTATCCGGCGGTGGACGGCACCACTTATGTGGTGGCCGGCACGGCCGGCACACCCGCCTACGCGTGGTCAGGACCGCATGAGAGCAACCGCAACTTCGCGGCCGGGAAGGGCAGCGGGTCCGTCGTGCTGGCGGACGCGGCCAAGCAGACCGGCCCCTGGGTCAACGAGCAGGACTTCACCTCGCGGTACGAGAGCGTCGACTGGTCCCAGGCCCGGTACGACGACTACGGCTTCGTCGCGCTCGACGTGGTGCCCGCCGCCGCGGGACTGACCACCACGATGACGCTGCGGTTCATCAACGAGCAGGGCAAGGAACTCGACCGGGCGGCGTTCTACCGGACCGCCGGGGATGTGCTGGGAGTGGGCTGACGTGCGGCGCAGGTGTACCTGAGGTATAGCTAGCACCACCATGAATCCGGTGGAAAGGCCCAGAGACTCGGCCGGCTGTTTCTGACAGCTTGTGTGTATGACGATATGTGAGCAAGAGCTGCTAATTCCTGTTACGACGGGCAGCAGGTTCAGCGTTGTAGTACCGGCCCGCAATGAGGCGGAATTCCTCGGCGAGTGCCTGGAATCGCTGCTAGGGCAGGATTTCGCCGGTGATTACGAGATCATCGTGGTGGACAACAACAGCACCGATAACACCGCCTCCATCGCGCGGGCGTTTGGCGTGACGGTGGTCAGCGAACGCCGGCCAGGGGTGTGCGGGGCCCGGCAGCGCGGCACGGAGATCGCCTCCGGCGAGATCATCGTCTCCACCGATGCGGACACTGTGTACGACCCCGGCTGGCTGACCCGGATTGACTCCGCGTTCCTTGACGACCCTGCGGTGGTCGCCGTGGCCGGGCCTTGCCGGTTCACCGACGCACCCTGGTGGGGACGGATCTACGCGAGCAGCCTGTTCCGCTCGGTGCACGCCCTGTCCCGGCTGACCGGCCGGGTGCCGTATGCCGCCGCCGCGAACCTGGCATTCCGCAGGTCGGCGTGGCCGGGTTATGACACGCACGCGACCCAAGGGGGCGACGAACTCGACCTGCTGCGCCAGCTGCGGCGGCGCGGTCAGGTGCGGTTCGACGCCGGCAACCCGGTTTTCACCTCATCCCGGCGGATGCAGCGCGGCCTGGCCTACAACATCGTGGTGACGTTCTTCTTCTATTACGTGCTCGGCTACTCGCTGAACCGGATGACCGGGCGGACCGTGGTCGGCATGGCGCCTTCGTTCCGGAGCAGGGGTTCGCGGAGCAGGGGTTCGCGATGAGGCCTGGTCTTGTCGCGGCCGGGGCCGCGGCAGCCGCGGCTGGCGCGGGGTACTGGCTGTGCATGTCGTCGTACTCGCAGGCGTTCGGGCCGTTCCCGTACCGGGGCCGGCAGACGTCGAAGGTGGTGGCCCTCACCTTTGATGACGGGCCAAACGAGCCATACACGTCGCAGATCGCGGACTTCCTGGGCTCGCGGGAGATCAAGGCCACGTTCTTCCAGGTTGGCCGCGCCGTGCTCCGGCATCCGTCGGTGACGCAGCGGCTGGTGCACGAGGGGCACGTCGTCGGCAACCACGGCTACACCCACGAGTTCACCAACTACCTGGGCCGCGGCACGCTGGCCAGGGACATCCGGGCTGGGCAGGAGGCGCTGGCCAGCGTCGGCGTGCGGCCCGCGCTGTACCGGCCGCCGTGGCTGCTGCGGGTGCCCTCGCTCGGCGGGGTGCTGCGCGAGAACGGGCTGCGGGCAGTCTCCGGGGAGTTCTGCCATGCGCTGGAGGTGGCGCAGCCAAGCCCCGAGATGATCGCGCGGCAGGCCCTGGCGAAGGCCCGGCCCGGCGCGATCATCATCTTCCACGACGGATACGACGGGCACCCGGGTAACCGGTCAAGCACGGTGGCGGCCGCCAGGATCGTGGTAGACCGGCTGCAGCGAGACGGGTACAGCTTCGCCACGGTCAGCGAACTGCTCGGGATGCCTGCGTATCAGCCGCAGACAGCCAGGGCGTAGCTCACGTCCTGGTATTCCCGGCGCCGCGCCTTGTGGATGCGCGGGCATCGAGCCGGGCCTTGTCACTGGTTGCCGAGGAGAGGTACCTGCTGCTGGCCACGTTGGAGATGGGGTAGGTCGTGTCCCGCCCGGCCGGGCCGCGCTTGCCCGCCGCACCCTGTCCGACGTCGATCGTGACGCGCTTGCGGTTGTGCGGGCTGACCGCGACCTTTACTGTTTCCCCCTGCTGCAGGTCCGATACGCAGATGCTGCAGTCCGTCTCATAGGGAGCCTTGCCCGGGACGGTGACACCCAGCCGGTACTTCCATACATAGGGTGCCTGCCATGCGAACTCACCGGCCTGGATGACCGTGTTGGTCTGCCTGGCATGCAGAATCTGGGCGGTGCCCCTGACGCCGCGCTTGAGCAGCCGGCGGTCGCCGTTCCGCATGACCGCCATGCTGAGGTACATCGCGTATGCGAACGGCCCCCACCACAGGCCCGCGCACACCAGGACGACGAGCACCGCCCGGACCGCTACCGGCAAGCTGGTGAGCCTGATCGCACCATAGCTCAACGGCAGGCACACCGGTAGCGCGTCCCTCGGTAAGAGTCCGCCCGGGCCCTCCGCCAGCAGGTTTTCCAGGGTGTTTTGCGCGGCCGAACATGAAACTTCCGTGTATGTGCCGCCTGGGGGGCGGCGGGGGTGGGGCAGCCTGGAGGGCGTTCTGGATCGTGGGGAAGAGATAGAGTCTTGGGGTGAAAGCTCTGGTCAAAGCCCAGCCCGAACGGGGTTTTACGGTCGCGGACCTGCCCGTTCCTGAAGTCGGGCGGGACGATGTGCTCATCCGGGTGCTGCGGGCCGGGGTGTGCGGCACCGACCTGCACATCTATGAGTGGGACGGGTGGGCGCAGGCTAACGTGCGGCCGCCGCTCACCATCGGGCATGAGTTCGTCGGGGAGATCGTTGAGCTCGGCGCCGATGTGCAGGATCTGGCGGCCGGAGACCTGGTCAGCGGCGAGGGCCACCTGGTGTGCGGGCGATGCAGGAACTGCATGGCCGGGCGGCGGGTGCAGTGCGCGCGTACCAAGGGCATCGGCGTCAACCACCCCGGTGCGTTCGCCGAGTACATCGCGCTGCCCGCCACCAACGTCTGGCGGCACCCCAAGGACATCAACCTGGACGTCGCGGCGATCTTCGACCCGTTCGGCAACGCGGTGCACACCGCGCTCACCTTCCCGGTGCTCGGCGAGGACGTGCTGATCACCGGCGCCGGACCGATCGGGCTGATGGCGGCCATCGTCGCACGGCACGCCGGGGCGCGGCACATCGTCGTCACCGATGTATCGCCGTACCGGCTCGCGCTGGCGTCGCGGATCGGGGTAACGCTTGCGGTTGACGTCTCGACATCGTCGGTGGCGGAAGCCATGCGGAAGCTGGGCATGCGGGAAGGGTTCGACGTCGGGCTGGAGATGTCAGGCAAGCCGGCCGCACTGCGGGACATGCTCACCTCGATGACGCACGGCGGCAAGGTCGCGCTGCTCGGGCTGCCGACAGAGGAATTCGGCATTGACTGGGCGCACCTGGTCACCAACATGATCACCATCAAGGGCATCTACGGACGGCAGATGTTCGAGACCTGGTATGAGATGTCGGTGCTCACCCAGTCCGGGGTGAACATCGCGCCGGTCATCACGCACAGGTTTCCCGCACTGGATTACGCGGAGGCCTTTGCGACGGTGCGCGGCGGGGAATGCGGCAAGGTAGTTCTCACCTGGGATTAGGGGTACAGGCATGTTCGCGGATGTTCAGAAGTCGGTCGCGGCTGAGCTCGACGCGATCCGGGCGGACGGGCTGTTCAAGTCCGAGCGGGTTATCGACAGCCCGCAGGGGTCCGCGATTACCGTCGCGGAGGCGGAAGTGCTGAACTTCTGCGCCAACAACTACCTGGGCCTGGCCGACGACCCGCGGGTGATCGAGGCCGCTAAAGCCGCCATGGACCGCTGGGGCTACGGGCTGGCCAGCGTCCGGTTCATCTGCGGGACGCAGGACTTGCACAAGGAACTCGAGCAGCGGCTCTCGGCGTTCCTCGGCACCGACGACACGATCCTGTACTCCTCGTGCTTCGACGCCAACGGCGGGCTGTTCGAGACGCTGCTCGGCGCCGACGACGCCGTGATCAGTGACGAGCTGAACCATGCGTCGATCATCGACGGGGTACGGCTGAGCAAGGCGCGGCGGCTGCGATACCGGAACCGGGACATGTCTTCCCTTGAGGAGCAGCTGCGGGAGTGCGCGTCGGCACGGCGCACGCTGATCGCGACCGACGGGGTGTTCTCGATGGACGGATACGTCGCTCCGCTCGATGCGATCTGCGAGCTGGCGGACAAGTACGGCGCGATGGTGATGGTGGACGACTCCCACGCGGTGGGGTTCGTCGGACCGACCGGGCGCGGCACACCGGAGCTGTTCGGCGTCCGCGATCGCGTCGACATCGTCACCGGCACGCTGGGGAAGGCGCTCGGCGGTGCGTCCGGCGGGTATACCAGCGGGCGCGCGGAGATCGTCGCGTTGCTGCGGCAGCGGTCCCGGCCGTACCTGTTCTCCAACTCGGTCGCGCCGGCGGTGGCGGGGGCGTCGCTTGCCGTGCTCGGCTTGCTGGACGAGAGCGCCGACCTGCGGGAACGGCTGCGGGCCAATACCTCGTGGTTCCGTGCGCGGATGACCGAGCTGGGATTCGACATCCTGCCGGGTGACCACCCGATCGTGCCGGTGATGATCGGGGACGCGGCGCGTGCGTCACGGATGGCGGACGTGCTGCTGACCAAGGGCGTGTACGTCATCGGCTTCAGCTATCCGGTGGTGCCGGTGGGCAAGGCGCGGATCCGCACGCAGCTGTCCGCCGCACACGCGCACGCCGATCTGGTGAAGGCGGCCGACGCGTTCGACGCGGCGCGCGCCGAGCTCGGCTGAGTCCTGCCGCAGAGGGAGAGTACAGAGGGGGCGCGGGCATGGGTGCCTGCGCCCCCTCTGAGGGTTACCTGAGTTTTTGCCCAGAGGGCAACGCCTGCGTGGAGTCGGACGTCTTTAGTTCGGGAGCGGAATGATCACGATCCACGGGCGGAAGGAACACTTTGCTAGGACTCAACGGAGCGTCTCGCAGACGGACAGGCATCGCGGCAGCGGTCGTGCTGGCAGGGGGCCTTGCGGGCAGCGCGCTGCTCGCGCCGACCAGTGCGTTCGCCGGCGTCATGCAAACAGGAACAACGACAAGCATCACAGGGACGCAGCAGTCCGGCACGTCGCTTGACGTCAGGGTGTCGGTGGCGACACCAGCCGGCTCGCCGCTCGCGCCGGCCGGAGCTGTCAAGGTCACCATTGCCGGTACGTCGGACTCGTGCACGACTGCCCTGACGGTGCCTTCGTCGGCCTCGGACCTGACCAGCACCGGCAGCTGTGACATCAGCTCGCTGGCAGGCGGCCACTACGACCTGAAGGCCGCGTACACGTCCTCAACCATGCAGTTCGGCTCATCGGACACGAGCGGGTACTGGGTTACTGTCAGCAGCGGCCAGCACCGCTCGTCGCTGAGCACCAGGCTGAACTGCCCGCAGCAGGTCACCACCGGCCGGCGTGGCACCTGCACGCTGTCGGTTACCGACAACGGGTGGAGCTCGGCGACCGGAGTGCGCGCGTCGATCTCGCTGCCTTCGGCACTGAGTGCGCGCGACTGCTCGACCAACACGAACAGCGGCTCGGGACACCCGTGGGGCTGGAAGCCCTGCTCCATCAGCAGGAACATCGCCAGCACCAGCTTCGGCACGATCTCGCCTGGGCAGACCAAGACGCTGTCGGTCACGTTCACCGCTCACCTGTCCAGCTGGCAGCAGAACCACGGCCGGATGAACCGGGTGTCGGTGCACGGCTTCGCGTGGGACAACAGCAGGTCATCGTCGTCGAGCGCAGCGGTGGTCATCATGCCGCTGCTGTACTGGTAACTCCTGGTAGCGCGTTAGCACAAGAAGGCGCAGGCACGCAAGCGTGCCTGCGCCTTTTTCATTCCGATTTAACCCGACATGGCAACTTTGTGGGGAGGCTTGGCGTCATCTGTGTAGGAAGTTTTATTTCTCACGGGTGGAAGGAGTCTGGATTTGCTTAGACTCACAGGGGCTGCAGCGGCCATCGTGCTCGCTGGAGGCCTGGCAGGTACCGCACTTACAGCGGGCACGGCATTCGCCGGACCGATGCAGGTGCCAACATCGACCGTCATCAGCGCGACGTCACAGACCGACACCAGCAGCGGAACAACGCTCGCGGTAACAGTTAACGTCTGGACGCCGAGCGGCTCACCGGCGGCGCCGTCCGGATACGTGAAAGTTTCCGACGGCACCACCAGCTGCAACGCTGTGCTTACTGTCCCATCGTCCGGCCTGACCAGCACCGGGACCTGTGACTTCACGGGCCTTGTCGCGGGTAACTACGGCCTGGGCGGCACCTACAACCCGTCGTCGACGCAGTTCGGTAGCTCATCTACCGGCAGTGCCTACTGGGTCGGCGTGACCGCGGTCACCAACTATGCGCCGCAGTTCACGGCGGCCAGCCCGTCACTGAGCACCCGCATCGGCGACGACTACAGCTACAACTTCAGCGCCAGCGGCACCCCGGCGCCCACCTACGCACTGGTGGACGCACCGTCCTGGCTGACGATCAACTCCTCAACCGGCGTAGTGTCCGGCACGGTCCCGTGGGGAACCGGCGCCGGCTTCAGCTACTCGGTGGCCGCGTCTAACAGCGTGGGGACGGTTACCGCCGGCCCGTTCGCGGTCAGCGTCGGCAACGGGGGTTACCACCACTCCGGTCTCAGCACCGCACTGTCCTGCCCCCGCGGGGTCAGCAGCCACGGCCAAGGGACCTGCACCCTGTATGTCACGGACAACAGCTGGGGCCGTGATGGTGGCGTGACCGCCACCATCTACCTGCCCAGCGAACTGCACGCGATCAGCTGCGACAAGGGTGGCGACACCGGCGTCGGTCACCCGTGGGGCTGGCAGTCCTGCTCGCTCAGCGGCAACGTCGTCAAGGCCTCGCTGGGAAGCATGCACTCGGGCGAAACCGAGTCGCTGGCCGTTACGTTCACCGCACACACCAACTCGTGGGGCTGGCAGCAGTCGCACGGGGCGCGGGTTACCGTCCTTGGCCAGGCCACGGACCGCACCGGCGTTTCGAGCTCGTCCGCGAAGATCAGCATCTACCCACGGCTCTACTGGTAACAGCAGTAGCGGGTTAGACGGCCGCGGGGGCGCAGGCACACGGTGCTTGCGCCCCCGCAGTCATGTCTGTGTAGTCATGTGCGGGCGGTGATGTGGTGGCGCTGGGCGTAAGCGATGGCGGCCACCCGGTCGCGGGAGCCGGTCTTGGCGAAGATGCGGTTGATGTGGGTCTTGACGGTATGACTGCTCAGGAACAGCTGCTCGGCGATCTCCGGGTTGGTCAGGCCGCGGGCGATCAGGGCCAGGATCTCCACCTCGCGGTGCGTCAGGCCATCGGGCGGTTCTGACGGCCGCTCCGGCGGTTCAGCAGCGGGCGGCGCCGACGCGGCCGCCAGCAGCGTGGCGTGCACCCTGGCGTCGAAGACGGTGAGCCCGCCGGCCGCGGCGTGCAGCGCCCGCGCTATGTCGGTGCGGTCGGCATCCTTGGTGAGATAGCTGCGCGCGCCGGCCTGCAGTGCCTCCAGCACGGAACTGTCATCGACGTAGGTGGTGAGCACGACCACCGCGACGCCGGGATGCTCGGCCGCGAGCCGGCGGGTGGCGCCAATGCCGTCAAGCACCGGCATGTGCAGGTCGAGCAGGATGGCGTCCGGCTTATGCGCGGCGACCAGGTCTAGCGCCTGTTCCCCGTCCGCGGCGGCGCCCACCACGTCGATGTCGGGCAGGCCGTCGAGCAGCATGACCAGGCCCTCGCGGACGCTGGCCTGGTCGTCCGCGATCACCACGCGCAGCGGAGCGGGCGCGGTCATGGCGTTGCCGGCATAGCGACAGTGGCGAGCGGAAGTTCAGCGATCACAACCCACTGATTATCACGCGGCCCGGCATGCAGCGTCCCGCTGAGCAGCCGCAGCCGTTCGCGCATGCCGGTCAGCCCGTAACCGCCGTCAACGGTGGCGACAGCGGGCGCATCGCCAGCATCGGCCGGCAGGTCGCTGGCCACGGTGAGCCGCACATCCCCGGCACCGTACTCGAGGCCAATGCTGACCGCCTCCCCCGCGGCATGCTTTGCCGCGTTGACCAGCGCCTCCTGTGCGGTGCGCAGCAGTGCGACGGTCGTGTCCGGTGGCAGCACTGCGGGCGTGCCCTCGACCTGGTAGCCGACCGACACGTGATAGCGCTGCCGGTGCGTGTCGGCCAGGCGAGCCAGCTCCTCGTGCAGCGGGAGCGTGTCCACACGCAGCGCGTGCACCGCCCGGCGGGTCTCCACCAAGCCATCGGAAGCCATCCGCTGCGCCGTGCCGAGCACCTCCAGCGCCCGGTCAATGTCGCGGTGATCGGTCAGCACCGCCCGCGCCGCCTGGATCTGGATGCCCAGCGCGCCGAGGGAATGGGCGAGCACGTCGTGGATCTCCCTGGCGATCCTCGCCCGCTCGTCCAGGACATCACCGCGCCGCTGCTCCGCTTGCAGCCGCTGCTGCTGCGCGAGCAGCGCAGCGGCCTGTTCCGCCTGCACCTGGATGCCCCGCCGGTTACGCCCGAGCAGCAGGCAGGCCACCATCAGCGCCGCGTAGCCGAGCAGGGCGCCAAGGCTAGCGTCCGGGAAGACCAGGCCGCCGATCTCCAGCGCGAGGATGCCCAGGACGGTCAGCGTCACGCTCCATGCCAGCTCCAGGTCAACACCCGCCGCGACGAGCGCCATCGCGGTGAGCGCCACCATGCCGCCGCCGTCGCCGCTGCTGCCCGTGGCCGCAGCGAACCCGCCGGCCACCGCGACGACTCCCAGTGCCGCCGGCAGCCATCGGTCGCGGAACCGGCTGAGCGGCGAGCCCCGATCGATCAGGATCCAGGCCACCATCCCCAGGCCCCCCGCGATGCCGCAGGCGACCAGGGTCGTCGTGCCCAGCGTTCCGTGCGGCGGGTGCAAACCAGCCGATACGCCCACCACCACGGCGGCGGTGAGGCGCATCAGCCAGAGGACCTTGTGCTGCATGGCTTCAGTATCGCCCGGCCTGCCGGCCCAGTGCCTGGTCGGGGGCGAACGGGAGGCCGCTCGCCATGCCACGCGGCACGACGACGGCGGCCTGTGCCAGCCGGTTCAGGCCCAGGGTGAACAGCAGCGGAGTGGCGGACCCGGCGACGTCCGCGTCCATGCCCTTGGCGACCAGCATGATCAGCACCCGGAAGGCAATCAGCCCGCCCCAGAGCCACAGGCCCGCCACCGGCAGCTTCGTCCACAACACGCCATCACGTGCATACACCCGGGTGACCACGCCGAGCGCAAGGCCGATCAGGATGGATCCGGCGGTACCAACGGTCAGCCAGAGCACATCCGCCGGACGCAGCGGTCCGGCGTGGCGCAGGTCGACGAAGCCGATGACTGTCAGCACCGCGGGCAGCACCACCGCCCGCTTGAGCTGCAGCGCCTGCCCCTTTATCTGCTGATACAGGACGAACCCGACGATCGCGATAACCGCGAGGATTTCCAGCCCGGACATACTGATCGCTTCCCTTCCCCGGCCGGCCCCTTCTGGCCGACGCTCCCCACGTTAGGAACGGGGCCGGTACTACCGCGTCGGTCCCTGGTACCAGTTCCGGGCTGAGAGCGAGGTCAACCCGACCAGTCCAACTTCGAAATTAGGCGGAACATTCGTGTCAGATGGAAGATAAGGAGTCAAGACGCGCCCTTGACGCACGCAAGCGCCGGTTGAGACGCTCTCTTCAAAGCTCCTCAATCAGAACGGCGAGTGGTTCCCGTCACCACAAGGACTCTGGTTCGAGTGGAAGGCGTCGTGCAGGGCGTCGGATTCCGCCCGTTCGTGTATGCCCTGGCGTTGCGGCTCGGGCTGTCCGGGCACGTGGGAAACGACGCGGATGGCGTATTTATCGAGGTCGAGGGACCGCCTGCCCGGGTTGCCGGATTCCTGGCCATGCTTGAGACCGAGCCGCCGCCGCTCGCCCGCGTGGAGCGAGTCCGGTCTGCCGCCATCGCGGTAACTGGCGGTGCCGGGTTCGCCATCGTACCGAGCCCGGCGGGCGGGCCGCGGAACACGCTGGTGCCGGCGGACAGCGCGACCTGCGCGGACTGCCTGGCGGAGATGCGGGATCCGGGCGACCGCCGGTTCCGTTACCCGTTCATCAACTGCACGAACTGCGGTCCGCGATTCACCATCGTGCGGGACGTGCCCTATGACCGGCCGGCTACCACGATGGCGGGTTTCCCGATGTGCCCGGCGTGCGCGGCGGAATACGCGGACCCGGCTGACCGCCGGTTCCACGCGCAGCCGGTGTGCTGCCCGGCCTGCGGGCCGACACTGCGCCTCCTGCCGACGCCGGGCGTCCTCGACGCAGGCGGTGATCCGCTCACTAAGGATGCACTGGCTAGGGCGGCCGGGCTGCTGCGGGCCGGGCGGGTGCTAGCGGTGAAGGGGCTCGGCGGGTATCACCTCGCCGTCGACGCGGGATCTGAGCAGGCCGCTGCCGCGCTCCGGGCGCGGAAGCACCGGGAGGACAAGCCGTTCGCGATCATGGTCGCGGATGCCAACGCGGCCCGGCAGCTGTGCGAGGTGGACGAGATGGCGGAATCGCTGCTGGTCAGCGGGCAGCGGCCGATCGTGCTGCTCCCCCGGCTGCGCTCGGCGCCGGTAGCGGACGCCGTGGCGCCGGGCAGGCAGGAGCTGGGGATCATGCTCGCGTACACGCCGCTGCACCAGCTGCTGCTCGCCGAGGCAGGCCGGCCGATCGTTCTGACGAGCGGGAACGTGTCGGACGAGCCGATCGCGTACGAGGATGCGGACGCGATGTCGCGGCTGGCGGGGATCGCAGATGGCTTTCTCGTGCATGACCGGCCCATTCACATGCGGACCGACGATTCGGTGGTCCGGGTCTTCCGCGGCCGCGAGATGGTGCTGCGGCGGTCCCGCGGCTATGTGCCGTCGCCGTTGCCGGCCGGCCCGTTCACCCGGCCGGTGCTGGGCTGCGGCGCGGAGCTCAAGAACACGTTCTGCCTGGGCAAGGGCTCGCACGCGTTCGTGTCGCATCACATCGGGGACCTGGAGAACTACGAGACGCTGAAGTCCTTCACATCCGGCATCGAGCATTTCCAGCGGCTGTTCGACGTCACGCCGGCGGTCGTGGCGCACGACCTGCATCCGGAGTACCTGTCCACCAAGTACGCGCTCGAGCTGCCCGACGTTGAGCTGGTGGGCGTGCAGCATCATCACGCGCACATCGCGTCGTGCCTCGCGGACAACTCGTTCGACGGGCCGGTGATCGGGGTCGCGTTCGACGGCACGGGGTACGGGCTTGACGGGACCCTGTGGGGCGGCGAGTTCCTGCTCGCCGACCTGGCCTCGTTCACCCGGGCGGGCTACCTGGAGCCGGTGCCGCTGCCGGGCGGCGCGGCGGCGATCCGGCAGCCCTGGCGGATGGCGGCGGCCTACCTGGGGGACGACGCCGCCGACCTGGATGGCATTGCCGACCTGGATGTGGTGCGCCGCAACGCTGCCCGGTGGGACGCGGTAGTTGCCCTCGGACGAAGCGGGCTGAACTCGCCGCTCACCTCCAGCGCGGGACGGCTGTTCGACGCGGTGGCGGCGATCCTCGGCGTGCGGGACGAGATCCGGTACGAGGGCCAGGCGGCGATCGAGCTGGAGCAGCTCGCCGATCCAGCGGTGACCGATAGCTACCCGTGCGGGGTGTCTGACGGCGCAGAACTCCGGGTTCTAGGCAGGGAGCTGGTCCATGCGGCGGTGCAGGATATGCGTTCTGCTATTCCTGCTTCGGTTATCTCGGCGCGGTTCCACAACGCGGTAGCGGACATGATCGCGGCGACCTGCAGGGAGCTACGGTCGCGGACCGGGCGGGATGTGGTGGCGCTTTCCGGCGGCGTGTTCCAGAACGTCCTGCTGCTCACCCGCACCGTCGCGCTGCTCGAAGCCGCAGGCTTCCGGGTGCTAACCCACTCCCGGATCCCCCCCAACGACGCCGGCATCAGCCTCGGCCAGGCGGTGGTGGCGGCCGCCATGGGGCGGGACGGTTAGCAGATGCGCGGGAGAGGGTCGCCTACCAGGAGGTCCACTATGCGGGTGCCGCCGAAGGCGGTCTTCAGCTGGACGATGCCGGCGGGGTCCTCGGTTACGTGACCGATGATGGCGGCGCCGGCGCCTTGGTCGTGCGCGCGGATCGCGGCCAGGGCCTGCTCCGCCTCGGCGGCGTCGACGACTACGACCAGGCGGCCCTCGCAGGCTACGTACATAGGGTCGATGCCTAGCAGCTCGGAGGCGCCGCGGACCGCGGTGCGGACCGGGATGCGGTCCTCGTGCACCAGCACGCCGACGTCGGCGGACTTGGCGATCTCGTTCAGGATGGTGGCGACGCCGCCGCGGGTCGCGTCGCGGACCGCGCGGGTGCCCGG
>Ga0209530_1000424_pt1 | contig 31291 bp, 33 predicted proteins | sample BlaSpr_A8_Ref_O1_FD_187987 | JGI IMG/M metagenome (GOLD analysis project Ga0209530, IMG submission 187987) | Forest soil microbial communities from Thunder Bay, Ontario, Canada - Black Spruce, Ontario site 2_A8_Ref_O1 (SPAdes) (version 2) | ecosystem: Environmental > Terrestrial > Soil > Boreal...
TGCGACGCGCTGAGGTTTAGCGGACGGTCGCTTCACGAAATAGCGCTTGCCGTCGGCTACGGATCGGCCAGCGCATTCAGTACGGCCTTCACCAGAACGGCTGGTCTGTCGCCGGCCCGGTTTGCCCGCGATTCCGGTGGGATCCGCAGCGAGAGATATATAGAGCAAATTTCTTTCTGATTTCACGCGGCCGGTGAGCCGCTCGGCGTGATACCGCTGGCCGACCTCGTTCTGCGCGGGGGTGGCTCCGTCACGTTGACGACTGGGACGGCGAAAGCTCGCCCGGGTCCGGGCTGCGGGTTCTCGGTGCCGGACTAACAAGGTGGTGGCCCGGACGCTTCAGCGTCCGGGCCACCAGTACGGGAACTGCCGTTCAGTTGAAGGACTCAGGCGGCTGGCACGACCGCGATGGCGTTGACCATCGGCACGCCTGCCGTGCCTGTGAGGAACGCGATGGTGACGTCTCCATTAGCGTCGGCGGTCTCGTTGAAGTTCTCTTCCACGCCGATGTAGGTCCCGTCACCGCCGGCGTTGCCCGCGGCCTGGACGATATCGAAGTTAGACAGCACCGCGGTGCCGTTGATGTCCACGTTGAAAACACGCTGCCCGGTCTGCGTGTTCTGCCAGTCCAGGAAGTACAGGCGCACCTGATAGCTGTCTCCCGCGGTCAGGTCGGGGATCACGTACGTCGAGGCCCCGTACCGGAACGTGTTCCAGTCATTCTGCGGAATGGGGTTGGCGACGGTATTCGCGAAGTCGATGAAGCCGTTCGACCCGGACGTATTCGTGCCTTCGGACCCGCCGCTGTAGTAGTTGTCGGCGGTGAATCCGCTGCCGGCCGAACCACTGCCGTAGACCAGGACGTTGACCAGTGACCACCAGTACGAGTGGTTGCCCACCTCGAGCACGACCCGGATGTACTGCGCCGTCTGCGGAGCGAAGTTCGCGGTCTCCGGCGAACCGGTACCGGTACCGTTGTAGACAGTGGTGAAGCTCGTGCCGTTATCCGAGACCTGGACCTCATAGGCACGGGCATAGTCCTGGTTGAAGCCGCCGGAGTCCAGCTCGATCTCATCAAAGCTCTGCGCCGAGCCCATGTTCACCTCCCAGTACATGCCGAAGGCCTGGTCAGCGTCGGAGCTGAAGCGGGCACCCGTGTCACCGCTGATCGCGTTCTGCGGGGCATCGCCAGGAGACGAGTCCGTGTTCGACGTCGCGGCCCAGCCAGTCTCTGCCAGCGGCGAGCCAGCCACATTGCTCCCGACATCGCCCGTACCGCCGGAGTCGATGGAGACGCCCCCCGCGTTCACGGCCACCGGTGCGACCGCGATGGCGTTGACCTGCGGCACGCCCGCCGAGCCCGCGAGGAGCTGGACGGTGATGTCTCCGCTGGCGTTGGCGGTCTCGTTGAAGTCCTCTTCCACGCCGATGTAGGTACCGTCACCGCCGGCGTTGCCCGCGGCCTGGACGATGTCGAAGTTCTCCAGCGCGGGGGTGCCGTTGATGTCGACGTCGAAGACGCGCTGCCCGGTCTGCGTGTTCTGCCAGTCCAGGAAGTACAGGCGCACCTGGTATTCCCCGCCCACCGAGAGGTCGGGGATCGTGTAGGTAGAGGCCCCGTACCGGTAGGTGTTCCAGTCGGTCTGCGGAATGGGGTTGGCGACAGTCGAGAAGGTGATGTCGCCGTTGGAGCCAGAGGAGTTCGTACCCTCCGACCCGCCGCTGTAGTACTCGTCCGCGGCGAAGGCCCCGCCGTCACCCGAGCCGCCCGCGTCGATCGACACGCCGCCCGCGTTCGACGGGTCCGCGAAAGCCCGGGAGGCAGCGCCCGCCGAGAGGGAAAAAGCGCCGAGGAGGGCGACGACGAAAGCGATGGCCCAGACGGGCCTCGCTTTACGCGCTCGTCTCACGCCTGTTGAGCCTTGATTACCCATTGATCCTCCATGTCCGGGATGCTGCATCGCGTCCTGGAATTCAGCGTGGACCCGCCGACAGCCGGGCACCATGACCACTCCCCCACGTGGTTACCCACGTGGTTGCCCACCTGCTGCGCACACGCTCGAACCATGTGCCTTCCGGCGCCAGCCGACGGGGTGAGCATTCCCTCGGTCGGCCCGACGCTGGGCATCCTGATCGGGCTGGGTGCGGGAATCGACTACGCGCTGTTCATCGTCACCCGGCACCGCAGCAACCTCAAGGACGGGATGCCCCCATGGGAAGCCGCGGTCAGGGCGCTGAACACCTCGGGCAGGGCTGTCCTGTTCGCCGGCGAGATCGGCCTCGGCATGGCCGCTGCGGTCCTGCTCGACGCCTTCCTCCTGCGCACCCTCCTCGTCCCCGCCCTCATGCACCTGGCCGGACGCGCCAACTGGTGGCTACCCGGCTGGCTCGACCGCATACTCCCGCACCTCTCCATCGAACCAGCCACCCCGCCAGCCGCACAAACGGCAGCGCCCGCCTCAGACAGGTACCGCCCAGGCACCTGGCAGCGACCAGGTGCCTGGGTTTCAGTCGCGGTAACGCCCGGCCAGTTGAGGGCTTTGCCCCCCGAAGGCGGCGAGGTCGGCTTGGAAGACCGCGTCCAGCAGGCTCACGTCCTCGACGCCAGGGGCACAGACGGTCTCGCCCAGCTGCAGTCCGCGCAGGCTGGCGGTGACGACATCTTCGGCGCTCATCCGGGGCACCGCGCTGAGATCCAGGCCCTGGCGCTCGTGGAACTCGGTCGCCACCACGCCGGGGCAAACCACCTGCACGGCCACTCCGGTCCCTTCCAGCTCCGCGCTGAGGGTCTGGGACATCGCGACGAGGTAGGCCAGGGTGCCGGCGTAGACGACGCGGCGGGGCATCTGGGAGTGCGGGGCGGGGCCGCTGAAAGCGATCATGCCGGCCACGTTGACGATCGTGCCCGCGCCGCGCTCCTGCATACCGGCAACCGCGGCGCGGGCGAGCATCGTGGGGGCGAGGACCTTCACGTTCACGAGTTCCGCGGCCTTGCCGGCTGGCAGATCGGCCAGCGGCATGTAGTGGGCGACCCCGGCGTTGTTCACCAGGAGAGTCAGCGGCTCGGTGGCGCAGATCTCGGCCACCCGGTCGACGCCCTCGCTTGTGGAAAGGTCCGCTGCCACGGTTCGGACCTTCACTTCGGGGTGCGCGTCGGCGAACTCCGCCAATCGCTCCTCACGGCGGCCCACGATCACCAGGTCGTAGCCGTCGGCGGCCAGGCGATCGGCGTATGCCCGGCCGATTCCCGAGGTGGCTCCGGTGACGAGCGCAAGCTTGCTCATGATGTTCCCTTCCAGGTGTCTGCCATGATCGTTGCCATCGAGGCCACTTGTCCTGCAGGCCCGATCCGAGTCCGCCGCGGTGGGCGGAGCGGTCCCCGTAAACGCGGCATCAATCCGACGAGAGGATTGACTAACTAGTTATTCTCGCTGATACTAACTGTTTAGTCAAGCGCGCTACTATGAGCCCATGGCAGCACAGGAGACCAAGACGCGCATCCTCGAAGCCGCTTTCCGGGAGTTCGCCGAGTACGGCGTGTCCGGCGCACGTGTGGACCGCATAGCGAAGAGCGCCGACTGCAATAAGAACTTGATCTATGTCTACTTCGAGAGCAAGGAGAGGCTGTTCGCCGCGGTGCTCGATCAGCACCTCGCCGACGCCTACGCCGGCCTCGATTTCACCCCTGACAACCTGCCCGATCTGGCGCGCCGGGTGTTCGACTACGCTCAGGCCAATCCGGACGTCTATCGGCTGCTCGCGTGGGCGACGCTCGAGCGCACCGCCGCCATACCGCCGGCCCGCGAACGCGAACACGACCGCAAGCTGCCGCTCATCCACACACAGCAGGAAGTCGGCACCATCCGCACCGACGCACCGCCCGCACTGATCTTGATGGCTGTGATGGCACTGGCCACCGCCTGGTCGCCCACGTTCCCGTTCGGCGCGACCGCCAACCCCGATGCCGGCCTAGCGGCCGACACGGTCCGCGAGACCATCGTCGACATGGTCGCCCGCATCGTCGGACCAGGAGTCGACGTGCGATAGTCGCCGAACGCGACCCGCTGGCCGAGCCAGTCACCGGTGAAACCGTCGACGGTCATGGCCTGTCTTCCAGGTTGATCAGGAACTGCTCGGGCATCAGCGGGCACCACACGGCCGGCGGGGTCTGCCACTCGCGCGGGATCCAGTCCTCGGTGATGCGGTCGATGTCGGTGAAGTACTCGATCCAGCTGCCCCAGGGGTCCCTGATGTAGTGGAAGAGGTTGGAGCCGAGGCTGTGCCGGCCCAGGCCCCAGCCTTCCCGGTGACCGTTCGCTGCCATCAGCTGCGCGCCCATCCCGAGCTGGTCGATGTTCGCCACCTCGAAGCTGGTGTGGTGCAGGCCGGGATGCGTGCTCTGCACGAACCCGAACACATGGTGATCACCGGGCCCGGAGTTCAGGAAAGTCGCCTTGCCCGGCACCCGGTCGGACAGGCGCAGTCCGAGCGCGCGGGTGTAGAACGCCTCTGCCGCGACGATGTCTGCGACGAAGATCAGCATGTGACCGAGGCGGCGTGGCCTGGGCGACTCGGCAGCGACCAGCCAGCGGGCCGCGTCGGTCCTGGCGACGCTGTCCCCGACGTTGAATGCCTCCGGCGGGAACGGCCGCCACGGGGCGAGCCCGGTGTCGCGGAGACGGACCAGGTTGCCTTCCTCGTCCTCGAACCAGAGGCCGTCGCCGATATAGAGCAGCCGCACGCCGAGGCCCTCGAGGTGCCGCTGCCAGTCAGGCAGCGACCCGGGTTCGACCGCGAAGGCTACATGATCGAGCCGCTTGCGCGGGCCTTCTGTGAGGATGACCTGATCCTGGTCACGTCCGGTGCACCGGACGGCGAGCGCATTGCCCTGCTCGCTCACCTCCAGCCCGAAGTCCGTATAAAACGACCGCCCAGCTTCCAGCGACGGAATCTGGAGGCCGCAGTTCAGCAGTCCGCTGACACGCATGGCTCGTCCTTTCCTGACTGATGCACGGGTGGCGGGACGATGAGCACGACCCGCCCGACGTTCTGCTCGTCTTCCAGGTAGCGGTGTGCATCCGCGGCTTTCGCCAGCGGGAAGGTGGTGTCCAGCACCGGCCGGAAGCCCCGCTCCACCTCCGCCCACAGGGCGCTGACGCTGGCCTGGTTACCGGTGCGCACGCCGACGATGCGCTGTCCGTTCAGGTACAGCCGGGACAGGTCGACCTGCACCTGCTGGCCGAGGAACGCGCCAGAGCTGACCAGGGTCCCGCCCGGTGCCAGGCTGGCCAGCGAGGCCGCCCAGACCCGGGGATCACCGAGGTTGTCAACCACGATGTCGGCGCCCCGCCCCGCGGTCAGCTCGCGGACCGTGGCAGCGAAGCCTGGACCGGCAGCGTCTAGCGCCGCGGTAACTCCCAGCTCGGCAGCCAGCCGCGCCCGCTTGGCCGCGCTCCGCGACGTCCCGATCACCTGCCCGCCCAGGTGCCGTACCAGGCCCGCGGTCAGCGAGCCGAGCCCGGACGCGGCGCCTTGCACCAGGACCCACTGGCCGGGCCGGAACCCGGCTCGCAGCAGCTGGTTCATCGCGACCGCGCCGGACAGTGCCAGGCCGGTGGCCTGCACCGGGCTGACCTGGTCGGGCACGCGACGCAGGTTGCGGGCCGGCACCGCCACGTACTGCGCGTACGCGCCCGGCTGGTGTGTGCCCACCAGCCGCAGCGAGGAGCACAGCTCGTCATACCCCGCATGGCAGAACTCGCAGCTGGCATCGGTGATGACCGGGAAGCACGCCACCCGATCGCCGTTGATCAGCCCGGTAACGTCCGCTCCGAGTGCCGCGACGACCCCCGCATGCTCGGCGCCCAGCACGTGCGGGAAGGTGAATCCGCGGTACGGGTGCCGCCCGGCCCGCGCGGTCAGGTCGAGAAACCGCCCCACGCTGACCGCCGCGACCTGCACCAGGACCTCACCAGGGGCAGGCACCGGCACGGCGATGAGCTCCTCCCCCAGCACCTCAGGCGGCCCGAACTCGCGGAACACCACCGCCCGCATCCAGGCTCCGGGGGCCGTCGCGGCCGGCCACCCGCTCATGCCGCCACCACCGGGTTCTCCAGCATCCCGACCCCGTCGATCTCGATGCGCACGACGTCACCGGGGTGCAGGAACTCCCCGCGCGGCACCCCTACCCCGGCCGGCGTCCCGGTCAGGATCACGTCGCCCGGCAGCAGCGTGCACAGCCGGCTCGCCGCAGCGACCAGGCGGTCCACCGTGATCACCATGTCCGCGGTCGAGCAGTCCTGCCGCACGACCCCGTTCACGGACAGCCGCAGCTGCAGCTGCTGCGGATCCTCGACCTGCCAGGCGGGCACGATGCCGGGTCCTAGCGGGCAGAACCCGTCTTGCCCCTTGTGCGCCAGCCAGTCGTAGACGAAATGCGGTGACACCGCGTCCGCCCTGGCCGTCCGATCCCGCGCCGACACATCGTTGGCTACCAGGTATCCCGCGATAAAATCAGAAGCATTTTCCCTCAGAACGTCCTTGGCTCGACGCCCGATGACGACGCCGAGTTCCGCTTCCCAGTCGAGCAGCGCGGTGGCAGGACACGGGATGGGCTCACCGGTCCCTATAACGGTCGTGGCCGGCGGCTTGAGGAAGAAGAACGGCTCGCCTTCCGGATCCGGGGCAGCGACGCCCATCTCGGCGGCGTGGCTGTAGTAGTTCGCGCCAGAGCACAGCACCTTGCCCGGGTAAGTGAGCGGCGCCGCCAGCCGGCCGTCCGCCACCATGCCTGGAGCCCCGGCCGCCGGCGACCAGCCCGCGAGCGCCGCGGCCACCTCGTCCCAGTGCGCCAGCGCGTCGAGCAGGGTTCCGCCGCCGAGCTCATCGACGGCATACACCGTCCCGTCCCCGGTCCGCGCACCCGCCCGGGTTCGCGTATCGCCTGGCAGCCGGTACTGCACGAGTGCCCACTCCGGTGTGCGCATCGGTAACTCCGTTCCTCAGACCCTGAGCAGGGCAGCCGCGTTCTGGAAGCTGATCTTCGCCCGGTCGGACTCGCTGATCGGCGCGCTGGCCAGGAACTGTGTCGCGGCCGCCATCGACTCGAACGGGTAGTCCGTGCCGAACAGGATGTGATCGGCGCCGAGCGCGAGCAGGGCGCACAGCAGCGGCGGGGCGGAGCAGACCCCGCTGGTGGTGATGTACACGTTGTGCCGCAGGTACTCCGACGGAGTGCCGCGGGCCAGCTCGATGCCGTGATGGTTGTGGAACCCCCACCGGGAGTCCAGCCGCCACAGTGCGTACGGCAGCCCCTCCCCCATGTGCCCGAGGAGCAGCCTGGCATCGGGGAAGTCGTCGAAGACGCCGCCGAAGATCAGCCGGAGCGCATGCGTCGCGGTGTCCACGCCCCAGCTCCACATCGGTCCTTCCAGCTCGGGGTGGCCGGTCAGCAGGTGCGGCCGGTCGAGCCCGTTCGCCGGATGCAGATAGAGCGGCACGTCCAGCCCTTCAGCGCGCTCCCACACGACCCGCAATTCCTTGTCATCCAGGTAGCGTCCCCGGGTGTGCGCGTTGACGAGCGCACCGCGCAGCCCAAGCTGGCTGACCGCGCGCTCGAGTTCCTCGGCGGCGGCCTGGGGGTCCTGCAGCGGAAGTGCCGCGAACCCGGCGAACCTGTCCGGGTGGCCGGCGATAACCTCGGCGAGGAAATCGTTCACCGCCGCGGCCGCGGCAACCGCGGCGACAGGGTCGGTCTCAGCCTGAATGCCGGGAGAGTTCAGCGATAGCACAGCGACATCCAGGCCGGCCGCGTCCATCATCGGCAGCCGTTCCTCGGTGAGGTCCGCTAGCCGGCGCGACGCCTCCCGCCACGCTCCCGGCTGGGCGATGGACGCCGTGGCGGTGCCGTACCCGGCCAGCTCCGGGGTCACGAAGTGCTCTTCCAGCGCGACTGTCCGCATAGCCGTCACGTCCTCGGATCGGTACATTTACTAATACGTATTGACTTTACGAATAGTGAATCATACCGTGAACGTGTGTCAAGGGTCACAGGCAAGACTGCGGAAGGGAGCCAGGACCGGATGGACGCGGATGTCGCCGTGATCGGATACGGCCCCACGGGAATGGTGACGGCGGCACTGCTCGCCAAGGCCGGCCACCGGGTCGTGGTCCTTGAGCGCTATGGCGGGCTCTACAACCTGCCGCGCGCGGCGATCTTTGACGACGAGACAATGCGGACGTTCGCGGCCCTTGGCATCGCCGAGGTGATGTTGCCGAAGGTCCGTGCCCAGCGGAGCTACCAATGGCGCAACGGTTCCGGCGAACTGCTCATCGAGCACGAGTTCGCCGAGACCGGCCGGTGCGGCTGGGCCGAGTGGTACATGATGTACCAGCCCGATCTGGAAGACGCGCTCGACATGGCATGCCGGGCCTACCCGGACCTGGATATCCGGCACCACGCGCCAGTCACCGCTGTCGACCAGGCAGCGGATGCCGTCACCCTGCGGATCTCAGCCAGCGACGGCGAGGTCGTCACCGCGAGGTACGTCGTGGCCTGCGATGGCGGCAACAGCTTCACCCGCCAGGCACTCGGCGTCGGCCAGTTCGACTACGGGTTCTCCGAGCCGTGGCTAGTCTGCGATTTCCGGCTGCACGGCGAGGTGATCCTGCCCACGGCAATGCAGGTCTGCGATCCCGGGCAGCCGATCGCGATCATCTCACTCGGTCCCGGCCATCACCGGTTCAGCTTCATGCTCGACAGCGACCGGGACTTCGAGTCTCAGCGGCAGCCTGACCGGGTCTGGCGGCGGGTAAGGAATTACCTCGACCCGCAGGACGCGGACCTGATCAGGGCCGCCACCTATACGTTCCGCTCGCTGGTCGCTGACCGGTGGCGCGTCGGCCGGATCCTGCTCGCCGGGGACGCCGCGCATGAGATGCCGCCGTTCCTTGGCCAGGGCATGTGCTCAGGGATACGGGATGCGCAGAACATCGCGTTCAAGCTCGACCTCGTGCTCCGTGACCGCGCCACCATCGAGCTGCTAGACACCTACCAGGCAGAACGCGAAGAACATGTGCGCACCGTGATCGAGAAGGGTATCGAGCTCGGTAGGGTGCAGACCATGCGCGATCCGGCGGAGGCAGCCGAGCGCGATCGCCGGCTGCTCGCCCAGCGTGCGGCGCACCAAGCGCCGGAGAAGCTCCGTTTCCCCGGGCTCTCCGCAGGACTGCTCGCCAGCGCGCCGATGCCCGGCCGCGGCGAGCTGTTCCTCCAGGCAATCGTCGACAACGGGTACCGCCGCGGCCGCTTCGACGATGTCGCCCCAGGTACCGGGTTCGTGCTGATCACCACCGTGCGGCTGCGTCAGGCGCTGCAGGATAGCGGCGCGCTGGCCGCCGCGCTGCGCGCCGGCATCCGGGCCATCGCGCTGACCGGCCAGCCCGCAGGCGGCAGTGCTCATGAGGACCGCGCTTCCGCGGAAGGCGCGATCGACGACGTCACCGGCAGCTACCACCGATGGCTCGCCGAGCATGGCTGCTGCGCCGTCATCGTCCGGCCAGACCGCTACGTCTACGGCTGCGCGAGCGACGTGACCTCGGCCGAGGCGCTGATCAGCGAGCTGCTGGCCAGCATTGGCGGCCGGGTCGCCGAGACGGCCGTATCCTAGGCTGACATGGCGACAGCTGACATGGTGACGTCCCCCGACAGCAACGGCGACGGGGCCCGTGGCCTGCGCCAGGGCATCCAGTCCGTCGAGATCGCGATGAGCGTGCTGCTCGCCATGGAGGCGGGCGCCGGCCCGATGAGCCTGTCCCAGATCGCCGCGCTCAGCAGCATGCAGCCGAGCAAGGTGCACCGGTACCTGGTCAGCCTGGGCCGGGCCGGCCTGGTCGCCCAGTCCCCCACGTCCGGCCTGTACGACCTCGGCCCGGCGATGCGCCGCCTCGGCGCGGAAGCACTGCGCCGGATGGACGAAGTCGGCGCAGCCTCCGAATACCTGCCTGGCCTGCGCGATCGCACCGGCCACTCGGTGAACCTGTCGGTCTGGGGCGATCACGGCCCGATCATCGTCCGCTGGGACTACGGTGCCTACGCGCTGCCGATTACGGTCCGGGTAGGCGCCACGATGCCGCTGCTCGCCTCCGCAGTCGGCCAGGTCTTCCTCGCGTACCTGCCCGAGACGATGACCGCGCCGGTGCTGAAGGCACAGCAGTCAGAAGACACGCCATCAGCGGAGGAGATCGAGCAGGCGAAGGCAGCCGTCCGCCGCGACGGCATCGCCTTCACCGCCGGCGGCCTGATCCCCGGCCTCACCTCGCTCGCCGCCCCGGTCTTCACCACCGTCGCGTCGCTGCCCCTGGCCGTAGCCATCGCCCTGCCCAGGCAGCAGGCCACCCCCGCGGTCCTGGCCACCCTGACCGCCGCGCTCCGCGAGACCACCACCGCCATCTCCGCCGACCTGGGCTACACCCCCTCATCCCCGCCGCGACAGGACGGCTCTAGTGGAAATCGCGGCTCAGGGACTCGCCACTGGGCGTAGAGAAAGTCAATGGTGTTCTTGAGGCAGCGGGCGCGGAGTGGTCGAGAAGGACTTCACCGAGACCGCCGAGCTCCCCACACACTAACCCCACACGCATACTCACACACTCACATACTTGCGAGCCGCATGCCCTCGTCGCCTATCGGCGGATGTGTTAGCATAATCGCTAGTACGGCCTAATTCCGCGCACTTGAGGCGGTAATAGATAGATGGATGCGGCAGATGATCGATCATTTGGCGCGTTCCTCAGGGAATTTAGGCTAGCTGCCCGTCTCTCTCAGGAGGCGTTGGCCGAACGGGCCGGCATGAGCGCCCGGGGAATTAGTGATCTCGAACGGGGGATTCATCGGACCCCCTATCAGCAGACGGTAAACTTGCTGCTCGATGCCCTCGGCCTCAATCGTGAGCAGCGGCTACTGATGGCGGCAGCGGCGCGGCGGCCGGAGAGAATGGATGCCGTCCCGCTCCAGTCGCAGCCTTCGCCGCGGCACAATCTGCCGGAAGAGGCCACCTCCTTCATCGGCCGGGCGGCCGAGGTCGCGATGCTCAAGGAACTGCTGCAGCGTCCGCGGGTTCGCCTGGTGACTCTCACGGGTCCGGGTGGCAGCGGGAAAACGCGGCTGGCGTTGCGTGCCGCCGCGAACCTCCTCGACGAGTTCACCGACGGCGTGTTCTTCGTTTCGCTCGCCGCCCTCACCGATCCGCAGGTCGTACCCTCTGCCATTGCCGCCGCACTGACACTGCGGGAACGGGAAGGGCACGGGCCGATGGATGCCGTGCTGGATTATCTCAGCGGCCGCAACATGCTTCTCGTGCTGGATAACATCGAGCATTTGCCGGACGCTTCCGAGCTGCTGCCGGAGCTGCTGGAACATTGCCCGAACCTCCGTCTGCTGGTAACCAGCCGCGCGGTTCTGCACTTGTCCTGGGAGGTCATCTTCGAGGTAGGGCCGCTGGCGGTGCCCGATCCCGGCAGCAGCATCGACCCCCAAGCGCCGTCGCACTACGAAGGCGTCGCCCTGTTCATCGAGCGGGCGAGGGCCGCCGATCCGGCCTTCACCGTGACCGGGCAGGACGCGGCGGTGGTCGCTGAGATCTGCTCCCGCCTCGATGGCTTGCCCCTTGCCATTGAGCTGGCTGCCGCCCGCTTGCGGATCCTCCCGCCGCAGGCGCTGCTCGGCCGGCTATCCAATCGGCTGACATTCCTCACCGGCGGGGCCAGGGACCGGCCCACCCGGCAGCAGACGCTACGGGCAACGATCGACTGGAGCTACAGCCTGCTCGACGATAGCGAGCAGCGGCTCTTCGCTCGGCTGGCAGTGTTTGCCGGAGGCTGCACCCTTGAGGCGGCGGAGGCTGTCGGGGCCCTCGCGACCGACGCACGGGACCGCGGCGCGGCCTCGGTACTGGACTGCGCGGCCTCGCTGATCGACAACAGCCTCCTGCGGCGCAACGATCCGGCCGCCTCGCCAGAGCCGCACCTGCGGATGCTGGATACGATCCGCGAGTACGCCCAGGAACTGCTGGAGAACAGCGGCGAGGAGGGGCTCGTCCGGCGACAGCATGCCACCTACTTCCTCCGCATTGCCGAGCAAGCCGCCGCCGAATTCAAGGGGCCCCGCCGGACCGCCTGGCTGAACCGCCTGGAGGACGAGCACGATAACCTGCGGGCTGCCTTGCGGTGGGCAAGAGAGCATCGGGAAGTGCGGATCGGCCTGCGCCTGGCTGTGGCACTAGAGCAGTTCTGGGAGCTGCGAAGCTATCTCAGCGAGGGGTCACGGTGGCTGGCGGAGCTCCTGGCCATCGCGGAGGACGCGGAGCCGGAGCTTCAGGCGGCGGCGCTGAGGATCGCGGGAAGCCGGACCTTCGCTTTCGACATCGCAAGCGCCGCGGACCTGACCGAGCGGAGCCTGGCCCTCTACCGGCAGCTAGCCGACGAACGTGGGGTGGCCGAGGCGCTGCACCAGCGCGGACTTGTCGCGTTCTACCAGGCTGACTATGGGCGGGCAGCGGATTGCCTGGCGGAAAGCCTGGCGCTGGCCCGCAGCCTCGGGGACACCAACCTGGTGAACCGCTGGCTCTGGTCACTGGCATGGCCAGGCAGCGGACAGGACGATATCTCCGGTGACATCGCGGAGACGAAGAAACTAGCGGAGGAAAGCCTGGAGCAGTCCCGGCAGCTCACGGATCCCAGAGGGGTGTGCGCTGCGATTGAAGCCCTCCTGTACGTGGCCCGGATGGAGGGCGACCCGGCCCGGGTGCAGTTCCTGATAGAGGAGTTCCTGGCTCAGCTGCGCCATAGCGACCTCCACCCGGACGCGGACATGCGAGAGCGCCTCGAGCGCATCGCGTTCGAGATTGAGCGCATGGCAATCGAGATACCCCCGCTCGCAACGCACGAGCAGGCGATGGCTCTGCTCGAACAGGGGCATGCGCTCACCCTGCGGGACGGAGACCGCCGCGCCGCCGCTCATCTTGGCGTCACGCTAGCGCTCTTCGAGCGTCAACAGGGCGGGTTTGTGCGGGCGGAATCCTTTCTGGAGGGGAGCCTGGTGGTGTTCCGTGAGCTCGAGGACGTGATGGGAATCGCTCGAGCGCTGATCGGACTTGCAGACGTGGCACGCGACCAGGGAGACGGCGAGCGCGGGATCGTGTTCTCCCAGGAAGGCCTGGCGCGGGCACGTGAATGCGGCGACGTCCTGCTAACCGGCTACGCGCTGCATGACATGGGAGTGGCCGCGTGGCAGCAAGGCGATCATGCCCAGGCCAGTTCACTGCTCGCGGCCGCGCTCGCATCATTGGACCAGCGCGGCGAAGCCGGAGCTGAGGTTCTAGCCAGCATCGGGCTCATGGCGCTAGATCAGCGGGATTTCTCGGGCGCCAGGAGGGCCTTCGCCGACAGCCTCCAGATCGGACGGACGCGCAGTATTCCGTGGCTTGCGTCAACGGATCTGGAGGGATTGGCCGGGGTGGCGGCAGGCCAGGGCGAGGCAGAGCTGGCGGCGCAGCTGTACGGGGCGGCGGACGCAATCCGGGCGTCCTGCGGAACGCCCGTTCGCCCAAGCCACCAGGATATATATGACCGGGGTGCCGCGGCCGCCAAAGCGCTCCTTGGCCGGGAGGAGTTCGCCCGCGCTTATCAGCAAGGCCGCGCCGTACCAGCAGAACAGATGATCACCGACGCACTCTCCTGAACGCACGTCGAGCCGGGCAATGTCTCCGGCAAGTCACCACGTCGCTGGGCCGCCCACCCTCGGTTGAGCATGCCCGCAGTCACGAGGCAAGCAATCGGATAACGATACGACGTTGCCGATGGGGAGCAGGCCCGATGGTCGGGTCTCCCGTGGCCAGCTGGGCGATGACGAGAGCTCCGGACAGCGCGGCGATCGCCCCGCAGGCCGCCGCCGGGGCCGCCCGCCTTGCTCGCTGCATCTTCCAGAGGTTCATCACTGGCTACTCCGCTAGTCACCCCGGGCTGGTCGATCGGATGATCAGCCAGTCAATTATGTATTGAAGTACATTTTTGTGACAAGGATATCCGATCACCCTTCCCAGCTGTCAGGACTCGTAAAGCTGATGTTGCTGCATCGCATGAGTATGACAGCCCCAAGGCGAAGCTGTTTAGTCGACATCAGAATGTGTACTATGATACATCTAACATGGTGCGGGATCGACGGACGACCCAGGCCGGCGCGACCGCCAGAGCGCAACCTGCCGCCCGATAGAGATGCAGGGAGTAGTAATGAACGACGATGGCGCAGCCCGCGCTGATCAAGTAACGACACACGACGTCGTCGTAGACCTGCGGCAACCGTCCACTGAATCCGGGCGCGCCGCTGGCCGCCGTCAGCAGCGCAAGAGCGAGACTCGCGAACGCCTGCTTAACGCGGCCACCGAACTGTTCGTATCCCGCGGGTTCGAAGAGACGACCTACGACGACATCGCGCGAGTTGCCGGCGTTGCCCGTCAGACAGTCTTCAACCACTACCCGCGCAAGGAAGACTTCGTGATCGCCTGGGGCGGCCGCCGCCGCGATGAGGTCACGCAGGCGCTCACCAGCGGAGCCTTCGCAGGCGAACATGCCGCAGCCCAGCTCGTCCTAATCATGCGGGTGCTCGCCAGTTCGTACGAGCGCTCACCGTCGGCTGGCCGGGTATACACGATCGCCTGGGTCAAATGGGGCGGCCCGATCCTGGAGGAACCGGTCCTGGCTGGCCAGTTCGCCGCTGTTATCGCCGAGGGGCAGCGCTCGGGCGAGCTCCGCCCTGACATTAGCGCGGAGAAAGCAGGCCAGTTGATCCGCGCCGCCTACTTCGACGCGCTGTGGCGATGGGCCGCTCCCGGCCGTCCCGAAGATGCGCCGTCACTGTTCGCCGAGATGCTAGCCCGACTCGAGCTGGTGCTAACCGGTCTGTGTGTCGAACCCGGACGCGAAGGCCTGAGACAGTCAATGCGGCTAGCGCAGGCAATCGAGAACACAGCGGCCCTCCCCAGCGGAGAAGCCAGCACGGCCAGCCATGCGGTAAACGGAAACTCCGAACGCTTAACCAACAGATCCACGACGGACAGGTAGAAAGCAAATGACGCACAGTGGAACATCAGCGCCCCGGGTCGCAATCGTCACCGGCGGCTCGCGCGGCATCGGCCGCAGCGTCGTCCGGCACCTGGCCGGCGACGGCTTCTCGATCGTCATCGGCTACGCATCAAACAAGGACGAGGCCGCCGCCGCCATAGCCGAGGCAGAGGCCACGGGCGCACAGGCGCTCGCTGTTGCCGCCGATGTCGCCGACGAGCACGCTGTCGCTAATTTGTTCGATCAAACCGAGCAGGCATTCGGCGGCGTCGACGTCGTGGTCAACGCTGCCGGCTTGATGTCGCTGGCGCCGCTAGCCGACTTCGACCTAGGCGACCTTGACCGGATGCACCGTACCAACATCCGCGGCACCTTCGTCGTCGACCAGCAGGCTGCCCGCCGCGTCCGCCCGGCCGGCGCGATTATCAACTTCTCGTCCTCAGTGCTCGGCCGCGTCCTGCCGACCTACACCGGGTACGCCGCCAGCAAAGCCGCCGTCGAGGCGATGACCTTCATCCTCGCGCACGAGCTGCGCGGCCGGGATGTTACCGTCAACGCCGTCGCGCCCGGCCCGACCGCCACCGACATGTTCCTCGAAGGCAAGGACCAAGAGCTGCTGACCCGGCTGGCCCAAGCAGTCCCGCTCGAGCGGCTCGGCATCCCGGACGACATCGCCCCGGCCGTCGCGTTCCTCGCCAGCCCCGATGGGCACTGGATCAACGGCCAGACGATCCGTGCCAACGGAGGCATAATCTAGACAACCGCTGCTGCTCCCGGCTGGTGAATGGCTACGGGTGCTGCTTCCTTATGCTGAGTCGCCTGTGCGCGTGTACGGGGTCAAGCGTCCGGGTAGCGCAGCCAGGGGTTGCCGATGTCCGCGTGCTCCATGTCGAGTTCGTGTTCCTCTTCGCTGTAGAGGCGAACGGACAAGCCGTCTGGGTCGCGCCAGATGAGCGTCCAGCCGACGATGCCGTAGATGAGTCCTGAGTTCTCGATGCCCAGCGCGTCCAGATGGGACTGCCACCGAATGAGATCGTCGCGCAGCTCCGCACTGAAAACGATCGGATCGAACCCGCGCAGCTTGGCCGCTATGTGAGGCGCCAGTCGAAGCTCGATCATGGTGTCCAGCCCGGGGATCGTGACAAGCACGGCAAACAACCTGCCGCCCCGGTCAACGTGGTCGTACTCCGCGCGCCGGATCGCAGTGAGCTAATGACTGGCATTCCTTTCCCGAATGATGCGGCAGCACCCGGATATACCCCGAGTGGTCAGACTCAGTCGGTTTACGCAAACAGTGATATCAGCATCGCTGCGGCAGCTAGCTTCGTAACGCCTATCCTTGCGGTGAGTACCTATAACTCATACAACTTCACGACCACGGCATACACGAACTCGCAGACGAGCACCCTTGCCGCATTGACTGTTCAGGTCCTGGTGACGTTCTACGCCGATCCTCTGGGCGCGCAGCCTCTCTATTCGGAGCGGTGGTATGGCTGGTCGGGCAACAGTTCCGCTGATGCAGCGCCGCTTAAGGGACGCGGCCCAGTTGCCGGGCCTTATATGTCTTTCCAGATCTTCAATAACAGCGCAATATCGAATATGACCCTGCTCGCAACAAACCTGTGGGGGAATAACGTAGTCGTTCCGGAATCTGACTGGCGGCAGGATTCAGTAGGAGGAATGAACTCGGGACTCGGGACCATTGAAGGCCTGCCCGCCGCGTATGGCGACGACTGCATTCTAGCCAGTGTCGAGAGCCTGACGATTGGCACAGGCATGACCGAATGGCAGCCGCTCCCGCTGGCAAAGGGGCCGATCTATTACCGGATGCGGTTCTCTGCCGTACCTGCTACCGGTGTTGCCATTGCCGTTGGTGCAGGCCTCCAATATGGTTCGCTGGCATCCGGCCCGAATGGCATTAACGTAGTCGCGTTTACAGGGACAGCAGCGACGACAGCGTACACCGGGGTTGTCACGGGCGGGCGATCCCCGCTGTACATAGTCATTCAGACGACTTCTACCACTGCCGTCACGGTGTCATACACGTTCATGGCCATTTCCCCCGGTAGCTAGGAAACAAGTATGGGCGTCGAAATAATCATTGCGATCATCATGTGCGTTATCGCGCTGCTTGGTTTGCTTCGCGGACTAGGAAAGTGGGTAGCTGGCGTTGAGCGGAACACCGAAGCGACCGACCGGCTAGCCCAGGCGTTTGACTCGTTTGCCGAGAAGACAACCAGCGTGCTCGCCGATCACGAACACCGGCTAACCATCGTGGAGACCCGGCTAGATGTGTGACCGCTGCGGGGCGCGGGCGCTGTTCGCTGCGATCTTCCATGATCTGTATGAGCTAGAGTTCTGCGCGCATCACGCGAATGAGCTTGCTGACGCCGTGCACGAAGCTGGCGGCGTGCTCGTCAGCCTGCCGAGTGAAGGGGGCCAGGCTTCGTAGCCCGACCCCCTATGTCTGCTACAGGTTCAGCTCGCCGCGCTTGACGCTGGCCAGCAGCGCCGCGAACACCTCGGGCCTGACGGCCAGGTGCCCACGCTCGGGCGACTTGCTGTCTCGGATAGCGGCTACCCGACCGGCCGCAGTGGTGCCTACTTCGACGCACGATCCTCCGTTACTACTCATGGTGGCCTTACGCCACTCGACTACATCTGTGCTTTCCATGCCTCTTCCGCCGTTCGTATGGTTTCGAGCGAGGCGCCACGTGGAAGGGCTGCCCCGAGTAGATGTTCGTAAGCTTGCGTCACCTTAGCGACCAAGCTAGGCGCTGTGCTGGGAATGTCCTCTATGGCCCAGAGCAGAACCGTAACCGTACCTTCCCCCGAGGCAACTTCGAACGACCCCCACAGACCCATGTTCACCCTGTGAGGGATCACGTAGACCGCGACGTTATGCCGGGTGGCTAGGTCGCCTAGGTAGCCCATCTGTTCGGCCATGACCGCAGGAGAGCCAATCTCGCGGGCTAGCACGTGTTCATCAATAACCGCTGTGACGTGCGCACGCCCGATGACCTCTTGACGTTCCATGCGCGCCGTCACCAGCTCCTCCAGTCGTTCGGGCGTGTAGTTCTCGACACTGAGCTGAGCACGGGCGTAACTATCGGTCTGGAGAATCGCAGGAACCACAACTGGTGACCAGCACCGCAGTACCTCAGCTTTGGCTTCCGCTAGCCGGTAGGGCATGAACCACTCGGGGAAGCCCGATTTGGTCCGCTCGGTAGCTCTAGCAGGGGTTCCACGGGAACGCCCGTGATGCTTGCCCATGCGATGATCAGCGGCTCACTCGGCACGGGGTGCGTAGCTATTTCGGCTTTGGTGATGAGTGATCGGCTGACATTCAGCTTCCGCGCTAATGCGCCCTGAGACCCGAAACCGGCGTTCACGCGCGCTTCTTTGAGCTTGTCGGCTAGATCTTCGCGGGGCGTTCCCATGGGGCGCACCTTCCGTAACCGTGGTTCATTGGTGGTCCGTGATCACCTAACTACTGCCCATTGTCCCGCTGACCGGCCAAGGTGGCTACAAGATCACGCGGTCGGCGTTCCACGTTTCGTCAATGCGGAGCTATCACAACTGGCCGCGTGATCTCCAAGACTCGGGAGGGACCGTGAACGAACAGCTACCCGTGCGGACGCCAGACCGGCCCGACGTGCCTCCGCACCGGCCAGTTGAACCCGCGACGCTGGCACGCGTGCTCGAAAGTCTGGTGAAGCTGAGATGACTGCTGAGTTCCCTGACACGTCGCTAGCCGAGCTGGAAGAACGGCGCGCACTGTTGGCCGAAGAACAGGAGGAGTTGGCAGAAATGTCACTGGCTGACCTGGAGGCCGAGCGCGGGCAACGCGAGGACCAGCTAGAGCGATGTCGCGCGCAATGCCTTATCACCGAGGGCCGGATCATGGAACGCCGCCTATGGGCGCTCCAGGCCGAGATCGAACGACGGGGGCACTGGTGAACGAGGACCCGCGCACTTTCACCACACGCGACCACCGCGCCTATGCCAGCCTGTTCGCCATCCTGCGCGACAGGATCGAAGCGGGCCACTACACGCCCGGCAAGCGCCTGCCGTCAATCGCTGAGCTGTGCACCGAGACCGGATTGTCTCGCCAGACGGCGGGCAGGGCGCTACAGCTACTTGAGCGGGAAGGCCTGATCGAACGCGTACCCGGTCACGGATACTTCGTGCCCGATCCCCATGAACAGACAGCCCCTGGTAGACCCCCGCGCTGGCTCGAAGCACCTCCCTCTAACGGGTAAGCCCGTTGTGCTCGCCGCGCGGGCATTGCGGCCCCCGGACTAGGCGATTAGTCCGGGGGCCGCCTCATGTCCGCTACCATCCGACGCAGTTGCTCAACCTCGGTATCGGCCCAGGTCAGAGCGTCGGCTGTTGTCACGGATTCGGAGCAAGTGTTACCAAATTCGTTACCATTTCAAGCCCGATACCCCTTGTGACCTGGCCTTATGTCGTGGTACGCTACTTCCTGCTCAAGGACACCGCGCCCGAGGAACTTCTCGCCGCGATCCGCATCCTGGCCGCAGGCGACGCCCTGCTGGCCCCGGGTATCACCCGCCGCCTGATCCGCGAATTCGCCAGCCGGCCCGAACCCGGGGCATACTCCTCGCCCAAGCTGCTCCAGGCCCTGTCGCCCCGGGAGCAGGAGGTGCTGGCCGAAGTGGCAGGCGGCTGGTCGAATGCCGAGATCGGCGAGCGCCTGCACATCTCCGCTGCCACCGCCAAGACCCACGTGAGCCACCTGCTGATGAAGCTGGACGCCCACGACCGCGCCCAGCTCGTCATGATCGCCTACGAGACCAAGCTCGTCACCCCAGGCTGAGCATGCCGTCTCGCCATGACCGGGTGTTCGCCGTCCTGGACGCGCACCATGCCGAGCGGTGGCCGCTGTTTCCGGAACTGGACACGCTGGCCGGTGCGGTCGGTGACGCCCAAGTAGCGCATCATCGCGACCATCTGGTTCAGCGTGACGGCCATCGTTATATGACCTAGCCAATCCGCGCCGAGAATCTCACCATTAGCTTAGGCGGACCATCTCAACGTCAACGACCCTCCCTCGCGCGGGAGGCCTCGTTTTCCTCCTCAAGGTCGTAGATCACCCGGAGCGTCCCCTGCTGCCTGTCGTTCAGTGCCTGCCATGCTTGCAGGTCCCGGGAGCGCGGGGGCCGCAATCTCGGCGGCCCGATGGCACAGCTCGACGGCCAAGGCGGTGTTGCGCCACAGCGCCGGTTACCCGGCCTGCCCGGCCGCCCGGGCTGCGCGCGTCCCCGCCGCGTTGATCGCGTCGGCCACACCGGTCCTCAGCTCGCGGACGCTCATCTCAAGCTGGTGCAGTAGTCATCCCATCGCGATCTACGCAGGCGTCGGCCACAAGCCCGTCTGATTCATTTGCTCACCCAGCGCCCGTGCCTGCGCCGAGCCGCGGAAGACCGGTGCTGCGAGTTCGTGGCGCAAGCGGGCAAGTCGGCGCCGCGCAGGACGCGAGACTGGATCGTGGCCCGGGGCAGCAGCGCCGACCGCCAGAAGCGGCGGGCTGCGCCTAGCACCAGCTGGGTCGCGTTCTCTGCCTGGGCGAAGGTGAGCAGCGCGGCGGGGATGTCGTCGCCGCTGAGATGGTGGTAAGTGCCGCCAACCGACCTGACCAGCTGGCGCTGGGCGGCGAGCGCGACGTGGTCGTCGGCGGGCGGGCTGCTCAGCCGGGCGACGTGCACGGCCAGCAGATCTCCGCCCGATCGGGCGGCGAGCCTTGCTGCCCGGCGGATCAGCCTCTCGCCGTACGGCCTGCCGGTGAGCGCCACTACCACTCGTTCCCAGGCTTGGGGGGCGCTGGGAAGGGGGCCACCGAGCCGGTGCCGGTACCCGGTCAGCTTGGCGGCCAGCCAGAGCAGCGCCAGCTCGCGCAGAGCGGACAGGTGCCCGATGCTGAACCAGCCAGCCAGGGCAGCCTCGGCCTCCTCAGCCGGGTAGATGTCGCCGCGCGACATCCGGTCGCGCAGCGTCTCGGGCGCCGTGTCCACGATCTCTACCTCGTCGGCGGAGCGGACGAGCACATCGGGCACCGTCTGGCCAGGCGGACCGCTAGTGATCCTCTGCGCCGCGTCGCACAGGGAATCTAGCTGCTGCACGTCAGTGGTGGCGACGACGTCGATCCCAGTCTGCAGCAGCTCCTCGGCGTCTTGCCAGCGGGTGCGTGACGTGAGCCGGGCACGTTGCCGTGCGCCAGCTCATCCAGCAGCGCAACCGCGGGCCTGCGGGCCAGTATCGCGTCAGGCTCCCCGTCCCGCAGGCGCGAGCGTTGGCGATGTCCGGGATTTATGGTACGTCGGCCCGGCAGGTCGCCGACACCGAGGGGATTCCCCTCGGCACTGCTAAGACGCGGATCCGGGACGGCATGCAGAAACTGCGGGCCGCCTTCCTTCCGCAGGAAGCAGACGGCGTCGAGTGAGCACAACGACATGACGTGCGGGAACTTGGCGGCGCCAGTGACCGCAAGGAGATCTCTCAGGTCGCGGCGATCGTGGCTACCCAATCCGTACGTCCCGACCTGAACCTCGGCCGCGGTCCCGCACCGCGCAATCCCCCGGCAGACACGGAAAGAGCGGCGTGGATGAGAGTCAGCCGGGTCTGTTCGGGATGACTCTGATTTGAAGTTAGAGCAGGGTGCCGACGCTCGTCGATGCGCCGGCTGTCGCGCCGATCTCACCAGCTCCTGCGTCCAGTACCGACTGCTCCTCCCGTGCCGACTTCGTCCTGCCGCTATTGTCGAGGTGCCTCTACACCAGCGGGCGGACCTGCTCCGCGGCGAAGTGAACGAAGCGCTCGAAGTGATCGAGGTCGGCCTGCTCGGGCGACGGCTGGAGGATGACGGCATCGGCGCCGGCGTCCACGAGATCACGGGCGGACGCCGCCACCTGAGCGGCGTCGCGGCCGTCGACGCTCAGGTACACGACGAGGCGGTGGGCGTCATCACGTCCGGCGGCGGCCCGCCCTTCGGCGATGAGCGCGCGAGCGTGGCGGACGTCGTCCGGGCCGGTACCCGCGACGAGGATCGTCCCGTCGGCGGCCTCGCCGCTCAGCCTCAGCGTGCGCGGCCCCATCGCCCCCGCCAGGACCGAGGGCGCCGCGGGCGGCGGCCACTCAAGCGCCACGTCCTCAAGGTGCACGTAACGGCCGTCCACCGTCACCCGATCGCCTGCCAGCAGAGCCCGCAGCGACGCCAGGTACTCGCTTAGCAGCGTCACCGGCGACTGCACCGCGGCGCCGTCCTGCCGCATCCAGGACTGGACGCCGTGCCCCACGCCAACGGTCACCCGGTCAGGGAACAGGCGGTACAGCATCGCCGCATCCATCGCGGTCGTCACGATGTTCCGCAGCGGAACCGGCAGCACTCCGATCCCCACCCGCAGCCTGGTCGTCCACGCGAGCGCCGCCGCGCAGGCCGGGACCGCACCGCCCCAGAAGCAGTCCTCCCACAGCCACAGCTCATCGAGCCCCGCCGCGTCCGCCGCGACGGCGACGTTCCGCAGCTGCTCTGGCGGCACTTGAGGCAGGCACACAACACCGAGGGTCCTCATGCGGACATCATCGCGGACAGCGGCAGCCACAGCGAGCGCACCCCCATGCCGACGATACAGATTAGATGACATGCATCGGCCAGCCTGGTGCTGGCCTGGGGGCTGATGCGTGGCTCGCGCGGTCGAGCTGTTCACGACTGTCGAGCGTGACCCGCTGCGGAAAGAGCTTTACCCCGGCCGGGCCACCTTCGTAGACGGCGACCTGCACCTGAACGACAAAACCCGGGCTCGGACGTCCAGGATCCTGGCGGCTACTGCCTGACCACGATCTGGCGGACGTGCTGGCCGTCGGCGACGACGGTCACCAGCCACCGCTCGCGGCAGGCTCGCAGCAGCAGGTCGGCCAGGCCCCGTTCCCTCGTCGGGTAGTGATGCTCGGCTGGGCGGTCGCGCAGGTCGAAGCCGTCCAGGTCGCCGAAGCAGTCGAAGGTGACCCGGGAGACCTTCCCGGTCCGTTCGGTCAGCCGGTCATGGCCGGGCCTGCCCTGCACAGGCCGGCCATGACCGGACGGCAGCCCCAGCGGCGATGGCACGATGCCCGCGGCGTTGCCGCCGAAGGCGTTCACCCTGCCCTCGAGATAGCTGACGTACCGCACCATGACGGGGTACCAGCGGTCCGCCAGCGATAGCTGACGCAGCCGCCACTTCATGATCGCGAGCGTGTTCTCCTCGGCGGGCAGCAGGTGTTCGTCCATGCTGACCGGGATGTCGATCTGGACCGTGCCGACCAGGTACCGCCAGGTCTGGTTGACCGGGGTAACCGCGTCGGGCTCGCGCTCAGGCGCCTGCCTGGTGCTGATCCGCCGCACCACCACGGTGAACTGCTGGCCAGCCCGGATCCCGGCCGGAAGGTCGATGGTGAGCAGGCCGGCCAGCTTGACGTCCGCGCCGAACGGGACGGGCACGAAGCTGAACCGGGAGGTCACCGTCCAGCTGACCGTGTTCGCGTCGGCCGGATAGAACGGATCGTCCGGGTACAGCATGCTGGCCAGGCGCACCACGTCGATGGCCGCCGCCGCTGGCCAGTACATGCTCGCGACGGTGCCGAGCGGAGTTTCACCCCAGTCGATCATCAGCTCGTCCGGACGGCCGGCCTGCACCGAGGCCGGCTCTGCGGTCCGCGTGCTCGGCCGCAGGTCAAGGGTCTGCGGGACGCGGTGGGAGGCCGGGCCACCAGGGTTCCCCGACGCGGTCACCTGGAGGTTGCGCTGAGCGAGCAGGGACGTTGACTCCGGGCTCAGCGTCACCCCATTGGAATTGATGATCGGGGTGCCGTCGAAGGCGATCTGCGCCACCAGGCAGTGATGGGTTCCGACCGGAATGACATTGAAGTTGATGTCGAGGTAGCAGCCGAAGTACGCCCACGTCTCGGCGCCGGTGCTCTCCAGCTCCCTGGCGTTGAGCGGCGGCGTCACGGCGAAGTCGCCGGCTCCGCCGGGGGTGGCGAACATCGGGATGGTGCAGCCGGACAGGCCGGGCAGCGGGGTGGCGGGCAGGCCGGCCGCGTCGGTGGTGCTCGGGTAGGTGACCACGGGGTCGTAGTCGGTGTCGTTGGACACGGTGTCGAACAGCCGGAAGAACACCCGGACGTTCGAGGCGGTTCCGCCGCGCAGCCTGACCCGGGCGATGGCGAAGTTGAAGTTGGGGGTGGTCCCGCCGTGCGGGAGCTTGTCCATCGGCGCCACCGAGGAGTAGTCGACAAGGTCACCGGCCTCGTTCAGCACCTGGAACGGGTCGTTCGCGCCGGTCGTGTAGCCGTTGCCCTGATCGTTGAGGTACCCGATCATCGCCTGGATGTAGTCGTAGCCCGAGTCGCTGGCCGGCCAGGGCACCATAGCGGGAACCTGGCCGATGCCTGGGCAGACCTGGAACACCCGCAGATCCTGGCTGAGGTAGTAGGCGTTCGGCGGCGAGGAGTGGCTGTCCACATTGGTGAAGTACGGAACGGCTCCCGCCGTGAGCTGGAACAGGGCCTCCGCCGCCTGCGGCTCGCCGTTGATGTTCAGCCGGGCCTCGAGCAGCAGCTCGCTGGTGCCCATGGAGCCGGCGGGCGGGAACGCCGATGACGCGATCGTCTTCACGGTGAAGGCGACGATGGTCCGGCCAGGTCCCGTCGTCAGCACTGTGCCCGGCACGTCGATGGTCGCGGCGGCCGCGAACGGCCCCGACAAGGTGATGTCCGCCACGTTGAACGCGCTGGCCAGGTAGCCGTCGATCACGACGTAGAACGAGCCGGGGAACCCGCCAGGTGTGTCCAGGACCTCGTCGGCACCGAACTGGCTTTTGATCGTCCAGATCTGGAAGCCGGGGTTCACCGGGACCAGCCACGTCGCGGCGTTGACGTAGTACTGGGTGATGGAGTCGCGCACCGCGGCTGGCAGGCCGGTGTCCGTTCCGGTGGGGTCCGTCCCGGGACCGGTGCCCGCGGTGCCCGGGTCGCCGGCCAGGTTCTTGTCCAGGTAGTGATGGAATGTGGATCCGGTGATGATGCGGCCTCGTCCGGCCGGACGGCCGTCGTACACGCTGATGGCGCCGCGGGGGCCCTTCTGACCGGACGACAGGCCGAAGCTGGGCTCGCCGAGGGTCGTGTCGCCCTGGTTGTAGGTGACGTGGCCGGAGTCTTGGGTGTAGGCGATCACCGTGGGGGCTGGCTGGATGCCGTCGGCGACGGGAAACTCGTCGTAACTGTGCGAATGGCCCTGCGCGTCGGTGAAGCTCACCTGGAACGGCTGCCCGTTGCCCTGGTTCGGGTTGAACGGCGTGGTCGTCCCGGACACGGTACTGAAGTCGGTCGCCTCGCCTTCATGCATGTGGTCGGGGAACTGGGCGATGACCGTGCCATCGGCGCCACGCAGGATCGAGTGAACCAGGGCGGGGGCGCTGTCCAGCGGCTCGCCGGATTGGGTCAGCAGCGGCTGGGGGTTGGCGTCCGACTGGTCATTGAAGCAGAAGATGTCGTTGCCGGGGGTCGAGCTGCTGTCCGGCTGCAGCGTGTCGTTGCGGTCGGGCACCGGGTTGGACGACGCGTCGCCTGCCGCCGACCAGTTCGGCGCCAGCATCTGGCCGGAGGGGTCCTGGAGCTGGGTGGCCTGGTTGTACTCCCACCACCGACGCATCAGCCGGATTCGCGGCAGCTCACCGCAGACGTAGGAGCCGATGCCGTCGTGGTCGCCGACCGCGAACACGCCGCCGCCGGCCTCCATGAACTCCATGATCGCGAGTCGCTCCAGCTCGGTGACCGGGGAATCTTGTATGGTCCCCAGCGCATCCTGGTTGTATCCCTCGTCGACGATGATCCATAGCACGTCGTACTGGCTGAGATCGGCGGTGATCTGACCTGGCTGGACGGGCCCAGTGAAGACGAAGTCGCCGTGATAGGTCAGGCCTACCGAGCAGTCCTCATGGTTGTCCTGGTCGTTCGCCGCGCCCGTCACCTGCGAGTTGAAGGTGCCGCCGCGCCGGTGAGCGGTATCGACCTGGAACGTCGGCGTGTTGGTAACGGCCCGCAGCGCGCCCAGCAGGACCGATATGCCGAAATAGTCGGCATCAGGACCAGGCTGGAGCGGACCGAAATTCAGCCGGCCGCCGTCGAGAACCATCAACACCTTGATATCCGCCATGAAAAGCCCCCTCATGAGTTCGCACGCTCAGCTGAGAAGAGGCGGCCCGGCAGCCTCAGATACGTGATGAGTACCAGCACTGCGCCGCCATCTTCTGGACGGCCACCTTCTGGACTGGCACGGCCGCGAGTGCCGCCGTCGCCGCCCCGCGCGGCACGGTGACGTTCGCGCCGATCGTGGAGCCGTTCGACCCTGGCCACCCGGCCAAGGCCGCAAAGAACCCGGGCAACTGCGCGAAGAAGCAGACCACGATCGGTCTGGAGTTCTGTTACGACACGCTGACCAGAACACCGACGCCGCGCAGCTGGCCAGATTCGACCGGTCAAGTACCGCTCAGCGCACAGTGGTTAACGCGCAAGATCGCGCCTGGCTGGCCGCCCGGATCCCGGTCTGCGAGGCCGTATACAACACCGGCGGCACTATCGACGAGGTGGACATCGCGATGTGCCAGCTGGATGAGAGCAAGGCCCGGCTGTACGCGGTGACCGGCAGGATCACGCCGAAGGCCAACTTGCAGGGTCCGACAGCATTGCGCTGAGCCAGCTCGCGTACTTCACCGCCGCAGGCGGCACGCGCATTGCCATGACCAGCACTCAGGGCGACCAGACCGGCGGCGGGATCGTCGCCTGGGTCATCATCGGCGGCTACCAGGGCTTCACGGTGAACCCCGAACCCGCGCTGGCACCATGTCAAACCAGCTCCGCAGCATCGGCACCCGGGTGCCGTTCAACAGCCTCACCCGCAACGACCATGTCCTGCTCGCGCAGCGGCAGGGCACCGGATTCGCCGACGGCATGTGGAACCTCCCCAGCGGCAAGGCCGAGAACTCCGAGACCGCCATCGCAGCCGTCCTCCGCGAAGCACACGAGAAAATCGGCCTACGGCTGACAGAACAGCAGCTCAGCTCGCCCGGCATCTCCCTATACCAACGCGGAGCCGGGTTCGGCACTACCGGCTGGCAGACGCCTACCAGGCCACCTACCCAGAATGCACGAGCAGCACCCGGTAAGGCGGACCTGTCTGCCAGGCACGACCGAGAAACCTGGCGCCCATGGAGCACCAGAGCGTGATCTCGGAAGGGCAGACCGCCTTCCGATGACCCTTTGCCTGGCGCCGAGCACGCGAAAGTACTGTGCAGGGCAAGAGCAAGCCGCAGTCGCAGAAAGGCGCCAGCAAAGCCCATACGCGGCTGCGTTCGCCCGGCGAGCAGCTCAAGGACTGGAGGATCCTGCGTAAAGTCCGCTGCTGCCGTAGCGCGCCGGTCGGTGCGCCATGGCCATCCACGCCTTGCGGACTCGCGAGACGAACGTCAGGCGAAAAGGCTCATTGAGTCTTTTCCGCAGCAGTAGAACCATTTTTGCCGATCCATTCACTCGCGTTACGCGCCACGCTTGACTTGATGCGCCTGCGCGGCGATGTTCAGATCCGGTAGTTACCTCCGCCGTAGCAGAAAGAGGACATCAACATGGCATTTCACCGGCTGACCAGGCTCGGCGCCACCTTGACGCTGGTCGCGGGCTGCGCATTGGGTACAGCGGCGCTGACCGCCCCGGCGCACGCGGTTACGCCGCCGCCATGCACTCCCCATATTTCGGCGAGTTTCGACACGGACACCACCCCGCATACCATTCAGGCAACTGCTTACGATGTCTGCGAGTGGGGAACGGTGAACCTCGCTGCAGACATCTATAAAGACGCAACCGAGGTCGTAAGCGGCAGCGGGGGGTCAACCTATGACTGCCAGGGAACTGCCACAAACACGTTCACATTTTCGCTCGATATACCTGATACATTGACCGTCCACTGCGGCTGAGGGCCGGCGAGCGTCATTCCTGCCAAGGGCACGACGCCCCGTACGCACTGTCGGTACGCGGCGACCCGAACCTGAACGCCTGCACGGCCAGGTCCGTCTCGATCACCGGATCACGCGCGGCGACCGGTTACGGCACCCACGTCGCCGGCCACCGCGGCGCGCTCACCGTACCTGAGCTCGGGCCGACCATCGCCGTCCTGGCCAGCGGCGTGAACTCCTGGCAAGGAACCGGATCATCGCCGCTCTCACCTGCGGCACCGTGATCGTCGAGGCAGGCATCCGCAGCGGCGCCATGGCCACCGCCGAGCACGCCTTGCGCCTAGGCCGGCCCCCTGATGGCAGTACCCGGGCCCGTCACCTCCGCCAGTCCAGCGGCTGCCACGAGCTCCTCCGTACCCGCCGCGCCACCTGCGTAGCCGACGCAAGCGAGATCACCGAGACAGTCCGGACCACGGCATAACCGCGCGGGTGAACGCTGGTCATCTCTCGTGAACGCGTCGCAGCGCCGGACCACCCGAGGACGGCGCCACCACCAGCCTCCAGGAGAACCACGGCACATCATTTCATCATCGCCGAAACCCAGCACCCAAGTCACGGCTCGCTGCGGACGCCCGTTATTCAGGTAGCTGCAGCGCCTGGTCACGGCCGGTCTGGGAGTAGCCGCGCGGAAGGTTCATGCTGTCCTGAACGGTGCGGGGGACCGGCCATCATCGGTCCCCCGCAGCGGTCCCCTACTTAGTTACGGGCTGGCAGTCCCTGCCCTCGTTCGTGTAGCCGGAGCCTACGGCCTCCCAGGATGTCGCGCAGTAGCTGCCCGGCTGGACGTTGCCGTTGGCGGTCCAGATTATGTAAATGTTCTCGCCCGGCTGGACGAGGTAATCGGGCGTCGAATAGTTAACGGACGGCCCCGCGAGCTGCAGGTATTCCAGCACCTGATAGTTGTAGACATAGGAAATGGCCTTCATTGTGCTCACGTAGTTGCTCTGGCCGTTGATGAATATGCAGGTCTGGATGTTGTCCCAGTCCAGATCTCCCACGCAGCCACTGTCGCTCAGGCTCCTCAGGGCCGGGTTCTCGCCGATGTAGACCTTGAACTGCGACGTGGACGTGACCAACGTGTACCCGGGTGGAGCAGCCGATGCGGGCGCATGTGACGGCACCGCTGCGTGCGCCGGCGCCGTGAACAGCGTGACGCCCGCGACAGCGGCCGCGGCAAGACAGCCCAGGATCCCGGATTTGCGCATGGATTTCCTCCGTGAGGGTTAACACTGACTCCCCTAGCCAGCTGAGAACCAGCCTAACGGCTTTTCGCGTGATATCCCACTAATAACTTCCAGATGCTGGCATAACGTAGGTAGTCACTCGTAACAGATTTGGAATCACCGCACGTCGGCGATCCGGCTCGTCGTGCGCGCGGCCCGAAGCCTCACGAGCACCGCGAGCGCGGAGATCACGAACAGCACCTGGTGGCCGGCGAGCCGGAAGACGGCACCGCGCGGCTGCCGGCACACCGGTCAGTCAGACCGTCGCGACCGGCCAGCGAGCAGCACGTCAACCCACGATCGGGGGCGAGCATCCAGGTCGCCTCGCGGGCTGAAGCTGTGCGGGTGTCGCTGACCTGATGGTGAAGAAGGATCGCGGCTTCAGGATGTCGCTGACGCGCATGGCCACTGCGACTTGATCAGGTATTGCTGCCAGAAGTTCAGGCGTGAGCCTGCGCGCCAGGATGGTCTCTGGCGCAGTAGCGGCGCGGAGCCCGATCGCCCGCTCGACATTGAAAGCGGCCCAGTCGAGAGCGACCATGAGGCTTCCGCGCTGGCAGTCCTGCCGCCCTATCCCCGGCCCCGCTGGCTGAACCCGGCGGGGCCGGTCGTGGACGGGTGAACCATCTGATGCCAAGCTCGGCTGTAGCGGCGCCCGCTGCCAGTGCACGTGCCAAGAAAGGGTGATCGTTGTGGGGTTGCCGGAGATCAGGTCGTTCCGCCCCGCCGACGCAGGTGAAGGCGAGCTGGTCGAGTGCTATGAGGTGGCACGTGCTGCGCACGTAGCGGACTTTCCAGGCAGGCCGTTCCAGCCGTACCCGGCCTTCGCTGACCAGATGCGCAGACCCGAGTGGCTGCGCGGCCGTCAGCAGATCTGGGTCGCGCGAGGAGATGGCAAGATCGAGGGGCTGGCTATCGTCGCCTTGCCGAAACGGGAGAACCGCCGGCTGACGATCACGACGGTGACGGTGCCGCCGTCGCTGCGGCGGCAGGGGATCGGCACGGCGCTGCTCGGTGCGACCCTCCCGGAGGCGAGGGCTGATGGACGCATTACGGTGACCGGGCAAGGGCTGAAGGCCGGCGGTGCTGGTGCCAGCTGGGCACGTTCACTCGGGTTCAGGCAGGTTCAGGAATTCGTCTTGCAGGCGCTGGTCATACCGGACGTCGATCCTGGCTTGTGGGACGTGCCAGCACCGGCGGGTTTCCGCGCCGAAGGATGGACGGGCAGCGCCCCGGATCAGCTGATCGGCGCGTACGCGCAAGCCCGGACAGCGATCACCGACGCTCCGTCGGACCTGTCGAGCCTTGAGTTTCCCGAGTGGACGGCAAAGCGGGTCCGCCAGCACGAGGCCGACATCCGCGAACGGGGCTACGAATCCCGGGTCATCGTCGCCGTACACGAATCCAGCGGGACCATCGCCGGCCTGACGGAAATACTGGCCAGCGACAGCCGGCCCGATCACGTCTACCAGCAGGACACCGCAGTCCTGCGGCAATTCCGCGGGCACGGCCTCGGACGTTTCATGAAAGCCGCGATGATGCGCTGGCTGACAGCTGACCAGCCCGGAGTCACCAGGGTCGCAACCAACACCGACGCCCGCAACACCCACATGATCCGCGTCAACCACCAGGTTGGCTATGTCACCGACTACACAGTGACCGATGTGGAAGCCGATCTAAGCATGCTCGAAACCCGACTCGTCCTCGGCTAGCGATCCCGGCATCGCGCTCCGACCCCGTGGGTGATCCATCCGCACACGATGCGCCGACGCAAAGCGGCCCGTGCTCGGCGCATCCGCTTGACGACGCGCGTCGCGGGGATCTGCGCGATCACGATGAAGAGCGTGTTGGCGAGCTTGATGATCCCGATCCCAGCAGGTCCGACGCGTG